>Ga0315275_10008396_pt1 | contig 10043 bp, 7 predicted proteins | sample YL17G03_0_MG_FD_205557 | JGI IMG/M metagenome (GOLD analysis project Ga0315275, IMG submission 205557) | Sediment microbial communities from Yellowstone Lake, YNP, Wyoming, USA - YL17G03_0 | ecosystem: Environmental > Aquatic > Freshwater > Lake > Sediment | place: USA: Wyoming | collected...
CGGTGAGGGGGAGGTTTGGGTGACGCGTCGCCCGTAGACCAGCCGGCGCGCTAACGGCGGGCCTGTCGGCCCGCCGCTTACGTCCCAGCCATCCTGAAGATCGGCAGTCGCTACGCCACGGCCTGCACCGACGTGACCGCCGGCACCATCTCTTTGAGTGTCCGCTCGATGCCCATCTGGAGGGTCATCTGCGCCATTGGGCACCCCTGGCAGGCGCCCTGGAGTCGAACCTTGACGATGCCGTCATCGCCGACTTCGACTAACTCCACATCGCCCCCGTCTCGTTGGAGCATCGGCCTGACCTGGGCCAACGCCGCCTCGACCTGATCCTTCACCGTCGTCTCTGCAACTGCCGCAGCCTGTTCTGTCATCAGCATCTCTCTTCCCGGGCCCGCCGGGACTGTATCTTGGCCGGTGTTCCCACCGAGGTTCGAGGCTATGATACCCTGCGCCGGCGCCCCATACCTATGCCGGAGGGCGCCGATGTCACGCCCGACTGCCAGGCCTTGTTAGCCTGAGCTGGGCGGTGTCTTCGTCACATCCGCGATGAACTGCCACTTGAGGAAGACCGCTTGCGATTCGGGAGTCGCCATGAAGTCAACCAACAGTTTCGCCTCTGCCGGATGCTTGGCGTCCTTCAGTATCGCCGCCTCACACGAGAACGGCGGGTAGAGGTCGGCCGGCACCTGAGCTTGGAGGATGAGGTTCTTGGGCTTGGCCGGCGGCTGGCCGGGGACATGCACCTCGACCGCGCAGGGGTAGTAGCCGATGCTTGCCTCGGCCTGGCCCTTGGCGGTGACGTCCTTGCTGTCGGCCGCGAACTGCGAGAACAGCACCTTCCTCTCGACTGCCTCCCAGACTCCGGCCTTCTTCAGCGCCTCGATGGCATGGACGCCGACGGAGTTCTCCTTAGGATCGGGGATGGCGATGGTCTTCACCGCCGGCTTCGCCAGGTCCTGAATGGTCTTCACGCCGGCCGGGTTCCCGGCTGGCACCATGATGCAGAGCGAGTTCTCGGCGATCCTCCTCCGCGAGCCGTCGGCGAGCAGCCCGCCCTTCTCCAGCAGGTCCATCTCCAGATCCCCCATGGACAGGGTCACGTCCGGGCTGACCTTGTGGTTGAGGATCTTGCGGGTGATGGTGACCATGTTCTCCGGAATCCACCCCACCTCGATGCCGGGATTGGCCGCCTGGAAGCTCTTGATGATCTCGGAGACCGGCCCCACCTGTCCGCAGGGGACCATCACTTCGAGCTTCACCGCGTTCGCCGCCCGTTCGGCAGGAGCTTGCTCCTGCCCGGCTGGCTTCTGCCCACAGCCACCCACAACCATCGCCAGCCCCAGAACGGCCGGCGCAGCGATGATCATTACTCTCCGCACCGCTTCCTCCTGACAGCCCCGAACACACAAGGGCTTATGCTACAGTCTATGGAAACCTACTGACAGAGATATGAAGGAAGTGAGTCAAATCCCTGTGCAGTGATCCCATCCCTACCTAGGGGCCCCGATGCCTTCGAGCGATCATAGGGTTTGCAGGCGGTGGCGCGATAACGGTACATCTGCCCGCGTGGTGTCTTGCAGCCTTGCAGCTTCTGTGGTATGCCGTATGCAGATAGTAGCCGGACCAATAGGAGCTTTGTGATGCAGCTGAAGCGCAGGAAGCTCCCCTCTGGGTTACCACTCTGTGCCGCCGTTCTGTCGTTCCTCACGCTGACTCTGCCTGCCTCAGCCGCCCTTCCGGCGACTGTGGGGGAACAGGTGGAGTGGCTTGGCGACATCTACGCCGCCGGCCTGGACTATCACTACGGCGATGGCCTCTCGCAGGAATCCATCGCGGTGAGCAGGGCTGAATTCGCTGCTGGGTTCAGAGAACTCCTCAAGCAGCCACTAGACTCTCAGCAGTTCTGCGATGTGACAGAGTGGGTCTGCGGGGGAACCTCGATGGGGCAACCCGATCTCCCGCCCCCCGACCTCCGACTTCACCAGCAAGCGCAGACCATCCTCTACACTGTCGGCCTCTACCTCCCGCGGCCGGCGGAGAGCGACCAGGAAGAGGGCGAGCGGTGGGACGCGATACTCTCTCAGGTGGGAGTGCTGCTGGACGTCCTTCGACAGCACCTGGTGCAGGAGTTCTCCGACTTCTCGGATGCGGAGCAGATGGCCGCAGGCGCGGTCTACTCAGGAGCCGGGTCGCTGCCGGCCCTTGTCCGGTCACCGGTTTGCCCGCTGCTGAGACGGCCTTTCACGGACGAAGAGATGGCCTCGCTCACGCAGTCGGCGACCAAGCTGGCCTCAGATGCGCGAGCATCGTGGGACGCATATCAGGCCAAGCTCGCGGAGGCGGAGCCCGATTTCGAGGATCCGCTCGCCCTCGAGAGAGCGCGCGGCGCCATGCTTGGGGCAGCCGCTCAGTTCCAAAACAGCATCCGCGGGACGCAGTACACCGCCCCTCAGTTCCTGTCCGCGGAGGAGCAGGTGGCGCTCCGAGCGGCCTACCGGGCGATGTTTGACGCGCACCGCGCGGCGCGACTGCCTTAGGCCCATGCTTCTGCGCCTACAGCACCGCTGGCGTCCGATCAGGCGATTCAGCTGATCGCCTGGAGTCAGGATCTCGTCCAGTCCTGGGTGTTGCACCACAAGTAGTGCAGTAGAGGGATGCGTTCCGGTGCACGGAATCCAGCCGTAGAAGCTATGGATTCCCCTGTGCAATGCTCCCCTCCCTGACTGCGATCCACTTCCTCATCACCTACGGCTGCTCGGCCGAGTGCGACCACTGCTTCATCTGGGGCACGCCCAGGCGCTCTGCCGCGATGACGGCGGAACAGGTGGAGCTGTTCCTCGATCAGGTCCGCATGGTCGAGAGCATCAAGGGGGTGTGCGCCGAGGGGGGCGAGTCGTTCACCCAGTATGACGTTCTGGTCCGCTTCCTGCGCGGAGCGACGGCGCGTGGGCTGGAAGCTTCCGCCCTCACCAACGCCTCCTGGGTCGAGTCACGGCAGCAGGCGGAGGAGCGTATCGCCCAGTTGATTGCCGCGGGGCTGAATAGTCTGGGCATCAGCACCGACCAGTGGCATCGGCAGTTCATTCCGGTCGAGCGCGTCGACACGCTGCTCGAGGTCTGCGCGCAGGCCGGGCTTGCCGCCTCTCGCATGGAGACAACGCCGGAGGGTGTCATGTTCCGAGGCCGGGCAGCGGAGCGCCTCGCCGCCGACAGGCCGACCCGCCCGGCGGAGGAGCTGACCGCTTGCCCGCATGAGAAGCTCGATGCCCCATCGCGGGTGCACCTCGACTGCTACGGTAATCTCCATCTCTGCCAGGGGCTAATCCTTGGCAGAGCGCCGATCCCCGAGGCCATCGGCGCTTATCAGCCGGCATCACACCCGATCGTCCGCCTCATTCTGGAGGGCGGGCCCTACGCGCTAGGCCGGTACGCCGCCACCCTCGGCTTCGAGCTGGCCGCCGGGTATGTGGACGCCTGCCACCTCTGCTACCGCGCCCGCGAGTTCCTGCGCACTCAGTTCCCCGAACTGCTGGGGCCGGACGAGATGTACGGGGGCTGAACGGTCCCCCGCAACACGGAACCTTTCCCGACCTCCGGCCGTCTAACGGCTAAGCGCCTCTTAGCCCAGGATCGCCTCCGGCGCCCAGACCTGCTGAATGGAGGTGGCTGCAATGAGCGAAACAGGCAAGCGCGGTGTGAAGCCTCTCTATCTCGTGCTGGCACTCGTCGGCGTCCTGTTCATTCTGTTTGTGGTCGCGGTGTTCGGCCGCGCCAGAGAAAGCGCGCGGACGCAGTTCGTCCCGGGCGCGGGGGTGATCGGTCCGGAGGGGAAGCCCATGATGGCTGCCGGGCAGGCATATGGCCGGGCCGGCGGCGCGCGCGGAGGCGGCGGCATGCGCGGCGCGGCCGGAGAGATGGGCGAAGTCGCCTTCAGCGCTGCGCCTGGGACCCCGGGAGCGGAGTCAGCGTCGGACGAGTACGCGTCGGCAGCGCAAGAGGCGCCGGCCCAGCGGGCGCCGGGATTCGACGCGGTGGCGCGCTCCGCCGCGGCGAAGAACCTGATGGTCATCTACACCGGCTCGATGCGCCTGCGGGTGGAGAGTGTGAAGCAGTCGCACGACGCGGTGGCGCGCATCGCCCGCGAGGCAGGCGGCTATGTCGCGGAGAGCAGCTTCAGCTCGGAGCAGGGCCCCGCCTATGCCACTATCACCATCCGCGTTCCCTCACTTGGCCTGGGCAAGGTGGTAGATCGGATCGCGGCGCTGGCCACCAAGCTCTTGGACCAGCAGTTGGGCTCGGAGGAGGTGACCCAGGAGTACGTGGACCTTACCTCCCGCAAGCGCAACCTGGAGCGGGAGGAGGAGCGGCTGCTCGAGCTGCTCAAGCGGGCGGGGAAGATCCGCGACCTGCTGGAGGTGGAGCAGACTGTCGCCCGGGTGAGAGGCGAGATCGAGACCATCTCCGGGCGCATGAGATACCTGGAGGATCGCGTTGCCTACTCGACCCTCACCGTCACCCTGGAGGGACCACAGCCCGCGCTCACCACGGGCGGCCCGGCGTGGACACCCAAGGACGTTTGGCTCCAGGCTCTGAGATCACTCAGGGAGACCGGACACGCCCTCGCCACCATGGGGATCTGGATCGGGGTCTTCATCCCGGTCTGGGTGCCGCTGCTGCTGGTGTTGAGATGGTTGGCGCGGAGAGCATTCCCGCAGGCGCCGAGCTAGGTGGCGTAGGCAGTCAGACCCCCAATCCTGTCAACTCCGTCGGTGTCCGCGTCCATCTCCCGGACGCGGACACCGCGTTGACTTCGCGCCCTCCTCGTGCTATCATCCGCCCATCCCAGACCGGGCGCAGGGGGCTTCCAAGCGCTTCCTGCCGCCCTTGCCACAGCCGCACGTCAACCACAAGGAGCGCCGCCGTGAAGGGTTCACCTGCCGTCCGTCTGGAGGGTATCCTCTGTCTCTCTCTGGTCGCTCTCTGCCTCGCGCCCGTTGGCGCACTCGCCGCTGACGCGAACGCCGCGCCGACCGTCGCCATCACTGCCCCGCAGGAGGGCCTCACCATCGCCTCCCGCACGGTCACCATCGAAGCAACCTTCACCGCGCCTGATGGCGCCACTATCGCGATGGCCGAGCTGGCCATTGACGGCGCAACCGTTGACGCCCACAAGATAGATCCGCCCCAGGCTCAGGGCACCGTCTCCTTCACCTGGCTTGCCCGCGACTACGCGGACGGGAAACACAAGATCGCGGTCCGCGCCATTGACTCCGACGGGCAGGTGGCGAAGGCAGCCATCTCGGTCGTGCTGAAGTCGAGTGGGTCAGTTCGTGATAGCGCGGTCCGGATCGTCTCGCCGGCCGAGGGCGAGACCGTGTCGGGCAGCACGACCGTCCAGGCCGAAGTGGATGATCCGGCGCTTGCCAGGTACGTGATCTTCCTGGTGGACGATGTGCTGAAGGCGATCAGCAACGTGCGGCCGTTCAGCTATGTCTGGGATACCACGCGGTACCTGAACGGCGTGCATATCCTCAAGGTTCAGGCCTATTCGAGCGGCGAGTGGGAGGCGGTGTCGCCGCCCGTTGAGGTTCATGTTGACAACCCGAGCGGGGCCACCGCGATGCGGGAGCCGAAGCTGGCGATCACGCCGGTTGCGCCCGAGCCCGCTGCGCCCCCGATGCGCGCTGGCGAGCCGACCCTCCCTCCCCCCGTCCGCGCTGAGAGCCCCGCGCCGTCCTATCCGGTGGCGACTGCTCCCATCCCGGCGGTGGCCGTGCCCGGCACCGCGCCGTTCGTAAGCCCTTCGGGGGAGCTGATCACACCGCCCCCGCCGCCAGCCATCGAGATAGCGGCCCTGCCTACCTTCGCCGAGCAGCCCTCGGCCGCGCCATCGGCGCCTATCGGACCCGCGCCGGTTGCGGCCGCAGTCGCCCCCACCATCGAGGCCCTGCCCCAGCCGGTGACCGAGGTCGCCAGCGTGATTCCTGCTGAGTTCGCCGCCGCCCCGCTGGCGCCCAGCGAGACGGCGGCCTCGGCTGAGCGACAGCCGAGCCAGTCGCCGCTGGAGATAGCATTGTTGCCCGCCCCTGAGCCACCGACAGCGACTGAGCCTGCTGGTGTCGCAACAGCCCCGGCCGCGCCCGAGCCCATGCCGCCCGCGGTGACCACCGCGGCTGTGATGGAGGTGGCGCCGGCCCCGGCTGCCGAGGCCCAAGCCGTTCCGACCCCTCGGCGGGCCCCCGTCGAGGTCCAGATCGCCATGCTTCCGCCGAAGCCCATTGAAATCGAGCCAGCGCCCAAGTTGGCGGCCGAGCCCCTTTCGGCGCACATCACCTGTCTGGTACGGTCGAGCGAACCGCTCGCGCACTTTGCAGTCCGGCTCGGTGTGCCTGTGGTCGAGATCGCAAAGGCGAACAACCTGAGCCCTGTGAGTCTCGTTCACCCGGGCCAGCGGCTCGCGGTGCCGTCAACGCCCATCTCCTTCGATGGAACGCGGCTTGCCCTGGATGCTCCGGCAACGGTTGCAGACGGCCGCGCCATCGTGCCGTTCCGAGCGGTGATCGAGCAGGCGGGCGGTCAGGTCTCCTGGGACGCCAAGGAGCATCGGGCGGCCGCGGCCGCGGGCGGGCACACGATCGCAGTGACCATCGGCAGCGATCAGGCAGAGGTAGATGGGGGCGTTGTTGCGATGAGCGCGGTGGCGCAGATCCGCTGCGACCGCACCGTCGTGCCGCTGCGCCTCCTGGGCGATGCGTTGGACCTGGCCTTGCAGTATCAGGACGGCGTCATCCACATCGCCAGCGCGAGGTAGCGCCGGCCTGCCCTGAGCGCAGTCGAAGGGCCCCATCGGCGGCTGTCCCCTGGCAGTCGTAGGGGCGCATGGCAATGCGCCCTGCCCGCCCTGAGACGGCTACAGACGAGACCAGCCCAGCGTTGACAAACGCCCTCATTGGCGCGTCTAATGCATGTTGCAGCCTCCAGCGTTCGTTCGCCGCGCCTCGAGGAGGTGGGTGATGGAACGGAAGGTAGGTGTCTTCGTCTGCTGCTTGCTCGCCGTGGCGGCCGGCGCTCTGCCGGCTATGGGGAACGGGTGGCCCGACGAGTGGGAGAGCCCGGTGACCGTGATGTGTCACGTCACTTCTAAGCCTCGCGAGGGTGTGCTGGTTGAGCAATGGGCAAACCAGCACCTCGCTCAGGCCACCCCATTCGATGGGGACGGTACCGCGACCTGGCGATTCTACGGCTTCAACGGCATTCCCATGGGCGGAGAGTGCGTGTCGGGCGCTCCGATGTGGCTGCACGCGCCACTCGTCGTTCCGAGCGGAGAGAGCGCGTTGATCTTCCATCACTGGGATGACCACGATCCCGGTGTCAACAGAGCGTACTACCAGCTCTGCCAGAGCGGGGAAGTCACCGCCCACTACCAGCTTCTCCCTTCGGGAGCCCTGTTTCGTACGCTCCACCTCACTCTCGTTTGTCCAGACGCGCAGTGCAACTGCTACCACCCCGACCTTTCCGTCTCGGCCCAGGCCGACCCGCCGGATTACTACGGGATCTCATCTAGGTCCATGGCCTACGGTGGCGCGGACTTCCTCTATCTCGGCAACCGGACCTCCGCTACTGTGAGTGTCCCGTATGCAATGCAGCCGCCCGAAGGAAAGGGCCTCCGCTTCGACCACTGGGAAGGACTTCCTCAGGGCAGCCTGCTGTCCGGGCCGCTCCACAGCACGGTCAAGATCGAGCTGTCGCGGAACGCGGAGATTGCGGCCGTCTACATCGCTCCCGGTGCCGCGGTTGTGCCGGACAAGACCTCCTTCCCGACAGCGATGGTGCCGGGCCGTTGGTACCAGGCAACCGTGACCATGAAGAACACGGGTGCCGATACCTGGACGAAGGCCGACGGTTACGGCCTCGTCTGCCGAGACACCCCTCCCGAGCTGTGGACGACCACACAGGTGCCTCTGGACGACGGAGATGCCATCGCCCCGGGGCAGGAGAAGACCTTCCGCTTTCTCATGCGGGCCCCGCAGTCAGGTTCCTACCTGCCGCATTGGTCCATGGGCGTAGGCGGTGTGACGTTCGGAGAGACGACCACCCAGCCGTTAGCACTAGCGGTAGGGGCCTGCACGCCCGCCATCTCGGAAGAGGAGGTGATCTACCGCACCACCCCCAGCGATCATCCTCCTCTGACCGCGCTATCGCCCCTCTTCCGATATGACCGGAAGTCGGGGACCACGACCCAGATCACACGGGGGGACACCACTGACTGGTCCCCTGAGATCTCAGGGGACCGCATCGCATACGCATCCTGGTTTCCCGACGACCACTACGCCATCTCAGTGCTCGACCTGACCAGCGGCGCGATCCAGCACTTCGATCCCCATGGACAGCAACTCGGCGGGCCTGACACTGACGGAAGCTATGTGGTCTGGGCCTCGACCGTGGCCGTATCAGACACCGAATCCCACCGTCATGCCTTCGTGCTCGATCTCGCGAGCAGGGAGATCACGGACCTGGACCAGGACGTCGGCGAACCCCGCATTGACGCGGGCCGGATCGCCTACGTAAGCACCAGCACCGGCCTGCTGCGCATCTATGACATCGCGCAAGGAAAGGTGACCCGGGAGTTGCCCTGCACGGGAAGCGAGGTGGACATCTCCGGGGACCAGGTCGCCGCCATCGCTGACGGGCAGATCGTGCTCTTCGATCTGACTGCCGGGACACGCAGGCAGCTCACCGGCGCGAGCGGGCACCAGCTGAAGATCTCCGATGGGCGGATTGCCTGGACCGAGTGCTGCAGTGTAGTCCTCTACGACATCGCCACCGGGACGAGAGTGACGCTGGCTGGCGCTGACTGCCACTCGCCCGAGACCGTGGGAGAGAACGTGGTGTGGGGGCAGTGTTGGACATCAACACCCACTGTCTACCTGCTCGACTTGTCTCAGTTGGTCTTCGTCACCGGCGACGCCGGGACTGGCTTCCCCGATGTGCCGGCTGACGACTGGGCCTATGACGAGATCATGGCCTGCTCAAAGGCCAACATTGTGGGAGGCTATGACGACGGCCTCTATCATCCCGAGCTCTCGGTCACCCGCGACCAGATGGCCGTCTACATCGCCCGCGCGCTGGTTTCGCCATCGGGTGATGCGGCCATCCCGGATGGGCCAGCGACTCCCACCTTCTCCGACGTGCCGGCTGACCACTGGGCCTATAAGCAGATCGAGTATGCGGTCTCGCGGAACGTCGTGGAAGGGTACGAAGACGGCACCTACCAGCCGGCCTCGGTGGTGGACCGCGGCCAAATGGCAGTCTACGTTGCCCGCGCCATGGTCGCACCCACCGGCGATGCCGCTATTGCCGACCCCGAGCCGCCGCCCACCTTCCCGGACGTGCCGCCGGAGTTCTGGGCCTACCGGCACGTCGAGTACTGCGTCGAGCAGGGCGTCGTGAACGGCTACGAGGACGGCCTCTACCATCCCGAGGGGGTCGTCACTCGTGACCAGATGGCGGTCTACATCGCAAGGGCTTTCGGGCTGCTGTAGGGCCGGAGCGCGGATGGCAGGAGCTTCCCCTCGGCTTCGCTCGGGGTGGACCGCTCCTGCCCAACAACAGCCCATATCGCGAGGGCGTTTGGGCTGCCGTTTCGCCTATTGACTGAGCCCCTTGCCCTAAGGTTGGGCGAGGGCACGGGAGGCGGGCCGCCCATCCCCTGCCAAAATGCCTCAGAATGCCGTTAGAAGGTTCCAGGGGCGTGTGGTAGCTTTCTGCGGAGAATCAGGGGGGCGCAGACCCCAAACAAGGAGGCGTGTACGAAATGGACGTTGTTATCGTAACGGCGAATGGCATGGTGAAGCGAACCACCGCCGACGAGTTCCGGGCACAGGGCCGGGGCGGTGGGGGCATCACCGCCATGGGTGTTGGTGCCGGTGACCAGGTGGTGGGCGCGGTTGCGCTGCGCAACGAGCAGAACGTCATGGTGGTGACCTCCGGCGGGACGGCGATCAAGTTCGCAGCGTCCGACCTGCGGACCATGGGCCGCGGCG
>Ga0315275_10008397_pt1 | contig 10042 bp, 8 predicted proteins | sample YL17G03_0_MG_FD_205557 | JGI IMG/M metagenome (GOLD analysis project Ga0315275, IMG submission 205557) | Sediment microbial communities from Yellowstone Lake, YNP, Wyoming, USA - YL17G03_0 | ecosystem: Environmental > Aquatic > Freshwater > Lake > Sediment | place: USA: Wyoming | collected...
AGTCCGCGTCGGTCACCGCAGGCACGCCGACTTTCAAGCTCCGTCAGATGACGGTGGGAGGTCGGTCATGAGCACGAAGACCAGCGATCGGATGGGGCTGGCTCAGAACCTGGTGGCGTACGGCAGCAAGCAGGGCGCCTCCGAGGTCGAGGTGTCCATCCAGGAGGGTCTTGAGTCCCGCGTCAGTGTCCTCGACCAGAACATCGACCGGCTCACCGAGTCCGTCTTCAGGGGCCTGGGCCTGCGCGTCTTCGTGGACGGCAAGGCCGCCAGCGCGTCGTCCTCGGACTTCACGATCGAAGCGCTCGAGCGTCTGGTGGACAACGCCGTCGCGCGCGCCCGGCTGGCGGGCCAGGACCCGTTCGGGGGGCTCCCCGAAGGGGAGCCGGTCCAGGTGAAGGCCGAGGATCTCAAGATCTTCGACCCCGCGGTGACCGAGGTGACGCCCGAGAAGCGCATCGCCGTCGCCAAGGCGATCGAGTCGGTGGGTCTCAAGGACTCGCGGATCAAGAAGTCCACGGGGGCCAACTGCAACTCGTTCAACTGGGATGTAACGCTGGCGAACTCGAAGGGCTTCGCGGGCTCCTACCGCCGCAGCCTCATCAGCTGCGGCGGCGGCTTCCAGGGCGGCGAGGGCACGAACCTGTTCGAGGACTACTGGGGCGACTCCTCGACCCAGTTGGCCGACCTGAAGGCGCCGGAGGAGATCGGCAAGGCCGCCGTGGACCGCGTGACTCGGCTCCTCGGGGGCCGCATGGTCGAGACCCAGAACGTGCCCGTGGTGTTCGATCCGCAGATGGGCGCCTGGCTGCTCGGCTTCCTGGCGCAGTGCCTGACCGGCGTCAGCATCGCGCGCCGGCAGTCATTCCTCGCCGACAAGCTCGGCACGAAGATCGGCAACGAGCGGGTCAACATCGTGGACGACGGCCTTCTGGTCGGCGGACGCGGAACGGTCCCGTTCGACGGCGAGGGCGTGCCCTGCCGCCGGGTCGAGTTGGTCGAGAACGGCGTACTGAAGAGCTACCTGCTCGACACCTACTGGGGGAGGAAGCTCAAGCAGCGCTCGACCGGGAACGCGGGCGGATCAAACAACCTCTACTGGGCCGCCGGCACGTCCAGCCCCGGGGACATCATTAAGTCGGTGGACAAGGGCTTCTACTTCACGCGCTTCCTCGGGCTGGGGCGGGAGCCGACGACCGGCGACATCTCGGTGGGCGCTTTCGGTCTGTGGATCGAGAAGGGAGCCTTCGCCTTCCCGGTGTCCGAGATCACGATCTCCGCCAATCTCGGCACGCTGCTGCAGAACGTCGAGATGGTGGGGAACGACCTCGAGTTGCGCGACAGGATCTCGTCGCCGACGCTCAGGTTCGCCGAGATCACCGTGGGCGGGAAGTCCGGCTAGGACCGGTGGCAACGTCGGCCGGGCCGCATTGCACGACGGGTCCCCGCACGCGTGGGGACCCTCGATTTCACGGGGCCTCCGGGCGATCCACGATCCCGCGGCTAGGTCGTATAGTGGGCGTTGATGGCAACGTACTCGGCGCTCAGGTCGCAGGTCCAGACGACGCAACACGCATCGCCCAGGCCGAGATCGAGGCCGATGTGCACGGGATCGAGCGCCAGCAGCGACGCCGCGGCACGCTCGTCGTAGTCCGCACGGCTGCCCCCGAGGACGACCCACACCTCCCGCCCCGGAAAACCGAAAGCGAGCCGCAGCCGCCCGGGATCGATCGCGGCGCCGCAGGAGCCGGCCGCCGCCAGGATGCGGCCCCAGTTGGGGTCACCGCCGTGGATGGCGGTCTTGACCAGGCTTGAGCGGGCGATGCCGTCAGCCACGACGCGGGCCTGTCCCACGTCCGCCGCACCGCGCACCGCGATCTCCACCAGGCGCGTGGCGCCCTCGCCATCCCGCACGATCTGCCGCGCGAGCGCGACGCAGACTCCGGCGAGCGCCGCGGTGAACGATGGCTCGTCCGCGTCCCGGACCTCCACGCCCGAGGTCCCCGAGGCGAGCAGCAGCACGGTGTCATTCGTACTCATGTCGCCGTCCACGCTGATGCGGTTGAAGCTCTCCTCCGCCGCGCCACGGAGCGCGCGGGCGAGCAGGGCGGGCGGGGCCGCCGCATCGGTCGTCAGCACGGCGAACATGGTGGCCATGTTGGGATGGATCATGCCCGCGCCCTTGGCGAAGCCTCGAACGACGGCCCGGCCGCCCGGCAGACGGACTTCGCCCTGCGCCGTCTTGGGCCGGGTGTCGGTCGTCATCACGGCGCGTGTCACATCGGTCGCGTCCTCGCCGAGCCGCGCCGCGGCCGCGCGGATGCCACGCGTCACCTTCTCCAGGTCGAGCGGCACGCCGATGACGCCCGTGGAGAGCACCAGCACTTCCTCCGGCGCACACCCCAGCGCAAAGCCGGTCTGACTCGCGGTGGCAGCGGCATCAGCGAGCCCGCGCTCACCGGTGCACGCGTTGGCGCAGCCGGAATTGGCCACCACGGCGCGGAACCGCGCGCCGGGGCGGGCGAGCGCCGCGCGGTCGAAGAGCACGGGCGCGGCCTGGACGAGGTTGGTGGTGAAGACGCCGGCCGCGGCCGCTGGAGCGCCGGCCACGATCAGCGCGAGGTCGAGCGCCCCGCTCGTCTTGAGACCGCAGGCCGCGGCTCCCGAGCGGAAGCCCGGCGCGAGGCGGAAGACATCCGCGGGGCCGGCCCCGGCCGGAACCTTGCTCATCGCGCCTTCCCCGGCACGTCGCTCGCGACGCCCGCGTCCGCGCCGGCCCCATCGGCCGTGGGGCTGCGCGGCGCCAGCTCCAGCAGCACCGCGACCTCGTCGCAGGCGTAGCGCCGGGGGCAGCGGATGCAGTCGGCCCACACCTTGCGCGGCAGCGTATCGCGGGCGACGACGCCGAAGCCGCAGCGCTCGAAGAACGCCGCCTCCCGCGTCAGGGCGATGATACGCGCGAGCCCGAGGGCCCGCGCGTCCTCGACCACGCGCGCCACCAGCCCGACACCCAGACCGCGGCCGTGCTGGTCGGGACGCACCGCGAGCGTGCGCACCTCGCCCAGGTCGTCCCAGAGCACCCGCAGCGCTGCACAGGCCACGACCTCGCCGCTCCCGTCCACCGCGACGTGGAACTCGCGGATGCACTGGAACAGCTCGCTCACCGGGCGCGGGAGCAGCGTGCCCTCCGCGACATAGACGGCCACGAGGCGGCCGATCCCGTGCACGTCGCGGGGTGTGGCCCGGTGCAGCCGGAGGTCCCCTGCGAGCGCCGGCGCCAACTCGTCGTCGCCGGCCGCTGGCCCGGCCGGTAGCAGACCCCGCGCCGGCCGGCGGGCCGGGCGTGGCAGCGCGATCTCCGGCTCTCCCGGGTCGCCGTCGTCGAGCCCCAGACGCGCTTCGTGCCGGGCCAACTGCGCGGCGACCGACGCCGGCCCCGTGCCGGGCGGATGATCACGGCGCGCCAGCGACGCCTCGAAGGAGAGCCCCGCGAGCCGGTCCGCGGTGAAGTGCGGCGACAGTGCCAGCCGTGCGGCCTCGGGCAACGCGGCCGGCACCGTCCCGGCCCGCTCCGCCTCGGCCCACAACCGGCCCACCGCAGCATGCGCGTCGCGGAACGACACGCCTTCCGCCACCAGCGCGTCGGCCAGTTCGACCGCGAGCAGGTCGGGCGTCAGGCTCGTGCGCAGCCTCGCGTCGTCGGTCACGACGGCGGCGATCGCTGCGGGCAGCGCATCCAGCAGCGCGGCCAGCGTGTCCGCCGTGTCGAAGACCGCCTCCTTGTCCTCCTGCAGGTCCTTCTGGTACGCCGACGGCAGCCCCTTGAGCACCACCGCCAGGCGCTGGGTGTTGGCCAGGAGCCGGCCGGTCTTTCCACGCGCCAGCTCGAAGATGTCCGGGTTGCGCTTCTGCGGCAGCAGGCTCGACCCGGTCGAGAACCCGTCGGGCGCACGGAACCAGCCGAAGCCGGGCGAGCAGCCGAGCACGAGGTCCTCCGCGAGGCGCGACAGGTGCAGCCCCAGCAGCGCCGCGGCGTCCAGGTACTCGAGCGCGAAGTCGCGGTCCCCCACGGCGTCGAGACTGTTGGCCGCGAGCCGGCTGAATCCCAGGCGGACAGCGAGTCCGAGCCGGTCGTGGACCAGCGGCGTGCCTGCCACGGCGCCTGCCCCGAGCGGCAGCAGGTCGGCCGCCTCCCGCGCGGCCTGGAAGCGAGTCTCGTCACGCTCAAGGGCGGCGACGTGGGCGAGCCACCAGTGCGCCAATCGCACTGCCTGCGCCGGCTGCAGGTGGGTTTGGGCAGCGACCACGCGATCGCCGGCGGTCCGCGCCTGCGCGACCAGGGCGCGCTCGAGCGAGCGCACGCCCTCGACGGCCTCGTCGCAGAGGCGCATCACGCGCATGCGCAGCAGGGTCGCCACCTGGTCATTGCGGCTCCGGCCAGTGTGCAGGCGGCGGGCCGGCTCCCCGCAGCGCTCCGTGAGCGCCACCTCGACCGCGGAGTGCACGTCCTCCCCCTGCAGCGTGGCCCGCCCGTCCACGAGGTCCCGCTCCAGCGCATCGCAGGCTGCGAGCAGCGCGACCAGTTCGGCCGGCGCCAGCACGCCCGCCTCGGCCACGGCCTGCGCCCAGGCACGCGACAGCTCGATCTCCTCCGGCCACAGCCGCCGGTCCACCGGGAGCGAGTCGTTCAGGATCCGGGCGCAGGGATCCAGATCCGACGTCACCCGGCCGCGCCAGACCTGTTCAGACGACATCGTTCACTTCGAGGACGCCCTTCGCCGGCGTCGAGGCGGCGGCCTTCACCGCGGCGTCGCGGCGGGCGGCGGTGGCCAGCGGCAAGCCGAAGAGCCGGATGAAGCCCTCGGCGTGCCTGGCGTTGTACCCGGTCATGTCGAACGAGGCAAGTCCCGGCTGGTGGAGCGACATCGGGCTCGAGCGGGCCACGGCCCGGACCTGGCCCTGGAAGATCTCGACCGTCACCTCGCCGCTCGCCGGCTCGAGCGCGCGGTCCACGAACGCCTGCAGGGCCTCACGCAGGGGCGAGAACCACTGGCCATTGTAGACCAGGTCGGCGAAACGCGGCGCCAGCTCCTCGCGCGTGCGCAGGAGATCGTGGGGCAGCACTAGACCGCACAGGTCCTCGAGCGCCTCGCGCAGCACCGTGCCAGCGGGAGTCTCGTACACGCCCCGCGACTTCATCCCCACCAGCCGGCTCTCGACGATATCCATGCGGCCGACGCCGTGCCGGCCGGCTCTCTCGTTGAGCCGTTCCACCAGGCTCACCGGGTCGAGCCGTTCGCCGTCCAGGCGCTCGGGACGGCCCGCCTCGAAGCCGATCGTCAGCCGTTCGGGCGCGCCGGGCCGGTCAGCGCGGCCCTTCGTGAGCCGGTACATACCCTCGGGGGCCACGGTTGCCGGGTCCTCGAGCGGGCCGCCCTCGTGCGAGAGGTGCCAGAGGTTGCCGTCACGGGAGAACAGGTCCTTCGAGGTTTGGGCCACCGGGATGCCGTGCGCGTCCGCGTAGCGCAGCGCGTCCTCGCGCGAGATGATATCCCATTCGCGCCACGGCGCGATCACCGCCAGTTGCGGGGCCAGGGCCTGGTAGGCGAGCTCGAAACGGACCTGGTCGTTGCCCTTGCCGGTGCAGCCGTGAGACACGGCGTCGGCTCCGAGCTGGAGCGCCCAATGCACCTGGCGCGCGGCGATGAGCGGGCGCGCCAGGGAGGTGCCGAGCAGGTAGCGGCCCTCGTAGATCGCGCCCGCACGCAGCGCCGGGAAGACGAAGTCGGTGAGGAAGGACTCGCGCAGGTCCTCGACCACGACCTGGCTCGCGCCGCTGGCAAGCGCCTTCGCCTCGAGCCCCTGGAGCTCCGCGCCCTGCCCCACGTCGGAGCAGTAGCAGACGACCTCGCAGCCGTAGTGCTCCCGGAGCCAGGGCACGATGATGCTGGTGTCCAGTCCGCCCGAGTACGCGAGCACGACCTTGGCGAACTTCTGCCCCTTCTTCATCATCATTCCCCCTTCATCTCGAGTCGGGTCACTGCGATCTCGAAGCGCTCGAGCGCGAGCGCGATCTCGTCGGAACTCACCGTGAGCGGCGGCAGGAAGCGCACGGCCCGCTCGCCACCCCGCACCAGCAGCAGATCCTGGTCGCGCGCCGCGGCCACCAGCGCGGGCGGGTCGAATGGGGCGCCCGGCGCCAGCTCGGCCGCGCACAGCAGCCCGAGCCCGCGGGCTTCCGCCAGCGATGCGTGGCGCGCCACCACCGCCGCGAGCCCGTCCAGCAGCTCCCTCCCCCTCCGCCGCACGCGCGCCAGGAACCCCGGCCGCCGCACGCGCGCGAGCACGTGCGCACCGGCCGCAGTCACCACCGGGCCGCCACCGAAGGTGCAGCCGTGCATCCCCGGCGCGAGCGCGCCCGCGACCTCCGACGTCATGAGCACCGCTCCCAGCGGGAGCCCGCCGCCCAGCGCCTTGCTGAGCACGACGAGGTCGGCGCGGACGCCGAAGTGCTCGGCGGCCAGCAGCCGCCCGCTCCGCCCCATGCCGCACTGGACCTCGTCGAAGACCAGCGAGGCGCCCAGCGCCGTGCAGCGCGCGCGCAGCGCCTCGAGGAAGGCACGGGTCGCGGGGATCACGCCGCCCTCTCCCTGCACGGGCTCGACCAGCACGGTCTCGACGTCCGCATCGAGCACGTCGTCCAGGCCCTCGACCCGGTTGAAGTCGGCGAAGCGGATGCCCGGGACCAGCGGTCCGAAGGGCTCGCGGTATGCGGGGGTCCACGTGGCCGAGAGCGCGAAGGCCGTACGCCCGTGGAAACCACCGCGGAAGGCGAGGACCGAGCCGCCCGTCTGCCGGCCGCGCGCACGCGCGCGGGCCCGCGCGAACTTGAGCGCGGCCTCCACGCCCTCGGTGCCGCTGTTGCAGAAGAACACCCGCTCATAGCCGGTCGCTTCCGCGAGCGCGGCGGCCAGCGCGGTGCCGGGTGCGTTGGCGTACAGGTTAGAGCAGTGGGCGAGGGTGCGGACCTGCCTCGCCACGGCACGCCCCACGCCGGGCGCGGCGTGTCCCAGAGCGTTCACCGCCACGCCGCTCACGAAGTCGAGGTAGCGCCGCCCGTCGGCCGCCGTCACCCAACTGCCGCGCCCCGCGATCAGCGCCAGACGCGGCAGCGGGTAGACCGGGGCGAACAGCCCGGTCTCCTCCCCCGCCAGCGCGTGCGCAACCGGCGTCACGGCCCGGGTCTCAGGCATGGAGGCTGCCCTCCGGTGCGCCAGTGATCGTGGTCGAAGTGGCGGTCCCCGCGAGCACGGCCACCAGCGTGTCCGGCCCCTGCCAGGCGGCGATGTGCACCCGGCCGGTCCCCTGGTCGAGCGCCGCGCGCGCCGCGCGCAGCTTGGGGATCATGCCGCCCGTCACCTGCGGGTCGGCGAGCGCGGCGTCCAGCGCGTCCGGGTCCAGCCGCGGCACGACCGCGCGGTCCAGCACCAGGCCGGGCGTGTCGCTCAGCAGCACGAGCGCCTCCGCCCGCAACGCCCCGGCCAGCGCCGCGGCAAGATCGTCCGCGTTGAGGTTGAGCAGCGCTCCGTCGCAGGCCCCTATGCTGGCCAGCACGGGCGTGCGGCCGGCAGCGAGCGACTCGGCGATCAGCTCGGGGTGCACCGCACGCACGCAGCCCACGGCGCCCAGGCGGCCACTGTCCGGATGCGGCTCGGCCTCCGCGATGCCGCCGTCGAGCGCCGAGAGGCCGACGGCGTCCACACCGCCGGCACGCAGCAGGGCGACGAGGCGCTTGTTCGCCAGGCCGGCCAGCACCGCGGCCGCCACTTCCAGAGTGGGCGCGTCGGTGGCGCGCAGCCCGTCCACGAAGCGGGGCTCCAGGCCCAACCTCCGGCACCACTCGCTCAGCTCAGCTCCACCGCCGTGGACGAGCAGCGCGCGGCCACGCAGGGCCACGAGGTCGTCCGCCAGCTGCGCGCCCGCGCCCGGCGACTCGAGCGCGCGGCCGCCGAGCTTGACCACGATGGGCCCCGCGGCGGCCGGCCCGTTCCGCTCCGGAGCGCTCACCATGGATCGCCGTGGAGCGGCAGGCCCTGGTCCTCGGGCCAGCCCAGCATGAGGTTCAGGTTCTGCACGGCCTGGCCGGCCGCGCCCTTGACGAGGTTGTCGATCGCGGCGGCCGCCAGAAGCGTGGTGCCCCCGTGCAGCGTCGTGACCGCGACGTCGCAGCGGTTGGAGCCTCTGACGCTGCGGGTCTCGGGCCACTCGCCCGGGTCAAGGAGCCGCACGAAACGCTCGTTGGCGTACTGCTCGGAGTACGCGGCCCACGCCTCCTCGGGACTCACCGGGCGGACGAGCTGCGCCGTGGCGGTGAGCAGAATGCCGCGCGCCATCGGAGCCAGCAGGGGCGCGAAGCCGACGGCAACCGGCTTCCCGGCCAGGCCCGCGAGATTCCGCTCCATCTCGGGCACATGCGCGTGCACCCTGCCCGCGCGGTAGAGGGCCGCGCCGCCGTCGAGCTCCACGAACGAGGTGCGCAACGTCGCGGCCCGGCCCGCGCCGCTCACGCCCGAGAGGGCGCTCACCATCACCGGTCCCCCCAGCCACGCGGTCGCGGGGAGCAGCGCCAGGGTCGCAGCGGTCGGGTAGCAGCCTGGGTTCGCCAAGCGCGTCGCCGGCGGGATCCGCTCCCGGAAGACCTCGGGCAGACCGTAGACGTAGCCCCTGGAGCCGTCGCGGTGATCGGAGGACAGGTCCACGATCCGCGCAGCGCCGCCGGCGAGCGCAGGCCGCTCGGCGGCGAGCTTCGCCCAGACGCCGTGAGGCAGGCAGCAGACGAGTGTGTCGAACGTGCCGTCCCCGAGCAGGGCTTCCAGCGCCGACGAGTCCACGACACGCGGCAGCAGCGGCACGCGCGGGTCCAGCCCGGGCAGCAACTCGCTCGCCGGCCGCCCCACGCAATCGAGCGAGCAGATCGTGGCCAGCTCGAGGCCGGGATGGCCCAGCGCCAGCCGCACGAACTCCTGTCCCGTGTAACCCGCCGCCCCGACCACGGCGATGCGCGCGTGGACCGGCGCGGCCGTCCCCTGGCCCCGGAGGGTCACTTGCCGCTCCCAGGCAGACGACCGGCAAGTGAATCGAGGCCTCGCTTGAAGCGGCCCGCCGCGGCCGCGCCCTCGGTGACGACGAGCACCGTGTCGTCGCCGGCCACCGAGCCCACCAGCCCGGCCAGGTCCGACAGATCGATCGCCCGCGCCACCGCGTTCGCGTGCCCGGGCGGCGTCTTCACGACGACCAGGTTCGCCGCCACCCTCGCCTCGTTGACGAAGGCCCTGAGGTCCAGCAGCTGGCGCTCGCGGTCGAGCATCTCGGTGGGCGGGCCCGGCAACACGTAGGTCATGTGCCCCGAGGCGTCCGGCCGCTTCATCACGCCCAGGCTGCGCAGGTCGCGCGAAAGCGTCGCCTGCGTGACAGCGACGCCGGCGCGGCCGAGCGCCTTCACCAGCGCCCCCTGGCTGGAGAAACGCTGCGCGGAGAGGAGCCGGGCGAGCAGGGCAAGACGGCGCGGACGTGGCATGCGACACCTCCGGGTTGTGCATGATTATGCAGTGCCATGCATGACACCACACACGCCCCGCCGCTGTCAAGCCAGCGAATCCGGGAGGAGGGCCGGTCACCGGGATTCGGGGCGGCCCCGTCCCGCCCGGTCACGCGCCGCGTCGGGCGTACCCATGCGAACGGGCCCCGCTCGCGCGGGGCCCCTGGGTTCCGACGGGCGTCCGGACCACGTCAGCGCTTCCCGATCGGCACGTACGCCGACTTCGTCGGCCCCTGGTACACCTGCCGCGGCCGGTAGATGCGGCTGTCGGGGTTCTCGCGCACCTCGCGGAAGTTCGCGATCCAGCCGGGCATCCGCCCGATGGCGAAGATGACCGTGAACATGTCCAGCGGGATGCCGATCGCGCGCATGATGATGCCGCTGTAGAAGTCCACGTTCGGGTAGAGTTTCCGCTCGAGGAAGTAGGAGTCGTTCAGCGCCGCC
>Ga0315275_10008399_pt1 | contig 10040 bp, 7 predicted proteins | sample YL17G03_0_MG_FD_205557 | JGI IMG/M metagenome (GOLD analysis project Ga0315275, IMG submission 205557) | Sediment microbial communities from Yellowstone Lake, YNP, Wyoming, USA - YL17G03_0 | ecosystem: Environmental > Aquatic > Freshwater > Lake > Sediment | place: USA: Wyoming | collected...
TCCTGGACATGCTGGCCGACACGGTCCATATCGCCTACGGCACACCCGGCGTCTTTGGCATCATCACCCAGCCAAAGGGGGTGAGGGTGGGGATCAACCAGTACCTGGAGGGATACCTGGCGGAGGAAAACGTCCGGTTCAGGGACCACCCGGTGGTCTTCGAGCAGCGGCTCCACGGGGAGGGAGCGGACCGGAAGGTGCTCATCAGGATCCCGGCCCTCGAGAAGCAGTACGGGGACTTCTCCCTCCGGGTGCATCCCGGGGAGATCCGGTGCGGGGAGATCCTGGGCGTGGTGGGGGCGAACGGGATCGGGAAGTCCACCTTTGCCCGGCTCCTGGCCGGCGAGGAAAAACCTGACCGGGGATCACTGGAAGAACCGGTCCGGATCTCCTACAAGCCCCAGTACTTCACCGAAATGCCGGATGAACCGGTGGAGCAGATCCTGCGCCGGTGCACGACCCGGTTCGATACCTCCATCTTCCAGCATGAGGTGATCCAGGCCCTCTCTCTCCACCCCATCCTGCAGGCATCCGCGACAACCCTCTCCGGCGGGGAACTCCAGCGGGTCGCCATCGCCGCCTGCCTGGCCCGGGACGCGGACCTGTACATCCTGGACGAGCCCAGCGCCCACCTTGACGTGGAGCAGCGGGTGAAGCTCCCCCGGATCATCCGGAGCCATGTCCAGGGGAGGGAGGCCGGGGTTCTCGTCATTGACCACGACATCTACCTGATCGACATCATCAGCGAAGGCCTGATCGTCTTCTCCGGGGAACCCGGTCTCCGCGGCGATGCAGAGGGACCCTTCCCCATGCAGGAGGGGATGAACCGGTTCCTGGGTTCCCTTGGGGTCAGCTTCCGCCGGGACAGGAGCAGAAGGCCCCGGATCAACAAGCCCGGTTCCTTCCTGGACCGGCAGCAGAAGGCCTTGGGCGCCTACTACTATGCCGAGGTCTCGAAAGGCTGAGAGCCTGAATCCTCCCGCCCCTGCATAAAGTACGACGCTGCAGTTACCCCGTTGCACCGTATGCGCGGTTGATCGGGATCGCTTCCTGCTCACGACGGCTGTATCTTCAGAATTCTTGGAAGAAAAAGGGAGAGAGAAAATATCGTCACGGGGGAGGGTGACCGGAGGGGGCGTGCCCCCTCCCGAACCTGCCCCCGATGAGGATATGTGGCGCATGGTGGCGGATCACCCATTTTTTCAGATAACCATTATAAGCCACGCGACGAGACTTTCACACATGGCTGGTGAAGCGGCGGCGATGGCTCCCGCCGATGAGAGGATGCAGAAGGTGAAACGGGAGTTCGCCGAGTATATCGACAAGAACATCCAGGAGATCTCCACCCATCTCCCGATCTTTTACGGCCATGTCATCTCCACCCTCGACAACTCTTTCCCGGACCTGGACGACGAGACCTACGATGAGTTCATCGATACCGTCACCTACAAGATCCTGGACACCACCGACCAGGGCCGTAAGCTCCCCTTCATCGAGAAAGTCATTGCCAATGCCCTGCGGTCCAAGAAAGGCCGCGACGGCAAGGTCGGCCTCGACATCATGGCCGGCATGCGCCTGCTGAAGTCCGAGGAATACGCGGGCGCCATCCCGTTCCTGAAGGATTATACCGATCGGGATGCCATGATCGCCGCATCCGTGGCCTACAGCTATTACATGCTCTCCCTCCGTGAGATGGCGGACGGACGCGAGAAAGGGATCCCGGGCCGGCCGGGGGAGCATGAACTCCTGGCGCGGGAGGAGATGTTCCGGTTGAGCCGCCGGCAGCCCCCGATCCACGCGGTCCGTGCACTCCGGATGAAGGAGGAGGAGGAGCCCTGGCTGAAGCGTGCCTTCTGGCTGATGCTCTCCAGTGCCCTGGAGTGGTTCCCCAGTGAACGGGGGCTCATCCTGGTGGGCCTGGAGAAGGCCAAGCGCGAGGGCAACCGGGAGATGAAGGTCGAGCTCCTGAAGATTGCCACCGAACGCTTCTTTGACGACATGTCATTCCTGCGGGAGATGTACCATTTCCGCGTGGAGCAGCGGGACGGGACAGGGGCCGCAGGCGTGGTGCGTCAGATGATGCAGCAGTTCCCCAATGCCCTGGAGCCCCTCTACTACGGCCTCAAGCTCTCCCTCCTTTCTGCGCGGCGACCCACCTACGATGGTTTCCGGAACCTGGCCATGGCTAAGGGCATGAGTCCGGAGATCGTCCGCCTCGTGGACCTGTGCTTCTCGGTGGTCTCCTCCCAGCAGCAGGAAGCCCTCATGCGCCTCTTCGAGCTCCGCGAGACATCACCGGCCACCCACTTCCTCCACCCGGTGCTGGAATACCTGATACACGATATCTTCGGGGATGATGACCAGCGGAGCCGCCGCGCGAAGAAGGCACTGCTGGACTGCGTGGACGGTTTTACCCTGCAGGCCCTTTCTATCCCGCCGTAGTCGGCAGGGTGGGTCTGCGTTTATCCCTTCTGTCCGAAGAGCCCGGCCAGCCAGCGTGCCAGACCCGAGAAGAAGCCGGTGATGGGATCCGGGGAGGACAGGGCGGGGCCCGGGACCACTTCTATGGATATGACGGGCGTGGCAGGCGGCAGGGACGCAGTCTGGATCGAGGTCGGGGTCCCGGTCGCGACGGGTTCGACCATACGTACCGGAATGGGGATCCCGTTCTCCGGCATGCCCGTGATGAAACCCACCGCTTCCTTCGTGGCGAACCAGACACGTCCCCGGTGGTCAGCGTAGATCCGCTTCACTGCGTTCGAACCGATCCCGTCCAGCGCGGTCAGGTGCACCATCACCCGGCCCTCGGAAAGCCCGTAGATGCCTGTATCGGTGGCAAGCCAGACCGCCCCGCTGTCGGCAACTGCCAGGTCAAAGAAGGAGAGATCCCCGCCTGTCAGGTCAGAAGCGTTCAGCACCGGCTGGAACCCGTGGCTCCAGGAGTGGTGGAGGACCGTGCTCCGGTTGAAGAGGTACATGCCGCCCAACGGATCGGCGCGCACCCTGATGCAGACCGCGTCCCCCACCACGGGGGCCATGAGGTGCGCGAACCTCAGGGGATCGGGACCTGCCTCGGCCACCCAGAGACCGTTGTCCAGGGAGGCAAGGTACAGGGCCCCGGATCTCCGGTCCTCTGCCATGGACCGGATGTCATAGGCCCCCAGCCCCTCCTTCCCCCCGGGTTGAATCCAGTACCAGGTGCCGCCGCGCCAGCGGTGGACCCCTGCCGAGCCAGCCGCCACCCACATCTCGTCCCCACGCCGGAGCAGCACATTGATAGCCAGGTTCTTCAGCAGTTGCTGGTCCTGGATCGTCTCGATCTCCGGTCCCCGGAACACCTGCAAACCGTTCGGGTATCCCACCCAGACGAATCCCCGGTGATCCGTTTCCACGGCAAGGACATGGCTGGAGAGAAGGCTCCCGTTGGCCATCGCCGTCGAGGTCCGGAGGGTTGTCCAGCCGTCAAGGAAGATGGAGAGTCCGCTCTCCGTCGCAAAGTAGATCTCCCCATTCCTCCCTTCGGCCATGTCCAGCACCGCGGGGGAGGCGATGGTTTCTGATGACGGGGAGATGAGGGTCACACCGGCGGTTGCCTGCCCGGTGAGAAGGAGCGCAAGGACCAGGGCTGCAACCGGTATCCGCACTGTTCGCCTGTCACTCCGCCCGACGGTGCGCCCACCTCCCCAGAGCCTGACCGGGATGCTCCCCATGGATTCCCCCCCGAGCTGAGGACTCCCCTGCGACGTGGGCCCTCTATTTCCGCAGCTTCTTCAGCAGCGTGGTGAGCTCGTCCACCAGTTCCTTGCCATAGACCGTGACACCCTTCATGTCCCGCAGGAGGCTTGTGTCATCACTCCTCTTGACCCGGACCGAATCCGCCTTCAGGGCTGCAAGGAGGTCATCCATGCTCCCACCGGGTTCCGCAGCAAAGGAGATCATCTCCTGGTCGCCCACTTTTCCGGGGGGCTTCACCTCCTGCACATTGACGGTGGCCCTGGCCTCCGGCGTGCCGGGCACCTCCACCAGCGACGCGGGAGCCACTCCCGTTGGGCGGGCAGGGGTGCTCGTCTTCTTGAGGGAAGGAAGGGGTCGGGGGATACCCTCACCGCTCTCGAACTGGATGTCAAAGGTATCTTCCGGCGGTGTCTCCGGCGCGCGGGTAGCCGCGGCGGGAGAAACGGCTGCAGAACCCGGTACCCCTGCCCCCTTTCTCCCTGCTGCCGCAGATCCCGGACCTTTCACCGCCTCTTCCTTCCCTCTTCCGGGAACGTGAATGAGCGGTGGTATCTCGATCCCCCGGTCCAGCGCGAGATCGAGCCCGGTGCCATCAATCCCCTCGGTTTCCTCGTCCAGGAGAGTGGGCTCGAAGCCTGTTTCAAGGAGACCCTGGAAGGGATCGCCGCCCGATCCCCCCTGCCCGCCTCTCGCCCCCCGTGAAACCGGCCTCCGTACCGTCGCAGGTGAGGAGGTCCCCCGGGGGCGCGTGATCGTGCGATCCAGTACCCGGTCGATGGCATCCAGCCGGGATTCCTCCTCGCTCGCTGCCAGCCTCCGCCCATGGAGGAGCCCCCCCAGGTCCCGGAGGGCACCCGGCAGCTGCCTCAACTGGGACAGGATCCCTGCCGGCTGCAGAACCGGTCCCGCCGTTCCCGCCTTCGCCACTCCTGCAGGCTCTGCGGCGGGGTGCCCGGGAGCACTCCTCCGAAGGCCCTTCAGGTCGGCGGGGGTGATAGACCCGGCAGCAAACAGGATCGCGACGGCACCCAGGCCGAGCGCAGCAAAGATCAGCACCGGGGACACCTGCAGGAAAATCATCACACTGCCGGGGAGAAGGATCCCGAGCATCATGGCCAGGCGGCGAATCCACGGGTTCATGCTACACTCCGGTGAACGAGGGGAAGTTGAAGAACATTCCTACCACTATGGGGGCAACGAGATAAATAATACCGCTCAACGTGGCGAGGATGGCGGTGAACAGGTAGACGATGTACCGGTCACCGCCGTACACGATCTTTCCGGCCATGATGTTGGAGATGGTGATCAGCGTGATGATGATGACCACATAGGCGGTCATCTCCGGCTCGGGGAAGTTGACGAACATGTTCATGCCGGATGCCATGCTGCCGACAGTGCTCCCGCCGGAGAGGGCCGCCTGGTTCTCCCCGAGTGTTGCCATCACCGATTGGATGGCCTTGGACATGGTGAGCATGATGGCGAAGAGGAACATGAGAATGGCAACCATTGCCGCATGCATGGGAACGAGCAGTGAGATAAAACCCATGGCGATCATGTGCCGTTTCTCGCGGAGCAGCACCTGTTCGAGCATCGAGGTATGGACAATCTGCCCGATCCGGTCCGGGCTGCCTCCCAGGGCGACAGCATCGCGGAAGATGTTCATGTACTTATAGATGTAGTTCGAGCCGGACTCGCCGATGAACCGCTCCCATACCCCGGTATCGTTCAGCCCCAGGTTCAGCTTGGAGTAGGTGGCATCGATCAGGGGACAGATGGCGTCCAGCGACTTGCGGTCGATATCCGCGAGCGCCTGGGTGACCGGCACTCCCTTCCCCCCCATCACCGACCCCAGGCTGCGGATGAAGGTGGGAAAATCCCTGTCACGCCCGACGATGAGGCCGTCATCCAAAAAGCCGATGATCCCCAGGGGAGCCACCATCACCCCGATCATGATGAAGATCACTCCCGCATTGACGCCGATAAGGAAGAGGAGCAGCGAGGCGCCCACCGTGGCGATGAGGATGGGGCGCTCCAGGCGCCGGATCATGGTCTGTTCCCAGGAGCAGCGCTCCGCGAGACCGTGGGTCTTCGGGTCCTCGGGGACAGCGCGGTACATAATCACCAGCCCGAAGATGGAGATGATGAGGATGATCGCGTAGGACGAGTTGAGGGTGCCTTCGATGCCTTCGATGCCCCCGGGAGAGAAGATGGCCACGGAGAGCATGATAATGAGTGCCACAAGGGCCCCTGAGAAGAGCATGGCAATGTACGCATCCCCCCATTTCTTCAGCATCTCCAGGCCCTGCTCCAGGTTGTTGCGGTAGATGGTGCGCATCGTCTCCAGCTCACGCTCCAGGAAGTCCTCGTCCGGTATTCCCGACTCGATGGCGTTGCCATAGCGGTTCAGGAGGGACTTAAGGGCATCGTTTCTCGTCTTTTCGGCAACGATCTTCAGCCCCTCCGCGTAGCTGTAGTTCCAGCGCTTGACAAAGTGCTCCACCTTCGCGATGTACCTGGTCGGGACATACTCGCTCCGCTCCGAGGTGTAACTGAATATCTCGGGTCTCGTCACGCCGGCGGTGGTGATGGCTGCCATGTAGGTGGACATGAAGAGCATGTCCGCCGACATCCGCTTCTCCTCGATGATGTGGTCAACCTGCTTCCGCAGGGATCTGCGGGCGTCCGCAAAGGGGAGCTTTCCCTGGTTCTTCACCCCGATAGAATCCCGGACCGATTCGAACATATCTCTCAGAAACTGATCTTGGTCAGCCCTTCTTTCCGGATCCTGGTCATCATCTGGAAGAGTTCATGGAACCCCGTGTAGCCGGCCTTGTGGAGCCGCTCGAGGATGCGCGCCCGCTTCTCCACCTCCAGGTAGATCTCCGCCTTTTTATTCTCGGGGATGCCGAGCATGGTGGCGATCTTGCTCTCCAGCAGGTAGCTGGCACCCTTCCCGGTCCACTCGTGGGTATCGTTGACCGGGTTCCACTTGAACATCTCTACGAACTGGAAGGCCTGCGTCTCGGGGTTGAACCCGACCAGCTCGTTCACGGAGAGCATGCGCCGCACGGTCCCGCCCGTGGGGCGCTTCACCGCGGACTGGATCACCACCAGGTTCAGGTTGTCGACGAAGGTCTTGGGGATGTTGATGGGATCGCCCGTCAGGCGCTGGAGCAGCTTCTCCACCGATGCAGCGTGGAAGGTGGACATCACCGGGTGGCCGGTCTGCATCGCACCAAAGGCGACCGTCCCCTCGACTCCCCGGATCTCACCCACCACGATCTCGTTGGGGCGCTGCCGCAGCGCCGATTTCAGGAGGTCAAACATGGTGACGTCCGATCCCGCCCCCACGCCCCGCCCCATGGCCTTCGAGACCACCCTCGTCCAGTTCTTGTGCGGGAGCTGCAGCTCGGGGGTGTCCTCGATGGAGACGATCTTGTACTCCGGCGGGATGAAAGTGGCGATGGCATTCAGCGAGGTGGTCTTCCCGCTGGCGGTCTCCCCGGACATGAAGATCGACATCCCGTGCTCGATGCAGAGCCAGAAGTAGGCTGCCATGGTATAATCGAGGGTCTTGAACTCGATGAGGGTCAGGACCGAGATGATGTCGTCCATCACCTTCCGGATGGTGAAGTTGCTGCCCCGCCGGGAGATGTCCGTGCCGTACACGATGTTGATACGGGACCCGTCAGGAAGGGCCGCGTCCACGATCGGGTTCCGGTAGGTGATGGGCTTTTTGACCCGCTCACCGAGTTTGATCACAAAATCATCCAGTTCTTTGGTCTGCGTGAACTCTATCACCGATTTCAGGGCCTTGAAGATCTTGTGCTCAACGAAGAGGGGGCCGACTCCCCCGCAGCTGATGTCCTCGATGTAGGGGTCACTGATGAAGGGCCGGAGCACGCCGAGGTCAATCTTGTCCCGGATCATCATGTACTCGATGGCCGCATACTGCTGGGGGGTGACGATGATCTTCCCGTCAAGGGTCATGGAAACGCCGCCCATCGCCTTCTTCCGGGTCGCGCTCTCTTTCGGCCCGGTGAGATCCTTGTTGAGAAACGCGAGAACCGTATTCTTCATCGTTGCGTTTCCCTTTGGTCCGGGGAGCGCTGCCATGTTCACCTCTTCGGGGTTCCGTACAGAGACCACCTCGGCGATCATCTTCTTCAGGACCTCGGCCCGCTCCTTGTCTGTGATCGGATCGTGGTCCAGGGCGTCGATGAGGTCAATGAGCTTCAGCTCGATGGCCGGGATGATCTCAGAGACGTGGTGCAGGAAGGACGGCTCGATAGGGATGTAGAAGTTGCGGGTATCGGTCGGGTCCGCGAAGATGTGGATGAAAACCATCTCATCCACCGGGTAGATGAGGTTCGGTTCCTGCAGGTTTTTCAGGTCCCGTTTCAGTTCCGAGAAGAAGAGGGGAATGCCGTAGGTGTCAACCGGGAACATGTGGAGGTATTCCAGGAGGTGGGGAGCCCGCCGCATGTACTCCTTGGCGTTGGCCGGGAGCATCCCGTAGAGGGGACAGGCATCGAGGTGAGTGGAGCAGTCGCTGCTCTCGTGGCTGACCGCCGGGGTGAAGGGGAGCTTGATGTCAACCGAGAGCGTGGACACGGGATCTACACCCTGGCCATGGTGATGGGGATGATCTTCATGCCAAAGCCGGGGTGCACCTCAAAGGTGACGACGTTCCCGGTGATCTTATGGGCGCCCCGGACCTTGACCACCTCCAGCATCATCACGTACTTCTCCCCGATGAGCGACCTCTTCATGACCAGGTGCGCATCGCAGATGGAGCGGAGGCGGATCAGGGTATCCTCCTCGAAGGAATAGGTGTGGAGCGTAATGAGGATGGTCTTTCCTTTGTCCACCAGGTTCTTGCAGTTGGTGAAGAAGGTGAGGATCACGTCGTTCGTGGTATACTCGGTGAAGAGCGTCAGCGAATCGATGATGATCACCTGGGCCTTCGTGGTGCTCATGTGCTCGATGACCCGCTGGAGGATCCCGGCCATCTCCTCCTTGGACCAGTCGAACCCGACGATGTGCACCGGGAAGAGGCGGAGGTAGCCCCAGGCGAAGTAGTCAGAGATGTCCAGGCTCATGGACTCCATCTGCTTCAGGAAGGACTGGGTGGTCATCTCGGTGGAGAAGAGATCCACGCCCAGCCCCTGCTTCATCGCGCCCCACATGATCTGCTGGGTGAGCACGCTCTTCCCCGTATCATTCTCACCCTCGATCAGGGTCAGGGACTGGAGGGGGATCCCGTCGGCTATCTTCCGGTCGATCTCCACGTTCCCCGTGGAGAGGATGTTCTTGGCCTCCCCCTCGGCGGGGATCCCGGCGGCTCCCTTGTCAACCCGTGGCATAGACATTCTCCTAGAGGTATGCGGAGTCGTAGGCTCCGTTGCCGGTCACCACTTTGGCCCAGGTGGGTTCATCCATCGTGTAGGTGACCGAGATGTTCATCACTTCGTCCGGGTCCAGCTGGCTCGGGTGGACGGCATCCGGGCTGATGCGGTACCACCATGCCCCGGAGGTGTTGGTGTAATAGACCGGTTCGCCATTGTGCAGGAGAAAGACGCCCATCTCGTCGAGCCCGCTGACAGTTTCGCTCCCGGTATTTTCCACGTCCAGGAACACTACCTTGAGGGTGTCATTAGCCGAGGCACCGGTGATCGCAACACCGGTGTGGATACGGCTGGCTACACGCTCCGCCAGGGCTTTCTGGGAGGTCGTCACCGTCTCAGCGAGGGCAATGGTCCCGCCCATCACCACGTAGGCGGTGATGACAAGAATCAGGATTCCCACCGCCGATGCGACCAGGGTTGCGGCTGCCATATGCCCCTCAGCCCACCGTGAACTCTTCGGACCGCTTTACCCCGTTCGTGAGCACGATCTGGAAGGTGACCACGCCACCGATGGTTCCCGGGATCTTGTCGCTCCGGGCGGTGATATGGAGCATCTCGGTGGGGTCCAGGTAGGTATTCCCGTTACCGGTGATGTCATAGGTCCAGCCGTCGGTGGAGAGGTCATTCTTCGGCACGGTCTCAAAGTCACCCGGTGTGCCGATGAAGATGACGGAGCCATCCAGCTCATTTCGGGAGATCCGTTCGTCGCCGATGTTCCGGATCCATACTTGGGCATAGCGGGAGGTGTTGGCAAACGTATTGACAATGTCGATGTCTGTCCGGATCCGCGTATCCACGTTATGGCTGGAGGAGGTGAAGGTGCCGGACATGGTGAAGACGGCGGGCAGCACCTGGGATGCCAGGACGCCCGCAGCCACGATGGCCGTGATGAGGAAG
>Ga0315275_10008400_pt1 | contig 10040 bp, 6 predicted proteins | sample YL17G03_0_MG_FD_205557 | JGI IMG/M metagenome (GOLD analysis project Ga0315275, IMG submission 205557) | Sediment microbial communities from Yellowstone Lake, YNP, Wyoming, USA - YL17G03_0 | ecosystem: Environmental > Aquatic > Freshwater > Lake > Sediment | place: USA: Wyoming | collected...
CGAGTGAGTCGGGGATAATCGGGTCGACGGACTTCTCTGCCGCATCGTCCCAGTGGAGTGAAACGCCTTTATCGACCCCCTGCGCGGAGAGCTGGGGTTGAATGGGTGGAGAGGGGACCTTGAAGCCTGTGTCATAGACCCTCTCCACGAGGTCATCCAGCTTGAGCAGCCGGTCAAGACCCTCGGCGAACATGATGCCGAATGCTACGGTCACAGAATCCCCGGGTTGCATCCGGAAGGGACCGGTCGCAAAGTAGTGCGGCGGTTGGACCACTCGTCCGAACCCAGACAACCATTGGTACGCGCTGTCGATCTCTGGCTCTTGTGCAATTCTCCTGTATCGCTGAGCATCTGAGTGGAGAGGTTGCGTCCAGGTTTCTATGCCTGCTCGGGAAACTGATAGCCCGATTTGTGTTCCAGCGGCTCCATTAGGTGACGAAATGCACGCTACGCCAAGATGGGGCAGGAACGATGTTCCGGAGGAAGATGTAGCTGGAGTCGGGTTGTACTGGATGACGAGATTTCGCTTCGGACTTGCTCCGTAGTACCCGATCCGGTTCGTGTCGAGTGTCGTTTGTGCCCCGCCAGTCTGAAACTGAACTCTGAGCCCAAGGCCTGCGTAGCAGGAATCGAGTATCACCCCTGACCCGTTTGTCACCTGAAAGACAAGCAGCAAGGCATCGTTGAGGGGCAAGGCACGCCAAGTGTAGCAGAACTGGCGCACTTCAATGCCAATAGGAATGCTGAAGCTGTCGGGATTTGCTGTGGGCCCTGCATATTCCGGGTCAGCTCTGGTATCTGTATCCTTGAACACGCAGAATAGGTCCTCGTCAGAGGCGTAGTAGGGTTCATAGTTTACCCTCTGCTTCACCTCGCGAACAAACACTTGCCGACCCTCTACAATTCTGATAGGCCAATCCGGGTAGTTATTACCGCTGAGGTCAATGCCGCGCTGATCGTAGTCCGAGCTGAAATATGTCACATAGTTTTCGTCGTTAACGTATTTCCAGCCGGCTCCTCCAAACACAGTGTCCGGTCTGGCAAGGAGATCTCCAACCGTTCCGGGGACGAACTGGTCAAAATACTCCGAAGGAACATTCCTTACCGCGAAAGTCGAGGAAACAAGAGGCCGACCACGTTTCAACCCGGCAAAGGATAAACCCCAGGGAAGGAAGCCATACGACAATGGTTTCCCGCGGGGCCAGCTGAATGCCGACCCTATGGAGGTGCGAATGGCATCGGCGAGCATTCCGTCGTTGCTAATATTGAGATCAATACTGCTCGTCGTTGTCCAGCGCAATATGAGATGGGGCGGCCAATCATCTTGGGCATCCGAACGATAGGTCGTCAAGACCAAAGGTATCAACACAGCAACGAGTCTCTGTCGAAGACCTCTGGCGAAGTGCGTATGTAGGAAAGATCTCAGATGCGACACGCGTAACTCATTCAGCCAGAACAATGGAAAATTTCTTCGTTACCGATGTCCCCTGAGGCGTCTCGATCCTCGCCAGGAACATCTGGCTCGCCACTTGCTGACCGGCCTGTGTCTTTAGGTCCCACTGCTCCGTGGAACCCCCCTGGTGGTGCAACTCCGCCACCAGATCCAACGCCACCGTGTAGATCCTGATCGTGCACTCCACCGGAAGATAGTTGAAGAAGAGCCTGGCCTGTTCGATCGTCTTCTGCCCCGCATGCTCCACCACATAGGGGTTGGGCACAACCCGCACCTCGTCCAACGAGTACGGCGATGACGGCTCAGCCTGTGGAACTGCTGCCAGAGTCTTTCCCGCACTCTCCATCTCCGGGACACCCAGCGAGGGTGCCCCGCCGTCATATGCCGTCAACCGGTACAGGTACTCGATATTGTTCGTGAGTCCTCCGCCTGGAGCTAGAGCCGGATCCTTCCCGTCTTGTCCCATGTCCAGATAGTCATGCACGATCGAGTCGCGCCCCATCTCCCACTCCCTGATCATGACGAACGGCTCTCCCGACCCCCGGGATCGGTACAAGCGATATCCGATGAACGATTTGCCGAGTGAGTCGGGGATAATCGGGTCGACAGACTTCTCTGCCGCATCATCCCAGTGGAGGGTAACACCTTTATCGACCCCCTGCGCGGAGAGCTGGGGTTGAATGGGTGGAGATGGGACTTTGAAGCCTGTGTCATAGACCCTTTGCACGAGGTCATCCAGCTTGAGCAGCCGGTCAAGACCCTCGGCGAACATGATGCCGAATGCCACGGTCACAGAATCCCCGGGTTGCATCCGGAAGGGGCCGGTACCATAGAGGCGGTTTACATGTGGGCCTCCCCACCCCCTTTCCGTGTGGGGGGGAGAGATGCTTGGTGGGGTGCTGAAATGCCTGTAACGCTCCACGTCAGATAGAAGGCTGCCCAAAACCGGGTTTGGGGGGCTCCAGCTGAGCCATCGGCTCAAGCGGGACGGCTCGCTCGGAGCGGAGAAGGGCGACCCAAGACACGCAACGCCAAGGTAAGGTACCGATGCGGGGGCATTGTGGTCAAGCAAAACTTCAGGGTTCCAGTGTACTACAAGGTTCCGCCGTGGCTCCTCCTCGTACAACTTCATATAGTTGGTATCTCGGAAGTCTTCCGCACCACCTTCCCAGAAGCAAAACGGGAAGTCAAGAGATGCGAAGCAGGAATCCAGCGTGCGTCCGGACTTGTTGCAGACCTCATACGCCAATACAAGCGCATCGGCCAGCGGCCGCGTTGCCCATGTGTACCCATACACTCTCACTTCGATTCCGATAGGAATACTGAAGGAATCAGGATTGGAGGTCGGCCCTCTGTATTCTGGATCCGCCTTTGTCTCCGTATCCTTGAACACGCTGAAGAAATCTTCATCCGACGTGTAGACTGGGGCATAGATGTGTCGGGAGAGCATCTCACGCACATATGCCTTCTCTCCGCCGATCCATCGGATGGGCCAGTCGGGGAAATTGTTGCCGCTCTGGTCCACACCCTTTTGATCATAGTCGGTGCTCATATACGGGATGTATCCCGGGCTGTCTGAGAACTTCCAGCCGATTCCATCCAACACAGTGTCGGTCGCGGCCAAAGGGTCCCCGATGGTCCCGGGTACGAACTGGCAGAAGTACCCAAAAAGATTTGCGTTGACTCTGTAATATTCATTGGAACACGAAACAAGCGTGCGCCCGTCCTTTTTGCACCCAAACCAAAATCCCGTCCAATGTGGGGCGGGGGGGATCTGCCGGCCCCTCGGCCACTGGCATGTCGGGTACATAGTGATGCCACCCAACAATGTCCCGTCATTGCTGAAGATAAAATCAATCCTGCTTCGCGTAGAATGCCTTTCCATGTACGACGACGGCACGTAGTAGCGGCCTTGTCCGAACAGCCCGAGAGTATACGTTGAGAGAAAAAGACCTAGAAAGAGGCTTCGAATCACATAGACTCCAGCGCGACTCACGAATTCCTCCCCCCGTGTTAGAATAAGCTACGAATGCAAATCGACATGCTACTTGCCTCCGTCGAGGTTGCCTGGTACCCTGTATCACATCTTAATGCCAGCAAAGGGTAATATCTGGGCAGTTGCATGCTTCTACGCGTCCACTTTGAGCATGCCCTCATTGCGCCAGCCCTCATCCACTACGTCCCCATTGAATGAAGCCCTCCCGGTGTTTCTCGGAGTTCTGCACTCGGGCTCATTTTGAATTCCGAACCAGAAATCGTTCAGTGGCCGGTCGGAACGCGCCCTTCAACTTCCCGTCCCGAGTTATAGGCAGCTTGGACCATTACATGGATTGTCACAGTGGGAGTCCGAGCCTGGGATGCCATTGCAGGTTTCTTGACAATACGTGTTGGGCTTTGGTACGACGCATCTCAATGGCCCGCAAACGGTAGCACAGTCAATAGGCTCGTCGGCAGCCGCAGCGGTCTGGTACTGCGCTATTCCTGCCAAGACCGCTGTTAATCCTATCGCGAGAATTGCACGAAGAATGAGTTTTGACATAACACCTCCATATGCTTGTTGGTTGTTGTGGCCTCGCGCCCACCCCGGACTAGCGGGCATTTGCCCTTCGTATCTTGTCGAGTATTTCGCGAGATCTGGTCGAATCGATCAGACCTGTCCACACTGCGCGCACGACTCTCTGAGAATCAACCAGAACCGTTGTTGGGACGTAGGCAATCTTGAAGTCCATCTTGAAAGTCGTGTCTCGCACGATGTAAACCCGATGACGGAGATTGTGGGCAAGCTGATAGGCACGCGTTCTTGCCGTATCGTGAAGTGATATGGAGTATACATTGACTCCATGATTCGTGGCGGAGTCGGCAATTCTTTCCCACAGACCTAAGCTCTTCTCGCACGAAGGACAAGTTGTCGAGAAAGTGAAGAAAATCGACCCACCACCGTTACCCCCAAACCTCATGTCTAGACCTTCTCCAGCGATCGTCAGCAAATGTGCCGTCTGGGTTGTGTCACCAACCTTCAGCATCTCAGGCGGTTTGAGAAGTGTCTCAAGCCGTGATTTCAGTCTCTGGTTCTGATAAGCAAGCAGGACCACGAGAGCGGATAGTCCGAGTATAATAATGGCGGTTGCTGCTTTCGTAACGTCAATCTTCTTGAGGGGGTTCATCATATCTTCCCAATATTGCCTTGCCTTAGAGTGACCACCCATGCAAGAATCATTATGACGGTATTCCTTGCTAGCGTTTGCCAACCAATTGTCTCGCGGATCAACCCCCCAAAGCAGTGACACTCGACTTCCGCAGGCTGGAGAATCACTGAAATCTGAACAAGGGTCAAGGCCAATGTCATCAGAAGTACACTAATCGCTGCAATCTCAACGTGGCGTCTGAAAATTAGCATCCCGCCCAACGCAATTTCGATGGCACAGAGGCATACAGCGAGGGTGAACCTGAAATAGTGAGGAAGGTCGATAACCTCACGAATGGTCTCCGTAACCTCTGGGAGCACAAACAGCTTGGAAACACCTGACACCACAAAAAGTGCACCCAACAAGACCCGGATGATTTTCAACATCAGCTGAAGCGCAGTGCTCATCAGGTTCCTCCGCAACGGGAAACCCGTCTGATGCAACACAGGTAAGCCGAAATGCCCAGGCAACGGTCCGACAGGCTAACGGGGCGAACTTCAGAAGACGCCGGGGTAGGTGGTCTGCTTAGGGTTCGCCTAACGGTAATGCGAGAGTGAGTTGGCTTCTGATGTGGAGTAGGAAGAAGTCCCTGGGAGCGGAACGGACATACTGCACTCTCATGACGTGTGGAGGATGCTGCCATGCCGCATCTCCGTTAGACTTCTGAGCCGCGCAATACTAAGCGAATCTAGTTCACTCGACCAAGATAATCAAGAAGAAAATGTTCAGCCAAATCATGCTATTTATGAGAATTTCAGTTGCACTTGAATTGCTCATAAAGACTGCGTACCCATTGAGCATGGTAACCAGAGAACTCAAGAGCGAACTTCGTGAGGCCGCCGCAGAATACCCCGTAGTGACTATCTTGGGGGCCACGGCAGTCGGGGAAAACTACCCTCGCCCGGATGGCCTTCCCCGGTAGGGAGTACCGCTCGCTGGAAGACCCCGATGTGAGACTCAGTGCCCACACGGATCCAAGGGAGATCCTGGACTCACTTTCCCTTCTCCCTTCCTGGACTCCGTCATTACAGGAAGATCTGGAATCCCTTCGATCTGGCAGGAAGCTCATTCCTTTGGAGAACAAATCCGCGGGGACATTCACCGAGCGATTTCTGAGTGGGATAGCCGGATTACGGGAAACCGTTGGAGGGCAAGCCATGGCTTGTTTTGTTCTGTACAATGGGAAGGACAAATTCCAGGTCAAAGAAGTGAATGGCTTCCCCAACCACCGAGTCGCCTCTGTGTGAACCGCCCCAGGCCCATCAAGGCCTTGTAGCCCCCACCAGGGAGTTGACTTTTGTGCTTTCCTTCGGGATATTGCAATCGAGTGGGACATTCTTCGTCCGGTCTATTCCACCCTGGAACGGGCGACGAAAGAGATGACATTTGTGATCTTCCCCCTGCCTCCCTTCCGTTACCCGCCAGTTACACCGTTCATCACTTCGCAATTTGCTTGCCTCTTCTTGAAAAAAGTGCAAGGGCAATCCGCTTCTTCGTGGGAGCGCGTAGAAGATCCGCACTTGTGCCAGGGTTTGGAATGTTTCAGGACTGTGCCGGTTCTGATCGTCAGGATTTCTCACGCATCCCACGCAATTTCGATATGTAGGTCGACGCTGAATGTGTGATGTCTCAATGCTCAAGCCCGAGAGGCGCTTGTGAACACTGCCACGTATGAATGGAATGAATGTGCGCACACGGAAAGAAGTTGATACCAATGGCTTGAATGACATTGATGCCAATAGAGGAATGACTCGCCTTGATCGGACACGTAGTGCAATGAGATTCCTAGAATTTCCTCTAATATGCACGGGGCTGATAACTTGCTTCCCTGGTTGCACTGACAGGGGGATCGAACCGCCGCTTCCACAATCGCCGTTGACCTTGGCAGTTGAAGACGTTGGAGTAACCGAGGCATGGTTACGGCTTGGGCTTAGTGCTGAGGCGACACCCCGCAAGGTCGATCTCAAGTACAACGGCCTGGTAATAACGTCGCTTACGCTCACTACTTCTGACACGGTGATCGTTCTAGACAGCCTACTTCCGAACCAGAAATATCACTTCACTTGCTTCCGCGCGATCGACGCAACGCGGTGCGATAGTGCGAGTGTGTGGCTCACAACGATGGACACGACGAGCCACAACTTCACTTGGGAGATTGACACGCTGGGTCAAGCTGCATCAAGTGTGCTTTATGACGTAGCGATCATCAGTGATACGCTGGCATATGCAGTGGGGGAGATCTTCGTTCGCGATTCCCTTGGGGGAATCGACCCCACACCGTATTCTCTGGCAAAATGGAACGGAACTGGTTGGCAACTCATGCGAATGTACTATTCCAGCAATGGCAGTCCACAAGTAATTGCACCCATTCGTGGAATAGCGGTGCTGGAGAGTCAGGATTTTTGGTTTGCTGCAGGAAGTGTTTTCCACTGGGATGGCCACTCCGCATTTGCAGATTTGAGTTTTTCGCGGCTTGAACTGCCGGAGCCTAATGGTACTCTAGAGAAGATTCGGGGAACTTCAAGGGCTTCCTTATGCGCAGTCGGGAATGCGGGATCCATCATTCGTTTGGCTGGCACTGCGTGGTCGAAACTTGAGTCTGGCACTACCCTACCTGTCCAGGATATATGGGTTGGGCCGAGGCATGCGAACAGTACTGAATCGATATGCTTAGCGTCAGCATTTCAAGCGAACCAAGGGGAGGAACTTCTGTTGTTAGGTGCAAATAGTGCAGACAAACTCCCGACAAGTGGTCTCGCATGGCGGCTCAGTGGCCTGTGGTTCGTCCCCGATAGATTATACATCGTTGTTGGGGATGGTGTCTTCGTCAAGCGCTCAATAAAGGATATCTCGACCTGGCAGAACCTGGCTCCAGAAGTGACACAGTACTACGTCAGTGCGGTTGCAGGTACGGGGTTGAACGATGTCGTAGCGGTCGGCCACTTTGGAGAGGTGCTGCATTTTAATGGAGTATCTTGGCGGTCTCTACTGCCTGAAACAGCGATTGATGGGGCATACCTTCGCGTAGCCGTCCGTCAGCAACTTAGTATGGCAGTGGGATTCGCTAAATCCAATGCCGTTGTACTGCGTGGCTTGCATAGGTAGCTAGTGAGACACGATAGGGTGGCAGAAACCTGCGACATCCTTCCGTTGTTTGATCCTCTTTCGGCGGATGGAAGATCAACTTACGCAAAGGAGGTGGCGAACACGACTATTCATCTTGGCGATGAAACACGTGCAGCTGTGTGCGATGAGCTAAGCGACGTATTTGACTACCATTTTTCATTACACTGATCGCATGTTCGTTCAAAGGAGATGCTATGAAGTCAATTGTGATCGCTCTCATGTTCGCAGCCCTAGTTGGTGGCGGTATTGCGATAACTCAGGCTCAGTATGTGGTCACCCTAGAAGTCGTCCGAGAGGACAGCGTGAATCCGACCGGAGAAACAAAAGAGATCAATGTCGGCATGCGCGCTGATTTGTTCCATGACGGTAATGTCGTCCCACCTAACCCCGCTTACCGGTATCGTTGGTGGCGGCGTAAGCCAAACGTCCCCGGCGACACCTTCGTCTTGCGTAATGATGGTTACGGCGACAATGGTGCTGGAACGCATTGCTATCTGGACCCGACCACCGACAACGGCCTCCTCGACTATTTTTGCATAGTAACAGTCTCAGGTCAGGACGTGATTTCCGATACAATCAGGATTCCGTGGTGGAGGGTAATCGCAGACCAACGTGCCGCAGGTGGTACTTCTGACGGGATGGTGCGTTATTGGAAAACTAGTGGATTCAGCGCACACCACAATGTCCCCGACACATTTTACACACCACGATCGCCATCGACGATTGTTCTTCAATCAGACACCAGCCTTTCTGCTGCCCGCACGGAGAAGTACTTCTATTGGCTGATTGGGGGATCGTGGCTAAATTACGAGATCTTCAGTACCGGCCAGTTGTTCACGGTCTATACCTCGACTCGAAGTTCATGCGCAAGCGCTATTCTTGACGCCCCACTAACGGATGACACTACCCTCCGCGGCGAATTGTTGTTCTGGGATCCTTGGTACCGCGACACAATCGCTCAGTACGGGCCGCGTAATCGTGGGTTGGGAGCAATTGCCCACACGCTCCAGACCCCGATTGCGCTCAATACGAACTCCGCAGGCAACGGGTCTGAATACCAAGGCGTTCTCTTGAACCAAGATTATCAGGTCAGCCCTGCTTATTATACGGTTGCTGCTCAGTCCCCACAAGCAATTGGTGGCTATACTTCATATTTCGTGAATTGGTCCACTCATCCCGATTCAGCGGCATTTCAGTATCCTGACAGTGGTGCGACAGCGGTTGTCTTCAAGAAGCCTGGTGCAACGGTTACAGCCAAATACAAAGCGCGTCTTCGGTCATCATCTTCGACTGTTACCGCTCCTGTTGCGCAGCGCAAAGTCGTGCGTGATCTGAACGGCAAGTACCATACATTCTATGAATCAGCTGGGATGATTTGGTACATGAATTCGACAGACGGAGGTGCGAACTGGTCCGGCGAGCGTCTCGTCTCGGTCGGTAACGCCGGTTACCTCTACCGCAACCCCTCCGCTACCGTCCAGCGGAATCCGCACAAGATCGTGTGTGTCTTTGAAGAATACGCCACCGACAATAACACGCACGGTGTTGCATATTTGAAGGTCGAGCCATCGACTGGTTCACCCGAAGGTGGCGGGACGGTTTGGAGCGACGGCCACCCCATCCCGACAATAAAGCCGGTCGTGGCGACAGGCACGAACGGCGCGGGGACTGAGTATCTTCTGTTCGTGTGGGATTCCGCAGGAGTTGCACTGTATGGTTCTGTGAACGGGACGGGCGCCGTGCGCTTACGTACTGCGTCGGTCTCCTCGGCCACTCTGGCACCAATCTGTCCGGGAAACGTGGATGGAAGTGGAGACTACTACTGGCGGCTCATCTGGATGGAACGGGGCGACATTCACTATGCACCGATTACGATTTCCACGACTCCCGTTCTCGGGGCGACGGCCGATAGCATCGTGGCACGTGGCGTTGACGGAGAGATCTGGCTTGCCAACCCGAGTACAGCATCACTGGGAAGAAATATCGGCCGACCAGGTGTTGCATGGGAGGAATATATCACCACACGGGTTATCAAGTACCGCGAGCGCCCATACGGTGGTGGATGGTCTGTCATCCAGGTGATCAGCGGTAGCTCCAGTTACTATACACCGACGTTGGCAGGGAGTCTGGGTACCGGAAATCTCTCCATAGCCTGGCGCTCGGGGACCAGCCAGCTCAAGTACAGACAACGCAAGAACGGGAGCTGGACTGCCCAGTCAAACATCGCGACAGGGGTGGACCCCACGGTCAGCATCGGTTGGCAGGATGCTCCGACA
>Ga0315275_10008401_pt1 | contig 10040 bp, 9 predicted proteins | sample YL17G03_0_MG_FD_205557 | JGI IMG/M metagenome (GOLD analysis project Ga0315275, IMG submission 205557) | Sediment microbial communities from Yellowstone Lake, YNP, Wyoming, USA - YL17G03_0 | ecosystem: Environmental > Aquatic > Freshwater > Lake > Sediment | place: USA: Wyoming | collected...
TCACGATCCGCCGTGGGGTCAGGTCTTCCATGTTCCAGATGCCGATCCGTGGAACATGGAAGACCTGACCCCTTCTACGTTCCTTCGTCCCAGCTCGCGAGGTACTTGGCCTGCTCCTCGGTGAGCTGGTCGATCGCGATGCCCATCGTCGCGAGCTTGAGCCGGGCGATCTCGTCGTCGATGTCCTTCGGGACGTCGTACACCCGCCGTTCGAGCGTTGCGGCATTCGCGATCACCCACTCGGATGCGAGCGCCTGGTTCGCGAAGGACATGTCCATCACGAGCGCCGGGTGCCCTTCGGCAGCGGCGAGGTTGACGAGCCGCCCTTCGGCGATCAGGTAGAGACGGCGTCCGTCTGCGAGCGTGAACTCGTCGACGAGCGCGCGAGCCTCCCGAGTCTCGACCGCGAGCTCGCGCAATGCCCCGATCTCGATCTCGACGTTGAAATGGCCGGTGTTGGAGAGAATCGCGCCGTCCTTCATGCGCTCCAGGTGCGCGCGCGAGATCACGTTCTTGTCCCCGGTCGCGGTGCAGAAGAGATCGCCGACCTCGGCAGCCCGCTCCATCGGGAGCACCTCGTACCCGTCCATCGCCGCCTCGAGGGCCCGCACCGGGTCGACCTCGGTCACGATCACGTGCGCACCCATGCCGCGGGCGCGCATGGCAACACCGCGTCCGGTCCAGCCGTAACCGGCAATCACGAAGCGCTTGCCGGCGAAGAGCACGTTCGTCGCGCGGATGATCCCGTCGATCGTGGACTGGCCCGTGCCGTAGCGGTTGTCGAACATGTGCTTGGTCTGGGCCTCGTTCACAGCGATCACGGGGAAGCCAAGCTTGCCGTCGCGCTCGAGCGCCTTGAGCCGGATCACGCCGGTCGTCGTCTCCTCGGTGCCCGCGATCACGTCGCCGAGTTGTTCCCGCCGATGCGAATGCAGGACGCCGATCACGTCGGCACCGTCGTCCATGGTCAGGTGCGGCCGGTGGTCGACAGCCGCCTCGATGTGTCGGTAATAGGTGTCGTTGTCCTCGCCCTTGATCGCGAACACGCCGATCCCGTACTCGTCGACGAGCGCCGCGGCGACGTCGTCTTGGGTCGAGAGCGGATTCGAGGCACACAGCACGACATCCGCACCGCCCGCTTGCAGCGTGCGGGCGAGGTTCGCGGTCTCTGTGGTCACGTGGAGGCATGCCGAGATGCGGAGCCCCGCGAGAGGCTGCTCTCGCTCGAATCTTTCCCGGATCGCGGCGAGCACGGGCATCTGCCTATCGGCCCACGCGATCCGGCGCACGCCTTCTGCGGCGAGCGCGATGTCCTTCACGTCGTAACGCTTGGTCGTTGCCATTCTCAGTCTCGCTTTCGGCTCAGGAAGTTACGGAACATCAGGTTCGGAGCCGAGTCTACCCGCGCCCCTTCTCCGCCTCGTAGGGGCCGGGCATGTCCGTCCCGCAGTTACGGTTGGTTCGTTCCCTGACGTCCGTACCGGTCTTCCAGGCGCACGACGTCGTCCAAGTGCGGGGTCGAGACCTCGATGACGAGCGTGTCCTCGATCGCTGTCACACGATGCACTGTTCTCGGGCGAAAGCGGAACGCATCGCCGGGCGAGATCTCGATCTCCTCGAGCTCCCCTCCGACCTCCCCGAGCTTCAGCCGCGCGCGACCCTCCTGGACGAGCCACGACTCATCCTTGACCTCGTGGTACTGGAGGCTCAACGACTCGCCTGCGCGAACGAACAGGAGCTTGCCGACGTAGGCATCGGCCTCGGCCCAGACGAGCTCCCAGCCCCAGGGCTTCTCGACCTTCCGTGGCGACACGCCGTAGCGGCTTCCGGTCCCCTCGCTCATGAGAAGCGGAGCGCCTGCTCCGGGATGCTCTGTCCCGCGCCGATCCTCAGCCCGTGATCCAGGACGTTGCCACCGCCCAGCGACGCGCCGGGACCGACGACGGCCAGGTTGTGCAGCTCGCACTCGGCGCCAAGATTCGCGTCGTCTCCGATGATGGAGCCGATGACGGAGCACCCGGCGCCTACAGTCGTTCGTGCCCCGACGATGGCGTTCTCCACGATGCCGCCCGCCGCCAGTCGCGAGCCGGCACCGAGAACGGCGAGGCTCCCAAGACGCGCACCCGTCTCGACAACCGCACCTGGACCGACGTACACCGGGGGAACGAGGCGTGCTCCGGGATCAACCTCTGCACTCGGATCGACGAACGTGAAGTCAGCGCCGAGAGCGGTGCCGACCTCGGTCGGGAAGAGACGTTCGAGCACGTCCCGGTGAGCCTGGAGATACGACTCGGGCGTTCCGATGTCGAGCCAGTAACCCGGGAGCGCGATCCCGAAGACGGCCCCTTCCGCTGCGAGCCGGGGAAAGACCTCGCGCTCGATCGACACGGCGCGGCCGGGCGGAATCAGCTCGAGAACCTCGGGCTCGAGGACGTACAGGCCCGCGTTGATGAGGTCGGTATCTATCTCTTCCGGCCGCGGCTTCTCGAGAAAGGTCTCCACCCGTCCGTCCGCTCCCGTCCGTACGAGGCCGTAGCGACTCGGGTCGGCGACCGGCGTGAGGAGAATCGTCGCCTTGGCGCCCGTCGAGCGATGGAACGCGACGAGCTCTTCGAGATCTGCCTCTCGCAGCGAGTCGCCGTTCAACGCGAAGAAGCTTCCTTCGAGCTCGCGACCAGCGAACCTGATGGCGCCGCCGGTTCCAAGGGGTGCCTCCTCCACGGCGTACTCGAGCGTGAGGCCGCTGTGCTCACTGCCGAAGGCCGCCTCGATCTGGTCAGGCAGATGGCCGCAAGAGATCACCGCGTGCTCGACGCCGTGACTCGCCAGATGCTCGAGCGTGTAGGCGAGGAGCGGTCGATCGACGAGCGGGAGCATGTCCTTCCGCGTGCGGTCGGTGAGGGGCCGGAGCCGTGTGCCCTGACCGCCGACGAGGATCACCGCGGGAAGGCTCATTCGATCGGTCGGCCGATACCCTCATACGTGAAGCCGAGAGCTCGGATCTGAGCAGCGTCGAGCAGGTTGCGCCCGTCGATGATCAGTCTGTTACGCATACGGGCGCCGGCCTCGGCCCAGTCGATCTCGCGGAGCTCGGGCCACTCGGTCACGACGACACCGGCGTCGGCGCCGTCGAGCGCGCCGAGCGCCGACTCGGCGATCTCGACGCCGCGAAGATGAACGGTGCCGTCCGCGACTGGATCCCACGCGCGCACCTCGGCGCCCTCCGAGAGCAGCCGTCCCGCGAGCACAAGGCTCGGCGCCTCGCGCATGTCGTCCGTACCGGGCTTGAAGGCAAGGCCGAGGAGCGCGATCCTCTTATCGCGAAGCGGGCCGAGCCGCCGCTCGAGCTTGCCGATCACGCGTCGCTTCTGGAGCTCGTTCACCTCGATCACGGCGTTCAGCAGCTGGAAGTTGTACCCCGAGTTCGCCGCAAGCTGCTTGAGTGCAAGCGAGTCCTTGGGGAAGCACGAGCCGCCGTAGCCGATCCCGGCTCGCAGGAACGCCGGTCCGATCCGCCGATCCAGCCCGATCCCCTGAGACACGGTCAGGACGTCGGCACCGGTCGCCTCGCACACGTTCGCGATCTCGTTGATGAACGAGATGCGCGTCACCAGAGCAGCGTTTGCCGCGAGCTTGATCATCTCCGCCGACGGGACGTCACAGCGAACGACGGGCGCCTCGATCCCGTTGTGGAGCCGCTCGACCACGTCTCCGTCTGCTTCGTCAAACGCGCCGATGACGACCCGATCCGGATACATGAAGTCGTGGACAGCCGTCCCTTCGGCCGTGAACTCCGGATTGGAGACGTAACCGACGTTCGTCAGTCCCCGATCGTCGAGCCGGTGTCGCACGGTTCGCCCGGTGCCGACCGGCACGGTGCTCTTCATCGCGATCACGACTCGCCGGTCGACCTGCGGAAGCTCGTCCACAACCGTCCAGACCGACGAGAGGTCTGCGTCGCCGGAGTACGTTGGCGGCGTGCCCACCGCGACGTAAACGACGTCTACGCCGTCGACTGCGTGATCGACGTCGACGGTGAACGTCAGCCTCTCGCGGTTTCGCTCGAGGAGCTCGGTGAGCCCCTCCTCGTGAATGGGCACCTCGCCCCGTCGGAGCCCATCGATCTTCTCGGCCACCACGTCGCGCACAACGACGTCATGACCGAGGTCGGCAAGGCAGGCCCCCGTAACGAGACCCACGTAGCCTGCGCCGAAGACTGCGACCCGCATGCAGCTACTTCTCTCCCCTAAGCGGCTTGAGGCCCTTGGCGATCGCGAGCATCGTCTCGTTCGACATGCGATCGAGAAGCGTGTTGATCACCCAGTAGCTGCCGTTCGGGGTGCGGAGGACGACCATGTGCAACTTCGGACCGTCGTAGTAGAGGTCGTAGATCCTGCCTTTGATGCGCCGCGTCAGGCTCTTGTCGGCGAGAACCGGCGCATCTTCCCAGTCCGTCATCTGGACGCCCCAGTACTCGTTCGAGCCCATCCGGTAGACGAGGCGAACAGCCTTGTGCTTCTCCGCAGGGTCGATCCAGTACATCCGAACGGGCATCGTCGAGTCGGTCCATGAGCTCCGCTCGATCACGGTCGGAACCATCAGGGGGAAGGACACCCGCGAACGACGCTCGCGGAGAAGATCACGGGCGGCGTTCGGGCCGAACACGACATTCGGACGCTCTCGCCTCGGGGTACGGTCGATGGGAGCCGGGGCCAGGCTGCCGTGGAAGGTCTGGCCGACGACGACGGTCAGCATCGCACCGCTCGCAAGCGTGGTTATCTCCTTGGCGAGCGGCTTGACCTCGGCCGACGCAAAGAGGTTCGCCACCTTCTGCGCAGCGTCCCGCGCGCCACGCGTCTTCGAGTCGAAGTAGATCTGGGTCCGGAAGTAGTCGAACCGCGGCGCATTGGCTGGGAGCCCGTTCGGCGGAGTGAGGATCTCGTATCCGCGCTCGTCGAGCTGGAACCCCGCGGTCGACGCCGAGCCGGTCACGCCGTTCCCGTTGAGAACGGTGATGCTCGTGTCTCGCGGGGCAGGCACTCGTTGCTTGAGCTTCTCACCAAGCGCGACTGCCGTCGCCTTCTCCGAGGACCCGACGTCCGGGTGCGTGAACGTCTGGACCGCCCGTGTGATGTTCTCCGAGTCCGTGGTTAGTTCGGCGAAGCCCTCGAGGCCTTCGATGCGCGACTGGAAGACGCGGCCCCGCGGCAAGCCGTAGGCGAACAGCGCGTACGACAAGACCGTGCGCCCATCGACGCTCGAGCCACCACCCTGTGCAACCTCGACGTTGTTGGTCACGGCGTTGACGACCTTGGGCAGCGCGATCGGAGCGAAGCTTTCCTGGACCTGGCCCTTGAACGCCTTGACGAACTGCTGCTGGCGCGCGACGCGGTAGAGGTCGGAGTCGGTGTGGCGATACCGCACGTAGTCGAGCGCCTGCCTTCCGGTGAGCTTCTGATAGCCCGGCCAGAGGTTGATCTTCGCGTAGCCGTAGGGCCCACCGCGGTCGTTGAAGTAGCGACGGTCGACGTCGATCCAGGCGCCGTCGAGCCTGTCGATGATCTGGCGAAAGCCTCGGAAGTTGACCGTGATCAGGTAGTTGATCGGGACGCCTGTGAGTGCCTTGACCGTTTCCAGTGAACCCTGCGGCCCGCAGTACGAGTACGCAGCGTTGATCTTGTCGAAAAAGGGCGTGCGGCCAGGGCACCGAATCTCGACCCGCATGTCGCGCGGGAAGGAGAGGAGTGAGATCGAGTCGGTGGACGGATCGGCTCGAATGAGCATCATCGTGTCGGAGCGACCGGAAGTGTTGTTGCCGTCCTCCTGCCGATGGTCGTAGCCGATGACGAGTGAGACTGCGGGCTGTCCCGGGAGCGCGACCGCGAGCTGGCGCGCTGCACGCCGCACAGCCGGTGTATCGGCCGCGACGGCGGCCACGGACTGATGGAAGTAGAGGTAGGCACCCCCGGCAGCGCCACTGACGAGAACGAGCGAGGCGACGCCGAGCCACATCGCGATCGCACCAACCAGAGCGGCGCGTGAGCGCGGCGACCTCGCAGGCTGCCGGTACACGCTGACGGGTGACAGCGCACCGGGCGGAAGAACGGGTGTCCCGTTTCCGTTCGGCGCGGCCCCACGCCCCAGGCCTCTCTTTAGAGTGGTTCGCATAGGGAACGAGCGCCTCCACGGGCGCCCGTGGAGGGAGGATAGCTCAGCTACAAGAGGTGCTTCGCGCTTCCTGCATGGGTTCCCACCAAACCATTCTCGAGTCTTAACCTGCCCTCAGCGTGGGCCGACGGCGTCCAAGACGGGAACGGCGTCGAGGGCGCGCTCGAGGAAGGCGATCTCCTCCGGTGTGCCGGCGGTGATGCGGAGAGCGTCCGGGGCTCCGAATGGGGCCAGCGGACGGACGATGACCCCTTGGCGAAGCAGCGCTTCGTTGACAGCGATCGCGTCACCGACGCGGACGAACACGAAGTTCGCTACTGCGGGGCCAGTCGGATCGAGCCCGTGGCCGCGTAGAACGCCGTCGAGCATCCCCATCGCTTCGCGATTGGCGGCTCGGCGGCGGGCGATCTCGGTCGTATCGGCGAGGCTTGCGAGAGCGGCCTCCTGGCCGACGGAGCTGACGTCGAACGCACGACGCACCTTCCCGATCGCCGTGATGACAGCTTCGGGGCCAACTCCGTAGCCAACCCGTAGGCCGGCCAACCCGAAGATCTTCGAGAAGGTTCGCAGGACGAGCACGTTGTGGCCCGCCTTGGAGAACTCCTCGATCGCGTCGGGAAAGTCCGGATCCTCGATGTACTCGAAGTACGCCTGATCGACAACCGTCAGCACGTGCGACGGGACGCGCGCGAAGTACGCCTCGAGCCCGGCGCGGCTGTTCGTCGTACCGGTGGGGTTGTTCGGTGCGGCGATGAAGACGAGCTTCGTGCGAGACGTGATCGCAGCCAGAATCGCATCGAGGTCGAGTCGGTCGTCTCGCAACGGAACGCGCACGGGGACGCCGCCGAGCTTGAGGGGGTCGAGGACGTAGCTGGGAAATGACGGCCAGCCGGTGACCACCTCGTCCCCGGGGTCGAGCGTCGCCAGGCAGACGAAGCCGATGACGGCATCCGCACCGGCGCAGACGGTCACGTTTTCGAACCCGACCCCGTGCCGCTTTGCGAGCGCGTTCCTGAGGCGCCACGCCCCTCCGTCCGGGTATCTGTTGAGCTCGAGCGCCGCGCGAGATATCGCTTCGGAAGCAGCAGGGAAGGGCCCGTAGGGGCCTTCGTTGGAGGCGAGCTTGACCACGCGGTCGAGCCCGAGCTCGCGCTGAACCTCCTCGACCGGCTTGCCCGGCTCATACGGAACGAGCCCTGCTAGCGCAGGACGGATCGACGACCGATCGCCGTCGGCCGGCCCCTGGCTCACGTCGCCGGGATCGGCTCCGGCGTCGGAGTCACGTACTCGCCGACGATCTCGCTCTCGGCCTCGTCGCTCGCCGCTTCGTCCGTCGCTGCGGACTCTTCCGGCCCCTCGACGGCGGTTCCGCCACGACGCCGCAAGGCAACAGTGGCGACCCCGGCGAGGATGCCGAACGAGATGAGCCCGAGCGCGATGTACAGGCCGAGCTTGGAACCGCTCCGCATGCGAAGACGGCGATCAAACACCCTCAGGGCGACGTAGCCTACGACGGCGTTTCTCTTGGTGAAGATGTTCACCGCCTGAGGTTAGCGAACTGCGGGCCAGTCGGCCGCGACTACTTACGGCGAGGCGGAAGATGGATTGCTCGACCGAGCGCGACGAGGCCGGCTTCCTTGATCGCTTCGGAGAGCGTCGGATGCGGAGCCATGCCGTCTGCCACCGTCTCGACCGTCGCCTCCGCGTCGAGAGCCACTACCGCAGCTTCGATCAGGTCGGTCGCGTGTGCGCCGACGATGACGACCCCGACGAGCTCGCCGTACGTCGTCTCATGGATCGACTTCACCCAGCCGGCCGTCTCACCGGACATGACCGCCCGCGCGTTCGCCGCGAACGGGAACCTGCCGACGGCGATGTTCGCGTCGCCGTGCTGCTCCCGGGCTTCGGCCTCGGTGAGCCCGACGCCGGCGATCTCAGGGTCGGTATAAATCGGCCGCGGAACGGCCGTGTCCGGCATCGCCACATCGTGGCCGGTCGCGTTCTCAGCGGCGATCTCGCCCTCGCGAAACGCAGTGTGTGCGAGCTGCCAGTAGCCGGCGACATCGCCGGCCGCGTAGATGTTTGGCACGGATGTCCGCCGGTGCGCGTCGGTCTCCACTCCCTTGCGGAGATCGAACCTGACGCCGGCCGCCTCGAGCCCGATACCCTCGACGAGAGGCGCCCGACCGACCGAGACGAGCATGAGGTCGCACTTGGCGGTCTCGCCGTCACCGAAGTGGACGCGGAGCGCCGAACCCGTTTCTTCCACCTTCGTGCACTGCTTGCCGAGGTGGACGACGATTCCACGCCGCGCGAACGACTTACGAAGCTCGCTCGCCGCGTCGGCGTCCTCCTGCGGGATGAGCGAGTCGAGCATCTCGACGATCGTCACCTCGGTTCCGAAGCGCTCGAAGATCGAGGCGAACTCGCACCCGATGATCCCACCTCCAAGGACGACGAGCCGCCGCGGGACTTCGGTCTGCGCGAGGAGCCCGGTCGAGTCGACGCAGCGCGGCGAGTCGAGCCCTGGGATGGGCGGTCGCACGGGGTACGAGCCCGTGGCGATGATGGCGCTCGAGAAGCTGAGGCCGATATCGCCCTTGTCGAAGGCGATCGAGCGGGTGTCGTCGAGCCTGCCCGCACCCTGGAACCAGGTGACATCGTTGGCCTTGAAGAGCGATGCGACGCCGCCCGTCATCTGCTTGACGACGGCCGCTTTCCACTCGTTAGCCTGCGCAAAGTCGAGGGTGGGCTCCCCGGTCGCGACGCCGAGCTTAGGGTTGATCTCGCGCGCCGCGTGGAGCGCATACGCGGTAGAAACCCACGCCTTCGTCGGGATGCAGCCGACCCGCAAGCAGGTTCCTCCGAGATCTGCTTCCCTCTCGATGCAGGCAACGCGGGCGCCGAGTTGTGCGGCGCGGATCGCTGCCGTGTAGCCGGCCGGCCCGCCGCCGAGGACGGCAACATCGAATTCCATGGCCTCGATCCTAGCTGGGGTCGCGGCGGCATCTTGATGCAAGGACCAGCGCCGCGGCCGCAAGGTGGCCGCCTTCAGGGATCTTCGCGCGACCGGAATCCGCGCTCAAGGATTCCGGTCTTGCGCCAGGTCGACTTACAGCGCCCGCCGCATGGTGACGCTGTCGCCGCCGTCTTCGGCGACGCGCTCGAAGCCGTGCTTCTCGTAGTACGAGACGAGAGCATGGTTGTCGCGCTCCACGCTGAGGCTTATGGCGCGATGCCCCTCTGACTGTGCGCGATCGTAGAGCGCATTCAGCAGGGAGTCGCCGAGGCCCCGACCCCGCCGGCTCGGCACGACCGCGATAGCGAGCTCAGGCGTCTCCTCGTCCACGAAGCCATATCCCGGCTGGTCACGTCGAAAGAGCCGGTACCAGCCGGCACCTACGGGAAAAGCGCCCTCGACGGCGATGAGCGCCGTGTCGCCGGGACGTCCCCAGCCTTTCACGTAGCGGGCGACCGGACCGGGCTCCTCCCCGGGATTCCGCTCACGCCAGTAGTAGGCGTGGTGGAGCATGTCGCGGAGGAACCGGACGTCCTGGCGGCCGCCTCGGCGAATGACCATGGCGAAAGCGTAACGCTTCGCGTCGCGAACACTGCCGGCGCGGAGCGACGGCACTTCAGGGATCTTCGCGCGACCCGGATCTGCGCGAGCGGATTCGGGTCGCTGCGCGAGGGGTAGCCTAGAGGGAGAGTTGGGACCCGGCTGCGGAGCGGCCGGCTTCAGGGACTCCGCGACCGGAATTCGCGCTAACGGATCCCGGTCTTGCGCCCATGCAGCCAGCCTACAACGCGAGCGCCGGCGCTTCGACGAACGCCTTGACCGTCCGGAGGAATTCGGCGCCTTCCGAGCCGTC
>Ga0315275_10008404_pt1 | contig 10038 bp, 10 predicted proteins | sample YL17G03_0_MG_FD_205557 | JGI IMG/M metagenome (GOLD analysis project Ga0315275, IMG submission 205557) | Sediment microbial communities from Yellowstone Lake, YNP, Wyoming, USA - YL17G03_0 | ecosystem: Environmental > Aquatic > Freshwater > Lake > Sediment | place: USA: Wyoming | collected...
GCGTTCACGATCGTTCGCTCACCCGCGCGCTGGCTCCGCACCGTCGTCGCCTGGCAACTCGCCGACTGGGCCCTGCGGCTCGCGACCGTGTGGTTCATGCTCGACGCCTTCCGGATCGAGCAGTCGCTCCGCAACGTGCTGCTCGTACAGGCGACGCAGAGCCTCGCGACGCTCGTGCCGGTCAGCCCGGGCGGAGTCGGCACGGAGCAGGCGTTCCTCGTCTACACGCTCCGCGGACAGGCGTCACGCTCGGCGCTGCTCGCGTTCAGCGTCGGGATGAAGCTGACGCTCACGGTCGTCAACGTCCTCCTCGGGTTCACCGCGATCCTGCTCACGCTCCGCACGTTGCGTTTCAGCGGCATGTCCGGCCCCGACCCCGGGATGGAGCGGCCCTGACGGACGAGATCCCGCCCCGACCCCTACGAGGCCGCCGGCCCGCCCGTCCGGTGGAGTTGCCCGAAGACTGCGCGCGCGGTCTTCGCCGGCAGGCCGGGGACGGCCTCCAGCTCCTCCTGTGAGGCGGCGAGGAAGCGGTCGGCCGAGCCGAAGTGCTGCAGGATCGCACGCCGGCGCGACGGCCCGATTCCGACGAGCGTGTCGAAGATCGACGCAAACGCGCGCGTGTCGCGCTTCTGCCGGTGGAAGGTGACCGCGAACCGGTGCGCCTCGTCGCGGATGCGCTGCAGGAGCTGCAACCCGGGGTCGTGGCGATCGAGCAGGATCGGCTGCGAGCGGCCGGGGACGAAGACCTCCTCTGCGCGCTTCGCAAGCGCGATGACGGCAACCCGTGGCAGGCCGGACGTCGCCTGGATCGCCTCGAGCGCCGCCGCCAGCTGTCCCTTGCCGCCGTCGATCACGACGAGATTCGGGACGACCGAGAAGCTCTCGTCGTGGCGGTCGGCGGTGGCGCTGTCGCGCAGGCGGGCGAAGCGGCGAGAGATGACCTGTGCCATCGAGGCGAAATCGTCCTGCCCGTCGAGCCCACGTACCGTGAACGAGCGGTAGTGCGCCTTCTTCGGCTGCGCGTCGACGAAAACGGTCATCGAGGCAACGATGTCCCGCCCCTGCAGATTCGAGATGTCGAAGCACTCGACGCGCACCGGCAGGCTCTCCAGGTTCAGGCTCTCGCGGAGGCTTTCGAGCGCGGCGATGCGGCGCAGCCGCTTCTGCTCTGACGCCGTCGCCTCGTGCGCGAGCGCAAGCTCCGCGTTCTCGGCGGCCAGCTCGGCCAGCCGCTTCTTCTCGCCCCGCGCCGGCGCCCGCACCTCCACCGCAGCGCCCCGGAGCCCGGAGAGGAAGCCCTGCAGCGCTGCGGTGTCGGTCAGGTCGGAGGGGACGATGAGCTGCGGCGGCACGCTCGGGGCCGCCGTGTAGTACTCGAGGCAGAAGCTCTCCAGGATCGTCGCGCGATCCTGGCCTTCGACGTTCTCGAGGTGAAACGCGTACCGGTCGATCAGCCTGCCGTCGCGCAGCGGGAAGAGCTGCACCGCAGCGCGAGCGCCGTCGACTGCGAGACCGATCACGTCGATCGTCCCGACCGCCCTCCTGTCGGCCCCCTGGCGCTCGGCCAGGCTCTCGATCGCAAACAGCCGGTTGCGGTACCTGGTCGCGTCCTCGTACCGCTCCTCCGCTGCTGCCTCGCGCATCCGCTGCTCCAGCGACCGCACGATCGACCGGGTGTCGCCGGAGAGGAAGTCGATCACGCCGTCGATCTGCCGGCGGTACTCCTCCTTCGAGATTGCCGCGATGCAGGGCGCCGTGCAGCGCTCGATGTGGAAGTCGAGGCAGGGAATGCCGGAGTGGCGGCCCGGCTTCGGGCCCTCGCACGGGCGGAACTGGAAGACGCGGTTGAGCACGTCGAGGGTCTCACGCACCTTCTTCGCGTTCGCATACGGACCGAAGTAGACCGTGCCGCGGCGATGCCGCTCGCGCGTGAACATGACGCGCGGGTACTCATCGGCCACCGTGACCGCGATGTACGGGAACGACTTGTCGTCACGCAGCCGCACGTTGAACGGGGGCCGATGGCGTTTGACGAGATTCTGCTCGAGGTGCAGTGCCTCCGCCTCCGACGAGGTGACGATCACCTCGATCCGGCTGATCCGCACCACCAGCCGCTCGATCCCCTGCCGCCCGTCGCCACGGTTGAAATAGCTCCGCACGCGGGCCCGGAGCGACTTGGCCTTGCCGACGTAGAGGACGTCGTCGCTCTCGTCGCGAAAGAGGTACACACCCGGGTTGCGCGGAAGCTCTGCCAACTGCTCGCGAATCGACTCGACCACGCAGCTAGCGTATCGGCCTCATGATTCCACGCCTTCTCCCCTTCATTGCTGCGCTCGTCCTCGCTCCGGCCGCTTTCGCCGGCGGCCCGACGATGCAGTTCGGCGCCGCCGAGGACGTCGTCCGCGCTCCAGACCTCCCCTCCGCGAAGGCGAAGATGACGATGCTCCGCCTCGCCGGCTTCTCGTCGGTCCGGGTCACGTCGCAGTGGCAGGGTACGGAAGCCGCGCCCACCGACGCCGAGCTCGCGATCCTCCGCAACGTCGCCGGTGCCGCCCAGCTCTCGGCGGTCAGGGTCTACCTCGCGGTCTACCCGGCCGGCTCGCGGGTTACGCCGCTGACGCCCGAGGCCCGCGAGTTGTTTGCCACCTATCTGACAGCGCTCAAGCAGCAGCTGCCCTCGGTCAAGGACGTGATCGTCGGCAACGAGCCGAACCTCAACCGCTTCTGGCTGCCTCAGTTCAACCCGGACGGCACGGATGCGGCCGCGCCGGCGTACCTGGCACTCCTCGCCCGGTCCTATGACGCCGTCAAGGCTGTCGATCCGGCGGCGCGCGTGTGGGGCGGTGCGCTCGCGCCGCGCGGGATCGATCGGCCGGGGACGGGTCGCGACACCCACTCGCCCGTTGCGTTCCTGAAGGACATGGGCGTCGCGTACCGCGCCGGCGGCCGGACGCTGCCGGTGATGGACGGGCTCACCTTTCACCCCTATGCCGACACGTCGGGGCAGTCGCCCGATACTCCCCACCCGAACTCGACGACGATCGGCCTCGCCGACTACGACCGCCTGATCAGGACGCTCGGTACCGCCTTCGACGGCAGCCCGCAGGCCGGCACGACCCTTCCGATCCTCTACGACGAGTTCGGTGTCGAGTCGCAGATTCCGCCGGGGAAGGCGAGCACGTACACCGGTGCGGAGCCGGCGACGACGAAGCCCGTGGACGAGATCACGCAGGGGGTGTACTACCAGCGGGCGCTGCAACTTGCGTTCTGCCAGCCGAACGTCACGGGGATCTTCTTCTTCCACTCGCAGGACGAGCCTGCGCTTGCGAGCTGGCAGTCGGGCGTCTACTACGCCGACGGGTCACCGAAGTCGAGCCTGTACGCCGTGCGGGATGCGCTCACGCGTGCTCGCGGCGGCTCGGTCGCGCGCTGTGAAGGGCTCGGCCTCGATGTCGCAGCGACGAAAGTGCGGTTCCCGACCCAGGCGGAGCTCGCCCGTGGCTTCCGCGAGGTGCGGTTCACCTGCCTGCTCGACTGCAGCTGGGAGCTTCGCGTATCGGGCGTTGCAAACGGCGACACACGTGCGCGACTGACGGGCTTCGGCCTTGCGGGGGCTCCGCTCCGCGTTTCCCTGAAGGGACGAAGGCTCGGGACCGGTCAGGTGAAGTTCTCGATCTCGCTCGCCCAACCGGTCAATCCGGGTGTGCCGCAGACGCGCGAGAGCACGACACTCAGCCTCCGCTAGGGCACACCGCGTACGATGACGCCATGAGCGACGTGAAACCCGCCTACGAGCGCATCGAGGGTGTCCAGGTCGGGCAGTACGTCTCCTACCGCTTTTTCAAGATCGATCCCGCCTGGCGGCGCCTGCCGGTCGAGGAGCGCGAGGCCGGCAAGGACGCTTTCGCCGAGGTCGTCGAGGAGTGGGCTGACCGCATGGAGGGGCTCCGCGCTTACAACGTCTCGGGGATCCGCCCGGAGGCCGATTTCTTCCTCTGGCAGATCACGGAGCGCTACGACGACCTGCTCGAGCTCGGCGCGGCCCTCAACGGCACGCCGCTCGCAGGCTGGCTGACGACGCCCTACTCGTACCTCGCCACGACGAAGCCCTCGGTCTACACCGACAAGAAGCGCATCCGCCAGGGCAAGGTGATCCCCCGCGAGGCGCCGTATCTGGTCGTGTACCCCTTCGTGAAAAAGCGGCCGTGGTATTTCCTCACGTTCGAGGAGCGGGCCGACGCGATGCGGCAGCACGCCGAGGTGGGCGGCAAGTTCGTCACGGTCACGAACCACACGACCTACTCGTTCGGAATCGACGACCAGGAGTTCATGCCGGCGTTCGAGTGCGAGGAGCCCGCCGACTTCATGCATCTGATGATGACGCTCCGCGAGACGGAGGCGTCACGCTGGACGGAGCGAGACACACCGATCTTCGTGGGCGCTCTCGGTCCCGTCCGCGCCGTGCTCGCGGCGCTCGACGGCGCGGCCGTGCACGCTCCTGCCGGCTGAGTCAGGCGTACGTGTGCTCGGCACGCCACGTGCGGACGATCGCCCACGCACAGCAGCCGAGCACGGCGAAGAACGCGATCGTGTCGCCGCGCGTCGGCCCTAGCCCGAGGGCCGCGCCGATGTCGACGACGGCAAGGGCGATCGCACCGTAGAACACGCGCCGGGAGCGGTCGGACCACGCCTCCAGGTCGCCGCGCCGCTCGCGCCAGACGAGGAAGAGGAAGAAGGCGATCGCGAGGAGGAACCCGATCCGGAGCAGGCCGCCGATCGACGCCAGGACGGGCTCGAGCGAGAGCACGACGACGGCGAGCGCGATCAGGGCGACGATCGCGAGCCCGCGGACGGTCCGGTTCTCGATGAAGCGTCTCACGATCCGGTCATGGTGCCACGAACCCCGAGTGCGGCGGCGACGAGCGCCGAGACCGCGAACCAGAGCAGCCGCCTGCGCGGGTCGGCAGGCGCGTAGAACCACGGTGAGAGCACGACACCGAGAGCCACGGCGCCGTAGACGTAGTGGAGCTCGTCGGCGGCGCGGTAGTCCCCCGAGAGCAGCAGCAACCCGAACGCCGCCTGCGCCACGAGCAGCGTCTGCGGCAGCGCCAGCAGGTGAATCATGGGGCCCGTGACCTGGCTGCCGCGGCGGTAGGCAACGAGCCCGACGACGCCGGCGAGCAGGCAGCCGGCGATGACGGCGTACGCGAGATAGCGATGAGTCTCGACCACCGTGCGAGACTACGCGCTCGCGTCGACCCCGTGCTCGAGCTGCCGGTCGTACTCGGCCTGGTCGAAGTGACCCTGCGAGTCGGCAATCAGCCCGTCGGAGGAGAGGGCCCACTCCTCGAAACCGCTCACGCGCACGGCATTCCCGGTTCCACCGGGCCCCGTGTTCGTGCCGATGAACGTCCAGTGGAACTCGGTCGCCCCGTCCCGCACGACGAGGTCGTCCATCACCACCTCGATGTCCGGGAGAGCCGTCATGAAGCTCAGGGCAGCCTCCGTGATCGCGTCCCGCCCAACGGCCGGCGTGCCGCCGTTGATCGTGAGCGAGCCCTCGGGTGCGTAATGGGCCGCAACGCGCGAGGGATCATGGCTGCACCAGGCAGCGGCGTAGCGTTCGGCGAAGAGGCGCAGCTCGCCTGGCTCGGACATCAGGAAACCGCCTTTCTGTCGACCCTCCTGTGGGGATGCTCCACCGTATCGGGCGCCGCAGCCCCTCACTCGAAAGGGGCTACCGATGAGTGACGCGGCCACACGCGATCACATCCAGAAGACCGTGGCGGCTTTGTTTCGACGCGACTCCCCCTCCCACACGCATGTTGGAGGCGGGGCCCCCGGTCAGCCGCCGGGGACGGATGCGATGTCGTCGCCGAACTCGTAGTAGTACTTGCTGAAGGGCCCGCCGCCTACCTCCCATCCGTGCGGAAGTTTCACGCAGATGACGCCGGTCCCGTTTGCGTCGATCGCGTCGTACGCCAACAGAGCGTCGCTCGCGGAGATAAGTCCGTCAGCGATCGCAGCCTGCGTGCGCGGAAGGCCAACCGCACCATCTGGCGTCACCGCGGTGAAGCCCCGGGAGCACGTGTAGCCGGGCTTACCCGATGCTGCGGCCGAAGCAGCGACAACCGCCGCCAATACCAGAGCCGTTGACAGCGCAAGCAACTCGATGTGCTTGGTCATTCGTCCCCTCCTACGTATCGCGCTTGGCGCCAGTATCGTCAACCCTTCGATGAAAGGCAAGCCGAGTGGAGCATCCCCCGACGCGGCAGGCCTTGAAAGGGGGCCAGCCGGGTTCTCGTGCAGCGGCGGAACTGGACGGATGATCGTCGGTCCGAAACTCGCGGCGTCATGGCACTGCACCAGGACATCCGACGGCAGGAGCGGACAGCTCTTCGACCGGGCAGCCATCGATCCCGAGCTGGTTCGTTAGGCCGATAGCGCCTTCGTCTCCTCCGACGAGATCGAGGCCCTTGCAGGCCGTCGCCTTAGCGATACGATCGGTCTTTCCATCCGGAGAGACGACACGCTCGTCGGCGACGAACGGAGGAAGCCTTGACAGCAGAAGAAGGTCTGCCCGCTCCTGACTTCACCTTGACTGCGGATGACGGATCGGCGGTCTCGCTGTCGTCCCTAAAGGGAAAGCCCGTCGTCCTCTACTTCTACCCCAGAGACGACACGCCCGGCTGCACGACACAGGCGTGCGGCATCCGCGACGCCTGGGGTGAGTTCGAGCGGAGCGGGGCCGTCGTGCTCGGCGTCAGTCCCGATGGTGAGGCCTCGCACGTCAGGTTCAGGCAGAGGTACGACCTCCCCTTCACGCTGCTCGCCGACCCCGACCATGCGACCGCCGAGGCCTACGGGGTCTGGGTCGAGAAGTCGATGGCCGGGAACACCTACATGGGAGTCGAGCGCTCGACGTTCGTGATCGACGCCGCCGGGAACCTTGCGCAGGTGATGCGGAACGTGAAACCGGCGACGCACGCGGACGAGGTTCTCGCGGCACTTGCGTCGGCGGACGCGTAGTCGCGGCCGCCCACCGGTCAGGGAACGGAACGGGGCCCCGAAGGGCCCCAACTCCACATGCGGATGAGAGGACTTGAACCTCCACGCCCCGAAAGGCACACGGACCTGAACCGTGCGCGTCTACCAATTCCGCCACATCCGCGCGCCGAGGATTCTAGCCGCCGCCACGCCTGCTGGCATGCTGCTGGGAAACCGCCGCCCCCGATCCACGTCTCATAGACCATGATCCGCCTTTCCGGACTCCTCTGCGCCCTCGTCCTCTGCTGCCTTCCCGCCGCGCGCGGAGCCGCCGACCTGCTCCCCCAGCGGGGCCCGACGAGCGAAGTCGTGGTCACGCTGGCCTCTCCCCCGGTCGCCGGCCGGAGAGGCGCGAGCAGCCGCGCCGCCCGGGCCGCCGTCGAGCGCGACCAGGCCCGGTTCGCCGAGGCCTTGCACGAGAGCGTCCCTGGAGCGCGGATCCGCTGGCACTACCGGATCGTCATGAACGGCGCCGCCGTCGTCCTCCCCTCTGGCGCGATTCCCCGGGTCCGTGCGCTTCCCGGCGTGAGGTCGGTCGACGCGGGTGCCGCCTACGCAGTCGCCTCGGTCACCTCCGAGCAACTCACCCGCGCTGCGGCCACGTGGCAGACCGGGCTCCCGAACAAGGGCGACGGGATGAAAATCGGGATCATCGACGACGGGGTCGATCAAAGGCACCCCTTCTTCGCGCCCGCCGAATACGTGATGCCGTCCGGCTACCCCAAGGGGCAGACCGCCTACACGACCGCGAAGGTGATCGTCGCACGCGCCTTCGCCCCCGCCGGCACGACCTGGAAGTACGCCCACCTACCCTTCGACCCTGAACAGTCCGGGCACGCGACGCACGTTGCGGGGATCGCAGCCGGCAACGCCGGAACGACGGCGAGCGGCGGTACCAGAGTCTCAGGTATCGCCCCCCGCGCCTACATCGGCAACTACAAGGCGCTCAGCGTCCCGACCGACGCCGGTGTCGGGCTCGACGGGAACGCGGCAGAGATCGTCGCCGCCATCGAGGCAGCGGTCGCAGACGGCATGGACGTGATCAACCTCTCGCTCGGAGAGCCCGAGGTCGAGCCGTCACGCGATCTCGTCGCGCTCGCACTCGACGGCGCCGCCGCCGCCGGCGTGGTTCCCGTCGTCGCCGCCGGCAACGACTTCGAGGAGTTCGGCGACGGCTCGCTGTCCTCGCCGGGCACCTCGGACAGGGCGATCACCGTCGCCGCTGTCACAGCCAACGGCAGCCTCGCCGGCTTCAGCGCCGCCGGCCCGACACCGCTCTCGCTCCGACTCAAACCAGACGTCAGCGCGCCTGGCGTCTCGATCCTCTCATCGGTCCCGGACGGCTGGGAGACGCTCTCGGGAACGTCGATGGCAAGCCCTCACGTCGCAGGCGCCGCGGCATTGTTGCTCGAACGCCATCCCGCCTGGCCGGTCGCCACGCTCAAGGCGGCACTGATCGGTTCCGGGAGCGACGTGGCCATCGACGGCCAGATCGCTCCACCGACGCGCGGCGGCGGAGGCCTGGCAAACCCGCTCAGGGCAGATGTGCCGCTCCTGCTCGCCGCCCCTGCCTCCGTCTCGCTCGGGCTCGTTCGCCCCGGCCTCACTGCGCCGGCGCACGTCGAGCTCACCGATGCAGGCGGCGGTGCCGGCGTCTGGACCGTCGCGGTCGACACGATCAGGGCGACGGCCGGTGCAAGCCTGGTCGCCCCGGCGGCGGCGACGGTTCCCGGCCCGCTCGACCTCTCGGCGACCGTCGCGGCGGCAGCCGGCGAGGGCGACCTGTCCGGCTTCGTGCGGTTGACGCGCGGTGCCGACGTACGGCGGATCCCGTTCTGGCTCCACGTCGCCCGGCCGGCTCTCGCCGCGGCAACACCCGTCGCCCTCGGTACGCCCGGGATCCACAGCGGTGACACCCGCGGCAAGCCGTCACTCGCCTCGAGCTACCGGTATCCGGATGTGCCCGTCGGCGGCCCTGTCTCCGCGACCCTGCAGGGCCCCGAGCAGGTCTTCCGGGTCACGTTGCCGAAGGCCGTTGCGAACTTCGGGGTCGTGATCATCTCTCGCGGCGGTACCTCCCGGGTCGAGCCCCGGGTCGTCTCGGCGGGGGACGAGAACCGGCTCACCGGGTACGCGGCGTTGCCGCTCAATCTCAACCCCTATCTGGCCCAGTTCGGCGAGCCCGTGCTCGCAGCCGGCGCCGTACGCCCCCGGGCGGGCACGTACGACGTGGTGTTCGACAGCCCGTCGGCCGCTGGCGCCGGGAGCTTCGCGTTCCGCTTCTGGGTCGACGACACGCGCCCGCCCACGGTCTTCCTCCCGCAGACGCGTGTCCGCCGGGGCATAGCGCTGGTCGGCCGCGTCGGCGACGCGGCCTCGGGGGTCGACGCGACAACGCTCAAGGTGACGATCGACGGGCGCCAGCGCCCCGTCCGCCTGGTTGGGGGCGTCCTTCGGATTCCGACCACGGGGCTGAAGCGCGGAAAGCACCAGCTCCGGGTGCAGGTGTCCGACTACCAGGAGTCGCGCAACATGGAGAACGTGCCGCCGATCCTGCCGAACACCCGCGTGCTCAAAGCCGCGATCGTGATCCGCTAGCGCAGGCTGGAACGCGGGCCAGAGCCCGTCACCGCGGCGTCTCGCGCTCCTCGATCGTCGGTAGCGCCTCGAGGTCGGCCTGCACGCTGCGCACGAACTCGTCGTCGTCCGTCGAGACGACGCGCAGCTGGGCCTTGCGCTTCTCCCGATCGCGCAGACGCCGCGCATCGGCACCGGCGATACGCTCGAACCTGGGCCACTCCGACGCGACGACGATCCCGACGCCGATCGCGAGCAGCACGATCCACGGCCAACTCACGAGGCGAAGTGTACCCCCTCACCTCCGCGCGGCCAGTTGAGAGGGGCCAACCGTTGGCGGCCGTTCACGTTCACCTGAGGCCTCCCGTATGCGGACCAATGTGCCGGCACGCCTGCTCGCCGCCGCGGACG
>Ga0315275_10008406_pt1 | contig 10037 bp, 9 predicted proteins | sample YL17G03_0_MG_FD_205557 | JGI IMG/M metagenome (GOLD analysis project Ga0315275, IMG submission 205557) | Sediment microbial communities from Yellowstone Lake, YNP, Wyoming, USA - YL17G03_0 | ecosystem: Environmental > Aquatic > Freshwater > Lake > Sediment | place: USA: Wyoming | collected...
GTAGCCGACGAGTCTGCCCGTACCCAGCAGCTCCAGCACGATCGCCGGCGTGAAACCCGTTTGGCACACGACGACCTGGGTGCCGTATTCCTGCACGCACTCCTGGTTGTCGGCGACCTGGTAGAGGTACACCTCGCGCTCCAGGCCGTCCTTCCGACCTTTCACCCAGGTACCGGCCGCCGTCTTGCCGACGAAGGCCTTGCCGGTCTCGGCAGGGTCGGGGGCGACGGCGCAGACGAGGTCGAGCGGCACCACCTCGACGTCACCCACGCGGACGGGTTCGCGCCGGTGCAGGTTGAGGCTCTTCAGTACATCCACACCGTGCATGAACTCGTCGCCCAAGCCGTACTTGAATGTTGCCTTCTTCACACCCTTGAGCAGGCGAGCGCAGCGTCCGATGTGGATGACCTCGTCGTGGGCGACGTGGCCGACGTTCTGCACGCCGATGCCCTCAGGCATGAGGAACGGCTCCATCTCGCTGAACGCCTCGACCTCGTACCAGCCGCGGTCGGCTTCCCAGACCACGGCCGGGGAGACGCACTCGTCGATCGTCGCCCACACCGAGAAGCCGAACGCCATGCCCTTGAAGCCCGGGATCTCGAGGTTGGAGGCGTCACGGATGCCGATCTCGTCGATTTCGTCGAAGTAGTGGTCAGCCGCGTAGCGGGCGAGGTAGTCGGCCATGCCCGGCTCGACGCCGTTGCCCATCAGGGCGAGCTTGCCGATGGCCTCGAAGCGTTCGTTGTAGTCGTACTGGGCGGGGTCCCACCAAGGACGGGGACGGCCATCCGGGTACTCCGTGACCTCGCAGAGGGCGGTGTCGAGGTAGTGAACGCCAGCCTCAAGCGCGGCCTCCATGATGGCCAGGTTCGCGGTCATGGGCAGGAAGTTGCAGATGACATCGACGTCGTAGCGCCCAGCCAGGTCCGCCACCGCGCCGGGGTCCAGTGCGGCGACCTGTTCGGAGGGGAACCGTTCGCGCCCGAGGCGCTGCGAGGCTTTCTGGGCACGGGCGAGATCGCGGTCGGCCAGCACTATCTGCTCGAAGATCTCGCCGCTCGCGTCGCGGTTCTTGGCGATAGCGGCCATCGACTCGCCCACTCCCCCGGTCCCAACGGCAAGTACCTTCATGCGGATTCCTCCCTGGTCGCTGCCGCACGCATTCTGGCAGACCGCCAGGACGCCAGCGGTCTCCAGGGAGGGGACATGGAACTGAGCGAGGGTGCGGAGAAGTACCAGAGCGACCTGAGCGGATGGGCGTGGCCTGTGGCTGTCGAGCTCGAACCCGTTCTAGGCCTCGTTCCAGCTAGTCGCTCGATACCGAGATGGCGATGTCTTGGGGCAGGGCCATCCCGGCAGCAACCTGCATGGCTTTGAACAGTCCCACCGGCACGGCGCACCCGGAGCAGCAGCCCTGGAGATGCTCGCGCACGACAGACATGAGACGACCTTCAGTGCGCGGATCGATCTCGTCGAAGGCGTCGAAGGGAGCATGCTCGGTCAACCCGGTCGCCAAAGCGGCGACCTTCTGGCAGTCGGTGTTGACCACGAACCCGACGTGGCGAGAGTCTCTTGTGCTCGCCGTCACCTAGGTACGGAACCCGCAGTCGCTTCCCTGGATCTTCGCGCACGCCTCCATCGCCCTCACATCCCTTCGGGAGTCTCTCCCCCCTCGGTTGGGACGGTCACCGGCTCGCTGCTCATGTCCCAGTACCGGCGTCCCATCCACAGAGCTACGTTCACAAGCCCGATCAGCACCGGGACTTCGACCAGCGGCCCGATGACGCTGGCGAAGGCCTCACCCGAGTTCAGGCCGAACACGGCCACGCTCACCGCGATGGCAAGCTCGAAGTTGTTGCTGGCCGCGGTGAACGAGAGCGTCGCCGTCTTGGGGTAGTCGGCCCCGATACGCCGTCCCAGGTAGAAGCTCAGGAAGAACATGGTCACGAAGTAGAGCAGGAGAGGAACCGCGATACGCGCCACATCGAGCGGCAACTGCACGACAAGGTCACCCTTGAGGCTGAACATCACGAGAATCGTGAACAACAGGGCGACGAGCGTAAGCGGGCTGGTCCGAGGGATGAACTTCTGCTCGTACCACTCCCGGCCCTTGTACTTCAGCCCCAGGTAGCGGGTGAGCATGCCGGCCACGAACGGGATGCCGAGGTAGATCGCCACGCTCTTGGCGATCTCGCCGATGGAAACATCGACCGCGGCACCGTGCAGGCCAAACAGCGGCGGCAGCTTAGTGACGAAGATCCAGGCGTACACGCTGTAGAAGAGGACCTGGAAGACGCTGTTGAAGGCGACCAGGCCGGCCGCATACTCGGTGTCACCCTTGGCGAGCTGGTTCCAGACGATCACCATGGCGATGCAACGCGCCAGCCCCATCATGATCAGCCCAACCATGTACTCGGGATAGTCGTGCAGGAACGCGATCGCCAAGAAGAACATGAGGACCGGCCCGATGAGCCAGTTCTGGACCAGGGAGAGGCCGAGGATCTTGTAGTCGCGGAAGACATCCCCCAGTTCCTCGTACCGGACCTTGGCCAGTGGCGGATACATCATGACGATGAGGCCGATGGCGATCGGGACGTTCGTGGTACCGGCGTTGAACCTGTTGATGAACTCGGGGACGCCCTCGAACGCCCAGCCCAAGAACACACCTACGGCCATGGCCAGGAAGATCCAAGCGGTGAGGTAGCGGTCCAGGAACGAGAGTCGCCTGGTAGTGCCTTGCGCCGGGCTCATGCGCTCAGAAGCTCATCGAGCAGGCCGCGAACTCGCCGGTCTATCTCGTCTCGGATAGGTCGGATCTCCTCCAGCGTCTTGCCCACCGGATCAGGAAGATCCCAGTCGAGGTAGCGCGTGCCCGGATAGATGGGGCAGGCATCCCCGCATCCCATCGTGACAACCACATCCGAGCCCGCCACAGCGTCATCGGTGAGCGGCTTGGGGAACTTCCTTGAGATGTCCTGGCCTATCTCGTCCATCGCCTCGACGACAGCCGGGTTGGGTTCGTCGGCGGGGTCGCTGCCGGCGGAGCGGACGAGCACTCGCCCCGCGGCGTGATGATCGAGCAACGCCGCCGCCATCTGGCTGCGGCCTGCGTTGTGCACGCAAACGAACAGAACCTCGGGGACGCTGCCGCTCATCGAGCTGACGCCTCGGGCATCACGAGTGATTCACGAAGGAGCTCGAACGGCTCGGGTACCACTCGGAAGTAGGCCCATCGCCCGCGCTGTTCCCGCTCAAGGAGCCCGGCTTGCACCAGCACCTTCAGGTGATGGCTCACCGTCGGTTGGGAAAGCTCCAAGGGTTCGGTGAGCTTGCACTGGCAGATCTCGCCATCCGGGCAAGCCGCGATCAGGCTGAGCAGACGAAGCCGTGCCGGATCCCCCAGCACCCGAAGTGCGGCTGCCATCCGCTCGGCCGCTTCGGGGGAAAGCGGTTCGGCCAGCAGCGAGGGGAGGCACGAGCCATCGATCACGCCTGAGGCCTTCATGGAAGACATTATATCGACGCCCATCGATAGGTTCCCTGGAGAAGTGGCGCCGGCCGATCCGATCCGGGGTACTCAAGCGTCCAGCCGAACGTCCAGGGGGAGCAGGGTTGGACTCACAGCTCCCCCACCTGCCGACTGTCGGCCCCTTTCGCCGAACGCCTACAGGCTAGGAGGACAGGCTCCTACGGTTGCTGGTCGGGAGCCTCGTCGCTAACGCCAAGGGAGGGGGCGAACCATTGGGCGAGGGTTCCGAAATATCACCAGGGGACTTGCGGGTCTCGGGATCGGCTTGTCGGCTGCTACCAGGACCCCGACGGAGCGTGTCTGCACCCGTGGAAGTTCCTGAAGGTTCCGCCTGCGGTGTCCTTGCCCTGCGCCCACCAGTTGTGGGCACGGTTCATTACTCGGGCGACGCAGAAGCTCGTTCCCGAAGGACTGAGCGTCTCCACCATGAACCGCTTGCCGCTCCCACTGACCCAACCGATGTTCACAATGCCCTGCGCCACGGCATCGCCGTCTGCCCAGGTGAGGGAAGGCTCGATGGTAGCGGCCTGCGCCGCGTCGAACCCCGTGAGGGTGCCGTTGTCCACCCAGTAGACCAACCCGGCCGTCACGCCGATCCGCACGTTGGACTCGGCCACCTTGTCCGGGCTGTGAACACGACCACTCGCGAGTGCCGGGGCGGAGGGCAGCGTCACGGCCACCACCACAGCGAGCACCACCGCGAGGCGCAGCCTCCTACCGCCCATACCCCGCCATTCTCCGCTCATGCCTACTCCCAAGGAAACGCCGGGTGGTCATCGGAAGTGGACATCGACGGGGGTGTCGCTGCCCCACCTGCTGCCGTCTCCGAGCTGGCCGTAGGCGTTGTACCCCCAGCACTTCACGCTGCCTCCTGACACGAGAGCGCAGGTGTGTGCCGTCCCGGCGGAGATGTCCGCAGCCCCGCTTGAGAGATGCGAGACATCGACCGGGGCGTGTCTTTCGGTCGTCGTGCCGTCGCCGAGTCGACCGTATGCGTTGTTGCCCCAACACATCACTGCGCCCACGTCCATGAGAGCGCAGGTGTGCCAGCTCCCAGCCGAAACCGCTGCCACTCCACTCCACAGGCCCGAGACGCGAGTGGGGACGCGCCTTCTGGTCGTCGTGCCGTCCCCGAGCTGGCCGTAGGAGTTTGCCCCCCAGCATCTGAGCCCACCCAACCTCAACAAGGCGCAGGTGTGCCAGCCCCCGGCAGAGACCTCGGCCACCCCGCTTGTGAGGCCCGTGACACCCGCCGGGGTGGTGCGCCATCTCTTTGCCCCGCCACTTCCGAGCTGGCCCTCGACATTCCTCCCCCAGCACTTCACTCCGCCCGTCACCATGAGGGCGCAGGTGTGATACCGCCCGGCGGAGATGGAGGCTACTCCGCTCGCAAGGCCCGAGACGCCAACGGGCGCGTGTCTGTTCGTCCTGGTGCCGTCCCCGAGTTGCCCGTAGTAGTTGTCGCCCCAGCACATCACTCCACCCGCCGCCACCATCGCGCAGGTGTGCCAGCCCCCCGCCGCAATCGCAGTCGCCTCGCCCGATAGGCCGGAGACATCAACGGGGGCCTCACGATAGGACGCCGTGGTGCCGTCCCCGAGCTGGCCCGAGCCGTTCTCGCCCCAGCACTTCACCCCGCCTCCCGGCGTGAGGGCACAGGTGTGCCCGTAGCCGGCCGAGATCGCAGTTGCTCCGCTCGGCAGACGCGACACTCCAACGGGGGTCTTGCTGTCCTTCCCGGTCCCGTCCCCGAGCTCTCCGTAGTAGTTGCTCCCCCAGCATTTCACACCGCCTGCCGCCATGAGGGAGCAGGTGTGGTGCCCGCCCGAGGAGACGGCGACCACGACCGGGGGAGGAGTCGCGGCAGAGACAGGCACGGACGGACTCCCCACAGCCATCACAACCACGAGTACCACCGTGAGACGCAGCCTTCTACCGTCCATGCCCTGCCCTCCTTCGCCCCTACCTACTCCCGAGAAAGCGTCCGGTGGTCATCCGAGAAGGACATCGACGGGGACAGAGGAGCCGGTCGTGGTGCCGTCGCCGAGCTGGCCGTTGGAATTCTGCCCCCAGCACTTCGCTCCGCCGCCAGAGATGAGCGCGCAGGTGTGAAACCCGCCCGAAGAAACCTGGGTCACATCCGAGAGCCCCGAGACATCGACCGGAACCGAGGACTTGGACTCGGCACCCCCGTCGCCCAGTTCTCCGTCGGCGTTGTCTCCCCAGCACTTGGCCGCGCCGCCGGCGATGAGCGCGCAGGTGTGTCCGAAGCCCGAGGCGATCTGGGTCGCTCCAGTCATGCCCAAGACGCCCACGGGGGTCGAGGAGTCGGTCGTGGTGCCGTCGCCGAGTTGCCCGTCGCCGTTCCATCCCCAGCACATCGCCGCGCCTCCAGACAAGAGGACGCAGGCGTGCCACGCGCCCGCGGAGATACCGATCGCTCCCGTGATGCCGGAAACGTCGACGGGGACTGAGGAGTCGGTCGTGGTGCCGTTGCCGAGTTGGCCGTTGGAGTTGTGCCCCCAGCACCTCACCGTACCGCCGGAGATGAGTGCGCAGGTGTGGGTCCACCGCGAGGAGATCCGGATCGCTCCCGTGATGCCGGAGACGCGAACGGGGACCTTGGAGTCGGCCGTGGTGCCGTTGCCGAGTTCCCCGTAGTAGTTGTCGCCCCAGCACTTCACCCCGCCGCCGGAGATGAGCGCGCAGGTGTGGTGCCAGCCCGAGGAGACCTGGGTCGCACCCCTGATGTTTGAGACTTCGACGGGGACCCGGGACTCGACCCGAGTGCCGTTGCCCAGTTGGCCGTAGAGGTTCCACCCCCAGCACTTCACGCGGCCGCTGGAGATGAGCGCGCACGTGTGTTTGGGGCCCGCGGAGACCTGGATCGCACTCGCGATGCCCGAGACATCGACGGGGACAGCAGACGCGACCTTGGTGCCATTGCCCAGTTGGCCGCGCCCGTTGCGCCCCCAGCACTCCACAGCACCCCCAGAGACGAGGGCGCAGGTGTGGTTGTGGCCCGCTGAGACCTGGGCGTAGGTCGCGGGGGCTGCGGATGCTCGCGAAGCCGACTCGGCCGGCACGAGGGCACCGGCCGCCATCATGGCCGCGAGGGAGAAGGTGACCAGCATCTCTGCGCTCATACCCTGGTCTATACGCTTGTCGGCCCCCGGATGCTTACTCGCCGTGGATGAGCGGTTGACTGTCGTGTGGCAGGCCGGCGACTATCGGCTCGGTCAGTTGGCCGCCGAGGGCTGCCAGTCCGGGTCGGCCTCGATCGCCGGATTCCACGTGAGCCTGCGCAGATTCGTACCGTCGGCGTCGATCACGAAGATGTCGGTGGATGCGTTGTAGGCGAAGGGATCCTCCGCCACCCGCGATGAGGTAAACGCCAACCGCTTGCCGTTGGGCGACCAGGTGGGGTCCCGGTCGGGGGCGCTGTTGCGGGTCAGCTGCACCGGGCTGGTGCCATGGCCCCGCATGATCCAGATGTCGGGGTTGCCGGATCGGTCGCTCACGAAGGCGATCCGTGTGCCGTCGGGCGACCAGGTGGGGTCGAAGTCGTCGGCGGGGTCATTGGTGAGGTTCTTGATGCCGGATCCGTCGGCCGCTGCCCGGTAGATGTCCCGGGCCCCACCCCAGATGATGTCGGGGCTTTCCCAACGCACGAAGGTGATTGCGGACCCATCGGGTGACCAATCGGGTGCCCCTCCGGGAGAGATCAGCTGTATCCCCCCGGTCCCGTCCGGGTGCACAAGCTTGACTGCGGTGGCGATCGTTGGAGATGGCAGCTCGCTCCGAAACGCGATCCAGACTCCGTCCGACGACCAGTCGGGTTCAAGGTGTGCGACCCACCAGTCCTGGTCTGCAGCGACGAGGTGCCCACCCCGGCCATCGGCCCGCATGACCCACAGGCTCGCTGGCCAGTCGTCTTCGCCCCGGCGGAGCGTCCTCGTGAAAGCGATGCGCCGCCCATTGGGTGACCACGAAGGCTCCGTGTCTGCCGAACGTTTGGCGACGGGCAAAGGTGTCTGCGCATGACGGGGACCTGAGAGCAACCACAGGCGCTCCGCTACGACCTCGTAGGTCGGTCCCCGGCTGAAGACGAGCTTGATGGACGAGCCGTCGCCTGCCGCATCGGAGTGGGTGCCGATGCGAAGGGCAGGACCCGCCGGGCTGCCCAACCTCTCCGCCCTGGTCGCGTGCCACTTCCCCACCAGCCCCAAGGCGTCCGCCGTGGGTTCGGCGGGGGTGACCAGCGAAGCCGAGGAACCTCGCGGTCCGTTCGCCTGCCGCAGCCCCGCAAGTGACGCGGTGGCCACGACGATCGCAATCGCCGCCGTGAGGCGCAGTCTTCCACCACCCATACGCAGGTATATACGCTCTTCGAGGCCCGGCTGCCTACACAGCACCGTGGCACGCTGGTGCACCAGCGTGCGGGGCATGTCAGAGGTCGCCCCTACGATTCCGGGTGATGCTCTTTCTCGCCCTCGCCCCAGTCGGGATGCCCGCGCTCCTCTTGCTGCTCGCGTCGCTGGAGCGGTGGGCGGAGGCGTGAGCCCTTCTGGGGAGCAGGCCCACATCTGGCCGAGGGTGCGGTCGAGTACCAGAGCGACCGGGTTGGGCCTCCCTACAGGTGCCCCACGCAGGTGCCCCCGTTGGCGTCGCTGTTGGTGCCGTCAGGGCAGGTGGTGTTGGACCAGATGACGCCTGTCAGGTCGGCATCCGTCAGGTTGGCACCCGTGAAGTTGGCATCGGTCAGGTTGGCGTTCGTGAGATGGGTGTGGAAGTTGGGGAGACCAGCATCGGAGAGGTAAGCATAGGAAAGGTCGGCACCTGAGAGATCGGCATCCGTCAGGTTGGCACCCCCCAAGTCGGCGCGAAGGAGTCTGGCGCCCGTGAGGTCGGCATCCGTGAGGCTGGCACCGTGCAGGTTGGCCCACCAGAAGTCCGTCCCGCGCAGGCTCGCGCCATCCAGTTTGGCGAAACGCAGGTTCGCTCTTTCTGGGTCTGCATAGTCCAGGTTCGCCTCCGTCAGGTCTGCCCCCTGCAAGTTTGCGTTGTCCAGGTTCGCCTCCGTCAAGTCGGCCTCGGGCAGATACGTACCGAGCAGGTTGGCCCCGAACAGGTCGGCATGGTGAAGGTTCGCGTGGTCGAGGTGGGAGCCGAACAGGTCAGCGAACTCCATCGAGGCGTATTCGAGGTTCGCACGCCTGAGGGTGGCTTCTCTCAGGTAGGCGCCGCTCAGGGCGGCGCCCCACAGGTTCGCGTTGCTCAAGCGTGCGCGGCTCAGGTGGGTGTCGCGGAGCAAGGCGCGAAACAGGTCCGCATGGCTCAGGTCGGAGTGAAGCAGGTTCGCGTGGCGAAGATCCGCATGGCGCAGGTTCGCGTGCGCCAAGCTCGCGTACAGCAGGTTGGCGCCCCACAGGTTGGCCTGTTGGAGGTTGGCGCGGGCCAGGTTGACGTTGGCCAGGTCCCCGCCTGGGCAATCCGTGTGGTGCCTAGACCCTGGGTGGGGCACGATGGTGCATCCGTTGATGACCGTGTCGGCCAGGGCAGGGGTCGTCTGCGACAGCACGGTCGAGGCCACCACGACCGCGAGCACCGCCACGAGGCGCAGCCGTCCGATGCCCATCACTCTACATACGCCCCGGGGTCAAGAGGTGCTTACGCCAGCGTCTCCGGTGACGTGCCCCATCATTGGTTGAGCGTGGGGAAGAACACAAGAGGCCCCGGGGCTCTTGCGGGTAGCCTCGTTCGCATGATTGCGCTCGAGGTGGACGATCTTGCCGTGGAGGCGGGCGGCCGCAGGTTGCTCCAGGGCCTCTCCTTCGTCGCGGCGGCGGGCGACAAGATCGGCGTGGTCGGGCGCAACGGGGTGGGCAAGACCACCCTGCTGAGCGTGCTCGCGGGCGAGGCTACGCCGTCGGCCGGCAGGGTGCGGCGGACCGGATCCGTGGGCTACCTCCATCAGGACCCTCGCCTGAAGGGCAGCGAAATCGAGCACGCTGGCATCGAACACATCCTGGCCGCACGTGACCTAGTTGACCTCGCCGCCCGAATGGAGAAGGCTCGCCGGATGCTCCAGGAATCGCACTCGGACGAGGACGTCGAAAGGTTCTCGAGGCTCGAGCAGCGCTATCGGGATCTCGGTGGGTATGAAGCTGATGCGGGAATAGGGGTGATCTGCGGCGGGCTCGGTCTTCCTGACGAGAAGCTCCTGGTGTCCGTGCGGACGCTGTCGGGCGGAGAACGTCGTCGCCTGGAACTCGCCCGGATACTGTTCGCAGGGGCGGACCTGCTGCTGCTCGACGAGCCGACCAACCACCTGGACGCGGCCGGGCGCGAGTGGCTCATGGTCTTCCTCGGTTCGTACCGCGGTGCGCTGGTGGTCGTCAGCCACGACCTGCAACTGCTGGACGCTTCGATAGCCTGCATACTCCATCTCGATGGCGACGGGGTCCTCCAGTACAAGGGCACCTTCTCGCAGTACAGGGAATCGCGG
>Ga0315275_10008409_pt1 | contig 10036 bp, 6 predicted proteins | sample YL17G03_0_MG_FD_205557 | JGI IMG/M metagenome (GOLD analysis project Ga0315275, IMG submission 205557) | Sediment microbial communities from Yellowstone Lake, YNP, Wyoming, USA - YL17G03_0 | ecosystem: Environmental > Aquatic > Freshwater > Lake > Sediment | place: USA: Wyoming | collected...
GGCCATAATACAGAATATAATACTCCAGAAATCCAGTGCCGTTACAAGATATGACGCTGCATATGATTTTTCGATTGGGGCTGGCATAGTCAGGTGGACTAAAAGCAGTAGCTTGTCAGATCTGCCACCTGTGCTTGCAAATACATTCGATACTGATCCTGGAAGTTGGATAGAGGCTACTTCGGAAAACTATATAAACATATCTGAAGAACATACGACTGTATGGGCAATAGTTGCTTCTTCATACGCCGCTTTGCAATGTAAGTTCACGGTTGATGAGCAAGCTGATGCCAGTGATATAACCAGTATAGGTGTGTATTTCAATGGATCAGCAGAAGTTGGTGGCGATATACTGAAATTCTGGGTATGGGATCTCACCACAGCGGAATGGAAACAGATTGGCACCGGGGTCTCTCTGAGTACTGTCAATGAAAGTCACCATTCTGGATGGACTACCTGGGGGAAGGTGTTCGCCGATTATATCGACATCAATGGTTATATCTATATACTGATTGTCAACAACACCCCAGGAAGTGATTTAAATGTGAATTACATTAGACTCGATCTGGTTACTCCTACTCCATCTGTGGCCCCAACACCTGTTCCTACTGAGACAGTGCTGCCAACATCTACACCACAGTCTACGGAGACCGTTGTTATAGCACCAACGCCTACGCCTACTGCTACGGAGACCGTTGTTGTAACACCAACGCCGACACCAACGCCGACGTCAGTTTATTGTGAGCATACCTATGACTTTATGGGTGTCAGCGCTGGCAGCGGTCCTCATGACGCGTATTACTCGAGCGTTTACAATATGCCGCCACCTAAATGGTGCTGGTATCTTCTTAAAACTGAAGCAACCGATGAAGAGTATACAGCCATTTCCGCAAGCGATGATTCAAGGTGGCAAACTCCAAATCCATTCAGCGGAAGTCACGTATTAACTGCTTATGAGATGATAGTCGACGTGGATTGTGCTTCTATTAGCAAGATAGATTTGGTATTTGAAGGATACGGACAAGTGAGGAGTGATTTCGAGATATGGGCATATAACTTTGCAAGAGGCAAAGGGGAACGCATAGGCACTAGGATGGATATACCAACTGGCTCTGATAGTGTCATGATTCGCTCGATAACTTCCCACTGTAGCGATTATATAGATGATGGTGGGAAGGTTATCTGGGGCGTGTATGAAAAAGAGACAACTCATCATTCTGATGGTTACTGGATGGCTATAGACTACGTGAAGCTTGTTGCTACATGTACGTGTCAGTGATCTTGGTTGATATTGTTGGTGCGGTAGTAATAGACATAGGATACACAATGAGTTTATATTAAAGCAGGTGTCGGTGATGCCCCGGTGGATGCCGGGGCCGCCTGAAAATATATGGGGTTGGTGGTGATGAGGAGCCAGGGTTACAATTATCTCGTTTTACTATCACGGTGGTGCAAGCACCTTGTCCTAAGGTTGGCTTGCTATTTTTATTTATCCACAAATGTAGTCTCTCATAACATGTCTATATATTCAAAACTATCAGATATGATATTAATGTAGTAAATTATGAAACATTAAGCAAAAATAGATAATATTACTTGACAGAGCTGAGTTAATTGATATATAATATGGTAATGTAGAAGATATCTGTTTCTTTACGGGACAGATGATTATGTATTTGTGAAAGGCAGGTGTCGTCTTTAGAGTAGCGCGTGAATATTTTAATGCAAATATAGAGAAATATGTGTGGGAGCGACGAGTTCAGGTTAGTATGTGGTCACCTATACCTGAAGGAGCTAATGGTGAAACCGACCACATTTATAATTACCATTTTTTGCTACGGTGTATTAGGCATATGGTCGGAGAGCAGTTGTGAGTAAGTACGGGATAAAGGGTATGGGAAGTCCACGGCTGTTATTTATAGCTGATATAGCCATTCTGATGATGGTTATAATAGTTGTTTTGCTTCCATTAGGCTCGATAGAGGCGGCAACTGTAGAGTCACCATATGTGTATGGCGACGCCAATGCGGATGGTTACACAGATTCGTTTGACTTGGCCATAATACAGAATATAATCCTGGAGAAATCCAGTGCCGTTACACGATATGACGCCGGATATAATTTCTCTTCTGGAGCCGGTGAAGGAAGGTGGGCTAAAGGTAATAGCCTGTCTGACTTGCCCCCTGTATTGAATGATACGTTCGATACTGATCCTACTGGATGGGTTGAAGCTACTTCGGAACAATATATAAACATATCTGAAGAGCATACGACTGTGTGGACAATCGTTGCTGATTCTTATGCTACCTTGCAGTGCAAGTTCACTGTTGACGAGGGACCGGATGCTGGAGATATAACCAGTTTTAGAGTCTATTTTAACGGGTCATCGGAATCCAATGGTGACCTGTTGAAGTTCTGGGTGTGGAATTTCACTGGTGCTGAATGGACACAGATTGGCCCCGGTGTAACGCTGAGCACGAATAATGAGAGTCGTAATTCTGGATGGACCGCATGGGGGAAGGTATATAACCAGTATATTGATAATAACAATTATATGTACATTCTACTAACGAATACAGCCTCGACGAACGATTTAAATGTTAACTATGTTAAGCTCGAACTTGCGACCCCCACTGAATGTATCGCTCCAACGCCAACAGCCTCACCGACTGAATCGCCTACCATATCGCCGACGATATCTACGACTGTCTCGCCGACGATGTCGCCAACGCTGTCACCAACTGTTTCGCCGACGTCTACGGTGTCGCCTACCATATCGCCCACTGTCTCACCTACGCTGTCGCCTACCATCTCACCAACGATATCTTCTACCTTGTCACCCACGGTGAGTCCGACTGTGTCGTCTACGGTGAGTCCAACTGTGTCGCCAACGGTTTCACCAACCGTATCGCCGACGATATCGCCGACGTTGAGCCCCACGGTATCGCCGACGATATCGCCGACGTTGAGCCCCACGGTATCGCCGACGATATCGCCGACGTTGAGCCCCACGGTATCGCCAACGGTATCGCCGACGGTGTCACCGATCATATCGCCGACGGTATCACCGACGGTGTCGCCCACTGTATCGCCGACCGTATCGCCTACCGTATCGCCTACCATGTCGCCGACTGAATCGCCGACCTTGTCACCCACGGTGAGTCCGACGGTATCACCAACCGTGTCGCCGACAGTATCGCCGACGGTGTCACCAACCGTGTCACCCACTGTCTCACCTACGCTGTCGCCTACCATCTCCCCAACGATAAGCCCGACCGTATCTTCGACAATATCTCCGACCTTGTCACCTACGGTGAGCCCAACTGTATCGCCGACTGTATCGCCCACTGTGTCACCGACGGTATCGCCGACGGTGTCACCAACCGTGTCGCCGACGTTGTCGCCGACCGTATCGCCTACCATGTCGCCGACCATATCGCCGACCTTGTCACCCACGGTGAGTCCGACTGTATCACCGACGGTGTCACCAACCGTATCGCCGACGTTGTCGCCGACGATCTCGCCGACTGTATCGCCGACGGTTTCGCCGACCTTGTCACCCACGGTGAGTCCGACTGTGTCACCAACAGTATCGCCGACGTTGTCGCCGACGATCTCGCCGACTGTATCGCCGACGGTTTCGCCGACCTTGTCACCCACGGTGAGTCCGACTGTGTCACCAACGGTATCGCCAACCATATCGCCGACGGTGAGTCCGACTGTGTCACCTACCATATCGCCTACAGTATCGCCGACCTTGTCACCAACTCTATCTCCCATTGTATCACCGACGCCTACGGTATCGCCGACCGAATCGCCCACGCCTACGGCTACAATTCCACCGTGCAGCTATACATATGATTTCACATTGGGGGCTGGTGTAGATAAATGGGCGTATGAAAGTAGTAATTCAGGTGGACAGCCGCCGTTGCCTGGTACTAGCCCAGCTATACAGAATGAGGGAACGTTTACTTCTTACACCGAGGTGAGCGCAGCGGATAATGTAAGGTATACAACTACTTCGCCTGGCAATAAGTTCCGGTCACAGCGTTTTACGTTCACTATAAGCGAAGCGACTGCTAATATTAGTTCGCTGTATGTTGAATGGGAGGGGTATGCGGAGGCAGCTGACAGCGTAGTGTACATCTGGAATTATACCTCGGGTGGTTGGGAGGAAGTTGGCAGGCATTTGACAACGACTGCTGATGGTGTGGTAAGTGCCACATATACATCGAACATAATCAACTACATAGATGGGTCTGGATCATTGCACCTGGTGGCAGCCGGTCCGAAGTCGAACGGATTAGCCTTGCGCACTGACTACGTCAAGGTTGTGGTAACAGCACCGTGTCCGTTACCGACTTCATCCCCTACTCCAACTATGACGCAACCTGCGACAGCTACGCCGTCTCCAACGCCTACGGCTACAATTCCACCGTGCAACTACACGTATAACTTCTCATCAGGTGCCGGTATTAACAAATGGGCGTATGCGAGTGGTAATTCAGGTGGACAGCCGCCGTTGCCTGGTACTAGCCCAGCTATACAGAATGAGGTAACGTTTACTTCTTATACCGAGGTGAGCGCATCGGATGATGTAAGGTATACAACTACTTCGGCTGGCAACAGGTTCCGGTCACAGCGTTTTACATTCACTATCAATGAAACTGTTGCGAATATTAGTTCGCTGTATGTTGAGTGGGAAGGGTATGCGGAGGCAGCTGACAGTGTAGTATACATTTGGAACTACACCTCAGGCGGTTGGGAGGAGGTTGGCAGGCATTCTACTACAACGGGTGATAGTGTAGTCAGTGCCACATATACATCGAACATAAGCAGATATATAAATGCGTCCGGCTTAATGCATGTGGTGGCAGCTGGTCCGAAGTCGAACCAACCTATCAGCGCTGTTCACACCGACTATATCGAGGTTGTGGTAACAGCGCCTTGTCCGTGATATAAAAAATTTCGGAATTATATACTTGACAAACCACAGCAGATATGCTAAACTCTCTTTGTAGATACGAGGAGAGCGATATGAACACTAGCGAGCTTAGCAGACTTACCGAGGAACAAGCCCGAATGATGCTTGAGGGTATTCGGTGGCCCAACGGCCCGGTCTGTCATGAATGCGGCAGTCTCAATGTGGTGGCTATAAATGGCAAAACTGCTCGCCCAGGACTTAAGAGATGCCGTGACTGCCGGAAACAGTTCACTGTCACTGTTGGAACGATATTTGAAAGTAGCCATATTCCTCTTCGTAACTGGGTTTATGCCTTTGGTCGAATGTGTGCCTCAAAGAAGGGTATCAGTGCCTTACAACTCCAGAGAGAACTAGATATCACATATAAGACTGCCTGGTTCATGTGTCATCGCATTCGATACGCCATGCAGGATACTACTATTGTTGGGACGAAACTTACTGGTACTGTCGAAGTAGATGAAACCTACGTTGGCGGAAAGCCCAGATATAAAGGACAGAGCAAGCGTGGCCGAGGAACAAAGAAGACTCCCGTGTTGGCACTCATTGAACGCAAGGGCAACGCCCGAACACATGTTGTCTGTGACGTAACCAGTAATACCCTCAAAGGTTCTATTCGTAAGCATATTGACAGCAGTGCTAGAATTATGACAGATGATAATTCCTCATACAATGGAATTGGAGTGGAGTTTGATGGCGGACATGAGGCAGTCAAGCATAGCGCTAAGGAATACGCTCGGAAAGATGGGGCTAACATCAATACTGCTGAATCCTATTTTGCCATTATGAAGAGGGGTATCTATGGAACCTTCCATCATGTAAGTACTAGGCACTTACCGCGCTATTGTGATGAATTTGATTTTCGTTGGAATCACCGCAAAATAGATGATGGCGAACGGACGGTTGCTGCTTTGGCAATGACCGAGGGAAAACGTCTAACTTACGCCTAGCTTAATGGAACAAAATATCATGCCAAGAATATCTGAAACAAGGGCAGAATCAACTGCACGAGAAATGCTAACCATACGCGGTTGGAATATTGCGCATCCGCCACGTGGTCATATGCTATGGAAGAATGAGTATCGTGACTTCACTGAGTTGGCTGATACGTTAGCTGTAGCTTCAAAGACAGGCCCCGGTTATGGATTACCTGACTTCCTTATTGTAAGTCGTGACACGTATACACCACTAATCATTGGGGAGATTAAAGCCCACAGTACTGAAATAAACGTGGCTGCATATGAGGCATCAGAAATATACGGTCAGGCTTTCATCAAACGTGGTATCAACGTGCTTACAGCTGGTATCGCGGGTGATGGGGAAAATGATATCGCTGTCCGAGTGAGCAAGCACGGGCCAACTGGTTGGGTGCCTATTGAGTATAGGGAACGTCCTATTGAATGGCTACCTACTCCAGAAGAAGTTGACCGTCTTCTCCATGATCCTCAATTATATCGACTTGATCCACGTATTCCCTCTCCTGAGGTGCTAGCGAGGAGTGCCGATGAAATCAATCGCATTTTCCGTGAGTCGAAGATCAAGGATGAGTTCCGTCCTGCTGTCATTGCAGCGTTCATGCTCGGCTTGTGGAAATCGCGTGGTAACATCCGTGCCGATGCTGAGTCTGTCTTACTTGATATCAATGCGGCCTGCAAGCGTGCTTTTGAGGATGCGGGTAAATATGAGATAGCTGAGAGCATCCTAGTCCCGGATGCTAATGAGAAGCTAGCATCCCAAGCAGGTAGAATTTGTCGAATACTCCGTCTATTGAACGTTACTACTCTAATTGCCGCACATGATTATCTTGGTCAACTGTATGAGACTTTCTTTCGTTTCACTGGCGGCAATACGATTGGACAGTTTTTTACTCCGAGGCATATTACCTCATTTACAGCTGATCTTTGTGCAGTAAGTGACCGTGATTTTGTAGCAGACCCCACGTGTGGAACGGGCGGATTTCTTATCGCTGCACTTTATCATATGATGGGAAATCGTGATCTCACGCACGAACAAATTAAAGAGTTGGTTGCGAAACACCTGATTGGGTTTGAGAGCGAACCAATCACGGCGGCACTTTGTGTTGCTAACATGATCCTTCGTGGCGATGGCACAACCGGTGTTGTGAAGGGTGATTGTTTCACCGACGACCGATATCCAGAAGGCACAGCTACCGTTGTTATGGGAAATCCGCCATTTCCACATAGGAAAACGGATGACCCGACAGAAAAATTTGTTAATCGCGCTTTGGAAGCCTTACAAACTCGTGGGCAATTAGCGATCATGGTCCCCGGTTCTCTCTTAGTGAAAAGCGGCAAGATTCGTGTGTGGAGAGAAAACACTCTAAAGACGAACACTCTTCAAGCAGTGATAACATTCCCTGCAGAACTGTTCCAGCCTTATGCTTCAGCAACTACGGCCTTGTTAGTCTTAGAAAAAGGCGTGCCGTATGACAAGCGGAAGCCCACCTTCTTTGCTCACATTGAGAATGATGGGTACCGATTACACAAAGGAGTACGGGTTGAGCAAGCAGGCGAGCAACTATCGGAGGTATTAACTGCCTATCGAGAACACAACTCAAAGCCGGGGCGTTGTATTTGGACGCTATTAGTGGGAACTGAATGGGCTCCAGGAGCATACATAGAGAGCATTCCTGCTAGTGATAATAACTTGGAGACGGTTGCCTCCTTCTTAGTACGAAGTATCCTTGCCTTCCAAGTGCTACATTCTGAACAACTTGCAAGTCTCAAGACTGCTATCACATCCAACGATATTCAACCACAACCTTATGAAAAGGTTCTAAGTCAAAAGGGTAGACACCAAAAAGAGTGGCCAAAGGATAGTATTGGTAGTTTATTTGATATCTGCTACGGTCAAGGAGCACTCGAAACAACTCTTGGCCTAGCATCAGGATTAGTACCTGTGATTTCTTCGGCTGGGACAGACAACGGGTGTCAAGGTTTCTACGAACTGCCACCGAAAACTCAAGTCATTGCTGCACCATTTGTTACTGTGCCGCGTACTGGGAGTATTGGCGAGGCTTTTGTTCAGCTTGTACCATGCTGCGTGAACTCGAATTGCTTACTTCTAATACCACGAGACGGGACAGATATCGAAGACTTGTTTATTGCGGCAGCAGAAATACGACATGAAAAATGGCGTTTTAACTATGGACGCCTAATTACGCCATTACGAATCGGGAGTATACTGTTGAATCGGTCAGTGAGCTTAAAGACACAGATCAGCAATCGCTACAAACGTGTGGTGTCAACCGCTGGTGATATGTTGGCTTCCCATAATGGAGCAGAAATCCAGGTTCAGTTCAAGTATCTTGTAGAACTTTGGCAAAAGGAACGGCTACGCGGAGGTGACGTATCTGAGATGGTAATGCACCCTGCCTATCAGAAGATCATTGGTATTGGCCCACGTGCTGTGCCCCTAATTCTTTCTGAATTAGAACATAAGCCTGACCACTGGTTTTGGGCGCTACATGCCATCACGGGGGCCGACCCAGTTTCCCAAGATAGCCAAGGGCGCATGAAAGAGATGGCAACAGCTTGGATTGCCTGGGGCAAAAAACAGGGCTATAGGTGGTAGCTTCAATGTGGATACATGACGCGTTTCCCGGTCTATCAACTGACAGATATACCATAACAAGTAGCTCGTCAAAAGATTACAACTGCATTGCTTGGGTAGCAGAAGACAATACGGCATGGTGGAGTCACCTACCGGGCTACCGATGGCCTAAAGTCGAACGAAGCCCCAAGGTAGAAAGTCTAGTGGCAGTGTTTACTGGAATGGGTTATGAGGCTTGTGATAGCGCCTCATTAGAAGATGGTTATGACAAAGTCGCGATTTATGAAAAAGCAGGATTATGGAAGCACGCGTCTAGGCAGTTACCCAATGGGCGATGGACTAGTAAGCTGGGGCCTGATGAGGACATTGAACATGCTACGCCTAATGATTTATCGGGCGATTTATATGGAACAGTCCATTGCATTATGAAGAGGCCAAGGCCATGACTTCCAAAAAACACAACCCCCGCAATGAGAAGCCTATTTCACTACGACCATTGAAGTTAAAAGATGCTCTCAAGAAAGCGATGGAGGCGAAGCCGCCAACACGCCAAGAGGAAGATAAAACCGAGATGGATAAGAAGCCCTAATCTTCAATTGTGGTTTGTCAAGTATATAATTCCGAAAAATTTTCATAAGACCTGAAGTATAAGAAGATTAGCTGAGGGATAATAAAAGAGGCCGAGTTCTACCTCGGCCTCTATATTTTTAATATAATATGGTGAATGTATAATTATTGGGTGGGAGGAAGATGTTGTCTGAAGTCAACGTGGCTATTGTAGGTGCTGGCGTCGTCGGCTTGGCTGTTGCAGCTGAGACATGCCGAATATGCAACAATGTCTACGTTTTTGAGAAGAACCACACATTTGGACTAGAGACCAGCAGCCGGAATAGCCAGGTTATACACGCCGGTATCTACTATCCTCCTGAGACTTTGAAGGCGGGGTTGTGCGTTGAAGGAAGGCACCTGCTGTATCAGCTTTGCGAAAAGTACGGTGTCGGTTGCCGCAAGACCGGGAAACTAGTTGTAGCCTCTGACGAAAGTGAAATCGAAGAATTAGAGGAGATATGCCAGTTAGGGTTAGCGAACGGGGTTGATGATCTAACGTTTTTATCGCGCTCCGAACTCAAAGTTCTTGAGCCAGATGTTAAGGGCAACGCTGGGCTGCTATCGCTATCGACTGGGATAATCGACTGTTACGGCTTGATGGCGCTGTTGCACCGGCAGGCGATCGAAGAGGGAGCCAAGTTCGTATTTGATACGGAGGTTATCGGCGTTGAGCAGACGGGGGAGAACTATAGAGTGCAGATAAAAGAGGGCAGCGATTATTCCGAGTTATTAGCTCATGTCGTGATAAACGCTGCGGGACTTGGCTGCGATCGGCGGGCGCAGAGCGTTGGTATCGACATAGATGCAGCGGGCTACAGGCTGCACTATTGTAGGGGCGAGTATTTCAGCCTGAATCCGGGCGGCAAATATTCT
>Ga0315275_10008410_pt1 | contig 10035 bp, 7 predicted proteins | sample YL17G03_0_MG_FD_205557 | JGI IMG/M metagenome (GOLD analysis project Ga0315275, IMG submission 205557) | Sediment microbial communities from Yellowstone Lake, YNP, Wyoming, USA - YL17G03_0 | ecosystem: Environmental > Aquatic > Freshwater > Lake > Sediment | place: USA: Wyoming | collected...
GCGCTCCTGCTGCATGCCCTGCCGCCGGAGTTCCGGGAGCGCCGCGCGGAGTACCTCGCGGTCATGATCGGGCGCGTGCTGCCCGACCTCGGCGTGCGCCAGCTCGCCAGCGCGGTGGATGTCTACTGCGATCCGGTGGCCTTCACGGTTGAGGAGTGCCGCGCGGTTCTCTTGCGTGCGCAGGACCTGGGCCTGAACATCAAGCTGCACGCCGACCAGCACGAGCGCGGCGGCGGCGCGCAACTCGCGGCGGAGCTCGAGGCCTGCTCGGCGGATCACCTCGAGAGCGCGACCGAGGCGGACTGGCAGGCGCTGGCCGGTGCCGGGGTTGTCGGCGTGCTCCTGCCCGGGGCCGCGCTGACCCTGGGGCAGACGTTGCCGGAGGCCGCGATGCTACGCCGCAGCGGGGCGCGCTGGGCGATCGCGACCGACTTCAACCCGGGCACCTCGCCGGCGCAATCGCTGCTCGAGTGCGCGGCGCTCGCGGCGCGGCTGTGCGGCTTCGACGCCGAGGAGACGCTGATGAGTGTCACGTGGAACGCGGCGCGCGCGCTCCGGGTCGAGTCCGAGGTCGGGCACCTGAACCCCGGGGCCTGGGGCGACGCCGTGGTCTGGGAGTGCGAGGCGCTCGAGGAGTTGCCCTATTGGCTCCCGGCGGTACGTCCCGACACCGTTTTCATGCGCGGCGCCGACCTGGCGCTGCCGTCCGTCGAGCGGCGGGTGTGGCCGTGAGGGACGTGCTTCCCGCGGTCCTGTTGCGCGTCATGCCCTTCGCCATCCTGAGATCCGGTCCGGTCACCCCGCTCCGGGTGTCCCGCCCACATCGCTAGCGGAGACCAACACCCCCATGTCCCGACTCGTCGAGTGTGTCCCGAACTTCTCGGAAGGCCGCCGCCGCGAGGTGGTGGAGGAGATCATGCAGGCCATCGCGTCCGTCCCCGGCGTCACGCTGCTCGACAGCGAGATGGACGCGGACCACAACCGCTCCGTGCTCACCTTCGCGGGCGAGCCCGAGCCGGTCATGGAGGCGGCGTTCCGCGCCGTGAAGCGGGGCAGCGAGCTCATCGACCTGACCCAGCACCGGGGCGGGCACCCGCGCATGGGCGCGGCCGACGTGGTGCCGTTCGTGCCGATCGAGGGCCTGACGCTCGAGGACTGCGCGGAGCTGGCGCGGCAGACCGGCAAGCGCATCGGCGAGGAGCTGGGGATCCCGGTGTTCCTCTATGAGGCGGCCGCCACCCGCCCCGGCCGCGTGATCCTCGCGGACGTGCGGCGCGGCGAGTTCGAGGGTCTGCGCGAGCGGATCGGCAAGGACCCGGCGCGCAGACCCGACTTCGGTCCCGAGCGCATCCACCCGACGGCAGGCGCGACCGCCGTTGGGGCCCGGCGCTTCCTGGTCGCCTTCAACGCCAACCTGAACACTCCCGACCTGCGCGTGGCCAGGGCCGTCGCGGCGTCCATCCGCGAGCAGAGCGGCGGGCTCAAGCACGTGCGGGCGCTCGGCTTCTCGATCGAGGGCGGGCGGCGGGCGCAGGTCAGCATGAACCTGGTGAACACCGAGGCCACGCCCATCCACAGGGTGCTGGCGCTGGTGCGCGAGGAGGCGGCGCGGCACGGCGCGGCGATCTCGGGCTGCGAGGTCGTGGGGCTGGTGCCCGAGTACGCGATGCTCGATGCGGCCGAGCACTACCTGCAGCTCGAGAGCTTCCGGCGCGACCAGGTCCTGGAGCTGCGCCTCAGGACACCGCCGCTCACTGAGGCGGTCTCGGTGGCATCGTTCCTCGACTCCGTGGCCTCGCCAACGCCGGCGCCGGGAGGGGGCACGGTCGCGGCCTTCGTCGGGGCCCTGGCTGCGACCCTGCCGACAATGGTGGCCGGGCTCACGCTGGGCAAGAAGAAGTACGCTGCGCACGATGAGGCCATGAAGGAGGTGCGTCGCAAGGCCGCCGCGTTGCGCGGGCGGCTGCTGGGTCTGGCGCGGAAGGACGGCGAGGCCTTCGAGACGGTGCTGCGGGCCCGGAAGTCGTCGCAAGCCAGCCCGGCCAACACGGAGGCACGAGAGAAGGCCATGGCGGTGGCGGACTTGGAGGCGATGCGGGTGCCGCTCGAGACCGCCCAGGCCTGCCTCGAGGTGCTCGAGCTGGCTGCCGAGGTCGCGGAAAAGGGCAACGTCAACGCCGCCAGCGACTCGGGCGTGGCGGGACTGCTGGCCCACGCCGCCTCGGAGGGCGCGCTTCTCAACGTGGAAATCAACCTGAAGTCCGCCAGGCAATCCGCCGATAAGACCGACATCGAGATGAGCCTGCAACGCATCCGGACAGCGCTCGGCCCGCTGGCCCAGCGCTGCCAGGATGCGGTGCGCGCCGCCTTGAGCGCTTGACAGGGATTGCGTCATGGCGGGAGGGCCGCCGCCTTCGGGACCGGCGCGGCGGCGTGCTCAGCGGAGAGAGCCAGCTTGGAAAAGGCGATAGACATCAAGCGACGGGCACAGCGTTGCTTCCAGAACGGTGATCTGGACGGCGCCCTGAGCGAGTACGAGAAGCTCACCCGCGCAGAGGACTCCGAGCCCATCAACCTGGTCGTCATGGCGGACCTCCTGTACAAGAAGGAGGATCTCGCCGGGGCGTCCCGGCGCTACCTGCAGGCGGTGGACGCCTACACCGAGGCAGGGCTCTACAAGAACGCCATCGCGGTCTGCAAGAAGATGGCGCGGCTTTCGTTGTCGCTGGCCGCGGTGCTGCAGCGTCTTGCGGAGCTCCACTCGCTCGATGGTCTGCGCACCGAGGCGGCGCTCTACTACCAGGAATACGCCGAGCACCAGGCCCGCGAGCTGGATCACCGCGGGGCCGCCGGCAGTCTGCGCAAGGCCTTCGAGGCTTCGCCCGAGAACCCCCGGTTGCTGGAGAAGGCGGCCGAGTGGCTGTTGCAGGCGGAGGACGCGGCGGCGGCGGCGGTGTTGCTGATCGAGGCGTCCCGCCATTTCGCGCGCCGGGGGCAGTCCGACGATGCGGCGCGCGCGCAGGCGCGGGCGGAGGAGTTGGCGCCCGCCATCGGCGCGGGGCACGAAGCGCAGGTGGCCGGCGAGGCCGCGGCCGCGAGTCCTACCGTAAGGCCCGCGCCGGAAGGCGTGTCCCCGCTCGCGGGGGAGCGTGTGGAGGGTCTCGAGCAACGGCCAGCTTTCGAGTGCCCGCCCGCGGCGAATAGGCTTCCCGAGGCCGTCCCCGCGAACGTGACGCCACCGTCTCCCGCCGGCCTGCGCTTCGGGTCGCTTCCGGAGACCACCGGGATCCGCGAGATCACCGCGGCTCCCGCGGCTCTCGCGACCACCGCGATCTCGGCGATCTCGGCGATGCCGGAGATGTCGGACATCGATGATCTGTTGAGCCTGGCGGCCGAGCGGTTCAAGAAGGGGGAGCAGGATCTGGCGGCCGATGCATTGGTCGAAGCGGCCCGGGCCTATGAGTCGCTCGACCGACTGGAGAGCGCCGCCGCAATCTACCGCAGCCTGGGGCGCAGCGCCCATGCCACGCCCGAAGTGCTGGCTCTGTGGCTTCGGAACTGCGAGTCGCGCGATGAACCCCGCGAGGCGGCCGAGGTGTCCTGTGGACTCGGTGACCGTGCCTTGAACGACGGCGACCCGGAGGACGCGCGCGAGTGGTTCGCGCGTGCGCTGAAGCACGTCCCGAACCATGAACTAGCCACCCGCCGGATCCAGAGGATGGATGCGTGCCCCACCGAAGCCGCTTCCATCGGACAGCACGGTTCGCCCGGGGCGTCGCAGGATCCGAACGGCCGGGTCGAGGTCGCCGTCGGTCGCGCGCAGGCCGTGACGTTGGACCTGGGTTCGCTGATCGCGGAATTCCAGCGCGGCATAGAATCCCAGATTTCCGGCGACGCCCAGAGCCACTATGATCTGGGCATGACCTACCGGGAGATGGGGCTGCCCGATCAGGCCGTGGAGTGCTTCCGCACCGCGGCGCACGACCCCGCGTTTGACTCGCGCTCGGCCGAGATGATCGGCCGGTGTCTGCTGGACGAGGGGCGCTTCGACGAGGCGGCCGAGGAGTTCGCGCGTGCGCTGAAGGGCTTCGAGGAAGCGTCCGAGGCGGGCGTATGCCTGCGTTTCCAGCTCGGGCTGGCGCACGAGGTCGCGGGTCATGCGTCCGAAGCGCTGGCCGAGTTCGAGCGCGTCTACGCCGTGCAGCCCAACTACCCGGACGTGGCGCAGAAGATCGGCGTACTGCGCAGAGCACTGGAGCGAGTCTGATGCACCGGCCGCCTGCACCCGGGGGCGGTCGCCGTGTCGATCTCCACGTGCACACCCTCTTCAGCGACGGCGTGCTCACGCCCGAGGCGGTCGTGGCACACGCCCTGGAACGCTCGCTGGCGGCACTCGCCATCACCGACCATGACTCGGTCGAGGGTGTGGAGCGCGCGCGGATCGCAGCGGGGACGGCCCTCGAGCTGGTGCCGGGGATCGAGATCTCGTCCACGCTGGACGGTGCCGATCTGCACATCCTCGGCTACTACCTGGACCCCGAGGACGCAGAGCTGACGGACTCCCTGGCGCGCTTCCGCGAGGAGCGGCTGCGGCGCGCCCAGTCCATGGTCGGGCGCCTGCGTGCCCTGGGCGCGCCAGTGGACTTCGACGAGGTCCTCGAGCTGGCGGGGCCGGGTGTGGTGGGCCGCCCGCACGTGGCCGAGGCGCTGGTGCGCGCGGGGCACGTCGAGACGGTGGACGAGGCGTTCCGGCGCTTCATCGGGTCGCAGGGCGAGGCCTTCGTGCAGCGCCCCGCATTTCGTCCCGAGCACGCCATCGCGCTGATCCACGCGGCGGGCGGCGTGAGCGTGCTGGCTCATCCGGGCGCGTCGCTGCCCGACCTGGTGGTGGAGCAATTGACCGCGGCGGGGCTGCGTGGGATCGAGGTCTGGCACCCCCAGCACGGCGCGGTGGCGGTGCGGCGTTTCCACGCCCTGGCGCGGCGTCTCGAACTGCTCGAGACCGGCGGCTCGGACTACCACGGCTGGCCGTGCGGCGCGGCGCTGGGTGCGTTGCCGGTGCCGGCGAGCGTGCTTGGCCCGCTCAAGCAGGCGGCGGGCGTCCCGGGTTAGGCGGGACGATTCATGCCCCGCCGCTGAGAACGCGTCTGACCGCGGTCTGCCGCGCCCGGCGCAGTTCCGTTGACTTGGCCGCACCGGTGACCTTACTCTGCGCGGGCCCTCATGGATGACCTCCCGCCCCCTGCGGAGCCTGCGATCACGCGACCGCCGCTCACGTCCCGCCGCCTTGCGTACATGGCGCTGCTCGTGGCTGTCTGCCTCGCGGGGGCCTATGCGCCGAGACCGCCGGATTTCGAGGTGCAGACCCTCGGGATCTTCGGGGCCGGCGTGCTGCTCGGGGCCCGTGACGGCGCCCTGGTCGGGGGACTCACGATGCTGGTGTACTCGTTGCTGAACCCCTACGGACCGGCCCATCCGCTCGTGATCGCGGCCCAGTTGCTCGGCCAGATCCCGGCGGGGTTCGCGGGGGGGATCTTCGCGGCGCTGGGATTGCAGGGGCGCTCCGTGGTCGTGCGCGGGGTCGCGCTCGCGGGGTTGGCGCTGGTGCTCACCTTCTGGTTCGACCTCGTGACCAACGTGGCGACCGGTCTGGTCTTCGGTCAGATGCGCGTCGTCCTCCTGCAGGGGATCCCATTCGCGTTATGGCACACCGGCTCCAACGTGCTGCTCTTCGTGCTGCTCGGCACACCGCTCGTGGCGGTGTTCGGGCGCTATCGGGCGCGGCTCTCCTCCTGACGTTCGCCGTGCCCGCCGCGCGCGGGCAGGCCCCGGAGGCCGGGGCTGCCGCGCTCGCGGGTTCGGGGTTGTTGGACGCCGCCTCGTGGTGGGGCGAGCCGGGACGCGCCGGCTGGCAGCCCGGGGCCTGGTTCGGCCTGGCGCCCCCGGCCTCGCTGGCCGGAATGGTGATGGGTGGCTGGCGACTCGAGGAGGCTGGCCGCGCGCCATCCTCCACGCCCTGGCCGGGGGTCTGCCAGGCCCGTGCGCCGCTCGCCTGGTATGACTCGCTGGAAGTGCGTGGGACAGATGGGGGCGCGTTCACCGGATTCGGCGGGGCGCTCGCTGGCCTTCGCGGTCACACCCCGGCCGGGGAGCAGCGGGCGCGGGCCACGTTCTCCTTCGTCAACGGTTCCGCAGGGCTCGACGAGAACGCCATCACGCTGGCGAGAGGCGACTCGCTGCGGGGACTCGGCGTGGATGTGGCGAGCGGGAAGGGTGGTGCGATGGGGGGCCTTCAATCTGCCGGGCGTCACCAGTGGGGTGTGCGGACGAACCTGACGCGAGGGCGCCATCAACTCGAGGCGAGTGTCGCCCAGCGCGGCGCCGCGGCGCAGCTCGCGGGCCTGGAGGAGCAGTCGGCCTCCGGACAGAGTGGGGCGGCAGCGTGGCGCTGGCAGCGCGGAGGGACCGGGTGGAGGGCCGCGTTCTCGCGGGGGCTGGACCGGCATGAGAGCTCCGGCGGCCCGCTCGCGTACTCCGCGCGGGAGGCGCAGGAGACCCGTGTGGCCGCCGGTTTCGGGCAGACGCGCGAGGGGCGTGAATTGGGCGCACGGGTGGAGTGGACGGAGGCCTCGATCCGGCGCTCCGGGAGCGGGGCGTTCTCGCGGGAGTGCCGCGGGTTCTGGGGCGCGGTCCGCGCGGAGTTGCCAGCCGCGGGCGGCCGGCTGGATCTCGCCCTGGGCGCAGGCCGCCACGGGGGAGTGGACCGCTTCGATGTGGCGCCCAGCGCCGAATTCCAGATCCATGCGCGGGGGCTCGACGCTGCGCTCGGGCTCGAGCGCGTGCTCACGCCGGTGTGGGCGGACCTCGCGCCGGGGACGGAGCCGTTCCTGCAGCGCGCCTGGATCGGCACGATGAGGCTCGCGACCGCGCAGCCGGGAGCCTGGCGGGCACGCGCCTCGCTGCGGGCGGGGCGCGTCTATGCGCGTGCGCTCCTGGAGCGGTTGCCGTTCGAGGAGTTGTGGTTGCGCCGCGGGCTGCGCGCCGAGTTCGGGACCTACGACCTGGCGCTCGCCGAGGGTGGAGTCGAGTGGGAGGGGCGGCATGCCTTTGCGGGGCTGGAGGGCTTTGGGCTCGCGCACTGCAGCACGGCCGCGCCGGATGGCGTCGCGCGCGCGCCCGGGTCGGACCCCGACGCCGGCTTCCGGGCCTGGCTGGGCGGCCGCGTCACGCTGTTCGGCGGTGATCTCGGCGTGGGACTGCGTGGTGAGGCCGCGGGGGTGGGCGCGCGCGAGGCGCAGATCGAGCCGCTGCGCCGCGTGCCCGGGTTCGTGACCTTCGGACTGGTCGGACAGCTGACGCTGATGCGGGACGCGGTCATCGTCCTGCGGGCGCGAAACCTCGAGGATCGCGCCCGCACCCAGCTCTGGACCGACTCGGCGACCGGGTTGCCCGCGCTCGTGGAGCGGCGCAACCTGACCCTGAGCTTCGTGTGGAGGTTGTTCAACTGAACCGCCTCCCGTGAGCGGGCGGGGCTGGCGAAGGCCCTGCCCGGAACGGGAACGGTACGCGCCCCCGCGGAGATTCGGATGCCCGCCTGGACTCCGGCGGAGCGGCGCGGCGCGCTGCTCGTGGCGCTGCTGCTTTCGCTGGGTGCGGCCCGCGACCTGTGGCGCGCGACTCACCCGCGGATCACCCCCGCGCCGCCGGCGACGACGGAGGGCTCGAGCGGCCCCTCAGCCGCCGGCGTGACCGCCCGGCCCGGGAGTTCCGTCGGGGTGCCGGGTGAAGCCGCAGCGGTGGACATCAACCAGGCGGGGCTTGCAGAACTGGATGCCCTGCCCGGCATCGGACCCGTGCTCGCCGGGCGCATCCTCCAGCACCGCAACGCCCACGGCCCGTTCCGTGAGCCGGAGGACCTGCTCGCGGTGCCCGGCATCGGGCCCCGCCTGTTCGAGCGTCTTCGTCCCCGGATCCGCGTCGGCTCCCATCCGGCCGCCGGAACCGGGTCCGGCGCGCCTGGGGGTGATCCGCCCGGGCCCTGAGGGCGTGCATCCGGCATGGCCGCCGCTGCTTTCCGCTTGCGGATTCCGGTTCAGGAGCGCGGGGAGGCCGGCCGATAACCCAGATGAAACACGACGCCCAAGTGCATCGTGCGGCAGCCGTTTGCTCCCTGGAGCCCGGCGGTCGGGATGCACGCGGCTTCCTTTTGCAGGCTCAGGCGCCCCGCGACTCCACTTCCGCTGCGGCGGACAGCGTGTCGCGTGGCAGGACCATCGCCGGGGACGAGATCCGTGCAGGAAGACATCGGACAACTGCTTCTCGCAGCCCAGCTGATCGACGAGGACGGGCTTGGCAAGGCCGCGCTCCAGCAGAAGAACATGGGCGGGAGCCTGACCGGCAACCTCGTCAAGATCGGTGCGCTCAGCGAGGACGCGCTGCTCGAGTTCCTCGCGTCCCACTACGGCACGCCCGCGTTCGATCTGAAGAACTTCGTGCCCGACCCCGCGCTCACGCGTCTCATCCCCGGGGACGTCGCCAGCCGCTTCATGGCGCTGCCCGTCGCCCGCAGCGGGCGACGGCTGGTGGTCGCCATGGCGAATCCGACGAACATCTTCGCCATCGACGACATCAAGTTCATCACCGGCTACGAAGTCGAGCCGCGGGTCGCGACCGAGGCCGAGCTCAAGAAGGCCCTCGACCGCGCGTACGACTCGGCCAGCACGATGGCCGACGTGATGAAGGGCATCGAGGATGATCTGTCGGTCGTCGAGGACGACGACAGCGCCGAGGCCGAAGCGGGGCTCTCGGCGGCGGACGAGGCGCCGATCGTGAAGCTCGTGAACTCGCTCATCGCCGATGCGGTGCGCAAGGGCGCCTCGGACATCCACGTCGAGCCCTATGAGCGGAGCATGCGGGTGCGCTTCCGCATCGACGGCGTGATGCAGGAGATGATGGCACCGCCGTTCAAGTTCAAGGCGGCCATCCTCTCGCGCCTGAAGATCATGGCGGAGCTGGACATCGCGGAACGGCGCGTGCCGCAGGACGGCCGCATCAAGATCAAGGTGCTGAACCGCACCATTGACCTGCGCGTCTCGTCGCTGCCGACCATCTTCGGCGAGAAGATCGTGATGCGGATCCTGGACAAGGCCAACCTCAACATCGACCTGGAGAAGCTCGGCTTCGAGCCGGCCTCGATGAAGGAGTTCCTCTCGGCGATCGCCAACCCCTACGGCATGGTGCTGGTGACCGGGCCCACCGGGTCCGGCAAGACCACCACGCTCTACTCGGCGCTCTCGCGCGTGAACACGCCCGAGGTCAACGTCATGACCGCCGAGGACCCGGTCGAGTACAACCTCGACGGCATCAACCAGGTGCTGGTGCACGAGGACATCGGACTGACCTTCTCCGCGGCGCTCAAGGCGTTCCTGCGGCAGGACCCCAACATCATCATGGTGGGCGAGATCCGCGATCTGGACACCGGCTCGATTGCGGTCAAGGCGGCGCTCACGGGCCACCTGGTGCTCTCGACGCTGCACACCAACGACGCGCCGAGCGCGATCGGCCGCATGATCGACATGGGAGTCGAGCCGTTCCTGGTGGCGTCGTCGGTGAACCTGATCCTGGCCCAGCGCCTGGTGCGCAAGGTGTGCAACGCCTGCAAGGCCCCGCTGACGCTCAGCGAGGAGGTGCTGCACGAGCTGCAGCTCACGCCCGAGCAGGCCGCGGGCGTCGCGTTCGTCGAGGGCCGGGGGTGCGTGGACTGCAACAACACCGGCTACCGCGGACGCCAGGGTGTGTACGAGGTGATGCCGATGACGCCGGCGATCCGCGAGCTGGTGCTGGAGCGGGCGTCGGCCAACGAGATCAAGAAGGTGGCCATCGAGCAGGGCATGCTGACCCTGCGCCGGGACGCGCTGGAGAAGCTCAAGCGCGGCCTGACCACGGTCGAGGAAGTGCTTAAGGAGACGGCAGCAGACCAGTTCTAGCCGCGCACCGGCGCGCGGGCCCCGCGATCGGCGGGCGCCCACGCCGTCG
>Ga0315275_10008412_pt1 | contig 10033 bp, 8 predicted proteins | sample YL17G03_0_MG_FD_205557 | JGI IMG/M metagenome (GOLD analysis project Ga0315275, IMG submission 205557) | Sediment microbial communities from Yellowstone Lake, YNP, Wyoming, USA - YL17G03_0 | ecosystem: Environmental > Aquatic > Freshwater > Lake > Sediment | place: USA: Wyoming | collected...
CGTGCTTGATCCGCGCGGCAGCTCGCGTGATCTTTCGGGTCACGAACGTCTCACCGCGGCGGGGCGACTCGTGGTTGAAGAGGATGCCGTTGACCGCGAACATCCCGTACGCCTCGCGATAGTTGCGGGTGATGTAGAAGGCGTAGGCCTTCGCCGCGGCGTACGGGCTGCGCGGGTAGAAGGGCGTGCTCTCGGTCTGCGGGATCTCGAGGGCCTTTCCGAACAGCTCCGAGGAGGAGGCCTGGTAGAAGCGCGCCTCCAGCCCCAGCTCGCGCATCGCCTCCAGGAGCCGCACCGCCCCGACGCCGGTGACCTCCGCGGTGTACTCCGGAACGTCGAAGGAGACCTTGACGTGGGACTGCGCGCCCAGGTTGTAGATCTCGTCGGGACGCACGACCTTCAGCAGTTTGTTGAGCGAGGAGGCGTCGTTGAGGTCGCCGTAGACGAGGTGCAGCCGCACGTCCGGCTCGTGGGGGTCCTGGTAGATGTGGTCGATCCGCGCGGTGTTGAAGGTGGAGGTCCGCCGGACCATCCCCCACACCTCGTACCCCTTGCCGAGCAGCAGCTCCGCCAGGTACGAGCCGTCCTGTCCGGTGATGCCGGTCATCAAAGCTCGCTTGCCGTTCTTTGCAGGCCACTTGCTCATCGGCTCTCCAAACTACGAGAGAAGTTAAGAGTTAAGAGTTGAGAGTGAAGAGTTGAGAGACAGCAACCAACGACGGACGATCCGAAATCACGGAGACACCCTCCGAGGCACATCTAATGCGCCCTTGATACCACGGCAGAAGACTCCTTCGTGGTCTTGACGATCGAAGACAGGAGCCGGATTAGCTCGTCCACGCCTTGCAGATGGGGCTTGACGTCCACTGAAACGAGCTGAGAACGATCCAACAGCGAGAGCCAATACCGGGTCTCTCTGGCTTCCTTGAGGGCCACGGACATCTTCGAGAGGAAGTCCTTACGGCTCTGGGCAGCGTTTGCTTCCTCCACATTGGCTCCGATGCTCGTGCCGCTGCGGAGCAACTGCCTCGAGATGACGAACTCGTGGTTGGCCTTGAGCACTTTGAAGAGCCCGATGAGCCCGAGTGCGAAATCAAAGCTCTTCTCTCGTATTGCGCTCTGGGTCATGCGGTGGCCCGCGCGGCCTCGTCCGCCTTCAACTCTTCACTCTTCACTCTCAACTCTTCACTCGCGCCGCATCGCCAGCGCGCAACTCGCCCCGATGATCCAGGAACCACTCGTACGTTGCCTCGATGCCCTGCCGCAGCGGGGTATCGTGCTGCCACCCGAGGGCGTGGAGGCGCGACACGTCGAGGAGCTTGCGCGGGGTGCCGTCGGGCTTGGTGGTGTCGAACGTCAGGCTGGCCTGCGGGTAGACGATGTTCCGCACAAGCTCTGCGAGCTCCCGGATGGAGAGATCCTTACCGGTACCCACGTTGATGTGCTCGTCGCCGTCGTAGTGCTCCATGATGAACAGGCAGGCGTCCGCAAGGTCGTCCACGTGGAGGAACTCGCGCCTGGCGGCGCCGGTACCCCAGATCACCACCTCGCTCCGGCCCTCCGCCTTGGCGTCGTGGAACTTGCGGATGAGCGCCGGCAGCACGTGGGAGCTCGTCAGGTCGAAATTGTCGTTGGGGCCGTACAGGTTCGTCGGCATCGCCGAGATGAAGTCGCACCGGTACTGCCGGCGGTAGGACTGACAGAGCTTGATGCCGGCGATCTTTGCGACCGCGTACGGCTCGTTCGTGGGCTCCAGCGGTCCGGTGAGGAGGTACTCCTCCTTCATCGGTTGCGGGCACTCCCTGGGATAGATGCAGGAGCTGCCGAGGTACAAGAGCTTGGTCACGCCCTCGCGGTACGATGCGTCCACCACGGTGGCGTGGATCATCATGTTGTCGTAGATGAACTCGGCGGGGCGCGTGGAGTTGGCGAGGATGCCGCCAACGGTGCCTGCCACCAGGAACACGAACTCGGGCCGGTTGGCGGCGAACCAGCGGTTGACCGCGGTCTGGTCCCGCAGGTCGAGATCCTCACGCTCGGCGGCGAGGATGTTGGAGAAGTCGCCGGCCCGCAGGCGGCGTGTGATGGCAGAGCCCACCAGGCCGGTGTGACCGGCGACGTAGATCCGCGCGTCCTTGGCGAGAGGCTGCATCAAGTGATCCCCTCACAGACAACGGCGGCTGCTGCGCGCTGCCGCCAGTGGTTTGCATTGCAAACCATTGAAAGATTGGGGCTTTTGAAAACACACCGCAACATGACTGGCCCCGCGCGCGTGTCGCACCTCCCGCATCCAAGCCGGTCGCGGCACGTCGCAGAATCTAGTCAATTCTAGAGCCTCCGGGGGGATACGCAAACGTTCGGGCAGGCGGCGCCGAGCCGAGGCCGTGAGTGAACAGGGTTTCTCGCAAGCGGCGCCTCGGAGAAACACGTGGACCGGGGCGGAGGAGCCCTATGCGCAGCGGATGTGGCGGGCATCCACCTCGACGTTGCGGACGCCGCAGACCATCGTGAGCAGCAGGCGCACTCGGTCCTTCGCGGGCAGGTAGTGCATCACGATGCCCTCCAGGCCGTGGAGCGGCCCGTGCACGACGCGGACGCGCGAGCCCTTGCTCGGGGCGCGGCGCGCCTCGGCGATCACTACGTAGCCCCGCTCCCCTTCCCGCTCCCTCAGCGACACCACGAAGTCGTCCTCGACGGCCGCCAGGGACTCGCCGAAGCGCACGATCCCGGAGACTCCGGAGCAGTACCGGACCGCCGCGTAGCGTTCCTTCACGACGCACTGCGCGAACACGTAGGCGGGGAAAAGCGGAACCGGACCGCGCGGGGCTCGCAGGTGCCAGCGCGGCTCGAGGATCCGCGGGCAGTAGGCCGGAACATCTCTGGCGGCGAGCGCCTGCACCACGGCCGTCTCCTGCTTGGGCTTGGTTCGCAGGAGCAGCCAGACAAGGCGAGGGTCGTCGAGGGCGATCAGCATGCGGCCTCGCACAACGTCTTAACAGAGGCACACACAGGGGTCAAGCGAGAGAAAGACAGTGAAGAGTGAAGAGTGAAGAGTTGAGAGTGAAGGGTTCACGAGAAGGCGATTTCCCACACAGGTAGGCGCGGGGCTCCACCCAAGCCCGGGCGGCCGCAAGGGCCGCCCCTACGTATTGCAGAGCAGGACGGAAACAAAAGAAGCACGCGCGGACGCGTGCTTCACGACTTTCGGTTGCTCGGGGACTACGGCCGCGGTTGCGAGGCCTCGGGAGGCTCCTTGGGCGCGATGATCGCGACCCCGCCGCCTCCGAGAATGATCAGCGGGATCAACCTTCGCCTGTTCTCGTCCTCGGCGGCTGCCTGAGCCTCTGCCATCAGGATCCGCCTGCATGACTCGTCGGGCTTGAGGCTGCCGTTTGCTTCGATGCGCGAGATGACTCCGTCGCAGCGGAACCCCGCGACGACTTGCCCCGCCTGGCTCAGCGTGGTCTCCCCCACGACCAGGTTCTGAGCGAAGCCGTTCTGCTCCGGGGTGAGGGTCAGGCTGCACGAGGTCGTGACGGGGAGCTTCTGGAACGGCGCGCGGGTCTCTTTCCCCTCGGCGTCCCTGACGGCCATCTGCACCTCCACGACCGTCGTCGCTTCCTCGGGGCGCGGAAGCGCTGCCCAGTACTTGCCGAGGCCGGCGGACCGCATCTCGACGTAGTAGAAGTTCGGCGAGCCTGCCTTGCGGAAGTAAGTGCGCACGGAACTCCAGCCGCTTTCCGGCGTTGTGGACAGGGCGATCACGCTGTTTCCGCCGCTGGGCGCGCACTTGGGAACGGTCAGGGTGAAGGTCTCGGGCGACGCGAGCAGGGTCACCGGGCAAAGGGCGGCCGCCAGGGCAAGGCAAAGTAGCCGAGCCGAGGAGCAGAACCTTTGTGACGCCCGTCTCCGGTCCACCGGGACAGCCCTCCTATTAACAGGCTACAGCCGTAAGTCTAATGTGTCAATGTTTTTGCGTTACGGGAGCGGCGTCCCCGAGGACCTTCCTGGCGATGTCCTCGACGTACGGCGTGTGCCGGATGTTGGGCAGGCAGCGCCTCAGGGCCGTCGCGGCGCCCGCTCGGTCGCCCGTCTCGAAGAGCGCGACGGCGCTGTAGAAGATCAGCAGCGGCTGGCCGTCCCCCGGGTCCCCGGCGCGCCGGAAGTACGCGACAGCCTCGTTCCAGCGCGTGGTCCGATAGGCAAGCTCGGCCGCAAGGAACTGAGGCTCAGCGAGATCGGGTCGGGCGTCCGCGACCTTGCGGGCGAGCGCGAAGGCCCCGTCGAGGTTGCCGGCCTTGGCGAGCTCCTGAGCCCGGTCGAGATCGGCCCTCTCGGCGGCCGAGAGGGGGCCCTTCTTGGCGGGGCTCTTTTGCACCGAGGCGCCCGGCGACCCGGAGCCTGCGGCAGCGGCGATGCCACTTGCGGGCTTCTCAGCCGACTTTGGAGTGGGCGCCTTGGGGGATGGGCCAACCGTCGGCTTCTCGGTCGGCTTCGTCCCCGGAGCCTGGGAAACGCCACCTGCGACGACTCCCAGGGCACCGACAGGCGCCGAGGGTTTCGGGGCCGGCTTCGTGGCGGAGAGCTGCGGGGAGCCGCCGGCGACAGCTCCCGCGGCTGCAGCAGGCGGGGTCGGCTTATCCGCCAGCTTCGGTTTGGCCGTCGGAGGCGGACCGGCCGCAACGACCCCGGCGGCAACAGCCGCTCCAGCCGGGGGCTTCTCGCCGGTTTTCACCGCCCCGGGTGCTGCCCGTGCAGACGTCGGGGTGGCCGCAGCCATCGCGGCCGTCAGCCCCACGGCGGCGCTCACGGTCAGTTGCTGGAGGGTGCGGTCCTTCGCCACGTCCGGGGGCAGTTGCCTGGCGAAGTCGTTGGCCTCCTGCCAGCGCTTGAGCTCGACCAGGCTGGTCAGCATGGCGCCGGCGACCTTGGGATCCGAGCTCGCGCAGCCGCAGGCCCTGAGGTTTTCCACCGCCTGCGACCACTTCTTGTCGGCGGCGAGGGCGAGGCCTCGCAGCTTGAGCGCCTCCTTGTTGGCGGGGGCGAGCTTGAGGGCACCGTCGGCCGCCGCAACCGCATCGCTGGGTTTGCCCTCGCCGAGCTCCAGATCCGCCAGCATCAGGCGCCACTTCACCTCTGCCGGCTCCGCCTTGATGAGACGGTTCAGCTCCTTGCGCCGCTGGGGCGGCGGCAGCTTCGCGACGTTGTCCTGCCGCGATGGGACGAGGCGTCCGAACGCGGCGTTCTCCGAGAGGGTGGCGGGGGGGATCGCCTGGAGAACCAGCACCTCGAAGGCCGCGCGCACGTCCTTCGGGATGTCGGCGCGGCTGTAGCCCTGGAACCTCTCCTCGACCTCCGAGAGGCGCTGGAAAGTCTCGCGAAACCCCGTTTCGTCGCCAGCGGCGGCCTGGGCCAGCGCGAGCCTGGTGAGGCCGTCGGCCAGCAACTGCGGCTCGTCGAGCAAACCGAAACACGCGATGCGGAGCTGGCTGGCGGCGGTCTGGTAGTCACGCCGGTTGAAGGCGTCGGTGCCCTGGCGCAGCAGCCTCATGTAGAAGGGATCCGCCGCCTGGGCAGCCACGGACGCGAGCAGCGCGCAGGCGGTCAGAACCGCCATCCAGATTACCGAACGGATTCGTGTCCGAACGGATCGAGTGTCCACACGCGCTGTCATCCTGACCCTGAGCGGACGCGATGGGGAAGGATGCCCGGGCGCCTGAAGCGCCCGCGCCGGCGCTCCACCGTTGCCTTCAAACCCCAGGCGTGGTGGGATTCTTCGGCCGCTTCGCGGTCTCAGAATGACACCAGAAACAACCGGTGGCGCCTCACTCCTCACTTTGGACTTGTCGCTCCCTTTCTCAAGTCTTTGCACGTACCGACGGCTCGTGGCCAGTGCTGCGTCGCTCTTCACCCCGCATTATGCCTTGAAAGCGGCCGATTTTCGAGTACCGCCCTGGGGTTCTCCTCGGTGAGCTCTCTGGCCCTCCCCTCGCCCCACCTCTCGGCGATCGCCCGAAACGCCTCGGAGAGGCGGGGCGGCCGGATGTGGGCGTCGTGGGCATCGGAGGCCACGAAGTGGGCGAGGCCCTCGTCGAGCAGGAGGAAGGAACACGCCTGGGGACCGCGGCCGAGCTCGCCGGTGACGCTGCCCGCGGTGAGCTGCAGGAGCACGCCGCGCTCCACGAGCTCTCCAAGCAGGGTCGGCTGATCCACGAGCCAGGGTATTCGCTCGGGGTGGGCCAGGATCGGGCGCCAGCCGGCCACCATCAGCTCGTGGAGCATGGGCCGCGGGTCCGGCCCGATCGGCACCGACACGAACTCGAGCAGCAGATACTTCGAGCCCGCGAGGGGCAGCAGGCTCCCACCCGGAAGGATGTCCACCTCGTGGAGGAGCTCCGAGTCCACGCGGATCTCTGCCCCGAGAGCCAGCGTGGGCTTTCCCCCGGCGGCAGCACGCAGCTCCTCGAACAGCGCCTCGAGAGCCCCGCGGTCGGTGTTGGGCCAGAACCCATGGCGCTGGTGCGGAGTGGCCACGATCGTCTCGATGCCGTCCTCGGCTGCCAGGCGGCACATCTCGACCGCCTCTTCCAGCGTCTCCGGACCATCGTCGATCCCGTGGAGGATGTGGGCGTGCAGGTCGATCATGCGCGGCGCTAGGCGCGTGGGCCCGTGCCCACGGCCGCGTCGTCCACGTATTTCTGATAAGCGCGGTAGCGCTTGCCGTAGCGCCCGTGGGGCTCGCGGAAGTGGTTCAGGGCCGCGCCGAGGATTCGCACCTCCGAGAGCTGCAGCCGCTGCTGGCACGCGCGCGCGTCCTCGCGCAGCAACAGGCCCGAGCCCACGCACAGCACGACGCCGTCCGACATGGCACTGAGCACGATGGCGTCGGTGACGGGCAGTGTCGGCGGGCTGTCGAATATGACGTAGTCGAACCGCTGGTAGGCGACGGCCACGAAGTCCATCATCCGCTCAGAGGAGAGCAGCTCCGAGGGGTTCGGCGGCACCGGGCCGGTCGGCGTGAGGTAGAGGTTGGGAACCGTGGTGCGGAGGAAGATCGCGGTTTCGTCCACGCCCCTCGTCAGGAAGCTCACCAGGCCCACCCGGTTGGAGACGCCGAAGATCTCGTGCAGCCGCGGCTTGCGCAGGTCGGCGTCCACCAGCAGCACCTGGCGGCCCAGTTGCGCGAGCACCACCGCCAGGTTCGCCGCGGTCGAAGTCTTGCCCTCGCCAGGGATTGCGGAGGTGACGACCACGCTCTTCAAGCGGTTGGCGGTGGAGAGGAGCAGGGCGGTGCGCAGCGAGCGATACGCCTCGGAGATCGCCAGGCGCGGCCTGAAGTGGCTCACCAGCTCGATCTGGCCAGGGCCGGCGTCCGGGCCCGGTTTCTGGGCACCCTGCGCCCGGCGCCCCGACGCGCCCTTGCCGTAGCGGCGCCCGTACCCGTAGTACCTGCTGTACCCGTACCCGTCAGAGTGCTGCCCGACATCCGGGATCACCGCCAGCAGGGGGAGGTTCAGGATGCGGTCCACGTCCTCGGTGGTCTTGACGCTGCGGTCGAGGTACTCCACGAAGAACACCACGCCCAGCCCGAGCGCGAGCCCCAGCATGAGGCCGAGGGTCAGGTTGCGGAAGAGAGAAGGCCGGTAGGGACCACCCGGCACCAGCGCTCGGTCAACCACCTGCACGTTGGAGTCCCGGTTTCCCTCGAGGCGGGAGACCACCTCGGTTTCCGACAGCTTGCGGATCAGCTCGTCCAGCAGCGTGCGGCGGGTGGAGACCTCGACCTTCAGGTTGTTGTACTCCACGGCGGCGGAGTTCATCCGCATCGCCTCGCCCTTCTGCCTCCCGAGTTCGGCCGACAGCGCCTCCTCGCGGCGAAGGGCACCCTGGTACTCGGCCCTGGCGGAGTCCCGCGCCTTGCCGACCATCTCCTGGGTCACCTTGCCCAGGTGCTGCCTGCCCCTGTCTATCTGCGCCTTGAGCTCCTGCATGGCCGGCCACTCGGGCTTGTAGGTGTTGAGCTTGGTTGCGTATTCGCGCTCCAGCTTGAGCTGGTCGACGCGCAGCTGTGTCACCAGGCCACCCGACACGGTGTCGGCGACAACGGCGTCCGGGGAGCTGACGAGCTCCTTGTAGTGCGCCTCCTTGCCGATCCGCTCCGACACGGCTCCCACGTAGTCCTTGTTCAACCCCTCGAGCCTCTGGAGGGTGACGTTGGACGAGGGGTCGAGGGCGACGATGTCGCTGCGGCGGGAGTACGCCTGGAGCTGGGCCTCCTTGTCCTGGATCTCCTGCTTGAGCGTCTCGATCTGGGAGGTCAGGAAGGTGGACGCTCTGCCCACGGTGGCGAAGCGGGTCTCCACACCCCAGTCGATGTAGGCGTCAGCGACACCGTTGGCGACCCTCGCCGCCAGCTCCGGATGGCTCGAGACGTAGGAGACCTCGACCAGGCTGGTGTTGCGGATCGGGTTCACCCCGAGGCCACCGAGCACGCCGTAAGCCAGGCCGGCCAGCGTCGCCGCATCGTCGCTCGCCCTCACGGCACCCCCGGTGCTTCCGAGCAGGTTGGCCCGCCGCGGGTTGAAGGCGGGGTCGTCCATGAGGCGGAGGTTCTTGACCACGCGCTCCGCCAGGCCGCGGCTCTGCAAGAGACGGTACTGGGTCGGGAAGAAGTACTGCGCGTCGAACCAGTCCTCGTACTGGACCGTCTGCTGCATCGCGGCCGCGCTGCTGGGGCGGCGCTCGATCTGGAGCACGGTCGTCGCACGGTACAGCTTCGGGCTCATGGCGTACTGGATCAGCGAGACGGCCAGTGCGAGGGTCAGCACGACCACGAGAAGCAGGCGCCGCCGCCGCACAACATTCAACCACTGGGAGATGTGAAACTCGCTCTCGGACTCGGGTGAGAAGAAGACCTGGTCGTTCGTAGCAGGCGGTTTGGCTGCCATCAGAAGAACGACTCCTTGACGATGACCACGTCGCCGCTCTGGAGCGTGACGTCGGCGTCTTTGCCGGACACGATGCGCCTGTAGTTAGCCTCTAACTCCAGATCGCGGCCGGCGCGGTCCCTCCTCTTGATCTGGATGGTGCGCGACGCCCTGTCGGTCAGGCCGCCGGCGCGCGCGATCGCGGTGAGGAGAGTGATCCTCTCCGTGCTCTGGAAGACGACGGCACCGGGGTGCGCCACCTGCCCCAGGCAGAACACCGTGATTTCGACCTTGGCCGGCACGTTGATGATGTCGTTGGCGACGATGGGGACGTTGGCATCGGGATCGGCGCGCACCATGAGATCGTCCACGTCGATGGCGATCTGATCCGAGAGGCCGTTCGCGGCACGCCTCAGGACGTAAATCTTGTCGGCGTGGTCGTCGGTGAGTCCTCCCGCCGCGGAGATGGCCTCCAGCAGCGTCCAGCGCCCGGAAAGCGAGAGGTTGCCCGGCTGTTTGACCGCGCCGAGAACGGAGATCGGCTTGGAGCGGAACTCCCGGAGTTGCACGGCCACCGAGGCTCGCTGGAGTAACTTGGCCTCGAGAAGCGCCTTGAGGCGGTCGGCCAGCTCGACGTCGGTGAGGCCCTGCACCGGCACGTCCCCGATGAGCGGCAGGTTGATGGTTCCCTCCGCGGAGACGCGGCGCTCGATGTTGAGCTCGGGCACCTCGAAGACCTTGATCTCGATGAGGTCCTTGGGCCCGATGCGGTAGCCCGAGTTCCCCTGCGTCTGGGCGTTAGAAGGCACGGCCAGAAGCACGGAAAACACGAACACCCCGAGGACAGGTTTGAGACACTGGGTCAGGCCCCGGTTGGTGAACGAGGGCCGACGTGGAGCCGCGGGGAGGTCGTTCAGGCGCTTTTTCATCGTTCGCCCCGTGCTCCGAGGCAATCTAATTGTATCACCACCACTGGGCACCGGCCCCCGCAAGGCTCAGCGTCACCTGGATTCTCGTGACGACGCGGTTGAACTCGGGCAGGATCGACGTGTAATCCGTCCTTGCCCCCTCGAGCCCCACTGCCGATCCCTCCCCGAGCTTGACGT
>Ga0315275_10008413_pt1 | contig 10033 bp, 6 predicted proteins | sample YL17G03_0_MG_FD_205557 | JGI IMG/M metagenome (GOLD analysis project Ga0315275, IMG submission 205557) | Sediment microbial communities from Yellowstone Lake, YNP, Wyoming, USA - YL17G03_0 | ecosystem: Environmental > Aquatic > Freshwater > Lake > Sediment | place: USA: Wyoming | collected...
TTGTGCACATATTGTCGGGTACGCCCGGCGGCCTATCGCTGAGGAGACCTTCCGCGAGCATTTGCGGGAAGGAGTCACCACCTTCAGCCCGGACACGTTCGAGGCCTCGACCTGGGACTCCTTTGCGTTGAAGCTGTACTACTTCCAGGGCAACTTGGACATTGCGGATGATTATGTCCGTTTAGATGAATACTTGAAAAAAATTGAGAATGATCCGGCAAACCGGTTGTACTACCTGGCGACCGCGCCTGAACATTATGCCCTCGTTGTCGGCTATTTGGGGGCGGCTGGAATGGCGGCACAGGCCGACGGGTGGCGTCGCATCGTCATCGAAAAGCCTTTTGGAGAAGATCTGGCCTCGGCGCAGGCGTTGAACCGGGCCGTACACGCCGTTTTCGATGAGAGCCAGGTCTATCGCATTGACCATTATCTGGGCAAAGAAACCGCTCAGAACATCCTGTTCTTCCGCTTTGCCAATACGATCTTCGAACCGGTGTGGAACCGTCGTTACGTGGACAACATCCAGGTCACCGTGGCCGAGATTGTGGACGTGGGTCATCGCGCTGGTTACTACGACAGCGCGGGTGTGGTGCGGGATATGTTCCAGAACCACCTCTTGCAGTTATTGTCGCTGGTAGCGATGGAGCCACCGGCCTCCTTCGAGGCGGATGCCATTCGCAATGAGAAAGCCAAGGTGTTGACCAGCATACGGCCGATTGCGCTGGGGGATACCGTGCGCGCGCAATACGCAGGCTACCGTGATGCCGAGGGTGTCGCGCCTGCCTCGCAAACGCCGACCTTAGCGGCACTCAAGCTATACATTGACAACTGGCGTTGGAAAGGTGTGCCATTCTATCTACGTTCGGGAAAGGCGCTGGCGCAGAAAACCTCAGAGATCATCATCGAGTTCATGCGTCCGCCGCATCTGATGTTTCATCTGAAGGATGAAAGCGACTTCACCCCCAATATCCTTTCGTTGTGCATCCAGCCCGACGAAGGCATTCACTTGCGCTTCGAAGCCAAAGTGCCCGACTCTGCTCAAGAGATACGCTCGGTAGACATGGACTTCCACTACCGCACTTCGTTCAATAGTACGTTGCCGGATGCTTATGAACGGCTGCTGCTCGAAGCGCTGGAAGGTGATGCAACCCTCTTCAACCGTAGCGACGCCATCGAGGCTGCCTGGCGGCTTGTTGATCCGGTCATCCAGGGCTGGGAGAAGGAGAATTCCCCCGCGTTGACGGTCTATCCATCAGGAAGCTGGGGGCCGGCTGAGGCCGATGATCTCCTGGCCCGTGATGGGCGGCGTTGGCGTTTGGGTTGCAGTGATGAAGAGGGGACGATCCACGCGCATTCATGATCTGTAATCAGTAAGATGAGCTGCCGCATGATCTCCTGCGTCCGGCGGAGGAACAGATCGTAATCCCCGTACGCCTCCCCGCCGCCCGCGCTGACCAGGTCCGTCACGCCGCGCAGGATGAGACAACGCACGCCGTTCTGCTTTGCGACCCACGCAATGGCACCTGATTCCCAATCTGCAGCAATGGCATCATATTTTTTCACGAGCATGGGGATGTCGCTCGCCACGATATCCCGGTCGGCTGAGACAAGCGGACCTCGTACAAGAGAGAACTGATTACTGATAACTGATGACTGAACACCCTTCCCCAGCCAGGATAGATCAATCTCAATGACATAGTGGAGGATGGCCTGGTCGGGGTCGGTCATCTGCTCGAGGATGTCGTAGACAATCGTTTTTTCGACCAGGATCACGGTCCCGCGCGCCACGCGTCCCTCGAATCCGCCGCAGGTGCCCAGGTTGACGAGCAAGTCAGGCGACCAGCGGTCTATGACGTATTGGGCCGTCGCAGCGGAGGAGATCTTGCCCCAGCCCCCATGGTAGAAAGTTACAGGTTGGAGGTTTATCCTGAGCGAAGTCGAAGAGTTGAAGGTTGTTTCGAACCATTCGCCCAGTGGGGAGGTGTGGATTTCGTTAGGGGTCAAGATTTCTTTGACGGCGCGCCATTCAGCGTCCGCTGAAATAAGCACAATAATAATCATTCCACCTCTTGCGTTTTACGCTTTACGTTTTACTCAAACTCCCCTGCAAATAATCCACCAGCAACTGTAATGCCGCCTCGGCCGACTGTGCCTTATTCTGCAGGCGGTCACCCTGCCAGGTAAACACACGTGCCCACTCGCCATCCTGCGCGGAGAGGCCGATCCAGGTCAGGCCGACCGGTTTCTTTGGCATCCCGCCGCCGGGGCCGGCAATCCCGCTGACCGCAATGCCTATATCGGTATCCAGGGCCTTGTGCGCGCCACGTGCCATTTCCAGCACCGTCTCGCGGCTGACCGCGCCGTAGGCTTTGAGCGTGTCCCAACTTACGCCGAGTGCCTTCACTTTTGCTTCGTAGGCGTAGGATATGAAGCCCCCAATGAAATAATCCGATGAGCCTGGCACATCCGTGATGCGGTCGCAGAGCAGCCCCCCAGTGCAGGATTCAGCAACCGATAGTTTGAGGCCGCCTTTGCGCAGCAGTTTTCCGATGGTAATTTCAAGGTTTTCTTTCAAGGTTTGTTCCTATGCGTGCCGAGGGTATTATACTGCTCCTTGCAACCCGTGATAAAATCCGCCCGATGGAACTCTCTGAGCACTTGCAAGGCATTTTAGATACCCTACCGACTAAACCCGGCTGCTACCTGATGAAAAACGCCGAGGGGACGATCATTTATGTTGGAAAAGCCATCAGCCTGAAAAACCGCGTCCGCTCGTACTTCCACAGCGACGCCGGTCACGACCACAAGACCCACCGCTTGGTGCGCGAAATCGCTGACATCGAGTGGATCATGGTCGGTTCGGAACTAGAGGCGCTGATCCTCGAGATGAACCTGATCAAGCGCCACCGGCCCAAGTACAACGTCCGCTTGAAGGATGACAAGCGCTACCCCTATATCAAAATCCACTGGGGAGAGCCATTCCCTGAGGTCACGGTGACGCGGCAGATGCTGGACGACGGCTCGCGCTATTTCGGGCCATATACCTCCGCCTGGGCGGTCTACCAGACGCTGGACGTGCTGCGCCACATCTTCCCGTACCTGACCTGTGACCGGGAGATCACCGGCCAGGATAAACGGGCGTGTCTCTACTATGATATCAAGCTGTGTACCGCGCCCTGTATCGGCGCCATTGATCAGGCCGGATACCGCCAAATGATCTCCGACCTGCAAGAATTCCTGAACGGGCGGACGAAGGGCATTCTCACCCGTCTAGAAGCAGAGATGCAGAAGGCCTCTAAGGATCTGAAATTCGAACGCGCCGCATCCATCCGCGACCAGCTCAAGGCGTTCCAGTCCGTCATCGAACGCCAGAAGGTAGTCTTTGCCTCCGATTACAAAGACTCAGACGTGATCGCCATGGCGCGAGCCGACAACGAGGCCTGCGTGCAGATTTTTTTCATTCGCGCAGGAAAATTAATCGGGCGCGAATACTTCGTCTTGGAAGGTACTGAGGATGTTGCCGATAACGAGGTGATAGCCGAATTCGTCAAGCAGTTCTACACCGAAGCCGCCTCCGTGCCGCAGCAGGTGCTCCTGCCGCAGGAGATCGAGGAAGCCCAGATCATCCAGCAGTGGCTGGGCGGACGCTCCGGCGGCCACAAAGTCAAGATGGTCGTGCCGCACGGCGGCCAGTCGCGCGAACTGGTCAAGATGGCGGCCGAGAACGCAACCGAGACGCTACACGCGCTGCGTACGCAATGGCAGGCGGATACACACCGTCAAGAGCAAGCTTTGGCCGAGCTGCAATCCGCATTGCAGATGCCCACGCCGCCCAACCGCATCGAGTGCTACGACATCTCTAACACGCAAGGGACGGCGACCGTCGGCAGCATGGTGGTCTTCAGCCAGGGTATGCCGGATAAAAAGCTCTATCGCCGTTTCAACGTCGAGGGCGCGGCCGGCGCTCCGGATGACTTCGCCAGCATGGAAGAAGTCTTAACGCGACGCTTTCGCAGGTGGCAATCATCCCAAGAAACGGCGGCCCAACCCGGGTCCAGGCTTGATCCGTCGTTCGCCTTCTTGCCAGACCTGCTGATCGTGGACGGCGGCAAGGGGCAGTTGTCCCGCGCTGTGGCTGTTCTCCAGAAAATAGACCTGTTCGGCAAAGTACCCGTTGTCGGATTGGCAAAGGAGCACGAGGAGTTGTTCTTCCCGGACAAGCCCGATTCGCTGTTGTTACCGCGCCATTCGCAGGCACTCTATCTCATCCAGCGCATCCGCGACGAGGCGCACCGTTTTGCCATCACCGCCCACCGCAAGCGGCGCACCAAACAGGGCATGGCCTCGGCGCTGGATTCCATCCCCGGCATCGGCCCGGCGCGGCGAAAATCCCTCTTGAAGCATTTCGGTTCTGTGGATAAGATTAGGGAGGCTTCAGTGGTAGAATTGACCGCCGTACCTGGCATCACGCAGGCGCTGGCGGAGAATTTAAAGGCGAGTTTGGATTAGTCATTTGGTCGAATAGTCTGATTGGTCTTGTAGTCAAAGATAAGGAATAAAACTTACTTGAATACGAAAGCACAAATGCTAAACACGGTACAGGAGAAGATCGCTGTGTTTGAAAGCAAGTACAAAATGACATTTGCTGATTTCGAAAAGGCATGGCTGGCTGGTAAAATAGCCGCACCATTTTCTTACAACATCGAACAGGATTTCTTGGAATGAGAAGCTGCTATCACTGACCCGGACGCGTTGCAGGGAATCACAAAATGGCAATCCTGAATAAGAGGTAATATGGCAAAGAAGAGCACCAAAGGAACAACAACTTCACAATCCGGGAGGACAAGCCGTCAGGCACGGCAAGCGCGTGCCATGCGGATCGTGATCATATTCATCTCGGTTGTTTTGATCCTCTCGTGGGTGCTGTCACTGATAGCAAAGTAAGATCGTTGCCTGGGATGGTATAATCACGCGGCGCGACGACCATGCCGCTAAGACCAAACACAAGGGACACGAAGGTCACAAAGGAGGAACCCTGAAAACTTTGTGCTCTTTGTGTCCTTTGTGGTGAGAAAAGATATTGTATGCTCGAAAAAATTACGGGAATTGAAGAACGCTACGAAGAAATCAACCGCCTGCTGGCTGAAGTTGGCGATGACTATCAGCGCGCCGCGGAACTAAATAAAGAGCGCATTGACCTCGAACCTTTGTACGATAAGGCGCGCGAATACCGTCAGTCGTTGAAGCGGCTGGAAGATGCCAGATCCATGCTCGAAAGTGAAGAAGATGTCGAAATGCGCACCCTGGCCGAAGCTGAGGTCGCGGAGCTGGAGGCGCGCATTGCCAAGCTTGAGAAAGAGATCAAGGCGCTGCTGGTTCCCAAGGACCCGCGTGACGATAAGAACGTAATCATGGAAATCCGCGCCGGAACGGGTGGGGACGAGGCGGCCATCTTCGCCGCCGACCTTTACCGCATGTACACGCGCTACGGCGAGCGCCAGGGTTGGAAGGTGGAGGTCATGTCGCAGAGCGACATCGGCATCGGCGGGTTCAAGGAAATCATCTTCCTTGTCAAGGGTAAGGGGGCGTACTCGAAGCTAAAATACGAGTCGGGTGTGCACCGCGTCCAGCGCGTGCCGGTGACCGAGGCGCAGGGGCGCATCCACACCTCCACGGCCACGGTGGCGGTGCTGGCCGAAGTCGAGGAGGTGGACATCCAGATCCCCGAATCCGATCTCAGGGTGGATGTGTTTCGTTCTTCCGGTGCGGGGGGGCAGAACGTCCAGAAGAATGCTACTGCCATCCGCATCACCCACCTGCCATCCGGGATGGTGGTCGCCTGCCAGGACGAGCGTTCGCAATTGCAGAACCGGCTGCGGGCCATGTCCATCCTGCGCGCCCGTATATACGAGATTGAAGAGGAAAAGCGTAGGGCTGAACGGGTCGAAGCCCGCCGCTCTCAGGTTGGGACAGGCGAACGCTCGGAAAAGATCCGCACGTACAACTATCCACAGTCGCGCATCACCGACCATCGCATCGGCCTGTCGGTGCATAATCTGGCCTCGGTGATGGAGGGCAATATTGACGAGTTCATCGAGGAGCTTGCTACGAGCGACGAGGCGGAAAGGTTGGCTTCCCTGGGCGAAGATGACGATGTGGAATAGACTCGGTGCTTGAAAATCACGTGCGACGCACTTGCCCAGTCCGTCGCACGTTTGGGTTCTTTGAGTGAGATATTACTTCTTTCGCCTTTGTAGAAAGAGCAACCCAATGGGCAGCAAGGCCAGGAATGCGGAGGCGCAAGGCAAGGTGGGGGACGAGGAAGCGGGTGTCTCAGAGGCAGTGGTTTGAGGTTCAGGCGTGAGCGTAGGCGGGATCTGGATCGGCCCGGTGGAGGTATCGCTATCTACGACCTCATAGGCCACGCCGTCCGCCAGGGCAATTACGCGCGAGCCGAGGGCGAAGGCGGCCGCCAGTTCGGGACGGGAATTTGCCAGGACGAAGTAGTCATCCGAGAGGAAGGCAACTTTCGTGGTCTGCATTGTATCGGGATCGAAGGCAGTATCCATCCAGACGCCTTCGCTCAGGACGAATGTTCGTGCGCCGACGATTTTCACCAGGTCGGCAACCTCGGCAGAGGGCGCCGCGGCGGATTCGGCTCCAGCCATCGCGCCCTGATCAGAGGCTTTTTGTACCGCAGTTGCACCGTAAGCGGGCGCGGCGGGAGCAGTTGCTAGTTGGGAATACTGTTCATTGGCGATACGTTGCTGTTCGGCCGCGCCCAATGGCATGTTTTCTGTAACGAGATATGAAGTGTAGGGTGTGACGATGCCATAGCGGATGCTCAGTTTCACGATCTGGTCAATCGTCTCCTGGTCAGGGCCGCTCAGGCGGATCTGGTTGAGCAAATGGCCAATCTTGCGCGTTGCCCACAGGCGGAGAATTGCAGATTGCTGATCGAGGATTGTAGATTGCCGGGTAAAGGCTTGTTCGGGATAGCGGAAAGTCTGCTTTTCACCATTGACCATGCCGGTGAGCGTTACAGTAGCGGTTCCACCAACGCGGTAACGGCCTACGACAATGATCTGCGAGCCGGAGAACAGGTCGGGCAACGGGGAGGGGTAGATGTCATAGGTTGTAATACCGTTGAAATCTAATTCCAGGTCGGTCAACACCGGCGTGCTGATCTTGGCGTAGAAGGCAGACAGGATTTCATCCAGTTGCTCACCGGGCTGGATGTAGATGCTGGAACCGTGATGCTCCTGTGCCAGCGAATCGAGCAGGAAGGTATCCACGTCGTAACCCACCCCGAAGGCAAACAGGCGCAAATTATCCGGCGCGGAGGCAGCGAAGTTGTTCAGGATGCGCTGGCTGTCGGTCTCGCCCTCGGTCGGCAGGCCGTCGGTAAGGAAGATAAGGTAAAGCGGGTGCTCGCCGTCGTTCATGGAGGCAGCTTCCAGTAGGGCGCGGTTGATATCGGTACTGCCTTCCGCGCTCAGGCTGTTCACCCAGGCGATGGCTTCATTCGCTTCGTTGGCCGGGCGAAGATTGCGGGCATAGGTTTCCACGTTGGTGCTGAAGGAGACGATGTCGAAGCGGTCTTCGGGATTGAGGTGCTGTAGAATGTAACGCAAGGCGTTCTGCGCCTGCTGGAATTTCTCACCGTCCATGCTGCCGGAGTGATCCAGCACCAGGATGAGGTCTTTGGGAAGCGTCTCAGCCGCGGCGTCTGGACGAGGTGCGAGCAGGAGCAGGAAAAAGCCGTCCGGGTCGTTGAGGTCAGCTGGGTCACGGCAGGTCAGCAAGTGGAAGGCCTCGGCCTCGCCCAGGGAGTAGTACAGGGCGAAATCAGTGTTGGGGGTCACGTTAGAGGCTTCGTACCCGGCCGTGACGTGACGCTCGTCCGCGCGACTAAGGCTGATCTCATGTGTCGGCGAGTAAACGGCGCGGATGGGCGTACTGGAGGTGCGGATGTCCACGCTGATCGTCACGCTTTCCAGTGGGGAGGTGGAGAACTTTTCGGTGTTGAGGGGGTAAACGTAACGCACCAGGCCATTATCGGCTGTCAATACCTGAGTGTATTCCAACTCAACGCGCCGCTCGCCTTGCGGCGGGATTGGGAAAATTCGCGCCTGCACCGCGCCGCGCCCGGCGTATTCCAGCAGGGCCGGGTCGCGCAGGTTGCGGACGATGTCCTCGTACGTCTGGCGCGCCTGGCTCGCATCCAGCACCTGACCCTCGACCGGCTTGCCGTCCATCCACAGGGTGAAATTACTTACGGCGGCGTCAAGCGGGATCGGGAAGATATAAGTGCCTTCCACCTGAACATCGCTGGGGTTATAGAAGACCTGATCCACGTGCGTGGTCGCGACCTGGTCCCGGATGGTGACGGTGACGTGGTGGTATTTGATGGCCAGCGGCGCCAGCGGGTAGGGGCCGGGACACGGGCCGGGGTCGCAGATGATGATTCCGTCCGCGTGGGCGGGCGTGGGAAGGATGAAGGCGGAAGCCAGAAGGATGAAGAGGAGCAAGGAAAGTTTGCGGGACATGGGAGACTCCTTTGAGAAAAGTGCCAGGGTGCAGAGGTGCAAAGTGGCATATGTGAATTAATGAAAAGACGGAAGCGGGGTGGGAAATGTTCCGTTGTATAATCTTTGGAGAGTAGAGAGTAGAGAGCCGTGAATCGTTTTGCCGAACTGTCGGATGGTTTGATCCCTTTGACAGATACCCCCGATCTGGACGCACAGGTGCTGTTGGCGCACGTGCTTGACAAACCGCGCGCCTGGGTATTGGCCCATCCTGGAACGACCCTTACGCCCAAGCAGGAATGCGCCCTTGAGAAAGCCCTTCAGCAGTTGGAAGATGGTGTACCGCTGCCCTACGTGCTGGGAAAATGGGAATTCTTTGGGCTGGAGTTCGAGGTCACGCCGGATGTACTGATCCCACGCCCAGAGACTGAGTTGCTGGTGGAGCGGGCAGTATCCTGGCTGCGCCTGGCGATGAAGCGCCAGGCAATGGATATAAAGTCCGCTGCCTATCCTGGCCGACAGGCCAGGGAAGCGGACTGGGGCATGCTTCGCGTGTTAGATGTGGGCACCGGCTCCGGCTGTATTGCCATCGCGCTTACGGTCAACCTGCCAGAGTTGCGGGTTGAGGCAACGGATATTTCGCCAGAAGCAATTGATGTTGCGAAACGTAATGCTAAAAATTTCTGCGTGTCAAATCGAATTAAATTTCTTTGTTGTAATTTATTTCCCACTGCCGGAACTTTCGACTTTCGACTTTCGACTTTCAACATGATTGTGGCAAACCTGCCTTACATTCCCACCACTACCTTGCATGGCCTGCCCGTCTACGGGCGCGAACCGACCCTGGCCCTGGACGGCGGCGCGGACGGCCTGGATATCATCCGCCGCCTGCTGGTTGAAGCGCCGCGTCATCTTGCTCCCGGCGGGTTGATCCTGCTTGAAATAGAGGCCTCACAGGGCGCGAAGGTTTTATCATTAGCCCATGATGCCTTCCCTGAGGCGGAAATCCACCTGCACCGGGATTTATCCGACCACGATCGGCTGCTGGAGATATAGGTATAACGATGGATACCCTTATTCTTCCTGCTAACCATCCCAATGCTATGACACAGGCACTGCAAATCCTGCAAAGCGGTGGTTTGGTTGCTTTTCCTACTGATACGGTCTATGGAGTAGGCGCGCTGGCTTTTGACGCGGCGGCTATCGAGAAAATCTACGCAGCCAAAGGCCGCTCGACCGAGAAGGCCATCCCCATCCTGTTCGGCGACGCCGCGGATTTGGAGCAAGTCACAGCGCAGGTCAGCGAAATGGCGCTGAGACTGGCCACTCGCTTCTGGCCCGGCCCCTTGACCTTGGTCGTGCCAAAACACCCATCTCTGCCCGAAGCTGTTTCCACCGCGCCCACCGTCGGCGTGCGTGTGCCGGATCATCCCGTGGCGCGTGCGCTGCTGCGCGCTGCCGGGCCGATGGCTGTTACCTCGGCTAATCTCTCCGGGCAGGCCAGT
>Ga0315275_10008414_pt1 | contig 10033 bp, 8 predicted proteins | sample YL17G03_0_MG_FD_205557 | JGI IMG/M metagenome (GOLD analysis project Ga0315275, IMG submission 205557) | Sediment microbial communities from Yellowstone Lake, YNP, Wyoming, USA - YL17G03_0 | ecosystem: Environmental > Aquatic > Freshwater > Lake > Sediment | place: USA: Wyoming | collected...
GGAGCGCATCTCGAACCGGAATTTCACCCCTATAGGTAATATAGTTTTGCACCCGGAACAATACACCGGCAAGACGGTGACGGTAAAAGGAAAAATAGCTATCGAATGCAACACGGGATGCTGGTTCAATCTTAAGGACGGCGCAGCTGTCATATATACTACTATAGAAGCCTACGGGCTTGCCATCCCTCAGAGGGTCGGCAAAACCGCTGTCGTTGAAGGGACGGTCTCTGTGGAGGAAGGAAAGTTGACGCTGACCGGGAAGGCGGTGGAGATACTATGAATCCCGTTAGACCTTTTGAAAAATGGGATAATCTGATTAAAATATATCATATCTGTCTAGCGCATATTCGGTTACTATACCAACATTTGGAGGTCTAATGGGATGAACATCGTCTCGGTAGCTTTAAAAAATCTGACTCGAAAAAAAGTCCGTACAATATTGACGATCGGCGGCGTGGCGATAGCCATAGCGGTCCTTGTGAGCCTGTGGGAGTTTGACACCGGGTATCAGAGGTCCCTCAATGCGGATATCGACAAGATGGGATATCAGGTACTCGTTACGGCAAAGGGGTGCCCGTATGAAGCGGCGACGCTGATGTTGCAGGGCGGCGGGGGCCTGCGGTATATGGACGAGACCGTCTATCAGAAGATCGTCAGCGATCCTCGGATCGACAAGATAACGCCCCAGCTCGTCGCAACGGCGTATGACCCCGCGCGGCAGGCAGGCAGGGGCGGGGTATCATTGTATATGGGTATCGATAGATCATATCTCGCCCTCAAGCCGTGGACCAAATATAAGTTGGGAAAGTGGTTCTCGAGCGAAGACGCGAATGAGGTCATCATGGGGTATGAGGCCGCCGAGTATGAGCAGCGCGCCCCGGGAGACAAGATCCTCATATCCGGCAGGAACGAAGTGCTTACCGTGGTCGGTATCTTCGAGAGGAACGGAACGCAGGACGACGGCATAATATTTATGCCGCTCAAGACCACCCAGAAGATCTTTGAGCTTCCCGGAAAGCTTACCGGGATAGGCATAAAGCTGAAGGATATGAGGCAGCTGTCAAAATTCGAGGAAGACCTGTATAACGTGCCGGGTATACAGATCATAAGTCTGGCCCAGGTCAAAGGGACGATCCTGAACCTGATCTCGTCGGCGAAGGCGATGACGAACTCGGTCGCCATGATAGCCATTATCATCGCTCTTATAGGGGTGGTGAATACGATATTAATGTCCGTTTTTGAACGCACGAGCGAAATAGGCGTGATGAAGGCCATCGGCGCTTCCCGGCTGGATATTTTCAAGATCATATGGGTGGAGACGACGCTCATCTGCGTTTTCGGAGGCTTGCTTGGGAACGTGATCGCTCTTTTGGGCGGAAAGGCTATCGAATATGTCATAAAAACAGTATTGCCATACGCCCCCAAAGGCCATCTTATCGTTATCACTCCGCACATAGTGCTGCATTCATTCTTCGGGGCGGTCATCATGGGATTTATCGCCGGTCTCTATCCCGCGTTCAGGGCCTCTTCCATGAAGCCCATAGAAGCCATCCGGAAGGGGGAGTGACCTATGAAAAAGACCGTGATAAAAGCTTCCGGTTTGACTAAAGTCTATATACGCGGTACCGAAGAGGTCTACGCCGTCAATGGAATAGACCTGGAGATACATGACGGCGATTTTATCGCGCTTATGGGTCCGTCGGGATCAGGCAAGACGACTCTCCTCGATCTTATAGGGTGTCTGGACAGTATTTCGTCGGGCTCACTTGAAGTCTTCGGCAAAGATGTATCGAAGATAAAAGAGAACCGACTGGTTGGTTTGAGGCGGGGCCATATAGGGTTCATATTCCAGGATTTCCTGCTCATACCGAGCCTCACAGCGCTCGAGAATGTCGAGCTTTCTTTGTATTTCGCGAGGCAGCCGCAGGACAGGAAGAGGTTGACCCGGCTTTTCGAAAAGGTCGGGCTTGGCCACCGTATCGATCACCTGCCGAAGGAGATGTCCGGCGGAGAGAGGCAAAGAGTGGCGATCGCACGGGCGCTCGCGGTATCTCCGAAATTCCTTATTGCCGATGAGCCGACGGGAAATCTTGACACCAGGAGTTCCCAGGAGATCCTCGATATTTTTAAGAAGATAAACAAGGACGAAGGCCTGACGATCATTTTGGCTACCCACAATCCACGGCTGGGGTCTCAAGCTGATCGGATAGTTTATTTAAAGGACGGGAAGGTTGTTTCTAAAGAAGAGTCGAGCCTATATTGATATCAAAGAACATAGATAAGGAGGGAATATGCGTAATATCGTGAGGTTATTCGCGATCGCGGTTGTGGCGGGGGCCTTAATTTCCGGCGCGATGTATGCCGCATCCGATGCAGCCGCGAGCTCGACAGACGAGAAGAGAGCAGCCGTTATCGATGTTGGTAATAAGATATGCCCGGTAATGGGCGGGGAAGTGAGCGGAAAAGACTTTTACGTATATAAGGGGAAGCGGTACGGCTTCTGTTGCCCGATGTGCCCGCCAATTTTCGCAAAAGACCCTGAGAAGTACTCTGTGATCGCTGATAAAGAAGCGGCAGGGAAATAGCAAAAAATCAAGGAAGATAGGTGGTTCTTAGATACCATCCAGCGGCTCACCAAAATAAAGAAACCCCCGCTTTGGGAGGTTTTTTTATTTGAATCGAGAGTTGCCCAACTTTATTTTGACACGTAATAAAGCGAGGAGTACAATAGAAAAGTAAAAAATAGGAGGGCTGTATGAGAAAAATAGTATTAGTATTTATTGCAGCGGTGTTTTTGAGCGTGATAATCGCAGGTAGTTCATTTGCTAAGGGCGCCGAAAAAGAGGTCGGGAGCACTGTCTCCCAGGCCGCTCACACGGCGAAGTCGGAAGGATTGAAAGGTAAGGACCTCGCAGGAAAAGTTCATGAGGCTATCGACGTGAGAAAAGAAAACAAGGATACCCTGAAAGCTGAAGAGAAAGAGACGAAAGCGGAAGAAAAGGAAGAAGAGGCGGCGGAAAAATTAAAAAAAGCTAAAGACGCGAAAGAAAAAGGTGCAAAACAAAAACATGGCAAAATGAATACACAGAATTTTGGAGCAAAGAATGTCACGGTTAAGGGGAATAAGTAATACCCAAATAAGAAGGGGGTGGCGAAATGAGGCTGATCGCGATAATGCTTACATTCGTTATAATGCTTTCAGTGACAGGATGCGCGAAGAAGAGCGCGAGCGAGCAGTTGGCCGCTGATGCGAAGAAAGCGGCAAATCAGATGAACAAAGATGTGAACAATCTGTTTAAATAGCAGACGAGGGCTTATGTCGGAAATATTGCCGGAAAAGTGGATGAAGGGGGTCGCGATCACCACAACCTGCCTGGCGGTGATGACCGCTATTGCGGCGGCGCGCGGCGCGGCATGCGGAGCAAAGGGGCAGCTTTTGACAGCCATAGAGTCGAGCACGTGGGCGTATTATCAGGCAAAGAGTATCAAGCAGAATCTGGCTGAATTGCAGAAAAGCACGTTTGAAGCCCTGACTGTCGGAGCAGCCAACGCCGAGCAGAAGGCGGTCCTGGAAAACAAGATCAAGGCCGTCTCACAGGAGGTCGAGCGTTACGGTGCGGAAAAGGCCCAGATACGCAGTGAGGCTGAAGATACCGGGGTGCAGAACAAGAAGCTGGCGAAAAAGGGCAACTTTTTTTCAGGATCGGTGGTCTTCTTCCAGATAGCTATCATGCTCTCTTCGGTCAGCGCACTGTTGAAAAAGAAGTATATGTGGTTTGTCGGCCTCGTCTTCGGCGTCATTGCAGCCACCCTTCTCGGATACGGGTTATTTTTGAAGCCGCTTCTGTTTTAATTTTACAAAATCAGGCAGATAGCGGGTTATAAAACAGCATCAGGCCCCTCACCAGTACTGAATAAACCCCTCAGCTTTCCGAGGGGTTTTTATTTTCACGAGAGAATCCCGCACTATAACATATTGACGAGAAAGCAGTAATGTTGTAATCTATTTACTGAAAGAATTCTCAAGATAAATTAGGAGGGAATATGTTTACAAAGAAAGGCAGCTTGGGGGCAGTATTCGGAGCGGTGCTAGTTTTATTAACGGTTTGTATGTGCTGCGTGAACGTGCATGCCCAGGAAAAGACAGAGGCACCTTCAGCGACGACACTCGATAACCTTATGACCGCGTATAACGGCGAGAGCAATGCCCATGCGCGGTATCTGGCCTTTGCCAAAAAAGCTAACGAGGAAGGGTATGATGCCGCTGCCAGTCTTTTCAGGGCGGCTGCCCTGGCAGAGAAGGTGCATTACGAGCGCCATGCCGAAGTGATCATGAAGCTTGGAGGAACGCCGGAGGCTGTCGTTGAAACCCCGGCGGTAAAGAGCACGAAGGAGAACCTTGAATCGGCACTTGCAGGAGAAACATACGAAAAAGACGTAATGTATCCCGCCTTCCTTAAGCAGGCCGAAAAGGAAAATATCAAAGACGCGATCGACGCTTTCGAAGACGCAATGGCTGCCGAAGGCGCTCATGCCGGATTGTATGCCAGAATGTTAAAGAACCTGACGTTGTCGAAAGGACTGACTAAAGACTATTATGTATGTCCGGTCTGCGGGAACGTTATGGATGCCGTCACCAGCAAGCTGTGCCCGATCTGCTCAACCGACACGCAAAAATTTAAGAAGGTAAGATAGGGAGATACGCGGGAAATAGGGTCCCGGGGAAATAGGGTCCGTTTCATTAGGAGCCACTTCTATTTTCAATATATGAATAGCGAGCTGGCTCCACGAGAAACGGACCCATAATTGAGGACCCATAATTGACACTATGTGGAATATCCTCTTCTGGGCGTATTTCGTAAATTGCGTGATGTTCGTATGCCATGAGATCGATTCGGCGTACTGGCATGAATGGAAACTCTTCAATCTCCCGGGCGGTATCACGGGATTCCTCATATTTAATCTGGCGGTGACCCCGCCGTTCCTCCTCGGCCTCGTCTACGTCGCCCAAAAGACCTCCGCCGGCCTCATCTTCTCGTCCGCCGCCGCCCTTGTCGGCATATTCACTTTCTCGATCCACACCTTCTTCCTGGCAAAGGGGAGGGGCGAATTCAGGACGCCGGCGTCGATCTCGATACTTGTCGTTATTCTCGCCGCCTCGATCGTCCAGGCATTCGCCACGGCGCTCGTCTATCTGAACCGCTAAAAGAGATTGCCCCTCACACGCTCTCCCCGAATAGGGTCCCCCCCGAATAGGGTCCGTTTCATTAGGTGCCAGATCTAGAGGTGGCACCGTGGGAAACGGACCCATAATGGGGACCCATAATGGGACCCATAATGGGCGTTCGGGCTCGGTGCCTGCTGGGCGGGGTACCTGCAGATGGCGCTCAATCAATCCTCAGTCGCTCGAAAGGCCGCCGGCCTTTCGACAAAGACCACCTGCCACGGCGCGATGCTCTTCGGCTATCCCAAATACGAGCATAACTGCATACCCGCGCGTAACGATCCCCGGATTATCTGGCGATAGTATTTCTCTCCATATATGCATATAAGTGTGTATGGTGCGCGACGCATTCCCCCGGCATATCGACACAAGGGAATAATGCATCAATTTATTTAGCACATTGAAAAGTTAGGATAAAAATAGTTATCTTACTTTCTATTGAAATAACATAGTTTATATGGTATGCTTTTTGAACCGGCAACATAATATATATTCAGGAGATGGGCTATCCACCAGGAATAGGGAGTACTTTTCTAAAAAGCCAAGCGAATTGGACGATCAAATTCACTTGGCTTTTTCATATAAACATAAATAAACTTATAGTAAAAGTCACGTCAGCAGTGCTTGTGCTATTATTTAGCGTAGATAGCGTTTGTTATGGACTTGCACCATCGCCTGCCTCAGGGCATCCCGTCATTAAAAGGGAGATACTCGCCGCTTTAGAACGAACTCAGATACGGTACGCGGAGTCCGAAGACGCCAAAGCACTCCTGAGAGCCAACAACGCTTCATGCCTGCTTCTTTCCTGCGGGAAATATCTTGTAACGAAGAAAGTGGCCGGCGATGATGTGCGGTTATTGCGAGCGATCACGCATGAAGACATAGAGGCGGTGATGCAGGTCATCGCTGGCGAAGATCGGCATAGGTCAAGATATAACGGCATAAAGGATCTGATATTGAAATACTTCCCGCCCGGCAGCGATACTATGCTCCCCCTGGATCTATATGTAAACCATACCGTTGCCAGAGCCTTTGAATGGCTTGCGCTTATCGAGGACGGGATCGTACTGAGAGACGAGATGCCTGTGCAGGAATTATATTTTCTGGACTCAATAAAACCGATCATTATGGCTAACAAGCACAATTACTTTACCGCAGAGTTTTGGGATGCAACGGTACGAGGCAAGAAGATAGGCGGCGCGATAAAAAGAGGCATGAGGTTCTATGAAGCGGCATCTCGATCGTCCGCTGACGGACAGTCCGTGCCGGATATGATGCCCCTTGATCAGCTACGCGCAGGCGATCCGGGCGGCGGCAAAGCGAGGGCGTTTGAAGCGTTCGAAACATTAGGGCTCACCTATCCTGACGGTATCAGCATAACGATCCCATCGGTGAGCCGTATCGTGAAGGGCGACCAGGAATTCATCGATACCGCGGCCGCGAAAATTATCGCCTATTTCTCACGCAATGAACGCGATGGCAACGCAAGGATATATGTATCGGTAAGAAGCAGCCCGGATATATCCATGCCGGGAATGCTCGAGACATTATTGAACGTTCCTTGCGATAAAGGAGCATTGAAAGATGCCATCAGAGAAGTGGCATTATCATGGGACAGCGACAACGCTCGGGCATACAGGCGCCTCCGTCAGATGGATCATGAGGCGGAGATGGGGATAATAGTGCAAAGGATGGTAAATGGCGAAAATGACAATTCGTGTTCAGGCGTTGTCTTTTCGAGAGATCCCGCCACCGGCACGCGTGGAGTGTTTGGGACCTATATGTATAAGAGCAGTTGTAAGAATATCGTTTCAGGGAAGATATCCGGAGAGCCGGCGGAGCGGATGAAAGAGAAATTCCCCGGCACATATGCGATATTGCAGGGTGCCCTCGCACGGCTGGAGCATCATCTGGGTTATCCGCAAGAAGTCGAATTTACCGTGGAAAACGGGATCCTGTATTTTTTGCAGACAAGAGATATGAAGCTCGATCCTCTGCCGGAGCTGGAACTTTTATCGGAAGTGTCGGGCCAGGGCACAATGATTCCCAGATTTGCGGCATTTCAGGCACAGGCAGAAAAGCGCAAAGTTTTCAGCGTGAACGACGCAAGCAAACTGCCGGAACCGGCGGTCAGGTCCCGCTCGTATGTAGGCGGGGCAGCTGTCGGAAGGGTTGTTTTTGATGTTGATGCCGCAAAGCAGGCGGCAGCGGGGGGTGAGGGCGTGATCTTCGTCATCACTCCCCAGACCTCGTATGCTTTAGATGACATTCTTGCCATGAAATATATCGGCATCATCAAGACATCCGGCAATTCCTCCTCCCATGATATGGTCCTGGCAAGAGCCGCCCGGATACCGACTGTCATCCTGCCGGAAGGTTTTACGGCAGCAAATAATTCCTTGTCATACCGGGGGAGCGCGATATTGCAGGGAGGCGACGGAGCGGCAATCAATGACGGATGTGTCTATGCCGGGGCATCTGCCGCCTCAGCGCTCCGGGCCGCCATGCGCGAGATAGACCTTGTCGGGCTCCTGCCGTACGGCATAGACGTGCTGGCCCTGGAAAAGCAAGTCAGGGCGTCCTGCCGGTCGGGCGATACGTGGAAAGTTTCGTATGAGGAGTTATTGCGCGCTAATGTCGATAAGCATGATGAGTTTAAAAAATACGAGCGCGCGCATGATCAGCGATCCATGTATCGGGCAAACCTGGAGAAGCATTTTTTGCACGTGATGCTCCAGGAGCTGGGAAAAGCGTCCGGGAAGAGCGATGCCGATATCAGGAGAGATCATGCGGTCATGATCATGGCAACCTTTGCGGAGTGCCCGCCGGACCCTGCAGCGCAACCGGCACGTGTCGGGCTGCGCGCGCCGGGTCCCTCAGTCGAGATCCCGCTGAACGGAGAGCTCTTTAAGAGCGAGAAGAAGGTGTGCGAGCTGAGCCTCCTGTTATACCTTACAAGCTCGTTCTTTTTCGAAGATACCTCCGTTGTGATAGGCGATCACGACATGAACATAATGGCCGAAGACGTTTCGCGAGAGTGGAGAGTCAGCTATCTTGAACCGGTTGCGTTCATGAAAAGGTACGGCCCTGATCATGGTAAGACGATCAGGATGTCTGCCAGCGGCAGGCAAGCTGAACGCTGTCTTGGTGTATTGACATATGTTATTAAGCACGGCCATGCGCATCCCGATTACCCGATCGCGGTTACGATCGAAAAAATTCCTTCTGAGATCATGCAAGAAGCCAGGGAATGGTCCTGTATGCCAAAGGACGAAAAGAACGAGTCCATGCAGACATCTCAGATGAGCAATTCGCCGGGACAGCACGATATAAAGATCATCGCGGCGGTTTTCGTATCGAACCATTATGGCTGGCTTGGCAATACATATTTTATGGGTCGTTATGTGATCAAAGAAAAAGAACGTCGCGATAACGGAGCAGGCCCTTTTCTTAAGGCTATAGATGAAAGCGTGGATACATTAGCCGCATTGAAACCCGCCGAAACGTCGGTGCTGTTTGACGTCGACAACACGCTGCTGAGGTTCGGGGAGACGCTGGATGACGATAGCGCGATCAGGGAACAGATACTTTGGTTCATCAGAAAGGGCTTCACCATCGGCATAGTTTCCGGGAACTCGCGCGCAAACAACAAAAGGCGCTTTTCGGACGTTATCATCCGGGAGTTAAAAAAGACCGGCGAGCTTCAAATGATGAAACATGTATGCATGTATTCAAACGGCGGGGCCACCAGGACCGTGTACGATGAATATGGCAATGAAACGGCGGAAAAGCTGGACGGATTTATACGGGAGCTTGGGCCCTCGGTCGCAAGCATCCAGGCAGTGCTGAAGAAATATCTTCGCAGCAGGTTCGATCTGCCGAAAGATGGTATCCTGAAAATCAGGGAATGGTATAGTGCATTCTCGCAATATATAGAGTCGCAGGAAAAAGTGTATGGAAAGAGGCCTGACTTCAAGGGAAAAATCTTCGATATATCATGGCTTGCGGGCGCCGAGGCCGACATCCCCGTGTTTACCGTCGATCCGTTCGATGCCGCGGGAGATTCTGTGAAAAATGCCATCCCATCGCCGTGGATAGAGAATAGAGACGGCGTGCAGATCGCCATCGGGTTTATACCCGGGCTGAAAAATGCGGAAGGGCGGGATATCAGGAGCGATCTTGTAGAAGAGTTGCGGCAGAAGGTGAGAGGTACATATGTCGTCGGATTCGCAACCATAGACATAGTGCAGGTTACCAAGGCGGCCGCGATAAAGGACCATCTTGCGCGAGCCGGCGCCAGGGCAAAGAATGCAGTATATATCGGTGATTCATTCGCACCCGGCGGCAATGACGAACCTGCCGCGGAAGTCGACGGCCTTACTATTTTTTGCGTACATGACGATCCGTCCCGCCTGAGCCCAGCCGTAGCCGCGAAGGGCGCGGTACTCATCGGAAAAGGGACGGATGCCACGGAACGGTTCCTCAGCAGATGGAGAGAAAGGGTGGCCGCGAAAGAGGCGCTTCTCGATATATACGACACCGGCGAATTGAAGGCCCTCTGGCTCGATGTGCTTCAAGACTGTCTCCGGGAGCGCTCTCTCTATAAGATCAAATACGACGTGTCGAGATTGAGCGGCTCCCAGATAGAGATAATAAAAGAATATGTCGATCTGTTGAATATGAAAACGGAAAGCAGGTTTGAGGCCGCAGGATGTTCAAGCCTGAACGGATCGAAAGAGGCATTGATCACGGTGTACCGGCAAGATAAGACCGGGAATGTCATAGGTAAAGGTTGTGTGGATATAG
>Ga0315275_10008416_pt1 | contig 10032 bp, 7 predicted proteins | sample YL17G03_0_MG_FD_205557 | JGI IMG/M metagenome (GOLD analysis project Ga0315275, IMG submission 205557) | Sediment microbial communities from Yellowstone Lake, YNP, Wyoming, USA - YL17G03_0 | ecosystem: Environmental > Aquatic > Freshwater > Lake > Sediment | place: USA: Wyoming | collected...
TTTCTTTAAATCTCTCGAGACGAATAATACCAGCTTGTTTACAGGCTGCATCAAAAATCTGATCATCAACAGCTAAAGATCCGGTATGGGAGGCTGACATGCGTGCCCCTTCCTTTGTTCGGCCGGATTTAAAAATCAAGACAGGCTTTTGTGATATGATCCTTCTTGAAACCTGTAAAAACTTCCGCCCGTCTCTAATGTTTTCTAAGTACATGACTATAACTTTTGTTGAAGCGTCGCTTTCAAGATATTCAAGCATGTCACATTCGTCGATATCGCATTTATTACCAAAATCACATATTTTGCTCACCCCATAATTAAGATCAGCGTAAGGGAATGCCTGTGGGCTAGTCACGCCTGTTTGAGAACAGATTGCAATACCTCCTGCCTTCATCTTTGCATATCCAGTTTCGTACGGATTAGGATTAAAATTGTTTCCTATATTAGCGGTACCTACGGTATTTGGCCCTATAATTCGCATCTTTGTCTGTCTAGCGATCTCAACTATCTGATTTTGTAGTACAGCACCCTCCTCATTTCTTTCTGCAAAACCATCTGATACAACAATAACCGCCCTAACCCCTTTTTCAGCGCATTGTCTTATTACCTTGGGAACATTTTGACAGCCGATTATAACGACCGCCAATTCTATTTTTGCGGGTACGTCTTTGATTGAAGGATAAACCCTCAACCCCAGAACTTCCTTGTAAGAAGGGTTAACGGGATAAATGTTTCCCATAAAACCAGCGTTTAGCATCGTTTTTACCGAGACATAACCACCAAAAAAAGCTTTTTTAAATGATCCGACGACAGCAACGCTTTTTGGTTCGAAAAAAGGCGTTAAATCATTTTTCTCTGTGAAAGGAATACTTGCTTCCGAAACTTTATGTTTCATACGGAATTCTCCCTTCTTTTTCCTTCTTTTATCTTTCTTTTGCGAACAAGAGAAATAGTTGGAATTGGTGAAATTGAAATGGGGGGATTTTTAATTACCGAATAATCGTCGGTAAATTTGTTACACCAAAACATTTCCTATGTCAAGGAGAAAAAAATTCGAAAAAAAACTTGAAAAAAAGTCTTGACAAAAGAAGCAAAATAAAATATTTTTGAAAACCGACCGGCCAGTCGGTCAGATATTAGAGGTCATGAAATCATCCACCGGCAGGAAAACACAGATCCTCCTCGTTTCCGCGGAGCTCTTCAGCCGAAAAGGTTATGATAAAACCTCGATGAAGGATATTGCTAACAAAGTCGGTATCTCCAAGTCCACCCTGTATTGTTATATTAAAAACAAGCATGAGCTCCTTTACACAATCATGGCGAGTGACGTAATGGAATATGGAATCGGAGGTCTTCAGAAAATCAAAGAAATGTCTATTCCCATTGATGAAAAGATTCGCCTGGGTATTCATCATCATCTTTCCTCTTACGAGAGGTACATTTCTGAATATGTCGTGATGTTACACGAAAAGACAGACTCACTACCATACAATTTGAAGAAAAAGATAAAAGAAAAATTTAAGGCGTATACATCCCTTTGGAATAATTTAATTGATGAGGCCATCACCTGTGAAGTGGTTCGACGAGGTCTTGATCCTAAAATCATTGTCTGGTCAATCCTCGGAATGTGTAACTGGGTCTATAAATGGTACTCCAAGGGTGGGAGATTGACTAATTCAGAAATTGCTGACATCTTTTACCAGGTTATGAGTCAAGGTGCCTTTGTCAAAAGAAGATGAGATAGGGATTCAAGGGATGACATGAATAAGTTTGAAGTAAGGTCCAGAAAGGAGGGATATTGAAGATGGTTGGAATTATCGCTTATGGTGTTTATATTCCCCGTTATCGCCTCAAACGAGAGACGATTTTTCAAGGCATGGGGTGGTTCAACCCCGGAATCAAAGGCGTGGCCAAAGGAGAGATGGCCGTTGCCAATTATGACGAGGACAGCTTGACCATGGCGGTCGCCGGCGGGGAGAACTGCTTCTCAGAAATAGCTAAGAACAAGGTCGGTGCTTTCTACCTAGCCTCAACTACCTTTCCTTACAAAGAGAGAGGGAACGCAGCTATAGGGAATGGGGCCTTAAATCTTTCTCCCAACGGACGAACGATTGATTTCTGCGGATCTCTCAGGGCAGGAACATCTGCCCTTATCTCGGCCTTTAATGAAGCTGGGTCACAGACCACGCTGGTCTGTGCGTCCGATTGCAGGCTTGGCAAGCCTGGGGGAACCCAGGAGGAACTTTACGGAGATGGGGCGGCTGCCATCGTGGTTGGAACGGATGGGGTTATCGCTGCGATGGAAGGCCATTGCTCTTTCTCCTACGATTTTCCGGACCACCGTAGAATCGATGGGAATAAATTTAATCGTGTCTGGGAGGAGAGGTGGATCAGGGAAGCAGGTTACGGGAAGATGATTCCAGAGGCCATCCATGGTCTTCTAAGTAAGCATAGACTTCGCATCCAGGATCTTGCCAAGGTAGTTTATTCTCCCCTTTCGGCAAGGGACCATGCAGATGTCGGAAAAAGCTTAGGTCTGACTCCGGACAAAATCCAGGCAGCGCTCGTCGAAGAGGTCGGTAATACCGGCTGTGCCCATCCTTTGATGATGCTGATCGGTGCATTGGAAGAGTCTAAGCCGGGGGATAAAATACTGGTTGTCAGCTATGGGAGCGGAAGCGATGCCATTCTCTTTCACGTAACAGACAAGATCAAGGAGGTTAAGAACAGGGCGAAACTAAAAAGTGCTTTGGAGAAAAAGGAGGAGCTAAAAAGCTACGAAAAGTACCTTTCCTTCCGGGGCATATTGCCCAAGGAAGAGGGCATCCGCGGCGAAGAGATTGCCCCGACTAGCCTCTCTTTGCAGTGGAGGGAGCAGAAGGCCATACTCAGGCTTGTGGGTTCGAGATGTAAGGCCTGCGGTACGCCTCAATTTCCCCAGGAAAGGATATGCATCAACCCGGACTGCGGGGCCCTCGATCAGATGGAAGATTACCCCTTCTCTGACAAAAGAGGCCGACTCTTTACCTATACCGGAGACAACCTGACGTTCTCGGAAGATCCACCGGCTCTCTATGGGATTGTCGACTTCGAAGGCGGAGGAAGATACTGGTTCGACCTTACCGATTGCCGCCTTGAAGCACTCAAAATAGGCCAGCCTGTTCAGATGGTGTTTCGGAGAAAGTATCAGGATCCAGCGCGGAGTCTCTATGGTTACTTCTGGAAGGCCACGCCCTTGAGGGAGAAAGGAGAATAACGATGGCAGAGGGGATAAAAAACAAGGTGGCGATCATCGGAATGGGTTGTACAAAATTTGGAGAGCTCTGGGACAAGAGCCCTGATTCGTTAACAGTCGAGGCGTTCCAAGAAGCGATCCAGGATGCTGGGATAGAAAAAAAGGATATTGATGCGGCTTGGTTTTCCAGTTGTTTTGTAGAAAACAACGTAGGGAAAAGTGCCATTCCCTTAGCAGCAGCATTAAAACTTCCCTTCCTCCCGGTCACCCGGGTAGAGAATTTCTGTGCCAGTGGCACTGAGGCCCTTCGAGCAGCTTGTTATGCGGTAGCCTCGGGGGCGTGTGACATTGCCCTTGCCTTGGGGATGGAAAAACTAAAAGACATGGGCTATGGGGGCCTACCTGACTTTAGCCAGCTTCGGGGGATTTACAACCGGCAGATCTTTCCGAACATGACAGCCCCAGGGGTGTTTGCCATGATGGCCACCAAATATTTTGATCGCTACGGACTGAGTCCGGAAGAGGGAAAGAGGACCCTCGCAAAAATATCGGCCAAGAGTCATTACAATGGGGCCCGCAACCCACGAGCCCATCTTCAGAGGGAAGTAAGTGTGGAGACCATCATGAATGCTCCCATCGTAGCCTGGCCTTTGGGGCTTTATGACTGTTGTGGGGTAACAGACGGGGCAGCTGCAGCGATCATCGTTCGAGCGGATCGAGCGAAGGAATTCCGTCCAGATCCTATTTATGTGAAGGCCTTGCAAATCGCTGTGAGTCCTGAAGAAGAATTTAGATATCATAAGTGGGATGGGTCCCATGTTGAAACAACGGTTCGTGCCGCGACAAGGGCTTATCAGGAAGCGGGGATAAAGAACCCACGAGAAGAGCTCAGTCTGATTGAGGTTCACGACTGTTTCTCCATCACAGAGTTGGTGATCTATGAGGATCTTTTGATCTCACCCAGGGGGAAGGCGAAGGAGGATGTGGATTCAGGTTTTTATAACCTCGATGGAAAGTTACCATGCAACAGCGACGGTGGGCTGAAGAGCTTTGGCCACCCCATTGGAGCCTCAGGGGTGAGGATGGCCTACGAGATATATAAGCAGTTTCAGGGAAAGTGTGGGGTTCGACAGATCAAAGATCCGCGCATCGGTCTTTCACACAATCTGGGAGGCTTCCCTCATAACTGTGTGATTGGCATAACCATTTGGGGAAAAGACCTCTGATCGTTTAAAGCGGGTAACCCCTTTCATCCGGCAGCGGGAGGGGAGAAATCTTTGGGATTAGGGCAGTGGAGGAACAATTGGCCGGTCAAGAATTGCTGAGAGTGAACGGTATTAACTTGAGTTTTGGGGGGAACCAAGTTTTGTCCTCTGTTAGCTTCGACGTGAAGAAAGGTGAGATTTTAGGCCTTATCGGTCCCAACGGAGCTGGCAAAACCTGCATACTCAACTGCATCACCTTGTTTTATCGGCCTGAGCAAGGTCAGGTCTTTTTTGACAATGCCGATATCACCTCAAGTCGGCCTCACCAGATTGCCGGCTTCGGAATCTCCCGAACTTTTCAGAATATCGAGTTATTTTCGGGCCTCACTGTGATGGAAAACCTGATGGCTGGCCGCCACATTCTGATGAAATCCGGGGCCATCGCCTCGTCTTTATTTTTCGGTAAGGCCCGTCGTGAGGAGATCAATCATCGGGAAGTGGTTGAGGATATCATCGATCTTCTGGAATTAGAAGCCATACGAGACAAGTTGGTAGGGTCCTTGCCTTATGGCCAAAGAAAAAGGGTGGATCTTGGACGCGCCCTGGCCCTAGAACCGAAGCTGATGCTTCTGGACGAGCCCATGGCTGGGATGAACTTAGAAGAGAAGGAGGACATGGTCCGTTTTATTCTTGATATCCATGAATTAAAAGACATCTCCATTATTTTTGTAGAACATGATATGGGGGTGGTCATGGATATTGTAGATCGGCTCGTTGTTCTTGATTTTGGAAGAAAGATTGCGGAAGGAACTCCGCTGGAGATCAAAGGGAATCCAAACGTTATCAAGGCTTATTTAGGAACACCTAAGAGATAAGGCTTTCCAGATTTTGTGTGAGGAGTAACACCCATGCCCGGGGAAGACACATTACCCAAATTGTTTGTAGAAAATTACAAGCGCTATGGGCATCACAAGATTGCCATGAGGGAAAAGGATCGCGGTATCTGGAAAAGCTATACCTGGGCGGATTATTACAAAAAGGTTAAATATCTATCCCTTTTTTTAATCAGAGATGGTTTAGAGCCTGGAGACAAGGTGGCCATCATCGGTGAGAATAAACCAGAAGTCTATTGGGCTGAGATGGCTGCGCAAGCAACAAGAGGAACGGTTGTTGGGATTTTTGCTGATTGTCTTCCCAGTGAAATAAAATATTTCGTCAACCATGCGGATGTCCGCTTTATTTTTGCTCATGATCAGGAGCAGGTTGATAAGATATTAGAGATTAAGAGTGAAATACCCCAAGTAAAAAGGACAATTTTTTGGGACCCCAAGGGCCTATGGAATTGCCAAGATTCTTTACTGGCGCCCATGGGAGAGGCACTAAAGATCGGCCAGGAATATGAAAAGGAGCATCCAGGCCTATTTGAGAATCGAGTTGCTGAAGGAGAAGGAAAGGATACGGCTGTTATTCTTTATACCTCGGGAACGACGGGTTTGCCTAAGGCAGCCATGTTGGATCAGAGAGGTTTAATTTCTTCCGCCCAGAGCTTTTTAGATTTGGACCACTATGGGGAGGAGGATCATTATCTCTCTTTTGTTCCCGTTGCCTGGATTACAGAACAGTTGATAGGGGTGGCCTCATCTGTATTGTCGGGATTTGTCGTAAATTTTCCCGAAAGCGCTGAGACCGTTACTGAGAATATCCGTGAAATAGGCGCTACGATTCTTTTCTTTTCTCCTAGGCAGTGGGAAAGTATCAATCGAATGGTACAATCCAAGATCTCGGATACTACCTGGTTGAAGAGAAAGATATACCACCTATGCCTTCCGAGTGCGTACAAAATGGCTGATCTTCGCTTAGCTAAAAACAATCCGGGTCTCGGGTTGAAACTGTTGAATGGTTTGGCCTACTGGTTAGTCATCAGACGTTTAAAAGATAACCTTGGTCTATCCAGGATTAGGGTCTGTTATACTGCCGGTTCGGCAGTAAGTCCTGAGATCCTTCGATATTTTCAGGCGATCGGGGTAAATATTAAACAGATCTATGGGAGCTCGGAGATGGGTTTGGTAACCGCTCATCGTGATGGGGACATTCGACCTGAGACATCGGGTTTGCCATTGAAGGGCGCAGAGGTCTGCCTATCAGAAGAAGGAGAAATTCTGGTCAGAAATGATGGAATGTTTGTGGGTTATTATAAAGATGAGGCTGCCTTTGGGAAGAAATTTAAAGATGGTTGGTACTGTTCCGGAGACTTTGGGCATATGGACGATCATAACCATCTCATTGTCATTGATCGAATGGGCGACCTGAGGGCTTTGAAAGGAGGGAAGAAATTTTCACCCCAATATTTTGAAATCAGGCTCCGGTTTAGCCCCTATATTAAGGAAGTGTTGGTGGTAGGTGGAGAAGAGAGGGAATACGCCTCCTGCATGGTGACTATCGATCTGGATAACGTGGGCAGATGGGCCGAGGGAAACCGGATCGCCTACACGACATTCGCTGACCTCTCCCAGAAAGATGAGGTGATTCATTTAATCAGGGCTGAAACGGAGAAGGTTAACAGAACTCTTCCTGAAGAGGCCCGTATAAAGAAATTCCTTAACATGCCAAAGGAGTTTGATGCCGATGAATCGGAATTGACCCGAACCAGAAAGCTGCGCCGCACCTTCCTGGAAGAGCGGTATTCCGACCTGATCGAGGCTCTCTATAGTGGTAAAGATGAGTTAGAGATGGAAACACCGATCGTCTACCGGGACGGTAGGAAAGGGGTCCTGAAACGTTCGATAAAGATTTGTTCCCTATGACCAAACGGAGTCATCCATGTTGCTTTTTCAGTTTTTGATTAATGGCATCCTCGTGGGTGGGGTCTATGGATTGCTGGGATTGTGTATTGTCTTGATATACAAATCGACCAGGGTTTTCAATTTCGCCATGGGCGAGATGCTAGCCTTGGGGGCATTTATCCTATTTACATTTGTTGCTACCCTTCACCTTCCACTCTGGATGGGTTTGATCCTCACCATCCCTGTTTCCCTGGCGATCGGTTTTCTCTTAGAACGCCTATCCCTTCGTCCCTTGATCGGTCAACCTATCCTGGCAGCCATCATGGCCACACTGGCCCTATCTTTGGTCATGAAAGGTGTCATTCTTTTTGTCTGGGGGTCTCCCACCATTAGTTTTCCCCAGAAAATTCTGCCAGGAGAGGCAATGGTCATCGGCGAATTTTTCCTCACCACAGAATTAATCTGGATGTTTTTCATATCCATTGCCGTGTTTGTTGGAATGACCCTTTTTTTTCAGTTTACCAAGACAGGTCTGTTCATGCGTGCCACAGCAGAAGGGCACGATGTCGCCCAGGCCTCTGGTATCAATGTGGAAAAGATCTTTGCAGCCACCTGGGCCCTTGCTGCCCTGATCGCGGCAATCGGAGGGATCATGCTTGGAAACCGATTTGGTTTGGGCATTGGGACGCTTCCTCTGGTCGCCATTAAGGCCTTTCCCGTTGTCCTCTTCGGGGGTCTCGAATCGGTAGGTGGAGCGATCATCGGTGGCCTGGTCGTAGGAATCCTGGAAAGCCTGGTGGGGGGCTACCTGGATCCAAAACTTTCTGAAGTGACCCCTTATATCGTATTATTGCTGATTTTATTGATTCGGCCAGAAGGCCTTTTTGGTTTAAAAAGAATCGAAAGGATCTAAGCATGTATCGTCCCTGCGGTATCTTTGATGAGAACTACGCAAAAAACATCGCCATTGTCCGAACCCGTCAGCATTGGATATTGATGGCGATCGGTCTTCTTATCTTATTGACTCTGCCTCTCTATTGTAGTGGACGAATACTCCACTTTATCAATCTCCTTGGGATTGCGATGATCACAGCTCAGGGCCTCAATCTCTTGACGGGGTTTGCTGGCCAGATCTCATTGGGCCAGGCGGCCTTCCTGGGAGTGGGGGCCTACAGTTCAGCCTTGCTCACCGTCCACGCAGGCTTTCCCTTCTGGGTGGCCCTTCCTTCTGCTGCCATCATAACCGGGTTGGTGGGAGTAATCTTTGGCGCACCTTCCCTTCGAATCAAGGGATTTTACCTGGCCATGGCCACTTTGGCCGCCCAATTTATCATCCCCTGGATCATCACCAATGTGCGGACCGACTTGACCGGAGGCAGCCAATCCATGTTGGTTCCTGCGCCAAAAATTGGAGACCTCATTTTGAAAGATCAACAATCGATGTTTTATCTAATCATTCCCATAACAGGATTGTGCATATTTTTAATACGGAACTTGGTGCGGAGTCGAATTGGCCGGGCCTTTTTGGCTATCAGAGATAATGATTTGGCAGGGGAGATGATGGGCATTGACTTGATGAAGTATAAACTATTGGCCTTTTTCATCTGTTCTTTTTATACTGGATTGGCCGGTTCACTCTGGGCCCACTGGATGCGGGCCATCTCTCCTGACCAGTTTAACCTCACCGAATCCATCTGGTATCTGGGAATGATCATTGTGGGGGGTATGGGGAGTATGATTGGGGTAGCATTTGGCGTACTATTTATTAAGATCATCGATATCCTAATCACTATGTATTCCCCTTACCTGACGAGCTTTCTACCTCCCCAACTGGCCCAAGATGCGGCGGCAGGATTGACTCCGTTTACCATTGGAATGATCATCTTGCTCTTTCTCATCCTCGAACCCAGGGGACTGGCCCACCGATGGGAGATCAGCAAGGCCTATTTCCGATTATGGCCCTTTAAATATTAGGATCTAGGATGTTTTTATTGTTGAATAGGTGCCTTCTGCGAAGAAGGGGGCAAATCATGCGAAAAGGAGGTGAATCGTCAAGCAAAAGAGAGTGGATTGAAGAAGCCATTTTTTCATAGGAGTAAATTTTCATTATGAAGGGAGGTAAACATGGAAAGAACACATAAGGTAATCATTGTGGTTTTGAGTTTATTTCTATTTTTTCTATGGATTAGCTACATGCCAGCAGATGCCCGGGCTGCAGGAAAACCAGAGAAACTTGTCATTGGGGTCATCCCTGATATGACTGGGCCCTATGCGTCTATCGTCGGGCCGGCCTATGCTGCATTCATGGATGCTATTGAATACGTGAATGAAAAGGGAGGTGTTCGTGGAGTCCCTATTGAAGCAGTGGTTCGCGACTGTGCAGGTAAGATCGATATGGGCGTTAACATTTATATGCAAATGAAGGAAATGGTGCCTAAACCTATGATGATTTACGGGGTCGTTTCAGGGGTTGGTGAGGCCTTAAAGATGAGACTCAATGAGGATCAAATTCCGGCTATGTGGGTCTGCAGTACAGAGGTTGTCTATCCAGCAATGTATACCTTTGGCGCTTATGCAACCTATGCGGATGCATGCGGTCTTTTCATCGAATGGCTGGCGGAGACGTGGAAAGAGAAGAGACCTCCGCGCCTCGCTTTTTGTACTTGGGATACAACCTATGGTGAGGCCGTGTTATTAGATGAGGTTCTTAACTATGCCAAGTCTAAAGGTGTAGAGGTTGTGGCCACAGAGCTTTTTGGTCCCAGGGATGTGGATGTGACCAGCCAAATGATGAGGATAAGGTCCAAGC
>Ga0315275_10008417_pt1 | contig 10032 bp, 11 predicted proteins | sample YL17G03_0_MG_FD_205557 | JGI IMG/M metagenome (GOLD analysis project Ga0315275, IMG submission 205557) | Sediment microbial communities from Yellowstone Lake, YNP, Wyoming, USA - YL17G03_0 | ecosystem: Environmental > Aquatic > Freshwater > Lake > Sediment | place: USA: Wyoming | collected...
TCTCCGGAAGAGGCGGCCAAGCAGACAGGGACAACAACCATCGGCCTGGTCTGCAAGGACGGAATCGTCATGGCGAGCGACAGGCGCGCGACCATGGGCTATTTCATCGCCAGCAAGGACATAGACAAGATATACCCGCTCACGAACCACATAGCGATGACCATCGCGGGCAGCGTCGGCGATGCACAGACGCTCGTGAGATGGATGACATCGGAACTCAAGCTCTACGAGCTGAAGAACGAGAAGCCGGTGAGCGTGGAGGCCGCCGCGACCCTTCTCGCCAACATATTGTCCCAGTACAAGTTCTTCCCGTTCTACGTCCAGCTCCTCATCGGGGGCTTAGACGAGAGGCCCAGGCTCTTCTCGGTGGACATGCTCGGCGGCATAACCGAGGAGAAGTACACGTCCACGGGCAGCGGCTCGCCCATAGCATTCGGTGTGCTTGAGGAGCTGTACACCCACGACAAGGACATAGAGTTCAATCTCCCCATAGCCGCCAAGGCGGTCACGGCCGCGATGAAGCGCGACGCGGCCAGCGGCGAGAGGGTGGATCTAGTAGTCGTGTCCAAATCCGGCTTCAAGCGGCTCGACAGGGAAGACGTCGGCAAGCTGCTCCATGCCTGAAGTCCCATATTCATTTTTTATGCGGTTTTTCCGCTTCCCCTTATATTGAATCTTGACCAGAGAGGTGTTTCCATTGCATTACAAGGACATTGTGAAGAGGATTAGCGAAATCATGCCCGCAGACTGCGAGGTGACCAAGGTCGAGCCCGAGGGGCTCTCCACGGTAATCTACATCAAGAACATAAAGGCATTCTACTCCAACGACCGCCTCATAAAGGAGCTCGCCAGCGCCCTGAAGAAGAAGGTCACCATACGCGTGGACCAGGGCATGCTGATGAAGATAGACGAGGCCAAGCAGGCCATAGAGTCGCTCGTGCCGAAGGAAGCCGAGATAAGGGCAATCACGTTCGTGCCGGAAATGGCCGAGGTCCGCATAGAGGCCATAAAGCCCGGCATCGTGATAGGCAAGGGCGGCTCGGTGCTGAAGGAGATAATGCTCCGCACCAACTGGGCGCCGGTCACCCTGCGCGCGCCGACCATGCCGTCAGCCACGCTGGACGGGATCCGCAAGAGCAACGTGCTCGAGGCAGCCGAGAGGAAGAAGTTCCTCATCAGCCTCGGCAAGAAGATATGCCAGCCCCCTCCGGTGAGCGACTGGATACGCATAATGGCCCTCGGAGGCTTCCGCGAGGTCGGCAGGTCATGCCTGCTCGTGCAAACGCCGCACAGCAAGGTCATCATAGACTGCGGCGTCAACCCGGCGACCAGCGACCCGACAAAAGCGTTCCCCTACCTGAACATAGCCGGATTCTCGCTTTCAGAGCTGGACGCGGTCGTGATAAGCCACGGCCACATGGACCACATGGGCTTCCTGCCATATTTATTCGCCTACGGCTACGACGGTCCGGTCTACTGCACGCCACCCACGCGCGATTTCATGGCGCTACTGCAGCAGGACTACCTCAACCTGTGCAAGAAGGCGTTCAACGTGGACGCGCCGTACACCAAGAAGGACATCTATACCCAGCTCCGCAACGTCATCACAGTGGATTACGAGGAAGTGGTGGACATAACGCCGGAGATGAAGATGACGCTCTACAACGCGGGCCACATACTCGGGAGCGCGAGCGTGCACCTGCACATCGGCGAGGGCGCGCACAACCTCGTGTACACCGGGGACATAAAGTTCGGCTTCACGCGCCTGTTCGACCCGGCGCACACCTATTTCCCGCGCCTGGAGACCCTCCTCATAGAGAGCACCTACGGAGGCAGGAACGACATATCAATCAACAGGTTCGACAGCGAGAAGCGCCTCACGCAGATACTCCGTGAGACCATAACCAAGCGCGGCAAAGTGCTGATACCGGTGTTCGCGGTCGGCCGTTCCCAGGAGATAATGCTCGTGCTCGAGGAGATGGTCCGCAGGGAGCCGGACTTCAACATCCCGATATACATAGACGGCATGGTGCTGGAGGCATCGGCCATACACACCGCCTACCCGGAATACCTCCGCGAGCAGTTGCAGAGAAGGATACTCTCAGACCGCAGCCCGTTCGAGAACCCGCAGATAAAGGTCGCGAAGGGGACGAGCAAGGAGGAAATCACGGACGGCGAGCCGGCAATCATACTCGCGCCTTCGGGAATGCTCACTGGCGGCCCGAGCTATGAATACCTCAAGCTCATGGCGGACAACCCGAACAACTCGCTCGTCTTCGTCGGCTACCAGAGCGCTCTCTCGCTGGGCGCGAAAATCCAGCGCGGCATGAAGGAGATTCCGGTCCTCGGCGATGACGGCAAGCTCAAGTCCCTGAACATAAACCTGCGCGTGGAGACCGCCGAAGGTTTCTCGGGCCACAGCGACAGGGCCCAGCTCATGGCATACATCAAGAACCTGAGGCCCAGCCCGGAGCGCATCATCACCATGCACGGGGACTACAACAAGACCGACGAGCTCGCACGCTCCGCAGCCATGATGATGAAGAAGGATGCCAACCCACTGCAAGACCTGGAGGCCCTGCGGCTCAGGTAATTTTTCTTTTAGAACCTTCCGTTTTCCGTTACAAACATTTATATAGTTCCTCTACACTAATTAACACCAAATACCATTAATTGGGTGGGGGATATGGACGTTGGGGGAATATTCGACGACGAACTGGAATTCGACGACCTGCTGAAGCTCGGCGACGAGGATGCGGTCCCGCCTAGGGACAACTAGGCTTCTCTTTCTATTTCGTGCGTTTCCCACGGGTACACTATCCACGCAGTGGCAGTCATCACGTAATAATCCGGCTTGAAGGCCGACGTGGGCTTGTAATGCAGGGTCGCTATCCTTATCCCTGCCGCGCCCTTCCGCATGAGGTAGTCCTTCGCGACCTCAAGGCTTTTCCCGGTGTCGGCTATGTCGTCTACGACCAGGATTTTCTTTCCCCTGATGTCCATGGTAAGCTCCTGGGTGATGCACGGCTTCTCCGCGGTCTTGCCGACGCCCTTGTGGAACGCTATGCCCAGCACGCCCAGCGTCCGCACGCCGAGGATGTCGCAGAGGATCCGTGCAGGCACAAGGCCGCCCCTCGACAGGCCGACTATGAGGTCCGGTTCGTAATCCTTCACCATGGCCGCCAGCCGCTCGCAGTATGCTATGACAGTGTTCCAGTCCAGCCGCAGCAGGTCCATGGAGCGAAAACCCGGCCAAGATTTTTATTGTATTGGAATTTTTTCATGCCGGCGCTGTGCGGGAATGTTTAAAAGCATTCCTTCTTTATACCATCAGGACTCAAGTGGGACCATGAGACCCCTCAGCATCGAAGAAGAGGAAGACTGGGAGGAAGAGGATTTCGAGGACGAGGAATGGGAAGACGAATAATCACAGAGGTAACAAACATGAGACCGATGAGGATAGACGAAGAGGAAGACTGGGAAGACGATGACACAGATGAGGAGGAGGAATGGGACGAGGAAGAAGAGGAGTGAGTTTACCCGGTTTCTTTTGCGTTCACACTGTTTTTTAAATTAGAATTCGCCTAATTTTGTCTTATCAATGGGCCCGTAGCTCAGTTTTGTTTCCTGATTTTCGCTTGCGCGAAAATGGAAACACGGAGCAATTTGGATAGAGCGACAGCCTTCTAAGCTGTAGGTTGCTTTGGACTTTCGTCCAAATCCCTCCAGCATGGAAAGCTGTAGGTCGCGAGTTCAAATCTCGCCGGGCCCGATTCCCCTTCTTTTAGCCGATGTGACGGAGTAGTGCCTGATAGGAATCGGGCACAAAGTGAAATCCGCAGATTTCACGACGGGCCCGTGAATACAGAAGTCGTACGGTAGGGGCTGGCGCATCTTCAGCAGGACTAGTTTTCTTTCATCCACGCCATAATCACGCGCATGGCGCCTTTGCGTTCATTCACGTTGAGGAATTGGCTGAATGCCATGTCCAATTCGAGCTCTTTTATGAGTTCGAGCGTCGCTTCCTTGACCTCTTTGGTGAGCCCGTATCTCCTGGTCTCTTCATCAAACGTCTTGAGGCAGGCCACGAATCCTCCGATGGAGACTATGTCCTTCTCCCCCCTGCTTACCTCGGCCAGAACCACCATGCTCTTCTTCGCGAATTCGCGCATCAGGCGTTCACAGCTCCCCATGCCGCCGAGCTTTATGGCTTTAAGGATGGCGCTTATCTCCTCAGCAGTCTTAATCTCTGGAAGCAGGTTCCATACCATTCTGTGTGTCGGCAGGTCCACTACGGCCGTTTTGGTTTCAGGGCCGGCCGGCCTGAGCAGGCTGATGACATTATAGCTGTCCATCAGCTTGTTTCCGAATTGTTTCGCCGGAGGAACTGCCATCGGAGAAACAGCTACACCTTCGCTCACATCTCTTCTAGTCGCCAGACCTTGCATGGGATCACTGCATCATTATGAAATAATATATTTAAAAAACACTACCCCGCATCACTATTAAATCCTTTTTCCGGATAATCTCAAAGACATTTCCCAACTGACAGGTGGTCACATGAAGATCGAGGAGATAAGCGGGATGCTCAACAACCTCGTGAACGATACTACGATACCGAAGAACATACGCAGGGCGCTGTCGGAGGCGAAGGTGCGGCTGGACAGCGGCGACGAGAAGAGCGTGAAAATCAGCGCGGCGATATACGTCATAGAGTCCATAACCGAGGACATAAACATGCCGTCCCACGCCCGTACGCAGATATGGGCGATAATAAGCGCACTCGAATCCTTGAACGAAAGGTAATCGGATGTTCTCCGAGCTGGCAGAGAAGGGTGTCCGTCTTACTGTTGACGCAGAGGCGCTCATGCTGGCGAACAAGCCGGACGAACTCACACCGAAGATAGTAGAGCTCGGAAAACCACTGGTCTCACGGGAGGACATAGAGCGCCTCCTGGCGCCCCCCGTTGCCCCTTCAGTGGAGGTGATACGGCCCGCGGAGTTCCGGCCGGTGGCCAGGGAATACGGCTCCAACATCAGCGTGGTCCACTCCCTCGACGTCACGGGCAAGTCAAGGACAAAGGGCGAGGTGGCGAATTTCGTGGCGCATTTCAAGAACCGCTACGAGCGCCTCGCGCGCATGCTGCGCAGGGGCAACAACGTGCCGGTCATGGACCTGGCTGAAGCCAAAAGGCACGTGAACGAGAAGGTGCGAGTCGTCGTCCTCATATCGAACCGCAAGGACACGAAAAAAGGCAACCTCCTGCTTGAGGTGGAGGACCTCAGTGCCGCATTCAAGGTCATCGTGTCCGACTCCAGATACAACGACAAGCTCAGGGACCGGGCGCGCTTCGTGCTGCTGGACGACGTGGTCGCCATAACCGGCAAGGTGCTGGAATCGTTCATCATAGCCGAGGACATAGAATGGCCGGACCTGCCGGTCATCCGCGAGAAGAAGCAGACCGAGGCTGACGTGGCGGTGGCATACCTGTCAGACCTGCATTTCGGCAGCCGCTACTTCCTGACCAAATACCTGCAGGCGTTCGGGGACTGGCTGCACGGGAAGGGCGAGGCGAAGGAGCTCGCCGGCAAGGTGAAATACATCTCCATCGCAGGCGACATCGTGGACGGCATAGGCATCTACCCGAACCAGGAAAAGGAGCTCGTGGTCAAGGATGTCTACGATCAGTACCGCATGTTCAGCGATTTCCTGGAGACGATTCCGGACCACATAGACGTGATTGTCGCGCCGGGCAACCACGACGCGGTCCGCCGCGGGGAACCGCAGCCTGCGCTCGGCAGCGACCTTTTCAGCGGCGATGTCATACGCGTGGGCAGCCCGTCCACGGTCCTCATCGAAGGGTTCAGGCACCTGATATACCACGGCACGTCCATAGACTCCATGATAGCGAGCGTGCCCGGGACCTCTTACATGCATCCTGAGAAGGTGATGGTGGAGTATCTCAAGCGCCGCCACCTCTCGCCAACCTACGGCGCCAACCTCATAATACCGGAGAACATAGACTACATGGTGATAGAGGAGCCGCCGGACGTGTTCCACTGCGGCCACGTGCACCGGAACGGCTACTTCCCGTACCGCGGCACGCTGGCGATAAACTCAGGCACTTTCCAGGACAGGACGGACTTCCAGGTGAAGCAGGGCCACGTGCCCACGCCTGCCCTTGTTCCGGTGCTGGAGCTGAAATACAACCGCCTCCATACGCTCGACTTCAAGTCCTGACGTCGTTGCCGCTCTCGGCGCAACGTTTATAAACTTAAACAACCATTCCCATACAAAAGGTGAATATATTCACCGTCTAGGTGGTTTAATGGCCAAGTACCTTATCGCAAGACAACTTTCCGGAAAGAAATTGGTTACAAACGAGGGTGAAGACTTCGGCAGGCTTGTAGACGTGGAAGTGAACGAAGTGAGCGGCAAGATAGAGACACTCATTGTCGAACCTAACCCGGACAGCGGCATTGCCGCTAAGATGAAGAAGGACGATGGCATGTGCCGCATTCCCTACGAGTGCGTACTCGCCGTGGGCGACTACATCATCGTAGAGAAGAGGAACATGGCTTCCTAATCTCTTTTTCCCATTTATGATTGCTGGTGTTGACGAAGCAGGGCGCGGTTCTGTAATCGGCCCTCTTGTCGTCTGTTGCGCATCCTGTAAACGTGAAGACGAGAAGCGTCTCCGCAAATTCGCCTCCAAGGATTCCAAGCAGCTCACGCCGGGGCAGCGGGAGGGGGCCTACGCGAAGCTCAAGGAGTTCTGCACCTTCAGGTGGATAGAGGTCAGCGCCCTGGACCTCAACAAGATGATGAAGACGATGTCGCTCAACGACATCGAGGCGAAGGTGATGGCCGAGCTGATAAAGAAGCTCGGGGAGGCGGACGTCATGATAGACATGCCGGACCGCTATTCATGGACCTTCAGGAAGCGCATGGAGCGGTTCGGTGTCAAGCGCTTCGAGGCCGAGCACAAGGCCGACGAGAACTACCCCATAGTCGCAGCGGCATCCATATGCGCCAAAGTCACCCGGGACAGGAAAATCGAGGAGATAAAGAAGGCCACCATGGATTTCGGCAGCGGCTACCCTTCGGACCCGAAGACGCGGAGCGCGCTGAAGAACAAGGAAAGCGCCAGGACTATCGCCCCTTTCACGCGCATGAGATGGAAGACGCTGGAGACCATACAGCAGACGAAGCTGTTCGAAGGAGATGCAAAATCGGGATAGCCCCCCATAGAAGATTTCTACAGGGCCAAAAATAGGAAATAGAAAACCAGTCAACCAGAAAAGTATGTGCCCTGGCAATTCGAGCCATCCCAGTCGCTCGTCGAAATTTTGCCTTGCTGCCAGTTGTTCATAACCTGTGCCAGCCTACCCGGTTCGAAACTGCAGGTGCCCGTCTTGCCTTCCGTAGCTGCATAAAGCGCCTGGGTTTCGGCATCCGCGCCAGCGCTCGTGACCTTATCCCTCCGTACAAAGAAATCGCATTTTCCGTTTGTCATACTGCGTATCTCCATGTACGTGGTCGTGCTTATGGTGAAAGCCGTCATTGTGTAGTTTACTTTCGCTGGTGTGCAAGATCCAGCGGCGTTAGAGAAGCATTGCAAGCTTGTTCCGCAATCTTTGAGGTCTGTGCTTGCAGCGCTGCTCGTTGCCGCGGCTGTGCCGTTGCTCTGCACCACTATATTTCCCTTCATCATCCTGAACAGCGTGGAGTAGTATTCGCACTCCATCACCTGCGTCACGGTGATGGTGGCGCTCTTGCCCGTGGCGAGTATGTTGGTGTCGAAGACCTGCTTGCCTTCGATGAAGCATGTGGCCGACTGGGGCGCATTCGCATTGTTCGTGAATGTCACGCTGTCGCCCACCTTCACCGTTATGGAGGCCGGGTCGTAGGCGCTATTGGTTATGGAGACGTTGTAGGTCTGTGGGACGTATTCGACAGGCTTCGTCTTCTCCACCGTGAAAGTCACGCTCTTGGTTATCTTCGGCGAATAGGAAGTGCCGTCATTGTTCACCAGCTCCACGCTGACCGTGTGCTTGCCGAGCGAAAGGTCCGCCATCTGGTATGTTTTCGCGCTGACCGCGACAGCAGCCTTGCCGTCGACGCTCACCTTGAAATAGCCCTCGCCTTTCTTGGCAACGCCACCGGCTTTCCTGAGGACGAGGTCCTTGGTGCTGAATGTCACTGTCACAGAGCCGGTGTCGCCATCCACGCTGACAACCTGGCTGGCCGAGGGCGCTGTTATGGAGAATGAAGGCGTCTTGACCAGCCCGGGGCCGGTCTGGTTGGTCTGATTCGTCACGTTCTGCTCTGGTGGCGGCGATGTGCAGCCGAGAAGCAGTACGGAAGCCAATATCAATACCAATATAGTGAGTCTCATAAACACACTTCCGCTTCAATCATTATAAACGTTTCTTTATCTTCTATAACCATGATAAAAGCGGTCCTGTTCGATTTCGACGGCGTTGTGGTGCAGTCCGAGGCGCTCCACATGAAAACGTTCCTGGAACTGCTTTCCCCCTACGGCGTCAAAGTCCCGGAAGAACGCTGGTACCGCGAATTCGCAGGGACCGGCTCGCGGCACATATTCGAGGTCCTGGTGAAGGAGTATTCCGTCCCGGAGGAGGTAGGCAGCCTCGTCGAGCGCAGGAAGAAGCTCTATGAAGGATACGTGCGCTCCGGAGTGCTGACGGAAACGCGGGGCGTGCGGGAGTTCCTTATCATGCTCGGCAGGAAAGGCGTGAAGGCGGCAATAGTGTCAGGCAGCCACCGCACCAACGTCGCGCTCGCCCTTTCGCTGCTGAAGCTCGAACCCTACTTCTCGTTCATAGTGAGCGGGGACGACATAAGCGAGCGCAAGCCGGACCCCGGGCCGTTCCTGCACGCTGCGCAGAAGCTCGGCATTGCCCCAAAAGAATGCCTTGCCATAGAGGATTCCGTCCCGGGCTGCGAAGCGGCGAAACGCGCGGGCATGCGGCTGGTCGCGGTCCGCTCTCCGGCGAGCAAGGATTTATATGGCTATGATGCGATGATAGATGACTTTACGGATTTTCCGCTCGAGATGCTTTCATGATACGGCTTGAGCTGAACCGCAAGAAACGCCAGTTATACGTACGCGAGCCCTCTGACGTTTCGTCTTTACAGAACGGTTTCTACGGGAATATGAAAAAGGGCGTCATCTACCTCTCGCCAGTCGAAGCCCTGTACGTGATGGACATCAGGAACGGCCACTGCTACGACGATGCGGGCAACGAATTCCAGTTCAACGAGGTCGCATCGCTGTTCCTGAAGAACAGGAAGCTCCTCGCGCGCTATCTCACCTACAAGGACTGGCGCGACAAGGGGCTGGTGCTCCGCGACGCCTCCGAAGCCGAGGGGAATTACGGCAGGACCGTGGTGAAGCGGTACGCCGGCGGGGAGTTCGCGCTCGACGCCTTCTCTTTCGAGGGCCTGTTCTTCCCCAACGACCTCATAACGCTTGTTGACGACGAGAAGGCCGGCAAGGAGCTTTATGAACGGTACTGGCTCGGGCAGTTCGGGACCTATAAGGCCGCGCACAGGGGCCGCATCGCCAAGCTCGACGTGTATGAGACCATATTCCTGCTCAAGCACGGCAACCTCAGGCTGAAGAACGGCACTATCGCAGACGTCCAGAAGACCGCCCGCAAGCGGATAAGGTTCTTCGACGACATGTATTCGGTCTATGAGGACTGGCGCAGGCGCGGCTATGTGATAAAGACGGGCTTCAAGTTCGGCACGCATTTCAGGATTTATTTCCCGGGCGCGTCTCCGGTGCGCAGCGAGGACGAATGGATGCACTCCAGGCACGTAATCCATGTCTTCCCCCGCAGGCACAAGCTCCTGATTTCCGAATGGGCCCGCGCCATAAGGGTGGCGCACAGCGTGAAGAAGACATTCATACTCGCAATCCCGGGCAAGAAGGGGAAGATAAAGGTCAACCCGAAGAAGCCGCGCCTCGACTTCCTGCTCTACCACCGCAAGAAGGGCGGCAT
>Ga0315275_10008418_pt1 | contig 10031 bp, 8 predicted proteins | sample YL17G03_0_MG_FD_205557 | JGI IMG/M metagenome (GOLD analysis project Ga0315275, IMG submission 205557) | Sediment microbial communities from Yellowstone Lake, YNP, Wyoming, USA - YL17G03_0 | ecosystem: Environmental > Aquatic > Freshwater > Lake > Sediment | place: USA: Wyoming | collected...
CCGCTGGTAACATCCAGGATATAAATCGGATCTGCCCTCCAGTATTGCGTGGTAAAGGAATAGGTCTGGAACTCGAAGGTGATGTACTTCCCATCCGGTGACCAACTCAAGGTTCCATCGATCATATTGAATGCTGTGCTGACAGTATGGCCGGTCAGGTTGCGGATTGATTTATCAGCGATATTGACCATGTAGACCTGGTCTTGAAACAGGAAGGCGATCGACTTGCTATTCGGGGACCAGGCAAAGACATCACTGCCTTCGGGAACCAGGGTCTGGGCGTGTGCTCCGGTCGCAGCCTTGACGATCGAAAGCCCGTCCTCACTGTCGTTGTAAGCCAGGTACACCCCATCGGGCGACCAGGCCACAATATGCCCCATGGCCTCGAACGTTCCCGTGCCGGGTTTATCGACCCTGGATTTGTAGATATTGGGACCGGTTTCCCAGCAGATGTAAGCCAGGTAGATCCCATACGGGGACCAGGTCGGGCTGAAACAATACTCGTGTTCGACGCTGATCTCGTGCAGGTCCGATCCATCGGCTTTCATGGCAAAGATGGAAGAGCCGGATGAAAAGGCAATATACTCGCTGTCGAAGGACCAGGTGATCTCCCTGAAATCCTGTGGATCCAGGACCGGTTCCCTCGCCACCAATTCGTCCTTGTCTATGGAGAGCAGGAAGAGTTTTTTATCCAGGGCCATCGTAACGTAGTCCCCATCCGGCGACCAGGAAAGGAAATGAGGGGTGTCATAACTTCCCAACGGATTTTTGAGTTCATAAGCGCCCTCGCCATCCGCATCCACCACCCAGGCCCAATCTTCCTGGATGAAGGCGATCATTCCCTCGTTGCCCAGGTCGGCCAGGTTGAGGCTGCCAGAGGTTTGAGCCTGGGGAGTGATATTTCCGAGTGATGGCGGGATTGGGAAAGCGGTTGGGTCTGCCTGCTTGTAATAATCCAGGTAGCGAACGAATTGATCGTTCTCGAACCCGTACTCGGCAACCCAGCCGGAACCACCCGGGATGACCTGGCTTTCAACCTTCCAATAGACTAGCATGTCTGGGGAGTTGTCCGTGCAGAAAGGTCCATCCACGACTTTAAGCATTTCATTTGCAGAAATCTTGGTGATCTGGGTGCCGTCGGAACCCTGCTTGTCATACACCCTCAGGCCCTGGACTCCCTTGGCGACAAGCGCATAGTGGTTCGTATACAAGGCGGTTTGCTCACTGGCGCAGTGGTGGGGGTTAAGCCAGTGTTTGTTAACCCCATCCCCTTCAGCGGTCCAGCCGGAACCGCCGGGGATGGAATCGTCCCCGATCTTCCAGAACACCAATCCGTCGGCGCAGACCGGACCATCCATGATGGTGACCAGGGTACCGGAATAGATCTGGGCGATTACGTTGCCCGGGACCTTGGCTGGTTCGGAACGGACGCGGTTGGGCCGGTCTCCGTAGGTCAGGTAGGCCAAATCCCCGACCTGCAGACGCGACCACAGGATGTTGCAGTCCGGATTGGCCGTCTCGTCCACCGGTATATAGAGTGTTGCCGTTGCAGCCTGGGTGGGGGAGGAAGCAGTTTCTTCCGCAGGTATTGTCGCCGTCGGTGGGATGCTTGTTTCCGGAACCGCCTTCTGCTCACAGGCTGTGAGAAGGAGAATGAGTGGAATGACAATGTGGAAGCAGATGTTCTTGTGTTTCATGGTTTGGCTCCTATGGGTGATGGTGCTCCAGTTTATTCGATCTCATCTCCTCTGGCAGACCAGCCTGATCCGCTGTGTTCTGTTGGTAATTGTTAAGAATGAACGGTTTTTTAACAAATTCAGTATATAACCAATTAATGCTGAATACAATAACTCACTATTCCCGCCTGTTGAGAGATATTGAAAACGATGTTGCAGGAAAACCGCGATGATGGCTGGCCGTGCGGCCAAGGCGGGAAGAGGTCTGATTTTCCTCGCAAGGATTTGATAATTTCCAACCACGATCAAATGTGCAATGGAGTATTACCAGCCGCCCGTCTTCAGCCGGTTCCTCAGTTCATCCTGCAAAGCCGACAGCATCTCTTTGAAGGATTCCATGTGCCCGGATTGATTCAGCGTTGCCTGTTCCTCCAGGCGTTCGAGCAGATAGACCAGCCACGACTGCCATGAGCGCGGGTTGTCGTACATTTTTGACATTTCCATCGCCGTTTCATTGAGTACATCACGCAGTTCGTCTTCTCGCTTGCTCATTTGCATTTCTCCTTGTTCGACTCGGTAAATACCTGGCTTTGACTCTCGTCCAGACCTGTTTCCCGGCTCTTCATGCCTGCGGGGCTGGTGGAGCACCCGTCCGCATGGAGAAGGTGTCAGGTGCCGGATTTCTTGTCATTATCTGGCGTCGAATCCTGGTTGCCCTTCTTCTTTCGCGATCGTTTCACAAGCAGGTAACCGGCTGCGGCGAGACCGATTACTCCGGCTGCCGCCGCGATGACCAGGGTCAGCCCGCCGCCTGTCCCGGCCCCTGGCTGTGACTCCTCAGTCGCGGGTGGGGTCGCCGGCGGCGAAGGGGACCGTGTAGGCTGTGTTGTTTCGGTGCTGACCGGTGCCGCAGGGCTTGTCTCCGTTGTGAGGGCAGGTGTGACCGTATCTGTGGTCCCTTCCGTCCCGCTTCCTTCGGTCGATTCCTTTTCCTGGGGAGCGGTAGTGCCGTAGTAGGAATCCAGGGCAGTCTCGCACAGGAACAACAACCCTCGTGAAATACCCGCCTCCTCCATTAATGACGGATCCCTGGCGTCCAGTTCCTTGGCACGCAGGTATTCATCCTGCACATACCGGAGCACGTCGGACGGGGCATTCCTGTCCACCAGGTAGGGTTCCAGGGAAAAAAGCGCCAGCCCGGCGTGCGGGGCGGGGTGTTTGGGTAAAAGGGCCGCGGCTTTCTGGTAGGCGTCCATGCCTGCCAGCAGATACGTGGGGCTGAATATCGAGAGGGTGAGGAATTCGGCTCCCAGGAGATAGTAATAGCTGCTGCCCAGGTCCAGCCAGGCGCGCCCGTCCTCCGGGTTCGCCTGCACCGCGAGGCGGGCGGTTTCGATCTCCTGCCATTTACCGGGCTGGAGCAGCCAGAGGGCGATATCATCCTTCAGTTCCGGCTCGAAGTCCCTCCACCATAGATGGACCTGGTTTCCCGTCATGCCGGAGTTGACCTGCAGGTTTACCCTCGCCGACGGCTTGTAATAAGGAGGCAGGCGCAGGCTGCCGGGCGGTATGCCCGTCACCGTCCCCGCGGAAGCCGGGTAGGGCAGGGTGATCGTCACATCCGCTGACCCGATCGGCCCGGCCCAGCCAGCCCCGGTCTGGTGGACGTAGTACAGTGCCATGTCCATGTTGCCAAAAGGCTGCAGCGGCAGGCTGTAGCTGATGTGGATCACCGTCTCCTCGCCGCCCGGGAAGGTGACCAGGAAACTTACCCACGGCAGGGGAGCTTTGTCAGAACCTTTCGGGTTGGGTCGGTCGCTGAGGGTCCATTCTGCAGGCTCGCCGTCGATGCTTGCCCGGAAACTGTCGATGTGCGGGGGGATCTCCTCGCCATAAAGTGACCAGTCGTTAGTTTCAAGCGTCGAAGCCAGCGGGAACCATGCCGTCACGCTGACCGTCTTGCCGGTTGGGTTCTTCATCGTGAAATCCGCTTCCACATCGGCAACCGCCTGGAACCAGATCGGGTTGTATTGAAATCCGTAGAGGTTCGGGGTTAACACGATCAGCGTGTTATCCGCCTCGGTCGCCGGGCGGACGGTCATCCTGACCACTTCAGCCGTCATCTGGATCGGGGTTTCCTCCCCCGGCATGATGCTGCTGCCTCCCGGCAGGAGCGGTTGTACTCCACCCGCCCGGGCAGGGGACTGAGTCAGCATGCTGGCTAAGAGGCAGGCAAGCGCCAAGGCGCAACCCAGGGTATAAAATGACCGTTGAGGTTTGCGATTAATGGGAGACCTCCTCCTTGTGGACCGGTTCCGTCCTCCTGCCCCGGCCCATGTTCCCGGTCAGCGGGACATGTCAAAGGCCCCGGTCGGGATGGCCTGCCACTCCCCGTTCACCAGCTGACGGGAGGCCAGGAGTTCCACATCCTTGAGCTCCAGGTACGACAGCCTCCCGTCGCTGAGGAACCGGATCGCCAGCCTGCCGACAAATCGATAACGGTCGGAGGCGAACGGGTTGATGGGCGTGCAGGTGACGGTGCATTCATCGCCGCTGCAGATCGGCGAGAAGATGGTGACCATGTCCACGGTCGCCACGCGCGGGTTTCGCACGATGCCTTCTTCGCTCACCAGCGTCAGGGTTCCGCTCGACACGTTGCAGTCGCACCTGGGCGGGTCGCACAGCACCAGGGACTGGTAGACCTCCGTTTCCGCCTTGCCTTCCACGCAGATGCGGCTCCCGTTCAGAATGCGGGCGTATTTCCAGGCCTCGCCAACCGTAAAACACCTTGTGTGGACGACGATGGTCGCGCTTATCACCGCCAGCCCCACGACGATCAGGACGGGCACTAGCCAGGCAGCTATTCTTTTCTTTTTAGGAGCCAATGGCTGGGGAGCGGTCCGTTCTTCCATTGTATTCATGGGGCACTCACTTGTTCGCGGGGCAGAATACAGGCTGTCCCCTTAGGAAGACGAAGTGAAATGGAAAAAAGATCCAGAAATACTATAGCACTTTTGCGGGGGGGATTCAATCCATGAGGAGAGAGGTGTCCGCAAGATCAGCCATTCATTTCATAACCGGGCAATTTTATACAACCACCCCATTCCATAAGACGATAGTAGAAAGAATATAAAAAAACGAACAAAACAATGTTATCGTACGAGTCGTTGACGATCTCTCTCAGATGCCCTTTTAAGATTCGCGTCACAGGTATTTTAAGCAAATAAATTATGATTGGCAGGAACAATGCCATCCATCTTGGATACATTGATCGTCCGGTCGTAATTCCATAAAGCATCATCAAGCTGGAGATGGCCGCTGGGATATAGGTGATGTACGTCACCCGTTGAAAAAAGGCGTTCCCCAGTTTGGCGCCTGATTCTGCATCGGATCCAAGTTGAGCGCCAACCTGGGCTCCTGCGGCAATGGCAAAGTAGGCAGTATGCGCAATTCCATAACAGATGCTTGTTGCAGCAAACGCAAGCAGGAAAATGAACGCAAATAAGTCTCCCACTGGTCGAAAAGCGAGATACAAATGTAACGAAGCCAGGGTATACAACCAGCAGCCAACCAGGCCCAGGGTGCCTGCGTTGATCAACCGCGCTGCTGGCAATCTGCTCATTTTAAGCGCGGGGCTGTCTTTGGAACCGGGAATGTGGTTGTAGGAAAGGTCACCCAGAATGAAAAGGATCGAACCCAAAATTCCGGTGATACCGAATAATCGTAAACCCCAGGTTGTTAAGATTGACATCTGCACTCCTTCGAGCAGGGTGACTAAATATTCAGCCACCAGTGCTTTAATGGACTCAATGCATCAGATTCCTTATTGCATTGAGTTACTCATGAGGTGTGGTTCATGATTGTAGGTAACGACCTCACTTATCCGGAGTACGCACTTGTCAGGTGGTTCTTGTAAATAATATATCTAAACAAAGAAGCACACGGAACCCGCAATCGTTAAGCCTTCCTCGTGGTGGATGACATCCACGACCGTTTGCACGTAAATGATCAGGATTATTGATATTCCAAGCCCCTCCTCTAATGATTCGATATGTATATCCACTGGCATCAACGTCTTCCACATTCCAGCCTGTCAAACACCATTCCCAGACATTTCCCGTCATATCTACTGCTCCATAAACGCTTTTCCCCTTGGGATATTGATTGACACTGGTTGGCTGTCCGACATTACCAGCATAGTTTCCGCGTGTCTCGTCCAATTTGTCACCCCATGGATAGCACCACCCGGTATCGTCAAGGGCTGCGCGCTGCCATTCCTGCTCCGTTGGAAGCCGAACGCTCCATGCAGATGGGTTGTGAGTATTCAAAGATTTCTCGTGCTGTATTCTGCCCCTGCTCTCCAATTCAGCCGAAAGCCAATGACAAAAAGCCATACTATCGAACCAACTGGTACGCGTGCGAGGTAAATCAGGACCATTGAAAGCGGTGGGTTTTGGATTTTGATGATCTCTCCGCCATTGAATTGCTTCGGAAGAAAATTCCCACCACTGGGAATTGGAAAAACCATTTGGGTTCTCGAGAAATCTCTCATATTGGGCATTCGTAACGGGATATTTAGCGATTGCGAAATCAATGATCTGATAAATTCCGCCTTTTGTGCCCCCATCAGGAGTGGCATTTTCCAGAGTTACGCTACCGCCTTCCACGCGACACCATTCAAAGGGTGGGCAGAGTATACTTTCAGTGGTTTTTGACAAAGATTCAAGGTGTGAGAAATCAGACATAGTCTTATTAAACCAGCCTCCCAACTATATGCTCAGCCACCGTTGCTTCGATAGATTCAATGCATCAGGTTCCTTTCTTTAAAAGTTTGCCTTTCGGGATGGCAAGCATTCCACCTGCCAAGTCTCAGAACGAAGCTGCTCCCAGTCATGCTGCATAAGGAAAGAAGGGAATACCACCTCATTTGCAAGCTGATCTTCAGTGAACCAGGACGCTTCAATAATACCTTCTTTTTGTGCATCCACTGTTTTATTAACTTCTCCCTCAATAACACCACAGACCATCCAGACCTTTATCATCTTGAAGTGGGAGCACATCAAGTCTTCAATTGCAATCAGTCTTTTTGGCGCAACACTGACACCAGTCTCCTCTTTTGTTTCCCGGATAATAGCCTGAACGATGTTCTCATCGTCCTCCAATTTACCTCCTGGGCCTACTAAATAAGTCCCTTCAGCATTTGTGTTACGGTATCTCACAAGTAGAACAGTATTCCCTTTGAATATAATTCCTCCAGCAGATATTCGATGTGGTTTGCTCATATAATCTTTGTATTTCCTTACTTTGGAGATTGTCATCCTTATGCAAGCCACCCAACGATTTGGCTCAACTGGCATTGCTTCGATGGATCCAATGCGTCAGATTCCTTATCGCATTGATATACTAATGAATAGTTATTCCTAATGGTCTCTTTCTAAATCGCACGGTAGAAGCAGGTATATCCTCCTCTTCTCAAAGGCAAGCCAGTAAGCGAGATAAGCAATATTTTCGGTTCAATTTTCAGGGTCAGTTTCAACGGGTCGTTGAGCAGCGCCACGTTTCACCCCGGCGTAAAAGAAAAAAGACCTGATGGCGCTGGTGTTTTTCTTTATCTTATTCCAGCGCTCCCATTGTTCGGAACTCACTCGTCTTGCGCGCCGTACCGCGAACGCGGTGATACCTGCGGGGAGCAGGAAGCCGACGCTGAGGACGAATGCCGTGTAGAAGAGCGTGCTGGAATATACCCGTTCGGGCGCCAGGGCGAATCCCAACGAAAGAACCACGGCTGTCGCTATGAATGGGGTGCATGCGTAGATCGGGTAACGAAAGCCGCTGAGCTTCGTTTCTCTGATGGCCCGGACCAAGGTCCAGAATGCAGCCAAAAGCCATAGAACTGCCAGGAGGGTGGTAAAACGATCGGGCATAGATTCTCCTTTTTAGATTGCCCGGCAAATGCTGTTCAACAATATTTTTCAGCCGCCGTTTGGCGGTACAACCACTTATGAATCCTCTCTAGAAGTATAGCATTTTCAAGTTGACTATACAATAAACCCCTCCTTGATACATCTCGAAATTAGTACCATTCAAAAAAATTCAGATCTCTGGCCATCATTTGAAATTCTTCCGGAGTCATTTCTAAAATCCTGCAAATAGCGGAGTCTTTTAATTCCAGTCCCGGTTTTCCCTCTTTCACGCGATCGGGTCGTCGATATTTACCCATGGCTGGCTTATAATGCTTGTTACAGCGCTCATGGTATATTTTCGACAGTTTGAGCCGATGAATAATTGACATTGGTCTCTAATAAACGTCCCTCACGCAAACGGATTATTGGTGAACCTCATGAAGACTCATCCCATCCGCTCCATCTTAATTATCCTGGTGGTCCTGACCTTGACTCTCCTGGCTTGTATCATTCAGACAAACATTCCACCGTCACCCGCCCCGGCGACCCCCGTTCGATCGAAGCCGGTCTCGGTAACTCCGGGATCATCCGCCACAGCACCGCCCGTCTCCCCCGCCGATTTGACCAGGGCAATCGTTCAAATTAATGGCCTCAAATCCCAGGCTGGGGAATTAACACCTCTATATTCAGGGTCGGGAACCCTCATCAGCGCAACGGGGCTGATCCTGACCAGTGCGCATGTTGCCAGCCCGGCCTCCCAGGGCAATCCCTATAGGGAATCCGATGCACTGGCAATCGGTCTGGTGGATCAACCAGACCAGCCACCCGTCTTCTTATATTTAGCCAAAGTGATTGCCCTGGACGCACATCTGGACCTGGCAGTGCTCCAGATCTCTTCAACCTTGGACGGTGCAGACGTGGATCCGGATAACCTGGACCTGCCTTTTGTTCCTCTGGGTGATTCCGATGCGCTGACCATGGGAGATGAAATTAATCTCTTTGGATTTCCTGCCATTGGTAGTGCTGTATCCACCTTTGATCATGCCACAATAGAAGGTTTCCGACCCGAGGAAGGTCTTGGCGATCACGCCTGGATGGTAACGGAAGGAGTTTTTAACGCTCTCGGAAATTCCGGCGGCTTGGCTGCCAACGATGCAGGTTACATCATTGGGGTTGCCATCATCGTTGAATTGGGACCTGGAGATTGCCGGATAATTACGGACACCAATGGCGATGGTGTGGTGGGAGGGGACGATTTCTGCATCATCACCGGCGCATCGGACGTTACTTTCCTCCGCCCGGTAAATTTGGCCTATTCAATGATCGATGCTGCCCGGTCCGGGGAGGTGTATGTCAGCCCCTTCGATGTGGCCCGGCTGCCATTACCGGGTAGTGAAACCTTCAGCACGATCACTTGGTATACCGGTACGGGTCTTTTCGATTGCCAGCCAGGTGACCCGGTCGAAAGTTTCCCTTCTGATACTACTGCCGTTGCGGCTGTATGGACATACGAAGGCATGACCGATGGAGAACCCTGGGTCGCAGAATGGAGTCGGAATGGGGAAATTTCATACACCGGTCAATATACCTGGGATTTTGGAGAACAGGGTCAGAGATACCTTTGTTTTTATAATCCGGATGGATTGCCGGATGGAGAGTATCACCTGGATTTATTTGCGGGCCCGGACCGAATGCTCCTGACCGCATCCGATGTAACCGTTGGTTTCAGTCCAGGCACATCTCCAGGACCCTGACCCATCACGTTGTATTAATATCATTAGCATCAGGAATTACCAAATCATTCCTCCTTTCCCCTTCCCTTAACCAAGAACATCTGTGCTATAATTATCCCGCGGCAAGGGCCTTCACTGGTTCCCTTGCCGCATTCCATTCCGCACCTTGACAACTGAAATTCCCGGAGAAATTCTCCATCACCCCTTGGGGGAGGAATTGTTCCTCATTTGTTCCTCAGGAACAATTCCCCCTGGGTTGGCACTCCTTTTCCAATAAATTCCCCCTCCCTCCGCAGATTTGGGTCGAAACTGGACAATGGCAGGTCTTTCAGGTATCATTAGCCCGCTCGAGCCGCTCCGATCTCAACTTTTCGGCTTCAAAAATACCTTTTGGAGCGGAATCCAACCCAACACGGATCATCACGGCGTGCCCGGAGACGCGACTTCCATCCGGGCAGTTGTGCGTAAATAAACACGGTACATGCCGGGAGGCTGAATGGCAGATCTTATAGATAAGATAACAGGTGACTTGCAGAGACAGATCGAATCCTTCGAATCGAAGGTGGAGATCACCGACGTGGGCACGGTGCTGGAGTCGGGCGACGGGATCGCCCGCGTCTCCGGCCTGGCGAACGTAAGATCGCAGGAGCTGGTCCGCTTCGCCAATGGCGTGATGGGCATCGCCTTCAACCTCGAGAAGGACTCTGTCGGCGTCATCG
>Ga0315275_10008421_pt1 | contig 10031 bp, 6 predicted proteins | sample YL17G03_0_MG_FD_205557 | JGI IMG/M metagenome (GOLD analysis project Ga0315275, IMG submission 205557) | Sediment microbial communities from Yellowstone Lake, YNP, Wyoming, USA - YL17G03_0 | ecosystem: Environmental > Aquatic > Freshwater > Lake > Sediment | place: USA: Wyoming | collected...
GATTTATCCCCTTGTCAAACCTGTATGCCAAGGAACAAAAGCAACAATGGGTCGGTTAATCCCCTCTCGTACAACACCCATATCTCTTGGAGAGCAAATGGAATGGATCTCTTCCTATGAAGTGCATAGAATTGTAACTTTACAGGGGTCCGGAAGCATAGCTATCCAACGTTCATTAATAGAGAATATGGGTGGATTTCCTGAAGATATAACTGTGGGAGTAGATTGGGATCTTGATGCCCGTCTGGCTCTCCAAGGAATAACGGGTGTATATTGTCCAAATGCAGTTGTTTATTCAGAAAGGCCCGCTACCGTGGCGGAATACTGGCGGAATGAAATTCGATGGCGGCGAGCTCATTTGCAATCCCTGTTTCGGATTCCAGATTATTTTCTCCGCACCCCAGTATCAACTGCTACCAATCTGTATATCTATGCTCTAGCCTGGTTCACCCTAATCTTCACAGTGGTTGCAGGCATTGCCTTGCTTGCCGGTAACATCCAAATTACTGCTTTATGGCTCACCTTCCTTTTTTGGGTATTAGCCCGACGCGCTTCCTTAGCGATTGAAGTGACGGCCTATACCCGTTACTACAATTGGTTAAAGTTGGCATGGGTCGCGCCTCTATTGCTCTGCATTACCATCCTTGCCATCCTACCGGCTTCACTCACCTGGAGAAAAAAAACAGTGAACTTCAAAGGCCCGAGAGTAAAGAAATCCTCATCAACTTGAATTTGTATCGTTTGTAGGATTATTATCATGAATAATACTATTAAAAATTTTTATTCGGTCACGGACAAGACACGTACCCCAGGGGATGAACGCGAATTAATAAAAGATATCCTTCCCTGGTTTGAGCCCGGAAACAGCAGATACTTTTTAGATATTGGTTGTTTTGATGGTATAAAAAAACCCTCGAAATAGCTGCTCATACAGGTGCTAATTATGTTATTGGCTGTGATTTCCTCTCTGACAGGCTCAAAGTTGCAAAAACAAGAAAAGTTGATGTATTAATGGTGGATCTTAATTCTGAAAAAGCCCTTCCTTTTTCTGACGGTTTGTTCAATTCTATTTTTATTGGGGATGTTATCGAACATGTTTTTTCACCTGATTTTTTATTGAGTGAGATTTATCGTTTACTTTGCCCAGGGGCTTATGCTATATTAACTACCCCCAACCTGTCATCATGGCGAAATCGAATAGCAATTTGCTTGGGGTAGCAACCGTTTTCGACCGAGGTCAGCACATTTTATCGTGTTGGTAATCCATTCGCGCCCTATGGGAAACCATCAGGACATATTCGGGTATTTACACCTCGAGCTTTACGGGAGCTTATTGGTTATTATGGTTTACAAATTGAGCGGCTTGAAGGAAGAATGGTCAAGGTAAAACCTACTGGTTTCATGAGGTTTACTGTAATCGTAGACCGATTATTCCTTAAACTAAGGTCCACCTTTTGTGATGAAATTATTGTTAAAGTTCGAAAGCCGATTACCAACTGGTCCATTGATTAAAAATATGGAGAATCCATATTCTACTGAAAACAAATATACTCTCGATTTATTGAGCCATTATGTATATATTATCCATCCAAACCGGGTTCGAATTGCTACCGATTCTGTTGAGATGGCAAAATCGATCGCTCGGAGATTATTCTGCGAATCGTATGAGCTTCTAGTTGAAAATTCACAGATTCAAGAAGCAATTTTTGAAGGTCTAGGAATAAGAACCCTGGTTAGGCGGTCAAATTCGACACCTGCAGACGCAGCAGTGTTCCCCTTTTCATTTCCAGATAGATTACAACCAGAAAAAGAACCCGCCATAATTGTTGCTTGCTTGAATGCCTTTTCATATAAAAACCTTATATATCCCGGTATTGTCAAAAACACAGTATATACTACACTATCCAAACTCACAGCAGACTATACGGTATCATCTATTTCTAGTCTTTATTCACCTCAGTTTATTTTCTGGTGGACATTAGCAAAGCTTGTAGAGAACCTCAATTCAGCCTGCTACTTCCGGCTGGAAGATCTCGCCATGCAGCGGATCATTCATTTTGGACCCCTCTGGAGATTCAGTTATATTGTCGTCTTTACCGGACAAATTGCAAGCTGACATCAATAAAACCCTAGGACGGCTCTTCCAGTGGTTCCAAACCGTGCATGGACCGGGTGGATTTGGAGGCCCAATTTCACACTGGTGGGAATCTTCAATGCTCTACTGCGGACCAATGGCCGATTGGCGTTACGAAGGGATTCTTTGCGGCTACGTCTCTCTTTACCGGTCTACTCATGATGCGCGCTGGTTGGATCGCGCCATAATTGCAGCAGAGGATGTATTATCTGCTCAATTAATATCGGGTAAATTCCGAAATTCCGCCTTCCAGCAAGGCCCAATGGAAGGCGGAACGCCACACGAAGCTGGTGTTGACGTGGGATTACTGGAACTGGCGACTCTATTCCGAGAAATCGGAGACGAACACTGGCAGAAATACTTCAGGGCAGCCGAGCTCAATATCCTTCGTTATCAAATTGGTGAGCTTTGGAATGGTGAGGGGTTTAAAGATCAACCCTGGGACCCCATCATGGTACCGAATAAAAATGCTACCCTCATAGAGGCTCTGATTCTATATGAGGTGCTTTCCGGACAAGATATGACCCTATACCTGGAAAAGGCAGTCGAGGTGATCCTATCTGCTCAGGAGAAATCAGGCCCACGGGCCGGAGGGATTATTCACCGGGGAACCGGACCGCACAGGCTGGCGATTGGAATATACAATGCACGCTCTATATGCGGGCTACTAAGAGCCTACGAACGAGACCCTCGCGATGAAATACTGGATGGGGTTTACGGATCCATCGGATTTCTACATGGTTTGATTACACAGGATGGATCTTACTTTGGTCGATATCCAGACGGGAGTTTGATCGCAAACCCCCGTATGATTGCGGGTTCGGGTGACTTGCTTCGTGCAATGGCCTGGGGACTGAAATATTTTTGTGGATCAGAGGAAGATGTATTGACTCTGATCAATGTATTGACCAAAGCCCAATTACCAACAGGGGGCATTCCGACTGGGATCGGGTTTGCCTGGCGTGGAAGCCATTATGAGTACCAAAGCCTGCCTGAATTTCGAGACATTTTGCCTGTCGCAGGCTGGTGCGACAAGGCTTTTAGAGCCCTGGCGCTCTTTACCAGCCAGATCACAGACGGTGAAATCGGTCCAGTAGAAAGTGAATGCCTGTGGAAGGGGAAGAAATATATTTTCCGAGAAACTACCAATGAGATCTCTTTATCGGAATTGCACAACAAGAAATTAATATTTCAATGGAAAAAATTCTCGAACTATCCGACCGTCTATCTACTTTAACATACATTTACAGGCTTACGAAAAAATAGCTCATGGAAGGCTTTGTAGGCACTTTTCTTTTTACTGGATCCGAACCTGCGCCCACACGGATCCTTCAACACTGGACCAATGCGTTCTCAGCTCCTGGATTGGAAGGGGATCAGGTATATTCGTGGACCGATAGCAGGCTGACGCTTGCCTGGAGATTAAATCCAGATATCGGCGACATTCATGTAGGTCAGGCCAACGGATATTTTTTTCTTATAATAGGAAAGTTATTATTAGGGGAAAATCCTATTCCATCGCATAGCAAAATAGGAGAAAACCCTTTTGTTCCTTTTATACAGGAGATACTCTCCGAGAAATCGAATGGTATCGGTATCAGCTTCTTACAGAAATTAAACGGCTCATTCCTGACATTAATCTATAAGATAAACAACCAATGCCTTCATATTATTAGTGACAGGTTTGCATCCCGGCATCTTTTCTACCATCAAAACCCCAAAAGGATTTTATTTGCCACTGATATCCGCGCGGTGCTGGCGGATGCCAAAACCCCGAAAAAGATGAATGAGGCTTCTATAGCCGAATTCCTCCACTCCGGTATGATTTTCGAAGATCGTACACTTTATGACGGAATCTATTTACTTACCTCGGCCACAATATTATCAGCCGAACCCGAAAAGGTTGAAACCCGGAAATATTGGAATTTATTTTACAAAGAGGATTCCTACGAGAAGGAAGATTACTATAGCGAAGCATTAGCAAATAGCTTTTTGCATGCCTCCAATTTATTTCTCTCGGATTCGCCTGACCTTGGCTTGATGCTAAGTGGGGGGCTTGACTCACGAATGATTTGCGCAAGTATGAAAACCATAGGGTTAAATACTAAAACATTTACCTTCGCGGACTATGAAAACGGAGAAGTCCGGATTGCCCGCAGAGTTGCAGATGCATTATCGTATCAACATGATTTTTTTCTGCGTCCTCCTGATTACTATCGCACCGCATTTTTCCCAGTTGTTCGCCTCAGCAATGGCCTAAATTCTTTTTACCATTCACATGTTTTTAATTTGTTGAGCGATGTGCGCGAGCAAGGGGTGAAAACTCTGGTGAATGGTTGGGGAATTGATCTCTTGTTTAGCGGATCCTATATTCCTAGGCAAGCATTTTACTTTCTCGGACGGAAATTTTCCCAAATTAAGTCGGAACAACTTCCAACGAGAGATAGTATTGTTTGTGCACTTTTAGACGAATTGAGAGTTCCCGCCGATGAACAAATTATGTCCCTGGCCTCTACAGCGTTTTCCAAGATATGGCAAAGTGAACCCCGTGACGTTATAGATCGGCAGGTCAGGTTAGCTGAGGGACTTGCGGATATTCCCTATAACCAACTTGAATATGTATTGGTCGGTAATCTTTCAAAATTCCGGAGTTATCTTTTCTTCTCTAGTACGAGAGCATATCTTCGTGAGCGAAACCCTCTTTTTGATAACAATCTTCTTGATTTATACCTTTCCACTCCCCCAGCTTTCCGGTTTAACGGCCGGGCATATCGGAAGGCTTTAGGTTTCCTCAATCAGAAACTGACTACTATTCCCTATCTGAAAAGCGGCATTCCTTTAAATTATCCCGAATGGATTGAGCAATTTTCGTTAATGTTGATCCCTTTTATACGCGGTCGAGGCATGCAGCTGGAAAGGCTTGCTGGACGGTACCGAAATTATCCTGCTGCGACCCACGAATCCTCATATCCTAATCCGGACCTGCTGGTCAGGAATTGCTTGAGAAATGAGATTCAAGATATCCTACTCAGAGGTAAGTATCTCGAATTGGGGTTGGTTGAGCCAAAGGCAATTACCAAGATCCTACACCTTCATTTTGAAGGGAAAGCAAATTATGGTGAACGCCTCATAAACCTGGCAACATTAGCTTATTGGGTTGAGGATCAATAAGATAATTTATGAAAAATGTTCTTATTAATTTGCCAAGCAATGTCAAAAAATCTATTAGCCGCAACGGATTAGTCAAAAATGCTTCTATACTCATTACCGGCCAGACCATCGCTCAAGTCATAGCATTTCCTGTAGGTATCCTTCTGGCACGAACCGTTGGGGCGCTAAACTACGGCCATTATTTCACCGCCCTTGCATTGACCAGCCTCTTCTCCGGATTGATCTTACTTGGCCTTGACTCAATAATCGTTAGAGAGACTGCCAAACATCCGAACACGACAGCTCAAATTCTGACCAGCGCCTTTGTGCCTATTGCCCTCTGGTCGTTATTGGTGGTTGGACTGGTTAAGCTAACTGGTTTGCTCCTGGGTTATTCCATAGAGGTTAGAGAAATCTTATGGTTTGTGGCTTTCGAGAGTGCCACAGTTGGATTATTAAACCTGGGACGAGCCTCTTTTATTGGGATGGAACAAATGCAATGGGACGCAGCCTCGCGGATCCTCGAAAGCGTCCTGGTTTTAGTTTTCGCTTTAACCGCCTTTTATTTCAAGGCATCGATTCTCATAATTGCAATGTGCATTTTTGCTGCCAGGCTTGCTACCCTCTTCGTAACCGGGCCCATTGTAAAGCATAAGGCCAGCGGCCGTTTTCAATTTCACTCCAGACTAGCCAAGGAGCTTATCCATGCGTCGATACCAGTTGGCGCGGCTGGCTTGATCTCTGCTTTATTTTTAAGATTGGATACAGTAATTCTGGCGTATTATTATCCGGCAAATGATGTTGGCCTTTACGCGGTAGCTTCAAATCTTTCTATGGTATGGTTACCTATCGGCATCAGTTTGTCTACCTCCTTGCTTCCGAGAATGTCCTCGTTGTATCAAGATCAGAGAGATAGTTTTATATTTTTTTTTGGAAAAGGCCTTCGTTTTGTATTGATTGTAGCATTACCCATTGGGATAACTATGCTGATATTACCAACACAACTGATCTACATTTTATATGGTCCAGAATATTCTGCCGCCGGTCCCGCGCTCAGCATTTTAGGAGCTGGTGTTATATTTACTTTCTGCATCAGCTATTTTTGGAACACTCTGGTCGCATTGCAAAAGCAAGAATTGATTATTTGGTATGCCTCAGGTTCTTTTCTAATCGCGATGGTCTCTTTGTTAATCTTAGTACCAAGGTTCGGCCTGCTTGGCGCCGCGTGTTCCGTATTCATAAGAAATTTGAGCGGGATGCTGCTGCTCGTCCATTTCGTAAAAAAACATTTTTCAACAACGATCAGCATAAAGAAAGAATTATTCTCACCCTTTTTAGCCGCGATCGTCCTCGCAGGAACCTTCTTTTTATTTAGATCTATGCTAAGTGTCCTAGTGCTAATCCCTATCGGAGGTCTATTGTATCTTGGTGTCATTCTATTTACCGGTGGGTTTCAAATTTCGGACGTTGATTTTAAACCTAATATTATTAGAGCTTAAAAATACTTCCTCCCCTAGATTGTCTGAGGTTTTTATGCTACGCAATGATCGCCTAGTTGCCCTTTTTAGAGAAATACCCGAATACCCCATTCCTCCATATTCTCCGCCCATACTTTACCCTGAATACCCCTTTGCTGAAGCTCAATTAGACCCAAACAATAAGGTGTATGCAGCAGTGCGATCTCTATTATGGCAATTGGGCTTTGATCGCGAGCATTACGGTACCCCTCAGTGGAACCCACTCAGCAATTTGATTACTCGAAAGGATTTTGTGGTTATTAAACCTAATTTAGTCGAACATATCCATCCACTTGGATACACGATGGAGTGCATGATCACTCATGCCAGCGTCATCCGGCCGATTATTGATTATGTATTGATCACCACCAAAGGGGAAAGCCGTATAGTTATCGCAGACGCACCAATGTATGATGCTGATTTCCTTAAAGCCGCTGAAATATCTGGCCTTCTAAATTTAATGGGCTTTTACCAAGACCGAGGCATTAATATAGAATTGGTAGACTTAAGGGAAGAACGAGTCCAATTAGATAGCAACGGGAACCTGTTGTATCGTGAGCCAGGGCATGGGGACCCACTTGGCTATACTGTTTTCAACCTGGGTCAAGACAGTGAGTTTGCAGAAGTAGGAACTTTCAACGATCGGTTGAATTCAACACCCTATGATCCGGAAGAAGTACATCACGCCCATAACCAGGAACATCATCATTACTTAATCGCCAACTCAATATTAAAAGCGGATGCCATCATTTTTGTTCCGAAGATGAAAACTCATCACAAATCCGGGGTGACACTTGGTCTGAAAAACGCAATTAGTATTTCACCCAAAAAGCAATGGCTTCCCCACCACAGGGATGGGTCTGTGGAAGATGGCGGCGATGAGTATCCTTACCGTAATGCTATCCGCTCGTTAGAATTTGGAATATTAACGAACATCGTTAAGCACCTAAAACGCTTGCCTGATCCTCTCAAAGATCCAGCTCTCAAAGTAACAGGCCCTCTAAGGGCTGTCTGGGAATACTTTATTAAAGGCATAACACCGGATGGATATGAGAAATATGCAAAATCACGGATTGTGAGGGGAGAATGGTCAGGGAATGACACCGTCTGGCGTCTTGTGCTGGATTTAAACAAGGTTCTTTTTTATGGTGGAAGTGATGGATTCATGCATCCAGAAATCCAACGCAAGTGCTTTTACATCATAGATGGAGTAATCGCCGGTGAAGGCAAAGGTCCCCTGCAACCGGACCCAAAGTGGGCTGGCATTCTTCTAGCAGGGCTCAACCCGGTGGCATTAGACATCGTTGGATCGTTGTTTATGCGAATCGACTTTACCAGACTACAACACATTAATAAAGCAATCCATATGAAGAAATATCCCTTGGCGAATGCCTGTCCGCAGGAAATTTTAGTTGTAGAAGATCCAGCCCACCCACGACCTTTGATCGCCTTCTTTTCTTCCCCAGAAAATTCGCTTCAATTTCGACTGCCCCTTGGCTGGGACGGTCATGAAAAGTAAATGTCACCAAAGGGTGTTTTTATGCATATAAAGGGAAGTCCATTACTCGTATTATCTATGGTGATAGTTATTGCAACCTTATCCTCAGCATCGGTTGCTTATGCCGAAGACGCCGGCCCAATACAGGTAAATGATGTCATCCAATCGGATCTGAATGGGGATGGCAAACCAGAAATCACTATCATCGATTTTTCTTTCGTTTCGGGTTACAGTAACCCTTATCCTCGTTACCCATATGATGCAGTATTTGGGATAGGAAGGGTTTATGTTTATGATCAACAAGGAGACATGAAAATATCATCTAATTGGGAAGAAGCAACCGACTTCAAAAATGATATCTGGTTGTTTGATAACGGAAATGATGGAAGTGTTGAATTAATTATTGTTTTTAAAATTGAAGATAACCATCATGTAGCTTATCTCTATGATGATTGGGATGGCGACCATAAGGTAGCTTATGAAGTTTCAGGAACAATAGTCAATATTCTCGAAGCAGGCGGGCATTGGACCGCAAAAGCCACATCCGGATCAGCCTGGCGCTTAGCAAACGGCCAACTTAACTATAACATTTCATTTTCACTGGATGGCTGTATTGACCCAACTCGGGTTAACCGGGCTGCACGCGGCTATAGAGTCTGCGATGATCGCTTGAACGGTGAAAAACCAGATGGAAAGCCCGAATGGGAGATTGAAATTGTAGATCAGAATCACGATGCGTCCCCTGAATATTTGTTAGGAAGGATTATTAATCCGGATGTAAATGTATTTGAATATGAAGGCTCGGCAGGAATGGAGGTAAATCGAACCGGACGCCCGTCCCAAGAATATTCCGACCAGATTTTTTGGCCATTCTTGGTCACCGATCATCGGAATGAGGGTTACAATTTTTTTGATTACCAACCGGCAGTTTATATGGATTGGTCCAAAGACCAGTTCTATGTTGGAACGACTGGCTATCCCATCGAAGCTGGTTATTTTATCAACTCTTTTGAACGTTGGGAAAAGAACCAATTAAATTTTGTAAATTTTGAAAACCCTATGGCATATTATGATTTAGCCAACGATAAAGATGGGAGTCCAGAGCTTTTTATTAGATTAGCAGCTACGAATCCTAAAGATCCTTGGGCAATTAAGCAATTTCCTAAATGGTTTACTCAGGTAGAAGTTGATTGGGGCTTTAGTCAACGTAGACTCGACTGGGATTATAAGTTGGCTTTATGGGGCACATACCCTCTTGGTGTCGTGAAGTACCCGGATTTTTCTTTAGTGGGTGTTTCTTATGAAGAACTTCCGGATTGGGTCATGCAAAAGTCCTGGGATCTTGGCATCTTTATAGCGAAAGAAAAAGAAAAATATATTAGCAGCGAAGGTATTTATATGTGGAATGCGAATACCGGTTATCTTAATGGTAAAGAAATCGCATCACCCCTTCCGCTTTATTTAATGGGACTTACCATTTCGCCGCCGGTCGATTATTACTCCGATATTGAAGTGGGAATGCGAGGGGAATACAATCTCGAATTATTTTCACAACCGTATTTTTATTTTAGCTCAGTTGACCATAAGCTGCATTTATTAAAAGCCCAGACAGGGATTTGGAAAATTGATTCGGCCAGGGAGCTGCATTATGAAAATCTTGGGGGCGATTATCTGAACCAGTGGGAGCTTGTTGAGAACGGGGATCGATCGAAAGGTTTATATATTGCTTCCG
>Ga0315275_10008422_pt1 | contig 10031 bp, 20 predicted proteins | sample YL17G03_0_MG_FD_205557 | JGI IMG/M metagenome (GOLD analysis project Ga0315275, IMG submission 205557) | Sediment microbial communities from Yellowstone Lake, YNP, Wyoming, USA - YL17G03_0 | ecosystem: Environmental > Aquatic > Freshwater > Lake > Sediment | place: USA: Wyoming | collected...
ATCACCACGAGTGGTGGCGCAACTTCTTTAGGGTCTCCGCCCATTCTGTTGGGATCTCGATTTACCCAACGCATAAAAGTCAGAACCCATCCCGGACTGGATTGGTTGGAATCTTTGGTATTTTTAGAGACTTCCTTAATAAAAGCCATATCTATTTGGATTTCTCCGAAGACGCAGAAGATGATTGCTGCTGATCATCAGTAAAAATCTGACTAAGTTGTCTGGCGATATCTGTAACTTCTCCAAACTTTCCGGTTTCATAGGATTTAGCGGTAGCCTCTTCGAGTTTCTTTTGAAGCGCCAACAATTTTTCCGTTGTGTTTTCGAATTCTTCGGTTGTTCTGCCGATAGCCATAGGCATTTTTTCTCTCAGCATTAAAATGAGTTGCTCATCCTGCGCCGCTGTTTGGATTGCCTGATCGCCAACTCTAGTAATCTCTCCGCCCATACCTTTGGTTTCTGCAAATCTTCCGATGCCACGAGTCAGGGCTTCTTGGTCGATATCTTCTGGATTTCCTATGGCCTTCATAACCTGAGAAGCCGCAATCATGGGGGTGGTCTTGTCGGTGGTTTGAAAAGCTCGACGCGCAGAAAAAAATTCCGGAGTCTTCATGAGATCAGAGGTCGACATCCCATTTTCTTTCATCTTTCTGAGTTTTTCCACGCGATTCGCCATCTCAGGGCTGTCTCCGAACATCTTTACATCTTTACTTTGAAGCAATAGTTTCCGTACTTCCGTAGGATCTCCGAAAGACGATAGCTCTTCATCTGACAGGGAGCGAATTTCATTTTCGTCCATACTCATGAATGCCGCCAGATCCATAGGACTGGCTCCGCCGAGTTCTTTGCTTGACAAAAGAGTTCCAAGCTCTAGATTCGCTCCGGCACCAGTCGAAGACTTTTGAATTCCCGACATCAGCTTCTGCGCCTGCGTGGCGGCGTCGATTCCGGCAATAGATTTATCCGCCAAGAATGAAGTCTGAGCTTTAGCTATTGCTGCAGCGGATTCTGGACTCGAAGCGCCGACGGCCCTAATTATTGTTGCCGTATTCTCTAAAAATTTTCTATTCTCTTCTCGAAATTCGGAGCCATCAAGGCCGGCTTTCATTCCCGACGCAATAAGGCTTGCCAGCATCTTATCGGTAGCGTTGGCACTTCCGGCGCCGCCTGTCGTTCCAGATAACTTTCCAATAAGACTTGCGGAATTCGTAAGATCCATACTCCGGGCCAGCATATTCGCAGTTGTCGACATTCCTTGTGCCGCACCTGTGGACCCTCCGGCTCCAATGATTCCGCCAGCCGCCCCTCTTGTCATTTCCCTGGTGAATCCCGCAGACGTTCCGCCTCGATACATTGTGTTCATACCGATATCAGAAAGTCCGAGCTGTCTCTGCATTCCGAGATCGGATTGGAAATTCTTTTGGAAGTCTTCGAAAGCTATTTTCTTGATTTGATTCATTTCTTTCAAATTGCCGTAGTTTGTAACAAAAGCCTGCGATCGCTCTCTCTCTTTTTCGGCCTCATACCTATCGGCTCTTCCACCAATATTGACACCGAGAGCGCCGGCACCTTGTCGATGTAATCCCAGTGCGCCGCCACCAAGCATGGCGCCGCCCACAAGAGGTAGGAGTGTTCCTCCGGAGCCCACGACCATGGCGGCTCCCGCAAGAATGCCCAGTATCTGCCCCGCTGCTTTCATTTTATCTGCGGTTCTGGATTTGGAATTCTCCTCATCTGCCATCTTTATCGCCCTTTTCATTTCGGCGCGATAGAATACATCCTGAAATCCTCTTCCGGCTGCGACGTTCTGTAGACCCAAAGCTCCGCCCGATGACGCCCCTGCCGCTGCGGCAACGGTCTCTCTAGGGCGAGTTGCGGAGTCCTGAGTCAACATCCCACCGACTTGAAGGGCTGACCCCATGAATCCAAAAACGTTGGCTCCGGCCCCAATTTTTCCAGCCGTAGACATGTCTCCAAACATCCTGCCGCCAGCGCCCATTGCGCCGCCGATGCCTCCACCCCTATAGGCGTTTAGCACTCGGCCCCAGCCGCCTTGATCTCCCCAAGTGCCACTGCCCTTGCGATCTAGAGCCTCCCTAATGCCGACATCCATGCCGGCCATTCTGCCTTGTCCCGAAGCTATTTTCTCATTGAGCCTGGAAAGTCTTTCTTTTTGATCGATGTCAAGCTTATCCATCTGAAGCAGGCGCTGCTTTTCTTGCCCCAGGCGATTTAGGCGTCTCGCTAGCTCTTCCTGGTCCTTAATTTGTGTTTTTATGAAGGCATCAGTTTCTCTGCGTGATTTCGTATCCATCTGTTCAAGCCGCTGACGATCCGCTGGCGTTGCGCCGGGCCCTATACCGAAACTGCTGGCGCGTTGTAGGTTCTGCATACCGAGCCTAGACTGATCGCTGCCCTTGTAGATGTCTTTCAGTTTGCGCTGCAGCGCCTCGACGGTTCGATCGAAGTCACCTGTGTCTAAGCGGGCCGAAAATTTAATTTCTTTTTTCATATCAACAACTTAGGCCGTTTCTGAAAATTTATTCTGAGTACAAACACAGAAGGTTAACATCTTAAAGATTCCTGGCTCCGGGTAATTCTATAATATCACTTGACTTCTCCTGACATCTGACGTAACGTGTTGAAAGGAGACTCAATATGGAAAGAACCCGAGACGATATCCTAAACGACATCCGGCACCAAGAAGTTGTTGCTAAATACTCACGGCGCCAGGTCGACAACAAGAAAAGCAGTGATGGTCTCCGCGATCTCTTCCGGGATCAAGTCAAAAGCTGCCAAGCTGAGGCCAAAAAGTTGATTGCAGAACTATCTAAGTTACCGAAAGGAAAGCGAAATGCTAAAAAACATTCTTAATGCCGTCAGATATTTTCTGGGAACCTCGGCCTCAATCTATTTAGTTGTTGCGGTGGTCGGCGGTGACCATTTTGCCGCACTCTATCTTGTGTTGTCGCTGGTTAACGGTGCCGTAATCGGAGTCATCCATACCGTACTGGAACAGCGAAATGCAAAGCAGTAAGCATATGGTGTATTGGCCCGATGGTAAATTAGACAAAATGCCAAGAGACGGCGAGCACTTTTTCGCCAACGGCGACGAATACGTTTGGGACGGCGTATTGAATCATTGGTACAATAAATATACGCTAAAAATGGTAGATTTTACACCTGCCGGGGCGCCGAAGATTACGTCATTTTATTTCTCAAGCCCCGACAGGGCGGATGGCGAAGAAATGGTCTCCATGTCGCCAACGAAATGTGAATGCGGTAGCGAGATAGCCGGCAGCTCAGTGCATAGCTCTTGGTGCCAAAAATATGATAAGGGGAAGCTATGAAGAATGGAACCTGGGTGGTTGGCAAACTCGAAGACTCCTGGACGTATCCGGGGCGCGTGATCTGCTTAAACGATGCTTTTGTGATCTTTGAAATCTACGATATCGATGGCAGCAGCTATGAAACCCACAGAATTCCCACAGAAATTAGGCCGGCCCTCCCCTCAGATTTCGACAGATTCATTGTCGACGCCAGCAAGATGATGGTGAGGGCCGAAGAATTGATAGGATCGATGTATGATGCACAGAAAACCGTTACGAAATAAGACCCCATATATTTTGTTGGCTTTGATTGTTGCTGTTGCGCTGTTTGTTCTCCGGCGCCTGGAGAGCTTTAAGTGACTCAAAATAAGCAATGGCGCCTGCCTTATGGCGACACTACGGAAGCCGACGAAAGAGAGTTTAGGAAACTCACATTCCTTTTCAATACGTTTACAAAGACTAGAACCAATATGGAGAAGCGGGTACAGGCAAGATGTCTGATTATATTTGCCCACAAATACCTAATGCTGGGCATCGAGGAGGCCGCAGATGAGTACTTTGCCGAGGCCGAACGGATCTGTCCCAGATATTTTGAGGACTACCTGACAGAAGACATGGATAAATTTTTAGAGTTTGACAAAGCCTGTCGAGATATGGCAGAATGGTATCAAGAGAAGTTCAAGATTTAAGGAGAGATAGCTTATGGTCGATAAAATTTTAAAACTCGTTGAAAACAATCTGGGGAAAACTAGACTACTATTCGTGCTCTTGGCGGCACCCGCAATGTATTTCTTCATTTCCGGAAACCACACACTAGGTGTAGTGTTCTCAGCAGTCTCTGCGGTTCCCGGAGGCTTCGCACGCTATGTGGAAACAAAAGATTCGGGGATAGCCTTGGGACTCGTATTGCTATGTGCAAATGGGCTCATCTCTGTTCTTTTTGGCGTCGCCATAGGCTTTGCCGCTTTTATTTTTGGCCTAGCATTTACTACAAAGTTATTGAAATTCTAAGGAGAATAAACAAATGAATCAGGATACGGCGAAAGCAAAATGTATGGGCATGGTCGTGGCTAAAATAAATGGTGTGAATAATTTCTATGAGAACGAGGCGAATCTCATTGTTTCGTGCGAACTCGCCGGACAAAAAGAGGATGCCACGATCGATGAGATTATCGAGAGCCTTGCGAAGCATTCCCCTGGCGATTTCCTAGGCCGTTTGAGTTATGGATTCGTACAAGTATGGATTAATAAATTCGAGAAGACGAAGCTACTGCAACAAAAAGATTGGGAAGGTTGAATGATTTACGTCGATGCAAATCCGAAAGAGTTCATGGAAAAACACGGCATCACAGAGAAAAAACCATGCGAATGTGGAAAGACAATTGAGTTGCATAGACCGTTTTTTATGAATTCAGGCCACGGGAAAATGGCAGGAATGAAACTAAAACCTCATGGGTGCAGTCATATTGGTGAAGGCGCATTCTGTGTGGTGCCAACAACTCAAGAGGGAATTGATTTTTGGAGCGTGGCTGTCGGAGCTGCAAGAGGTTTGGATTAACAAACCGTAGGAAAAGTTGAATTGGAGACGAAATGAACGAAACTAAAAATGATAAAAGCGTCTACTTGGTTTTTGAACTCCGACAAGACGGCACGATCTACGTTTTGGAAGAATTCAAGACCCAGGAAGAGGCGCAGAATTTGGCGTCCAAACTAAATGGAAAAGTCGCGGGAAGCTCTAGCTTCGGATACACGAGTGGCTAACTCAGACCTGATCATTTTAGAATGCATGTACTGCGGCCACAAAGAAGAGATCTGGGCGCATCAGTTGGAATACGATAACCAACCGAAATGCCACAAATGTGGCGACACCAAACTTCGAGCCCATTACAGGCGAGATGAAAAAATCGACACCTACGGCAAGAAGGTGGGGCCCAACAATGACGACAAAGGCGATGGGTGGAATAAATGGTAAATAGTGCGTTAATTGCCGCTATCTGCTCTGCGGTTTCCACGAATCCCGGAGACGTGTGCCCAAAAACAACAGAAGCGCTGGGCCGGCAAGCCGGTGTCTATCAGATTTTCGATCAAACCGAATCCTATATACGCCGGGAAGCTGATTCCTACACTCCAGAGACTCTTAAAACAATTTTAGTTTACGTTTTGACAATAAATAGCATGGCGAGAGGCGAAGACCTACGATTTTACTTTAAAATCCCCGGAGTCTGTGATACGGTAGGGATAGGTGGCTCAATCAGTAGCCAAAGCGTAGATATGCATTGGAATTTTTAGGAGGCGTTATGACTAAAGAGTTGACTCAGAAACAAGTGTTGGAGACGTCGATCGATATGGCGACAAAACTAATGGAATCGACTCGGATTCCTGAGGTTCAAGATGCTCTTGAGCTTGCCCTTATGTATTTGGGACAGGTTAGGTCGCATATCGTAGACGACAGTATTCCGGAATACGACTCCGCTATGCTGATGAAAATAAATGGTCGAAGAATCAAAGTAGAACTATAAGGAGACGGTATGTTGAAAGTAAATAAAAATGTAAAGTTGGCGTTGGCGACAATTGAGTTCCTAAAAGGAGCCGAGGGCCCGGTACGGACGCAAGACATTGCGGCGAAGATCGGGACATCAACGGCTTTTCTAGAGCAAATCGTTCGAAAGCTGCGAGTTGCTGGTATCACCAAATCAGTTCGGGGTCCCGGCGGCGGATCGGTGTTGAGCCGAGGCCAGACAGTGACTGCTCTTGGTGTCGCCAAGGCTTTCGGCTACGTCGGACAAGGCGAACTCTTAGGCGCCACGGGAACCCTTAGCGGCGCCCTGGAGAAAGCTTTTGAAAGCGTTCGGATCGAGCTTTGAATACTTTCAGGGTGAGCCGCGACAAAAATAGCGGCGCCCTGATCGTCGAAAGAGATTTTGCCGTAGAGGACCGTATCGGGATCTGTGTCGATATCTATTTCAGACCAAAAGGATTATGGCGACGCCTGCTACTTTTACTGGGCATGGATTATCCGGGCCCAGTAGCTATGGAGGTCGTAACTGGCGGCAACATAGTTTATTCCGATTCCCACCGAACTTTTCGGAACCTAATGGTCGTGGAGAGTTCGTATGTTGTGGCGAAAAAGGGCAACGGAATAGTTCGAGCGGTTCTGAATCCAGAGGATTTTAATCGGAAATGGCGGGTTTCAATTGGCGTCAAAGAATTGAGCAACTAGGGGGATGGATGGTTGAGATCTGGAAAAATAAGAAAACCGGAAAAACGGTTCGGGTAACGCCTTGGTGGGTGCCGATCGGCGAGCCAATTATCGATGACAAATATTTCAAACAACTCGATCCGATAATCAAAAAGGCCATGGGAAGGCGGAAAGTGGCGCTTGGGACGGTCGCGCAGGCCGGATGGTTGATCGAAAATGAGGACGGTGTTTGGTTTGGAGTTACCATGAGCACTCAAAAAGAATTTAAGAAAATGAAATCGGCTTATCAAAATGACCCGAAGACAGAATAGAACCTCAGCCTCACTATACTATACCTTATCGGGTATAGGATTGACTTCGCTAATGGTATCGGTACCCGATAGGGAATATCGACAAACATATAGATTTCATATCTTTATTGATATCAAATCTTAACTATCTTAACATTCTAATAAATCCCTCCAATAATCGAATAGAGGGAAATATTAGAATTGTAACGTTTTTCGTTACTATTGCGATATCAAAAATATCGGGACAAATTCGTAAGTATTGGGACTAATTGGGGTATTTCGGTTATTGCGACATTGTTAGGGTTGTCGCAATTATTAAGATCATCTGAATACGCTGTAGATCCTAATAACTTTAATTTGGTCTCTTAATTTTGCAGTTGACACTTATCCCTGACTCTGATAGTCTGGTTAAGTAGACACTTAAACAAAGGAGAATAAGATGGCACATGAAGTTGAACAAATTTTATACGTAGGAGAAACGCCTTGGCACGGACTGGGCACACGATTTATCACGCCACCTACTTTGGATGAGGCTATCGTGGCGGCTGGGCTCGACTGGAAAGTAACGACAGAGCCTGTATTCAGTGCGGGCCAAGAAAAACTTCCGGCGCTATTGACCCGACGGTCTTCAGACGGCAGCATTCTCGGTGTCGTAGGCCCCACATACGAGCCGCTTCAAAATCTAAAAGCCTTTGATTTCTTCAAACCCTTTATTGAATCCGGCGAAGCCGCTATCGAAACCGCCGGAAGCCTCCGAATGGGCAAACGAGTCTTCGTCTTGGCCAAACTCAATCTGGACCCAATGGATATCGTGAAAGGCGACAGTGTCGAAAAATACGTTTTGTTGTCGAATAGCCATGACGGAACCCTTGCGGTTCGAGTCGGCTTTACCCCTGTAAGGGTAGTGTGTGCGAACACAATGGCGATGGCGCTTGGCGATAGCGCCAGTAAATTGATCCGTGTCCGTCATACCAAAAATGTAGCCGACAATCTCGAACTGATTCGAGAAACCATGAACCTTGCTAATCAACAATTTGAAGCCACTGCAGAACAGTTTCGGATGCTGGCGGCAAAAAATATCAATCAAGCCGATCTTGAAAAATACATCAAGCTGGTCTTCAATTCGAATAAGAAAATCATTGAAGCCGAAGGCGACACCTCTAGTCTCAACAACAAGCGAATCATCAACGCAATTCAGCCGTTGTTTGAAAAAGGACTCGGAAACGATTTGCCCGGTGTTAAGGGAACCCTGTGGGGTGCCTATAATGCTGCAAACGAATATTTACAATATTACCGTGGCGACGACGCTCAAGTTCGTCTAGACCAGATGTGGTTTGGACAAAGCGCGGCTCTAAATAAACGAGCGCTAGAAGTCGCTGTAATGATGGCCGCAGCCTAAGTGGGATCGGGCCCGCAAGGAGGCGGGTCCACAATTAGCTTGACGGGGATGGCAAGTTTTGATAAGGTGAAGATGGATAACGACTGCAACAAAAGATTGGGAATGTGAAATGAAACAAAACTATATTCCAGGTTCAATAAGTTTTGCTGAAGGTTTTAATGGACCGAAGCACGATATTGGGTTTTTCATGAATTTTTCTCAGGCAAAGGCTGAGGAGATTGTAAAAAATCTTTTATCAGAAGGAAGGAAAATAACTGAAGCGGTTGGCGGTCTTGACGGAGACTGGAATGAAAATCACAGCACAATTTATGACGGAGAAAAGTTTCGCAAATACTCCGCCTTTAGCGGTTCTCAGTGGGCTACTCCGATCTTAATTGTGTATTTCAGCGACGGCCCGTCCGAAACTTTTGAGGTCTGGGATAGAGAAGAGAAACCCAAATTCAATTTAAAATAAAAGGAGACAAAATGAAACCGAGTAATGGAAACCGACCGAGACAACGAAACGACGACAAACCGCTAATGACAGACGAACAGGCCGCTAGTTTTCGCCAGCGCTTAATTGCAGCCGGCGTGATAAAAGAATTCACGCTATCTGGTGGCGATAGGGCTGACTTCATGACGCCAGAAGAAGCCGAGCGATATCGTCAAAATCTTATCGATCAAGGCGTCTTGAAGCCCGGAAATGGACACTATCGAAGCAGCCGACCCAGAATGCCGAGACCGAACGGAAGCGATATCGCGTAGCCATGAACATCTTTCTCAAGTTCAAATTTTACCTGCAGCGAAAATTGAACGGCGAAGTCCCCAGTCGTTCCGAGGTCCTGTGGGCTTATAAACGATATCGACACGCTCGGACCGTTACGATAGTCATGCGATATTATGCTTATGAAGGCGACGATATCGAGACGATCGCTGGTTTCATGGGATTTCCTAGGGAGCGCGTGAGACAACTTTTGATGAAAGGCGTCAGGGAGGCTAGGCGTGACGACTAAACATTTTCCATCTGAATTTCAAGGCGCCAATACGTTGGCTGAAGACATAGCTATCAAACATTTTGGGGAGCGTGGCAGATGCTTGGGCTCGAAATCGATATATGTCTACGATAATCCAAAGAATGTCGTTGTCTTCAACGCCAATCTCTGCACGTCGTCGGCTAAAATATGGCACGGTGACATTGATGTCACAAATGAGTTTCAAAAAATCAAAAGCGTCGCTGTGGATTTGGGACAGAACGTGTATGTGCTGTACGAAATGGATGCGAGATTCGAAAATTCCGACAACCCAAAGCTCGACAGGGCCGTAGTAGTGGCGAGACCGGATGGCAGCTTGTCTTTTGATGGCAGCGGACACGTTGAGATGGCTTTTGGTGCGCCAAGTAAAAAGGTTGTGAAGAAAAAAGAGAAAAGAGCACCAGAAGTTCTAAGCGAAGCCGATTACGAAGCCATTGAGATCCCCGACGTCAAAAAAATAAAAGTCACCAAGACTGGGATGGACCCGCTGTCACAGTTTCAAGACTTCTTTCGTCGCAGCTACGGCGACAAGGCCACAGGCATCTACGGAAGACTATTTGTCACGTCTGCCGATATGGATATTTTGGTTAAGCTGTCCCGACGATACGCTAAGAAAACGATGCCTGGACTTCATCCGGCGAAACTAGAGCAAAGCGTTCAGATGTATTTATTGGATATGGCCCCAGGACACTTTGACGACCCGCAGGACTGGGAGAGACCAAAAACCGGATACCTATTAGAATGAAGCTACGCCTACATCTTAACACCAAATACGGTGGCGTCATTAAGAGAGACGTAAACTAT
>Ga0315275_10008423_pt1 | contig 10030 bp, 8 predicted proteins | sample YL17G03_0_MG_FD_205557 | JGI IMG/M metagenome (GOLD analysis project Ga0315275, IMG submission 205557) | Sediment microbial communities from Yellowstone Lake, YNP, Wyoming, USA - YL17G03_0 | ecosystem: Environmental > Aquatic > Freshwater > Lake > Sediment | place: USA: Wyoming | collected...
GTTCGCTGGTGATGGTCGGAATGGGTGGCGTGGCGGTGGAGGTGTGGAAGGACGTCAGCTTCCGCGTCGCCCCGATCACGGGCGAGGACGCGGAGGCGATGCTCGCGGAGCTGAAGGGCGCCCGCCTGCTCGGCGCGTTCCGCGGCCGTCCCGCGGGGGATCGGGCCGCGCTGATCCAGGCGCTGGTGCGCCTGTCCGGGCTCGCGGCCTCGCACCCGGAGATCGTCGAGTGTGACGTCAACCCGCTGCTTCTGATGGACGAGGGCAAAGGCTGCGTGGCGGTGGACGTCCGGGTGCGGGTCGCGGGATGAGGGAGGTGGCGCGGCTCGCCTGGCGTCACCTCTCGGCGCGCCCGCGGCAGAGCGCCCTCACGATCGCCGGTGTCGCCCTGGGCGTGGCGGTCTTCATCTTCACGGTCTCGATGATGGACGGTCTGGTCGTGTTCTTCACCCAGCGCCTCATCCGGGTCTCGCCGCTTCTCACCGTGTTGCCCGAGCGCCTCGACGTCAACTTGGCGCGCGAGGAGCTGCAGCGGGCGCACCCCGACGAGGTCACCGAGCTCACGCGGCCCCCGGTGCCAGACGACCGCCCAACGGTGCGTGGGGCGACCGCTCTCGCGCAGCGGATCCGGGCGGTCCCGGGCGTGGAGGGCGCCTCCGTGGCGGGTGCCGCGCCCGTCGTCCTTTCCTTCGGGACGATTGCCGAGCCGGCAACCCTGGTGGGGCTTGACCCCCACGACGAGGCGACCGTCACCGAGCTGCCTCGCAGCGTCCTGAAGGGGAGCTGGGAAGGGCTGGACAGGCGTCGAGACGGGGCAGTCGTGGGGGTGCAACTCGCGGATCGCCTCGGGGTCCAGGTAGGCGATCGCGTGATCGCCGTGGGCGACACGGGCGTGGGGCGCGAACTGGAGGTGGTCGGGATCATCGCCACCGGCCTGGGCACCACCGACGAGGGGACCGCGTTCGTCAACCTCTCGGTGGCCCAGGGCGTGGCGGGGTGGGGCTCCGACGAGGGGAGCGAGATCCGGGTGCGCACGGCCACCATGACCGGGCTGGACGGCACGCGCAGAAGGCTGCAGGCCGTTACCGGGCACCGCGTCGAGACCTGGGAGGAGTCGAGCCAGGCTTCGTTGAAGCTTTTCCGCATGATCGGCATGACGACCTACCTGCTCACCGGGTTCGTGCTGGTGGTGGCCGGGCTCGGCATCGCCAACAAGCTCACCACGATCATCCTGGACAAGGAGCGCGACATCGCGATCCTGCGCTCGTTCGGGTTCTCCCGCGGCGCACTGCGCGGTGTTTTCCTGCTTGAGGGTGTGCTCCTGGGCAGCGCCGGGGCGGCGCTGGGCTGCGGCGCAGCGGCTGCGGCAATCGCATACTTCACGGCGTTCCCGATCCGCTTCGCCCCGCGCGAGGGTGCGGTGCTCGCGTACACGGAGCTCTTCCTCGCCAGGGACCCGCGCTACTACCTGATCATCAGCGTGGCGGCACTGGTCATCTCGGCCCTCGCGGCGCTGGTCGCGGTCCGGCGCGCGGTGCGCGTCGTCCCCGTGGAGGTCCTCCGTGGCAGCGCGTAGAGGCGGGCTTGTCCGCCCGCCCGCCCGCACTGGCCTGCCCGCCGGCCACCCCCCCAGGCGTGAAGGCGTGCCCCCCACGCGCCCACCCAGGTGTCCGACTCGCGACTTGGAGATTCTCGCTCTCACTCGGAGGCTAGCCGTTCCGTGCAAGCCTTCAGGCCTCCATACCTTCGAGCCTTCATGGGCGAGGTGGGCGCGATGAGGGTCAAGACACAGCTTGACCCACGCGCTGGGGCAGGGCCAGTCCTCAAAGCGCGCGGGCTGGTACGGAGGCTCGGGCAAGGCGCGGCGGCTAGGGAGGTCCTTCGCGGGATCGACCTCGAGATCGACGAAGGCGAGTTCGCCGCACTCGTGGGGCCCTCAGGCTCCGGCAAGTCCACGCTGCTCTACCTGCTGGGAGGGCTCGATCACCCGGACGCCGGGAGCGTCGAGATCGACGGGGAGAACCTGGCGCGGGTGGATGACGATGCGCTCGCGAGGCTGCGCAACCGGCTCCTCGGGTTCGTGTACCAGTTTCACTTCCTGCTCCCGGAGTTCTCCGCCCTCGAGAACGTCCTGATGCCCCTGTGGGCGCGCGGCGGTGGCCGCTCGCGCGCGGACCGGGCCTGGGGCACGGAGCTGCTTGAGCGTGTGAGCCTCGCGGAGGCGGCGGACAAGCTGCCGCGCGCGCTCTCGGGCGGTGAGCAGCAGCGGGTGGCCGTGGCGCGCGCGCTCGTGAACCGCCCGCGATTGTTGCTGGCGGACGAACCCACGGGGAACCTGGACAGCGCCAACGCCCGCGCGGTGTACGAGCTGTTCCGGGAGCTGAATCGCGGGATGGGGCAGACAATCCTGGTGGTGACCCACGACCCCGAGTGGGCCGCGCGCAGCGACCGCGTGCTCCGCCTGCTCGACGGGCTCCTGGTCGGTGACGAGAGGAGAAAGGAAGGCGCATGAGACGTTGGCTGGTGCTCGTGGTGCTGGTGCTGGTGATGGGCGGGGTGCTCGGCAGGGTGCTGTGGAGGTCGTGGAGAGGACAGGAGGTCACTCTGGCCACCATCGGGTCGGGCCGGGTGGTCACCGCGGTCTACGCCACCGGGCGGGTGGACTCCGACCAGCGCGCCACCCTGCGCGCGCGCGTGGCGGCTCCGCTCGCCGCGGTATTGGTGGGGGCAGGACAGCCCGTGAAGGAAGGCGAGGTGGTCGCGCGTCAGGACGATGCGGCGTTGCGCCTGGCCACCGAGCGGGCGGTCGGTGAGCTGGAGGCGGCGCGTGCGAGCTTTGCCCAGGCGCAGGACGAGGCCACCCGAAGCGAGAAGCTGGTGCGGGACGGGCTTCTGGCCGAGGACGCTTGGGTGCGCGCGCGGGAGCGGGCCCGGGAGCTGGCCGCGCAGATGGCGGCGAAGGAGTCGGCCGTGAGGATCGCCCGCGAGCAGCAGAGCTGGACGGAGCTGCGGTCGCCCCTCGCCGGGGTGGTGACTGCGTTGCTTCACCGCGCGGGCGACCCGCTCCGCGAGGGGGACGAAATCGTCACCGTGGTCGACCTCTCCCGCGCCTACGTCCGTGTTGCCGTGGACGAGCGCGACGCCGGTCGAGTGAAGGCGGGGCAGGAGGTGCGCATGGTCTTCGACGCCTACCCAGGCCAGCTGCTGCGCGGCGAGGTGTTGCGCCTGGTCCCTGCGGTGGACCGCCTGACCAAGTCGACGGACGTGCTCGTCTCGCTTCCGCAGGAACGGCCTCCGCTCCAGCTCGACCTCACAGTGACCGTCAACATCGTCACCGGGGTGGTGGAGGACGCTCTCGTGGTGCCGCGCGACGCGCTGGAAGGCGCGGGGGTGAAGCGCGCGGTCTTCCTTTTGGGCGAGCGCGGTCGCGCGGCGCGCCGGCCCGTCGAGATCGGCGCCTGCGACGAGGACCGCTGCCAGGTGCTCGCCGGTCTTGCTCGCGGCGACAAGGTGATCTCGCCGCTTCCGGCTGGCCTCGCGGCAGGGAAGCGGGTGTATGTCGGTGCCAGGTAGGACCATCTTGGAATCGCCCCGCGCTCCCGGAGTCGGGGGCAGGGCTCGCGACTGGCTCTGGCCGGGAGGGGCGGCAGAACGATGTTCCTAGCTGGCACCGGGATAGACCACCTGCGCATCGCCGAGGCCCAGCTTCGCGGGCGGCCGCGCCAGTCGGCGATCGCCCTGCTCTCGGTCGGGGTGGGCTCCGCGATGCTGATCGTCACCTTGTCCCTGACCACAGGCCTCTCGGAGGACTTTCTCAAGAAGACCACCGAGAGCTCGGCCCACGTCGAGGTGCTGCCGCGCCGGCCGCAGGGGTGGCGGCCGGAGAAGCTGGCCCTGCCCGGGGAGGCCGTGTTCGACCTGTCGCGCCACCACATCCCCGACGAGAAGCGGGCGGTACGGGGGGTGGCCGGGGTGCTGGCGGCGCTGCGCTCGATCCCCGCGGTGCGGGTCGCGACGCCCGCGGTGGAGGCGCAGGTGGTGCTGCTCTACGGCACCGTGCGCAGGCCGGCCGCGCTTTCGGGCGTGGTGCCCGAGCTGGAGCGCGCGGTCACCGCCCTCGACACCAAGGTCGTGCGCGGGTCCTGGGCGGCGCTTTCGATCGCGCCGGACGGCGTGATCTTGGGCAGTCAGCTCGCGCGCTCCCTGGGCGTGGACGTTGGCAGCCACCTCCAGGCGGTGGGGGCCGAGGGTGGAGCGGTGCCGCTCAAGGTGGTCGGCATCGTCGCGTCCGGCCTCGGCCGCGTTGACAAGACCCTGGCGCTCGTCAACCTGCCCCTGGCCCAGGCGCTCACCGGCCTGTCCACCGACCAGGCCACCACCGTGCGGATCGCCCTCTCGAACCCGCTGGACGCTCCGGCGGTGGCGCTGCTGGCGCAGCAGCGCACCGGGTACGTGTGCCGGTCGTGGCAGGAGCGCAGCGCGGCCTCGGTGGATGCCTTCAACCGGCAGAACATGATCACGCTGGTGCTCGTGCTGTTCACGACGCTGGTGGCCGCGTTCGGGGTCGCCAACGTGCTGGTGCAGCTGGTGGCGGACAAGCGGAGGGACATCGCGATCCTGCGCGCCGCGGGTTTCTCGCGCCACGACCTGGGCATGATCTTCCTCCACCAGGGCGCCCTGCTCGGCCTGCTCGGCGCGGCGCTCGGCTGGGTTCTCGGGGCGGTGCTCATCCGCGTGGTGGCGGCGCTCCCGGTGGACTTCGGCGAGCAGGCGGCGCTGCGCAACGAGCACCTGCAGATGGCCGAGTACCCGAGCTTCTACCTGGCCGCCCTGGTGGTCTCGGTGATCGTCTGTGCGCTCGCCTCCGTGCAGCCCGCGCGGCGCGCCGCCTCGCTCGAGCCCACCGCCATTCTGCGCGGCGAGCACTAGAAGATTGGGCGCAGAGCGCAGCGAGTCAGAAGCCGGGGAACTCGCCGATGCGGTCGCACCGCTGTGCTGCGATCTCTGGGGCGGACGCGAGCTCGGCGAGGGTGCGGTGGAGGCGCGGGTGGAGCCAGCCGGGCGCCAACTCGGCTGCAGGCGCCAGAGCGAAGCGACGCACCCCGAGGCGAGGGTGGGGGAGCACCAGCGCGGGGGCCTCGATCACGACTCCGGGCGCGATGAGCAGGTCGAGGTCGAGCGGGCGGGACCCCCAGCGCCGCTCCCGGGCGCGGTCGCGGCCCTCCTCGGCCTCGAGGCGCTGGCAGAGCGTCAGGATCGCCACCGGGTGCACTTCGGTCTCCAGCAGCGCGGCGGCGTTGAGGTAGTCGGGCTGGGGTGGTCCCTCGGGGGCGCTCCGCCAGACGTTCGAGCGGGCGAGCACCGCGACGTGGGATTGGAGGCTTGCGAGCGCGCGCGAGAATGCGCCCAGGACGTCGCCCGCGTTGCCGCCGAGTCCGATCAGCAGCTGCACATCTGCCTCCTCGCAGGCCGAATGATAAGATAGTAATTAGTCTTTGGAGGGCAGCACCATGGGCGACGCGATGGAGAGGGCGCGGGCGGCACGCAACGTGCTGGAGCGCCTCGGCAAGAAGGTGCCGGTCTTCTCGGGTTACCTCGACCGCGAACTGAGCCGGGAGATCGATCAGTTGGTGCGCGCCCACCTCGCGAACAGCCTGGACGCCGCGCGAGCGACCGTAGCGGAGTACACCCGCACCCTCCACCTCGGTGCTGGGGGGAGAATCGAGCGCCTCGGCAGCCTCGACAAGGAACTCGGCGCGCTCGCCAACGCGGTCCGCCACGCCGGCTCCGGCTACACCGGGCTCTTTGACGCGGTGAAGGTGAAGCAGGATCAGCTCGAGGCGGTCTACCACCTGGAAGTCACCTTCGTCGAGGACGTGGAGGCGGTGGCCGAGGCGGTGGAGCACCTCTCCGACGGAGAGGATGTGCTGGACACACTCTCGAAGGCCATGGCGAAGGTGCGCGTGCGCTTCGAGGGCCGGGACCAGGCGCTCAAAGGCGTCTTCGCCTAGCGACGTTGCAGAGGAGGCGGTGCGATGAGCCAGTTCCTCGAGGTGCTTGAGCACTACGATCCCACGGGCCACGAGATCGCGTTCCGTTTCCCGCCCGATGGCAGCGCCGAGATCAAATTCGGCGCGCAGCTCGTGGTGCACGAGGCGCAGGAGGCCGTCTTCTACCGCGACGGGCGCGCGCTCGACGTCCTCGGACCCGGGCGGCACGCCCTCACCACCCAGAACATCCCGGTGCTGACGAAGGTGCTCTCGCTGCCGTTCGGCTTCACCTCCCCGTTCCGGGTGCAGGTGGTGTTCGTCTCCAAGCGCACGTTCCTGGACCAGAAGTGGGGCACCCGCGAGCCGGTCGTCTTCCGCGACCGCGAGCTGGGCGTGGTGCGCCTGCGCGCCTTCGGCGCGTACGCGTATCGGATCCACGATTCCCGAACCTTCGTCAACACCGTCGTGGGTTCCCTGGGAGAGTTCGACACCGCGCGCCTCGCCGACTTCTACCGCGACATGATCGTGGCTCGCCTCAACGACCTGCTGGGCGAGAGCCTCACCTCGATCCTGGACCTGCCCGCACGGTACGACGAGCTCGCGACGCTCGCGAAGGCGCGCCTGACGGAGGACTTCTCCAAGTACGGCGTGGACCTCTCGGACTTCTACATCAACTCGATCACGCCGCCGGACGAGGTCCTCGCTCGCCTCGACGAGCGCGCGTCCATGGGCGCGGTCGGCGACCTCTCCGCCTACACCCGCTTCAAGGTGGCGGTGGCGCTGGGCGATGCGGCGCGCGCCGATGGAGGGGCCGGCGGGACGGCGGCGGCGGGGATGGGCGTTGGACTGGGGGCAGGGTTCGGCGTGCAGATGGCGGGGGCGCTCTCGGAGGCGATGAAGGGCGGCGCCGGCGGAGGCGCGGCGGCCGCCGGCGCTGCCACCTGTGCCCGCTGCGGCAACCCCGTGCCCGCGGGGTCCCGCTTCTGCCCCACCTGCGGCGTGCCGGCGGCGGTGAGCCCCTGCCCGCGCTGCCGGCAGCCCGTCCCCCCGGGGGCCAAGTTCTGCCCTTACTGTGGGTCGCCGGTGGTGCCCGGCGCGAGCCCCGCCACGGGCTGACGGCGGTCCCTTCGACCTCTCTACTGGCTGACTTCCTCGGGAAAGAGTGTGCGTTGGGGGCAGACCAGCGGCTCGAGCCGAGCCATGACGACATCGCCCCAGCGCTGGCGCTGATCGACCTCCAGACGCAGCACGTCGAGCCCGCGCCGCTGCAGCTGCTCGTCGAGGAGGCTGTCGATGTCGCGCTGAAAGGCGAGATCCGTGTCGCGCACGCCGTCCCAGTGGGGTGTCGTCCACAGGGGAACCTTGACCAGCACGTCGTAGGTCGGCAGCCACGCGGCCAGCAGCGGCTCCCAGCTCGACTGCGGCCCGGCCGCGTGGTAGAGGTAGCAGTAGTTGTCGAGCACGGAGCGGTCGCAGATCACGAGCGGGTGGTCGGCCTCCGCCTCGAGCTCCCACGCCATCTGCGTGTGCAGGATCCAGCCCTGAGCCGCCGCGCTGGTCTCGCGGTTGATCGGCAGCGGGCAGCGGCGCGCGACCTCGCGGACCAGCTCGACGTCCACGTCACGCCGCTTCAGCCTGGCCGCGAGCTCGAAGCACAGGGTCGTCTTGCCGACGCCGTGGGTGCCGATGAGCGCGACCTTCACTCCGGCACCCCGTCCTCGAGTGAGGAAAGCGCCGTGAGCAGCGCGGCGCCGTCGCGCGGGCGCTGGTCGCGATCCTTGGCGAGGCAGCGAACGATCAGGTGGGAGAGCGCCGGCTCGAGATCGGGCGCCAGCGCCTGCGGGTCGGGCGGCGTCTGCTCCAGGTGGGCGCGCAGGATGTTTCCGGTGGCGAAGGGCAGCGAACCCGTCGCCATCTGGAAGAGCGTGACGCCGAGGGCGTAGATGTCGGTGCGCGCGTCGGGGTCCTCGCCGAGGATCTGCTCGGGGGCCATGTAGTACGGGGTGCCGGTGGCGCCCGAGGCGGAGAGGTTGAGCTCGTCCAGGCGGCGTGCGATGCCGAAGTCCAGGATCTTCACCTGGCGGCGGTCGGCCAGGATCATGTTGGCGGGCTTGAGATCGCGGTGTACGACTTGGCGGGTGTGGGCGTACCCGACGGCGTCAACGATCTGTCTCAGGAGGTTCAGCAGGTTGAGGCGGACGAACGAGCCCTCCTCACGGATCAACTGCAACAGCGTCGGCCCCGACACGAACTCCATCGAGATGTAGAACGACGAGAAGCCGCGGTCGAAGTCGTAGATGTGCACGATGCCGGGGTGAGAGAGCGCGGCCGCGGCGCGCGCCTCGCGTTCGAAGCGGCGGATGGCGTCGGGGGTGTGCTGCCGGGGGTTGAGGATCTTGATCGCCACCGTGCGCCCCAGCCGCGTGTCGCGTGCCCGGTAGACGACGCCCATTCCGCCACGGCCGAGTTCCTGCTCTAGGACGTAGCGCGAGGCCGCGTCGGTGATCGCCCCGGCACGCGAGTCCGGCGGAGGCGTGATGCCGGAGCCGGAGGATGCCGCCTGCTCGTCGGCGGCGCGCTGGGCGGCGACGATGTGCAGCCGCTGGACCGCATCCTGGTACCCGTAGTCGAAGTCGACGACCCGCTGCCACGCCGCCTCGGCGGCCCTCAGGTCGCCGTGCTCCTCGAGCAGCTCGGCGAGCGAGTAGAACGCGGGGAGCAGCTCGCGCCGAACCGGCAGGCCGGCGATCGCCCTCTGGACCACGGTGATCGCCGTCGTGACCTCGCCCTCGCTCTGCAGCCACGAGCCGACCTTCACCAGCGATTCGACAAGGTTGGGGAAGGTGCCGCCGTAGGCGGAGAGGAACTCCCACGCTCCGCGCAGGTCGCCCTGTTCGAAGAGGATGTTGAAGCCGTCCTCGACCTGCCCGATGCGGCCCAGGAGCTGGGCCCTCTCCTTGACCAGCCCGGCGCGGGCGAGCACCTCGTCGGCGCGGATGACGTCGCCGCCACGCTCGAAGCAGCGCGCGGACTCCAGGTGTTCCCCGACCGATTCCCAGACCAACCCGGCTTCCACCCAGTCGCCGATCTCCGCGTACAGCCGGCCGGCCTCGCGGGGGTCGAGGTGCTGCCGGGCGATGTCGGCCGCCTCGCGCAGCAGGCCGGCGCGCCGGTAGCGGTCGAACGCCTCCTGGTAGCGCCCTAGCTTCTCCAGGGCGGCGGCAGCCTCCGCGGCCATCCCCGCGGTCTCGTACTCCTGGAGCGCCTGCTCGAGCTTGCCGTCGACGAAGAGGCGCTGCCCGCGGATCCTGGCGGCCTCCTCGGTCTGACCGCCGAGCCGAAGCGCCTCCGCCGCCCGCATCGTCTCGCCGGCCTGCTCGAAGGCGCGCGCGGCGTCGAGCGGCTGCCCGGCGGCGAGGTAGAGGTCGCCCGCCTCGCGGTAGCGCCCGCAGGCGACGGCGACCGCAGCCGCGAGCGCCGGCCGCTTGCTCTCCCGGGCGGCTCGGATCGCGACGTCGGCGTTGACCGCCGTGAGGCGGCGGCTGTCGAGGGCGAGCTCGACCGCGTGAGCGGCGCGGCGCATGTCGCCCGCGCGCAGAAAAGGATCGATCGCCTGCTCGCTGCGCTTGTTCTCCACCAGGAACTGGCCGTAGCGCATCCACGTCTGCTGCGCTCTGGCGTCCTGACCTAGGCGGGAGTAGAGCTGGGCGGCGCCCCCGAGGACTTCGCCGCCCTGGCGCTCCATGAACTCCGCGGCGCGGGCGAGGTTGCCTCTGGAGCGCGCGAGATCGGCGGCGCGCCCCCAGTCGTGGGCGCGGATGAAGTTGCGCAGCGCGCGCCGCGGCCGGCCGGCCTCCAGCCAGTACTCTCCGGCCGCACGGTAGTCCCCGCGGCTGGCCGCGCGCGAAGCGAGCTCCGCAGTGCTTCCCGCCAGGGGCGAGAAGACCCCGAAGGCGCCGAGCACCAGCACGACGACGAGGAGGTGCCCGACGGTCATGATCGGGGCGGAGTGGGCCACGGCGAACAGCGGGGGCAGGGCG
>Ga0315275_10008426_pt1 | contig 10029 bp, 8 predicted proteins | sample YL17G03_0_MG_FD_205557 | JGI IMG/M metagenome (GOLD analysis project Ga0315275, IMG submission 205557) | Sediment microbial communities from Yellowstone Lake, YNP, Wyoming, USA - YL17G03_0 | ecosystem: Environmental > Aquatic > Freshwater > Lake > Sediment | place: USA: Wyoming | collected...
AGGTGATGGACTATCTGGAGTTCATCGCCCGGGTCACGTCCCATATTCCCGATAAAGGCCAGGTCACTGTCCGGTACTATGGCCTGTACGCGAACGCCCACCGGGGGAAGGTCAGGAAGGCGAGTCAGAGGATCCACATCCAACGGTACGTCATCAGGTGGACAAACCGGACCTTAAGTGATAATAGGACATTTTCATGTTGCGGTGACACGCTCCTCATGGCAATTGACACCCCAAAGGCACAGATGATAAAATTCCTATCTGATTTTAGGAGATTATTCAACAAGGACGGGAAGTCAGAGCGCTCGGAAAAAGAATCCTGACCTGTTCCAATACAAGGAGAAATGACATGGAAAATGAGATCCTGAAAAACAAGATCGTCGACGTTCTCAAACGCTCGTCGTTGGCCGCGGTGGCCACCGTTAGAGAGGGCAATCCTTGGGTCCGGTACATGATGATCATGCAGGGCAGCGGGCTGTCGCTGTGGACCACGACTTTTGCCAAATCCCGAAAAATACAAGACATAAAGAAAAACAAGAATATCGACTTGATCATTGGCGGGGATGAGAAAAATTTCCAGGCACCATATATAAACATCCAGGCATCCGCCGAAGTTTTTACCGATATCAAAACCAAAAGGTCGTACTGGAACGATATGCTCAAGGCTTGGTATTCGGGCCCGGAGGACCCCAACTTGGCGATCATTGTCATATCCCCACGGGTCATCGAATATATAGGCGGCGATTCTATGACTCCTGAAGTATACATCGTTTAGCGAGGCTTCAAGGAACGTGACAAACTCCGTTGCGGCTTTGCCCGCATCCGGAGCCCGGACTGCGGCGAAGACCGGCTCCTGATGTTTTCCCGCCGCAGCCGCGGATTCTGCTCTTCGTGCCCTGCCAAGAGGCTTGAGGAGTGGGGCGAGCGGGTGCCGGAGACGCTCCCTTTGGAAGTTGCTCACCGCCGGGTCGTCTTCACCCTCACCTCCATTTTCCGGTGACCGAGGGCCGAGACTACCCAAAGGAAATCCGAGAGACGAAGTCGTGATATTCGATAGCCCTCGCAGACGCTATTTATTCGTCGCTCCGACGGTATCCATCAGCCCGGTGAAGCCCGGCCCACCGGCCGCCACATAACCGTGGCTCGCACCGCTTCGATCCGGGCTGACCCAGAAGGCGAACAGCCGGCCCTTTTTCAGGTGGAACCGGAATCTCACCGGCCGACCCGCAACCGCCGACAGATCCGGCGCGCCATTCCACGTGACCGCCAGGAGCGTCTTGTCGCCGTTGACCGGCTGGCAATTGGCCCGCGAAAACGGCGCGATCACCTGGCCCTGCACATCGAGCACCTCCGCCTGCAACGGACCACCGGCCGCATCCGCGTTCACGAAAAGATGCTGGCCGCCGAACCGCACCGTTCGCGTCGTCAGCGTTCCTTCCGATTCCCCGGCCTCCATCGAGGCGAACCCGTCCCGCCGCAACGTTGCCAGCCCAGTGCTGCACACGCCCGAGGCGGGCGAGCCGCGAACGCCCGCGCGCCCGCTCACGTAGAAATACAGCTTGTCGCCCACCACCAGACAGCATCCGCCGGCCGACTGAATATTCGCCCAGTTCCAATCGCCGTACTTCTCGGAGGGAGCCAGGAAGGGACGACGATCGGGGCGGTCCCAGTGAAATCCGTCCCGGCTGAAACCCAGGCACAGATCGTTCGGCTTGGCCCGGTCCTTGGGCTGGCCCCGCCAGATGCTGAAACACCCCAGCAGAATGCTTTCGTACGCAACGGCATCCGTGTTGTAGAGTTCGGGCGGCGTATTGACGTCCTCGCGGGGCGGATCCAGACGGTCCGCCCCGACCCAGAACGCGGCCTTGCCCAGATCCCCCTTGGCTCCTTCCAGCACGTCGGCATGTTCCTTGTACCGCCGGTAGCGCCCGATGCCCGGGGGCTGAGCGTAATCCCGAAGGTTGTACACCCACATCTTGCGGAACGGGTTGTAGAACACGCTCAACCGGTCTCCAGGTGCTTTGTTTTTCAACGCCAATTCGCTCCAGTGCACCCCGTCGGGCGAGAAGAAAACCTCGAGGTTCCCTCCCTTCGCGTAGAGGAACATCTTGTAGCGCCGCTTCGGGTTCTTCTCCTTCGGATCCCACCAGACGGTACCCGAGTCCCGCTGCCACTCCTCGCCAGGGCCCGACTGCACTCTGTGAACGATGTTCGTGCCCGACACGACATCGAGCGAGGGTTTCTCCCAGATGATTCCGTCCTTGCTGGTGGCGTAGCACGTGGCGGTGCAATACCCGCCCATGTACCACATCTTGAAGATTTTCTCCGCCGGGTCGTACCAGACCCCGTCGCTGAAGACCATGGCACACGGGGCGGGTTGGCCCTGCGAGTTTATCGTCTGCTCCCACGGCTTGTCGGGCTTGAGCACGGGGTTGCCCTTGTACCACTCGGCCAGGTGGAACGCGCGTTTCAACGTCGTCTGCTCGATCAGGAAGTCATCCACGAACAGTTGCCGGCCAACGTCGATAGGGATGACTGCCGGCGGCGAGGCCAGGTACGGCACCGCCATCGGTTCGTAGGTGATCTCCCGCACCGGCGGCCACACCGCCGGGAGCTCGATGCCGTTGTAGAGCACCCGGTCGGACGCCGGAGCGTTCGGGCCTTCGCCCAACGCAACGGAAGCCGCCAGCAGAACGGCGGCCAGTGTTGCACGAAGCCTGGTGTTCCCGGCGCCCTGCGAGGAGCGATCAGAGCAACGAGATTTGCGGTGCAGCATGTTATGGTCTCCAGAACTACGGTTGATCAGATTGGCGCAGTTGCGCGCCGAATAGATAGGTAACATGATGATGTGATGCACCTCCTCCGGGAGTCTAATAGGCCTCCGGCAGGACAAGCTTTTTCAGGAGGTGCACGGATAAATTATGTCGGTATTGACCATCATCGTCAATACTCGAATCTGACGTTGATGGATCAGGAGGGACAGCCGGATCCGATCCGAGCGGGTTCCCAAGGTTCGGGTCGAGATCGAACTGATTGCGGTTCCTTTAAGCTTGATCGAAGCCTTCGCGGAAACGAGAATCTTGGGCTTTTTCCCGATGCCACCGGCCGCTGCCATCAGCGGAGGCTCTCCCATCGGATCGCCCGCTTGAGGATGCGCTCGGCGACGACCCCGACGCCAAGTCCGGGTCCTTCGGGGATGTCGATGAATCCCCCGGCGCCGAGGACGACCGGCGGATAGGCGATGTCCTCGTCGAAATAGCTGCTCGTCTCCGCCGTGTCGCCTGGCAGCGTAAAGCCTTCCGCGGTCTGAAGGTGGATGTTGACGGCCCGGCCGATGCCCGTCTCGTCCATGCCGCCCGACCAGACGTCGACCCCGCGGTCGGCGCAGAAGCGCGCGATCCGCATCGATTCCAGCAGGCCGCCCACCCTCCCCTGCTTGATATTGATGACGCGGCAGGCGCCCAGGGCGATGGCCGCCGCCGCGTCGGCCAGGCTACGGATGGACTCGTCCAGGCAGATCGCGGTCTTCATCTCCTTCTGGAGGAGCGCGTGCTCATAGATGTCGCTGTAGGACAGCGGCTGTTCGACCATCATCAGGCCGAATTCATCGAGCCGCCGCAGATGGGCCGCATCCGCCAGGGAGTAATCGCCGTTCGCGTCGACCATCAACCGGAGCTCCGGGAAACGGTCGCGCACGGTCCGGACCCACTCGATGTCCTGCCCTTTCTTGACCTTCATCTTGACGCGGTGATAGCCCTTGGCCACAGCCCGTTCGACCACCGCCAGGAGCTCGGCGGGCGTCTCCTTGAGGCCGATGCTCAGCCCCGACATGATCTTCCCAGCGGGGCGGCCCAGGAGCTCGTGGAGAGGGACGTTCCTCTGGAGGGCGATCAGGATGAGCAGGCCGTTCTCGATTGTCGCCTTGGCCATCCCGTGGCCCCGGACGCGCCGGAACCGCTCTTCGAGTTCGCCGAGCGCGATCCCCGGCTCGACGAGCGGCAGGAGGAAGTCCTTGATGATATGGCGCGCGGTATCGTTCGTCTCATAAAAATAGAACGGGTCGGGGTCGGAAACGCACTCGCTCCAGGCCGTGACGCCGCCCGACTCGAGGCGCATCAGCATCGCTTCTTTTTCCGTCCAGACGTGGACGCTCGTCCCGAACGGGGCGACGAAGGGCAGCTTGACCGTGACGAGATCGACACGGTCGAGCTTCGGGAGCTTGAGGCACTCCAAGACGGCGGTTGGCGACGAGGGAGGCGTCATGGGCTGATGATATTCACGGCGCCGGGCGGGTGTCAACAACTCAATTCCCGGCGGACGGGGACGCACCGTGACAGGACCCGATGGATAATCAACATCGATATGGATTTAAAGGATTTAAAGATTCCGGCCTAAAGCACGCGGGCCTTGACATGGGACCGCCAGAAAAATAGTATCTGCGCGTGAACACCTCCTCGATGACCGGCCGGATCATCGCTCATTACTCCATCACCGAAAAGCTGGGCGAAGGCGGGATGGGCATTGTTTACAAGGCGCGCGACCAGCGCCTGGAGCGATATGTCGCCCTGAAGGTACTGCCCGCCGAGGTGATGGCCGACCCGGAGAGGCGGCGGCGGTTCGAGCAGGAGGCAAAGTCAGCGTCCGCTTTGAACCATCCCAATATCGTCACCATCTACGACATCGGCCAGTCCGAGGACGTCCACTTCATCGCCATGGAGTACGTCGGGGGTAAGACTCTCGACGCGCTGATCGGCCCGAAGGGGCTCCCGCTCAGGGACGCGCTCGCCTTCGCGGTCCAGATCGCCGACGGGCTGGGTAAGGCGCACGCAGCCAACATTGTTCACCGCGACCTGAAACCGTCCAACATCATCGTCACGCCGGACGGCCTGGTCAAGCTCCTCGACTTCGGGCTGGCCAAGCTCGTCGAAAAAGACGAAGTCTTCCACGACATCTCTGTGACCAGGACCCTGGCCCGGACTCCGGTCACCGAGGAGGGTAAGATCGTCGGGACGGTGGCCTACATGTCGCCCGAGCAGGCCGAAGGCAAACCAGTCGATGCGCGTTCGGATATCTTCTCCTTCGGGTCGGTGCTTTACGAGATGCTGACCGGCCGCCGCGCCTTTGCGGGAGAAACGAAAGCGTCGACGATGGCGGCCGTTATCGCCCTGGACCCGGCGTCGCCGAGCGGCATCTCGGCCCCTCTGCCCGCCGACGTGGAACGGACGGTGATGCGGTGCCTGAGGAAGGACCCTCAGCGGCGCTGGCAGAACATGTCGGACCTGAAGGTGGCGCTCCAGGACCTGAAAGAGGAGTCCGATTCGGGCAAGCTGACAGCCGTATCCCCGGCACCCGTTCAGGCGCGCCGGAGGAACTGGCCTCTGTTCGGGTTGGCGGCAGTGGCCATCCTGGCGGCGGCCGGCGTTGCGGCGTGGTTCATTCTCAGGCCGCGCGAGGCGCCGCCGGCCGTCGAGCCGGAACGGGTCACTTTCGAGTCAGGGGGCGCGTTTACACCGGCCATCTCGCCGGACGGCAAGCTGATCGCCTATTCGTCGGACCGCGACGGCAACTTTGACATTTACGTCCGCCAGATCAGCGGGCAGGAGTCTGTCCGGCGGACTCAACATCCCACGGCTGACTGGTTCCCGAGCTTTTCGCAGGACGGGTCGAAGATCGTCTTCCGCTCCGAGCGCGACGGCGGGGGGATCTATGTGATGGAGAGCCTTGGCGGCGCAGAACGGAGGATCGCCGACAGCGGGCGGCTGCCCGCGTTTTCGCCCGACGGGAAGACAGTCGCTTACCTTGTGGCGACCCCATTAACCCGGCAGGCGAAACTGTTCCTGGTCCCGGCCGGCGGCGGCAATCCCACGCCCCTCCAGCCGGAATTCTTGATTCCCGCGGCCGGGGCATCGTGGTCATGGCCGCTCTGGTCCGCCGACGGAAAGTATATTCTCTTCAACGGCTATCAACCGAACGTCCGGGACAGCCGCGACTGGTGGCTGGCCCCAGCCGCCGGCGGCCCCGCCGTCCGCGTCAAGGCCTCGGCCCAAGGCCCGGGCGTGATGGTCCGCCTGCTTCTCGCCTGGCGGAACAACTATCTTTACTTTTCGGAGGGCTCGACGGTCGGCGGCATGAGCCTGTATCGAGTGCCGCTCTCCCAAAGATCCTATCGCGTGGGAGGGCCGCCCCAGCTCCTCACCTCGCCCATCGGGATGCAGTTCGGCGCCTCGATTTCCGCCGATGGCCGGATGGTCTTCAGCACGACGACGTCCGTGCTGAATGTGTGGTCGGTGCCTTTAAAATCGAGCGATGGCACGGCGTCGGGCCCGCCTGAGCCGGTGACCTCCAATCCACTGGGGAAAATCGGCCTGGCGGTCTCTGCCGACGGTTCCAAGCTCACCTGGTCTTCTTATTCCGAGCAGCAGACGGAACTCCGGGTCCGCGAGACCGCGACCGGACGCGAGGAGGCGATCGCCTGCTCCGGAAAGTCGATCAATCTCTTTCCTATCCTGAGTCCGGACGGCTCCCGGCTGGCGTACATCGATAGGGTGGACGGAAAGTCGGTCGCCTATATTGCCGAGGGCGGCGCGACACCCCAGCAAGTTGCCGGAGGTCCAGAAGGCGGCGCCGTTTCCGGTTTCTTCTCGAAGACAAGGGACATTCTTGTCGCCATCGGGAACAAATTGGCACGCCAGGATGTCGCCGGAAGCCGGAGCACCGCCGTCCTTGACACAACGAGTCAGGGGGAACTCTGGGATGCGGCGCTCTCTCCCTCAGATCGTTGCCTGGCCTTCACCATCGTCCGCCCGGACGGGTCGGCGGCCCTTTATGTCGCCAATGTCGGCGACAAGCCTGCGGCATTGGAAACATGGACCAAGCTGGAGGAGGGCCGCCACTTCATCGGCTCACCCACCTGGTCGCAGGACAGCCGGACCCTTTATTACGGCTCCAACCGCGACGACTTTTTCTGCGTCTGGGCGCAGCGGTTCGCGGCCGATGGCCAGCCTGCCGGCGAGCCCTTGGCCGCCTTCCACGATCATCAGCCTCCCGACATGAAGGTCTACGGGACTTATATCGTGAGGGCGGCTCGCGACCGGCTGTACATGATGCTGGCCGACTTCCGGGGCGACCTCTGGTCGCTCCAGCTTCCCCGCTAACACGCCGGCTGGACGGCTCAGTCAATCGCGTCGATCCACGGAAACTCATCTCCCTTGGGATGAGAGGCGTTTGTTATTCAACATCACAAAGACCAGCCCCGTGCCCGCCCAGAACAGGGCGAGAATTCTCCGCACGAGAGTAACGCTCACGGCCAAGCCGGAGCTCAAGCCGAACAGGGTGAAGAGACCGACGTAGGTCAGTTCGAACGTACCCAGGGAAGCCGGGATGGCGGGGATGACGAAGGCCAGCGTTCCCAGGGTCGTGATCATGAAACTCAGCAGGTAGTTGGTCTTGACGGCGCCCAGGAAGGCCAACGTGAGATGGATCTCCAGCGTCCAGAACAGGACGATCAGGCCGTTGAAGCCCACGGCCTGGACCCAGACGTTCCGGCGGCCCTTCATGAAATCAGCGATGTGATCGTCCACCTGACGGATTTTGTCCCGGTTCCTTTCAAGAATGCCGGGCCTGATCCTGATCTTGACCAAAAGGTCGAGCAACCAGATGAAGATGCCTTTTCGCTGACGGTTCAGGATGAACAGGACGGCCAGTCCGGCCGCGGCTGCCGCCGCCACAAGAAAGAATTTCACCTGGCCGGGCAGGCCGACACGGCTTAGGGCCATGACCACCGCGACGATGGCGAACAGCACCACGGTCAGGATCTCGAGGGTCGTGTCGACGATGATCGAGGCGAAGCATTTTTTCCTGTCCCGGCAATCGGCGACGAGCGCCCGGACGGCCTCGCCTCCAAAATGGGAGGAGGGCGTGAGATACGAAAGAGCATGGCCGGCGATCCTGGCCGCAAAGAGGTTGGCGAAGGGCGGCCGTTCGCCGTAGCTATCGAGGATGATCTTCCAATAATAGGTTCTCATTACCCAGTAGATCAGACGCAGGAGGAACAGCCAGGCCAGCGATTTCCAGGACAACTGCTTTAGGCTTTCCCAGACCCGGGCCTGCCCGGTGCGGGCGATGATGACCACGAAAAGGGCGAGGCCCAGGATCCAGGATAGGGTCAGGAACCTCTTCCTGCTGATCACGGCCGCGCCTGTCCGGGAGCGATCATGCCTGCCGATGACGGCGGAGGAAGGCCGCGACCCGGTCGATCTCATGGCGGCCGATCCGTTCCCGGAAATATTCCTTGGTGATCTCCTGGGGATAGTGGTCGATCTTCGTTTCGACGATCAGCAGGCTGGCCGCGCTGTCCCGGAACCGCCGCGTTGTGTATTCGAAATCTATGGTCGTATCGTCCCTGTTGACGATGAGGATGTAGGGCAAGTCATGAAAAAAGCAGGAGTGCCGCCCGTTCAAAATCATCCGTCCTGTCTCGAAAAAGGTCTGTCCGTCCATGTGCTCCAGGATCAGGTCGACCCTGGAAGACGGATAACGGCTGTAATACTGGGCGAAGCGGTGCAACGCCCGTGTTTTCCAGATTCTGCGGGACAGCCGGGTTGTGGCGAAGAAGCCGGTAACCAGGCGATAGCCGTGCCGTTTCACGGGTTTGAGCTTGAGAGATTTACGGTCGAGATATGGTGTGATGCCCAGGATTCCCCGACATTCCCCATTCAGAGGGACATGATTGGCTACCAGGAAGCCGAAAGAAATTCCGCCCAAGACGAAATGCTCCAGCCCAAACCCGTCGATCCGGCGGCGGACATAGTGAGCGAAGCTCTCCACGCTGATGTCATCGAGAGGAGGGACGTCGCCGGAAAAACCGGGCAAGTCGATGAAATAGACGTTGAAGATGTCGTTGAGAAAATCAATGAGGCCTTTCAGAATGGCGCTGTTGGTGTAAAAGGCGTTGACCAGGACGAGATTTTCTCTTCCGTCTTCCATGTCGATCCGTTGATGTTCCTATAAAAGGGACACTACCTATCAAATCGGCCATTTAAAGTCAACGTCAAGGTCGAAATGTTATGACGTTTTTCGCGCGAGTGCGGGCGGGCTTTTTCAGATCCCAGGAAACTTGAAGTCCCCTGGGTCCGTGACGATCTCGAGAGGAGGCCCGGCCAGAGAATGCGCTCCGGGAGCCCGGTCTCACCGGTATTCCTTCCCATTCTCGAGTGACCGGCTGAACGCTCTGCTCAAATAGACAAACCAGACCGACCAGCCGACGTGAAAGAAGCGTTGTTTCAATCCGGGATACGGGGCCATAAGGTCGGGGAAGTAGGCTAAAAAGCCCAGGGCCATGATCAGGAAGCTCATGGCCGACATTCCTCTGATGTTCGCCAATCGATTCATCTTGGGCCATAAAAGAAAGCCCAAGAGCGGCGATAAGGGCAAAACCATCGCCGGACTCCCCATGGTCAAGTGCATTCGCAAGGGCAATGGGAATATCGCTGCGCCGGCGATCGATAGGGAATACGAAAAAATCAGCAGAACAGGCCAGACGCTCAATTGGAGCTGTCGACACGCACGCAAAAGTCCGACGATGAATACTACGCTCAAGAACGAGCTGAGCATGAGGCCCGCCGAAAACAGATATTGCGACTTCGTTCCGATCGTCCCCAGCTCGCTAACCTGCCTTGAAAGATGATGATAGCCTCCCTGAACGAAACCGCAGAGAAATGTCGTGGCGAAGAAAACCACGGGGATGCCGAATCCGACAGAAAGCAGATGTTTCGTTCTCATTTTGTTTTGATAGGAGATTCCTTTTTTTCGTGGCGCGGAGATCACTCTTCTTGAGCTCGAATTGACGCCTACCCTCACGAAGCGATGTTATTCCCGGCCGCAGACAGCTGTCAAGAACTCAGAATTCGGTGGGCCGGAGTCCAGAGGGGCGGATTTATCGCTCCGGCCAGGCGCGAAAGCGGTCAAACCGGGATAGACCCCTACCCGCTCTAGAACAGCCGCTATTCATAGTCCCCGCCCTCCTCAGCA
>Ga0315275_10008427_pt1 | contig 10028 bp, 8 predicted proteins | sample YL17G03_0_MG_FD_205557 | JGI IMG/M metagenome (GOLD analysis project Ga0315275, IMG submission 205557) | Sediment microbial communities from Yellowstone Lake, YNP, Wyoming, USA - YL17G03_0 | ecosystem: Environmental > Aquatic > Freshwater > Lake > Sediment | place: USA: Wyoming | collected...
TGCCCCCACCACGTCGTGTCCCCCTGTCCAGACACCGTTGTAGTTGAAGTACATGGGGCGCTCGGCGATTATGCTCTGAGCGTTGGTGCACTCCACCTTGGTTGAGAAGTCGTGGGCGGCATCGTTTCCCGTTCCCAGCTTGGTCCTGGGGGTAACCGTTGATCGGGAGTTGGGGGCTACCGTCACCTGGTCGGCTGCCGTTGTGCCGTCACCCTTCATGTAGGTGAGGGTGACTGAAGCTGCCGTGGCTCCCGGGTTCTGTATGCAGAAGTACGGGTCGAAGCCCGGTCTGCATGTGCCTTCCGCGAAGTAGAAGGAGGAAGCTGAGCGATAACCGGTAACCCATGCGCCATTGCAGGGGGAGTTATCACGCCAATACTTCGCTTTCAGTTCCGCCAGCGCAAAGAGCCGGCCGCCAACCGGATCCGATACGAACCCGTCACCCATGCCACCACCATCCTCAAACTCATTCGAGGCGCTGCCCCAGGCACCTGACGCCGGATTGAAGTACCATACGCCGCCCTGGAAGAAACTTGCGAAAATATAGCTTGTGTTCACGTCGTAGTAGAGACCGGTGGCTCCGTTTCCGCCTGTTGGCGCCCCTGTGTCGGTCCACGTCGACCCTGAGTATGCCCACACTTCCTGTTCCGACGCGGATCTATCAACCCCCGCGAAAAGGACGCGCGTCTGGGGGTCGAAACAGACTTTCATCGCCTCTTGCTTATCGAGTCCCATGTCCTGGAAATCCGGGTTGAAAGCGCTGTGGGAATCCGGTCGCGTCGAGGTGTCGGCGTTTTGCAGGCGCCAAACCGCTACGGCGGTCGGCCAGCTGTTGCCCTGGTACAGGACATCTCCCGAGTAATCAAGCGATATGCTGACGGCGTGACCCGCGCCCGTCGCGTTAGCATATCCCAGGTAATCCCAGGACTCTGCTGAAGCTGAGGGGTCGTTTATCCTTATGATTCCCCATATTATATTCGCCCCGTACATGATGTCTCGCGAGGAGTCGTAGGCGAAGTCCACTATGGAATCAAAATGCAGGTTTCCGCCTTGATCCCTGAAGCCGTGTCCCATAAGTGACCACGTGTCGTCGTTGGGGTTCAATTTATAACCACCGTTCGCACCCCAGTAGAGGACGTCGTGGGTGGGCTCGTAGAGGACGTCACCCTCCGGGTTCCCGTCTAAAGTCCAATTCATCCATTTACCGCCCTGGTACCTGTAGAGATGGCCGTTGTTAAAGGTCAGGTAGAGACCGTCACGTTTAGTGTCGTAGGCGATCGATTTGGCTTGATAATCTGTCTCTCCGACACCTGGGGTATCGAGATAGTTCCACATAAAGGGGCCACCCGGCGAGAACGCCCCTCTGCCTACAGAGCTCTGAATCACGGCGCCTGCTGTTTGCCCAAGAAGAGCCACCGATCCCAGCAGGAGAAGGAGCATCACGGAAAAAGCCACGATCGTCCGTCCAGGTCCTTCTCGATCGCCTATGTTTATCATCTTCGAGACTCCTTGCTTTCCATATACCTTAGCCTTTCCCCTGCGCGGTGAACCATGCATCTGCAAACGCTCCCAAGTTATAGTATCGTCAGGAATTGCATCGTGATCTTAATCATAGGCCGACGCATTTCATCCAACTTCCCCAATGGTTTCATCATAGCATCATAAAACTAATTCATTACTCATCATCGGCATGGGACAGGTTTCTCATGAGGGAGATTGGCGTGAACTCACGCCAACCACGGTGCTCGAGGCTGTGGAGTGGGAGATAGAGATTACCGGCAAGGTGCTCGGCCATGCGAGGCACGAAAGTCCTTGTACCGACTGAAGTCGAGATTGTCGAGGAAAGCGGGGAAACGGATCGAATCGGTGACATGGAGCAGGAGACATGGCACAATCGATCTCCGTTCTTTCCGTCTCAGTTCTTTACGGGCCGGAAGTGTGGCATGATTAAACTGAGGTGATGAAAATGCCCAGGGTAAACAAGGTATTAAGCGTAGGAGACAAGGCGCCCGATTTCACCCTGCGCGACGCTTCCACGGGCGAGATGGTCAGCCTGGACGGCTTTCCGGGGCAGCCCCTCATGATCATCTTCGGCCGCGGGACCTGGTGACCGCACTGCCGCGGGTATATGGGTCATATACGCGACATCTATGATGAGTTCGAGAAGCGGGATGCCCGGGTGGTGAGCATCCTGGCCGAGAGCTTTACCCGCATACAGGAATTCCTTCGTGACCACAAGTATCCTTTTCCGGTGCTGTCCGATGTCAGGCGCGAGGCTGCCAGGCGGTACGGGGTGTACGTGCGGGTGAACTTCGAGTCCGTCAACATAGCCCGGCCCTCCGACTTCATCCTCGATAAGGACAGGACCATCAAGTATATCTACGTGGGCAGGATCCAGACCGACTTCCCGCCGGACGAGGAGATCTTCGCCGCCCTCGACGGCCTTAAGAGGTGAGTGTCCCGCTCCTTGAAGAGACAATTCGAGCTAGAGCTAAAAATGAACTGGAGCGGGTGAAGCGGCTTGCGCGATCTAAGTACCTGTGGCCCAGCTCTCATAGCGGGTTGTATCTCAACTGATAAGTCTGAAGAAGAAGTAGCCACCGACGACGCCAAGGGCTGCGCCTGCAACCTGTAAGAGCACAGGCCCGGGGTCTGCCCTGCATTCCCTGAGAATCGTGGTCGGAGGATATTTCTTGATCACCAGTACAAGCGGCACAATCCCCATCGCAAAGAACACGACTCCGCAAATCAGCCAGCCCCATACAACATGGTGAAACCTGAACAGCGCGTATTCGAAGAAGTTCCAGCCAAGAGAGAGGAACAGCAGTGGCAAAATCAGCGGGGTCAGTAAATCTACTCCGCCACGGCGTCCCATCGTGGCAACAAGATAGACGATACTGGCTAGCAAACAGAAGATGGCCACCGGGAATATCCAGATGTAGCCCGGAGCCTCGTGTGCGATGACGTACGGCCCTCCCCTTGCTACAAAACCGCCGAGCTCCAGCACGCCTCGCATTGCCATGAAAAGGCACGTGACGAAGAAGATGGACAAGAATGATGCCAGCAGTATCGCCCAGTTCCCGCTACGGACCCTCTCGGAGGACTCTGTCATCTCCGTTCCTCGATTACTGCCTTGCCCACGCCTCGATGACATGTTTATAGCTCAGATACCGGCATCCAGGCAAGCTGCGGGATGTTCGTTTCCGTTGGTGTCCCGGGTACTTAAACTCAGCCTGGCCTTGAAAACCTTCATGAAAATCCTCTGGAGCGGGAGATGCGGGTCTCTTGATTCCCGAACTTCCTGTCCTTTGTCAATCTCGAAAATATTTCCAGCCTTACGCGCCGTTTGATTAACGATCCCTCACGCCACAGTCTTGTTGAAGTCCAGCAAGAACGGCGCATGATGTAGTATCGTTATTCACGCGCATCCGGTTCTGCACAGTCATTCCGTAGCCCGTCTTGTCAGAAAGGGTGTTGTGAAGATGACCGATGAACGACCAGGAACCCCGTGCGATCCCGTTCTGGAGAGAGCGGTCGATAACCTGTCGAAAGCCGTCCGGTTCGAGACAGTCTCTGCTGATGATGCCTCGAACGAGGATATTGGAGAGTTCGAGTCCTTCCACGCCTTCCTCGAAGATGCCTATCCCCTGGTTCACAGACACCTCGAAAAGGAAGTTGTGGGAGAGGCGAGCCTGCTCTATACCTGGCCGGGCGGGGGCCCCGAAGCGAGGCCGGTGGTCCTCGCGGCCCATATCGACGTGGTGCCGGTAGAGCCCGGAACGCTTGCGGAGTGGACCCACCCCCCGTTCGAGGGTGTCACCGCGGACGGCTGCGTCTGGGGCCGGGGCACCATGGACTGCAAGGGTCAGCTCATCGCAATATTGGAAGCGGTGGAGGCGCTGCTTGCCGAAGGATACACGCCGGACAGGACAGTCTACCTGGCGTTCGGCCAGGACGAAGAAGTTGGGGGACACAGAGGCGCCGAGAAGATCGCCGACCTGCTGAAGTCGCGTGATGCCAACCCGGAGCTCGTCATCGACGAAGGTGGAGTGCTGGTGGACCTGGGGATTCCGGGATTCAAAAGGCCGATTGCGGCGGTGGGGATTGCGGAGAAGGGCTACCTGACGCTGGAACTCAAGGTCCAGACAGAGGGCGGACACGCCTCGATGCCCCCGAGACATACGGCCATAGGCGTTCTCGCTCAAGCCGTCCACAGGCTGGAGGAGCACCCTCCCCCGGCACGGATCGGGGACATTACAAGCGAGACGTTCGCCCACCTCATGCCCGAGCTCCCTTATTACCTGCGAATCGCGCTGGGGCACCCCCGGGTCACCGGCATGTTGATGAAAGCGGCTTCTTCGAGGGTGAACGCGGTCAACGCGATGCTCAGGACCACCACTGCCGTAACGATGATCCAGGGCGGGACAAAGGATAACGTCCTGCCGCAGGAAGCAACGGCTACCGTCAACATGAGAATAATGCCGGGCGAAAGCATCGAGTCGGCAGTATCGCGGACGAAAAGGGTAATCAACGATCCAAAGGTGGAAGTCAGTATCGCGGGCGAAGCATCAAATCCCACCGGGGCGTCCAGGCTCGATTCGCGGGGGTTCCGGATACTCGAGCGCACGATAAAAGAGACCGTCCCCGAGTCGGTGATCGTCCCGTACCTGGTGCTCGGGATGACCGATTCCCGCCACTACGCTCAGATCAGCGATGCCGTGTTCAGGTTCTGCCCCATTCGCGTGGGCAAGGAAGACCAGGAACTCGCGCACGGCACCGACGAACGGATAAAAGTAGACAACTTCGGGGAGTTCATTGAATTCTACGGGCGGCTTATCCGGAACTCTTCAACCGCGGAAACCTGAGCGAGTCTCGAACCGGATACCCTGACTACGCTACAATCCTGTTAGTTTCAGAGGGGGGTCATGAGAAGACACGATGGCATTGAAGTCCTGGCGATCTTCATAGTGGGAATCTTTCTGGTCTCGGGGTGCGGGACGAATAAGCTGGAGGCCTACCATCCTGATAAAGTGCCTACCAGGCAGGTAAAGGTGGGCGACGTGACCATCAGCTACCGGGAGTACGGAAAAGGGTATCCCCTGATGATGCTGATGGGCCTGAGCGGGACGATGGATTTGTGGGACCCCAACTTCATCAACGAGCTCTCAAAGAACAACCGGATAATAATGTTCGACTACCGCGGCATCGGGAAAACCGACAGTGGGAGCAAGCCCATCACGATGAAGCAGTATGCGGACGATACCTCCGGCCTGATGGATGCCCTGAAGATAACCAGGGCCAACGTGCTGGGCTGGTCACTGGGGACATACGTGGCGCAGGAGTTCGCGCTCGCCTATCCGGAGAAAACCAGCAAGATAGTACTGTATGCAGCGGACTTCGGGGGCGAGAAAGCGATCATGCCGACCCAGCAGGTCATCGATGCCATGACCGACCAGTCGGGCTCGCCGCAGGACAGGGAGCACAGATCGATGGTCACCCTTTTCCCTGCCGGGTGGCTCGAAAACCCCGGGAACCAGGAGTACCTGAAGGAGGTATTCGGGAAATATAAAGACACTCCGACCGGAGAGGCGGTAAAGAAGCAGTTCGAGGTATGGAAGTCCTGGCAGGGAACGTACGACCGGCTCCCCCAGGTGAAGAACATGACGCTGCTCATCGCGGGCGCTTCCGACATCAACACGCCCTGGCAGAACACCCCGCTGATGTTCGAGCGTCTCCCGAACGCCTGGATGACTTTGATAAAAGGCGGAGGGCACGGGGTGATGTTCCAGCAGCCCACCGAGATGGCCAACGTCATCAACGGATTCCTGGAGTGAACGCGACGGTATCCTCTCCACAAACCCGGATTCCAGGCTCCCTCTACACTAGGAGGTTAGAAAATGGCGGTTCCTCTATGGTCACCTTCGAAGGAGAGGGTGAAAGCCACCAACATGTACCGTTACATGAACTTCGTCAACGGCAAGTACGGCCGGGACCTGAAAGACTACGATAGCCTGTACCGCTGGTCCGTGGATAACATATCCGATTTATGGGCGTCTGTCTGGGAGTTCGTCGGGGTCAGGGCATCCAGCGGCTTCGACCAGGTGGTCGATGACCCGGACAAGATGCCCGGCGCCAGATGGTTCACCGGCGCCCGGCTCAACTTCGCGGAAAACCTCCTGCGCTTCAACGATGATTCCGTGGCGATTATCTTCAAGAGCGAGGGCCGGCACGCTGTAAAGATGACCTACCGCGAGCTAAACAACGAAGTGGCCAGGGTTGCCGCTGCCTTGAGGGACGCGGGCGTCGGACAGGGGGACCGCGTCGCGGGCCTGATGCCGGCCCTGCCACAGGTGGTAATCGCTATGCTCGCCGCCGTAAGTCTGGGCGCTGTCTGGTCTTCGAGCTCGCCTGACTTCGGTGTAAGGGGCATCCTCGACCGTTTTTCCCAGATAGGGCCGAAGGTCCTCTTCGCGGCGGATGGTTACTTCCTCGAGGGCCGCCAGCACGATTCGCTCGAGGAAGTCGCTTTCATAATGGAGCAACTATCCTCGATAGAGAAGGTCGTGTTAACGCCTTATGCTGAAGCGGAGCCTGATATCGGAAACCTTCGGGACGCGGTCCTCTTCGATGAGTTCAAGTCAACCGAGGACAATCTGGTTATCGAATTCGAGCAGCTTCCTTTCGAGCATCCTCTCTATATCATGTTCACGTCCGGCACGACGGGCCCACCCAAGTGCCTGGTGCAGAGCGCCGGGGGCATCCTGCTGACCCACCTGAAGGAAAGCGTCATACACACCGACCTGAAGCGCGACGATGTAATCCTCTACCTCACGAGCTGCGGTTGGATGTCGTGGAACTGGCTGGTGAGCTCACTCGCGGTGGGGGCCGGGGTGGTCTTCTACGATGGCTCTCCTTTCTATCCGCACCCTGGAGCGCTTCTGGAGATGGCGCAGGACGAGAAAATAACGATGTTCGGCACCAGCGCGCGCTACTTTGAAACTCTCATGAACAAGGGCGTCAAGCCAGGCAGCGAATACGACCTCTCACCTATCAGGACCGTCCTTTCAGCAGGGTCGGCGCTCTCATCGAAGGGTTACGAGTTTTTATACAAAGAGATGAAGGATGACATCTGGCTGGTTGAAATGTCCGGTGGAACGGACATCAACGGGAATTTCGTACTTGGCAACCCCATGGGGCCGGTCTACGCCAGGGAAATCCAGTGCAGGGGTCTTGGAATGAAAGTAGAGGCGTTCAACGATGACGGCAAGCCGTGCACAAACGAGAAGGGCGAGCTTGTATGCCTGGCGGCTGCCCCTTCCATGCCCATCTATTTCTGGGACGACCCCGACAACAAGAAATACCTCGCGGCGTACTTCGACAGGTGGCCGGGGGTCTGGAGGCACGGAGATTACATCCTCATCAACGAAAGGGGCGGGATCGTCATATATGGACGCTCCGACACGACATTGACCGCAGGAGGGGGGCGCATCGGGACGGCTGAGATATACCCGGTTGTTGAGCACATGGAGGAGATACAGGACAGCCTCGTAATCGAACAGAGCTGGAAAGACAGTGTCCGCGTAATACTCTTCGTCCAGCTATCCCCGGGCATCGAACTTACGGAGGACCTCAAGGAGCAAATCGCAGACAGGTTGAAGAAAGACGTGACACCCGCAATCATTCCCGCGAAGATCATTGCTGTCCCGGATATTCCCTACACCCTGAACATGAAAAAGGTGGAACTGGCGGTCAGGAAAATGGTCGAGGGTCAACCGGTGCTCAACAAGGACTCGCTCAGAAATCCAGAATCACTCGACTACTTCGCGGACCTGAAAGAATTACATTGAGATAGGATGTTGTCGTTGGAGGCGCTAGAGGAGCAAAACAGGGAATGCCGGTTTGCTGAAGGTGACATGAGAGATATCGGACCAGGAGGCTGTATATGAAAAATGCAAGGTTGATAGTTCTGTTGTTAACCGTTCTGGTTCTCGGTTTGATCCTCTCGGGCTGCGGCAATAAGGCGCAGCAGGAGAAAGGCTCCAGCACGCAAAAAGAGGCCATCGTGGAGTACTGCGATGAGAAAGGGATCGATATCCCTGCCCTGAACGTCTCGGCCGACAAGACGGTGAGCGGGAAGGACCCCGATTGGGAGATCGACTACGCCTTCCCGGCCGCAGCCGAGGGTGAGGGATACTTCTTCCTCCTCCACAAGACAGGCGGTGGATGGACGGTTATCACCAATACGGCTAAAGTCGGATGGACGGCCGAACAGCTTAAGGCATTGGGCGCACCTACCGACCTTGTGATTTCTCCCACCGGGCCTTAGGGTTGACCCCTTGCGGGGGTCGCACGAAATCTACCCCGAATGGAGCGGGAGACCGGTCTCGAACCGGCGACCTAGAGCTTGGAAGGCTCTCGCTCTACCAACTGAGCTACTCCCGCCCGCACCAACATTAAAACATCCAGGCCCCCCGGCCTCAAGGTCCGCGGTATTCTTTCGAAGCGCGTCCGTGGCAGCAATATGATATCCTGACGCAGTAAACAACCATGAACGGGTGGAAACCATGGCAGAAAAGAAAGAGAAAGGCTTCAGAGTGCTGGCGATCAACGGGAGCCCCCGTGCGGACGGCGGGATGACCGATATCGCCGTCCGGAGGTTCCTAGCCGGCGCCGAATCGGCTGGCGCCTCGGTAGAAGAGGTATACCCCGCGAAGATGAAGATAGCTCCCTGCCAGGGATGCCTCGAATGCTGGTTCAAGACGCCCGGCGTCTGCCGCCACAAGGACGACATACCCTCGCTCTTCGAGAGGATGGAAAAAGCGGACCTGGTGTTGTTCGCATGCCCTGTGTACGTCGACGGCATGACCAGCCAGATGAAGAAGATGTTCGACCGCATAGTCTCGAGCGCGGAGCCGTTTTTCGTGTTCGAAGGAGAGCGGACGTTCCATCCCGGCAGGCGACGCACTGACTTCAAGGTCGCCGTGATCTCGGTCTGCGGCTTTCCGGAGAGGGAACATTTCCTGGCTATCAGCCTCCACTTCAAGCGCATCTTCGAGAACATGAGGGCGGAACTCCTTGGCGAGTTCCTTTTCCCGGCCTCTTCTATCTTCGTCTCGGACCCGGATGCCGTCGCGTCCCAGTTTGAAGCGCTCGAGAAGGCGGGCCGGGAAGCGGTGGCCAACGGCAGCATATCGATGGAGACGATCGAAGCGGCGAATCGGGAGTACATCGATGACCCGAGGGCGTTCGGAGAGCAGTTAAACGAGCTTTTCCATAACGTGCGCCGTTACTATAAAGCAGAGTAGGTCGAAGGGATGTCTGGAGGAGGAAGTGCGATGGAAAAAATCACGGTAGGCGACCTGGATATCTGCTGCCAGGTCTCGGGCGAGGGCTCTCCGCTGGTCATGATACAGGGCCTCACCGCGAATATGGACTGGTGGCCCCCACAGATGCTCGCGGACCTTTCGTCGAGTTACAGGGTATTGACACTCGATAACCGCGGCGCGGGACGGACCGGGGCTCCACCGGGAGAGTTCACCGTCAGGCAGTTCGCGGATGACACAGCGGGCCTGATGGACGCCTGCGGCTTCGAACACGCGCATGTGATGGGTATTTCCATGGGCGGCATGATCGCGCAGGAACTCGCATTGAACTACCCCGAGAAGATCGACAAACTCGCGCTCTGCGCGACCTTCTGCGGGGGACAGGAGTCGGTTCTGGCAACTCCCGAGGTGATGGCGAAGCTCGTCGACCGCTCGGGGACCGACGAGGAGCGGGTGAGACGCACGCTGACGCTGCTCTACCCGGAAGACTGGCTCAAGGAACACGAGGGGCACTTCGACGAATTCTTCGAGGTCTGGTCGAAAGCACCGATCACGGACGAGAACGCGCTCCGCCAGTTTATGGCCACTACCACGTTCAGTACTTACGAGCGTCTCCCTCTTATCGACAGGCCGACGCTGGTGGCCAGCGGGGCGGAGGACATCCTCATACCGCCGGAGAACTCGAGGATACTCGCAGACAGGATT
>Ga0315275_10008428_pt1 | contig 10027 bp, 8 predicted proteins | sample YL17G03_0_MG_FD_205557 | JGI IMG/M metagenome (GOLD analysis project Ga0315275, IMG submission 205557) | Sediment microbial communities from Yellowstone Lake, YNP, Wyoming, USA - YL17G03_0 | ecosystem: Environmental > Aquatic > Freshwater > Lake > Sediment | place: USA: Wyoming | collected...
ATACACAAACTATAATTATAAAGATAATCAGTAAAATTAAAATTCAAAGTCTTATTATTACTAACATCACCAACCCAAATAAACAACTCAACCTCTAAACTAGCATTTTGATTAACACTAGGAATATTCTCATCATAAAAAGTAAAATTAACACCCCCAAAATCACCACTAACACCACACAAACCAACACTCCACAAAGATATTGTTTCATTAAGAGTAAAATTATATAAAGTAGTAACATTATCAACATTAAAAAACCAATAATAAAGAAGAGTACCATTACTACCAGCACTAATAAATGCAGTACAATTATAACCAACAACAGAAAGATAACAACTAGGAATATAAGAAACATTATTATAACTAAAACTAACATTACTAACATTAAAATCATCACTAGCATTAAAATTAACCCAAAGAGAATGATTAACACCAGCAAAAACTCCACCACCACTAACATTATAATTACCAACAACAAAACTATAATAACCACTAACAATATTAAGACCACCAATACTATTAAAAATTAACTCATCACTATTCAAATCATCAAAAGTAACCCTATACTTATTATCACCAACCTTATCAACCTTAGGAATACCAACAACACCCTCAAAATCAACCCAATTACCACTAAAATCATCACTATTAAAAATAACAAAATGAGCCTTAAACTTACTATCAGAAAGATAATATAACCCACCTTTTAAACTCTCAACATAAAAAACCTTCTCACTAACAACCTTCCCATTATCATAAACAAAACCAAAATCATACCTATCAACCAACTTATCACTACTACTACTAACACTATCAACACCACTAATCTTTATAATATTACCCTCAGCAGTATTAAACAACAAACTATCCTTACTCTCAACCAAACCATAATCACCAATAACATTATTAGTATGAATATCACTAACAGATACATTAACAAAATACCTACCAGCAACAAGAATACTACTAGAATAATTAACAAAACTAGTATTCAAAACACTACCTAAACTAATATTAGTCTTATTATAAACCAAACCACCACTACCATCAGTAACCAAAACCTCATAAGCAAACAAACCAACATCATCACTAAAATTAAAACAAAAACTAACATTACTATCAAAAGGATTAAGAATAGTAGAATTACTACTATTAAACTCATTACAATCAGCAACATTAATAACAGGAGGGGTAATATCATAAACCCAAACCCTAACACTAGTATTAGTACTACCAATACCATTATAACAAGCACCCCTAAAATAATAAACCCCCCCACTAGTAACATTAGTAACCCAATAACTATCAGTACTATTAACAAGAACAGGAGTACTACCATCAACATTATCAAACCACAAATAAAAAGTAGCACCAACAGGCAAACTGCAATTAAGACTAATATTGACCTGAGTATTATTGTGGCTATTATTAAGAGGAGTGGGAGTAATAAACTCAGGAGTAATTAAACCCAAATCAGTAAGATAAGTAACAATAACAATACCACTACCACCAGCACCACCAGTACCACCATTACCAGAACCACCGCCTCCGCCACCAGTAGTAGCAATACCATCACCACCGCCAAAAGTAACACTACCATTACCCCCCCCTCCTAAACCAGCACCACCAAAAGTAACACTATAACCACCACCACCACCACCACCAGCATAATAAGAATTATTACCATTAATACTAAAATTCAAACCAACACCACCAGCACCAGCACTAACACCACTAACACCAGCAACACCAACACCACCAGCACCACCACCACCACCGCCAGCATACTTACTACTAGCCATAACACCACTACCACCACTATAACCTTGACCAACTCTACCAGTACCATTATTACTATCGTAAGGAGGTGCATCAGCGGCACCACCACCACCACCACCACTACCACCATCATTACCATTAACACGAGCAGTAGTTTCACCACCACCACCACCACCACCAAGAGCAACCAAAGTATCAAAACTACTATTAGTACCATTAGCACCCTTACCACCAGCAGGATTACCACCAGCACCACCAGTACCAATAACAACACTATAATTAGTAGCATCACTCAAAGAATAAGCACCATCATAAATAAGACCACCAGCACCACCACCACCACCATTACTACCACCACCACCACCACCACTAGCAACAACCAAAATCTTAGCATAAAAATTACCTGAAACAGATAAATTACCATTACCAGTACTAGTAAAAATATGAGTAGTATAATTAAGCCCATCATTAACATCAATAAAACTAAAATTAGCCAAACCACCACTAGCATAATAAGAACTAACAAAAACAGAAGAAACCAATAATAATAACACCAACATTATAAAAGACTTATTCAATAACCATCACCACCACCCATAAGATAAGGCTTACCAAACATAGCAATCATACCCAAGAAACCAACAACAGCAATATAAACAGGCATATAAGTAATAAGGTGATTAGTAATAGGAAAACCAGTAATAGTAGCACCCCAAATAGCCTTCTGAGTAACCTCCTCCCAAATATTACTTAAAAACATACTTCCAACAACACAACCAACCAAAACAACAAAATAAAGTATCATAAACAAAGGATTACCACCAATAAACCAACTACTAATCAATATAGCAAGAACAAAACCAATAAAAACAGCCAAAACAAAATAATCATACTTAGAGGTAGTAGTAGTAATAGAGCCAAGAGCATCCCTACTAGCCTGAGTACTATTCATAACACTATTAGCCAACAATAAAGTATTCATACGATTAAAAGTAAAATAACCAACAAAACAAAAGAAACCAATAAAAAATAATACAACAACTAAGTACAAAACATCAGTACCAGTACCCCTCTTATTAAAACTTCTCACTTTCTATCAACCCCAAAAAAACCACTATAAAAATCATCAACATTACTCCCAATATCAATCAAAGTATTAATCCTATTCCAAGCATCAACATTCCTTTTAAGCTTCTTCTTCTTCTTAATCAACAAAACCTTATCCAAAATATTCTTAGGAATATAACCATAACCACCCCTACCACTAGCACAATCCTTACGAACAGCCAAAATAAATCACTCCCTCAATATTCAAACTTATCATCCTTCTTCTTCATAATACCCTTAAATATATTATACAACATATAAATCACAAAGTAACTAACAATAACAAACAAAACAACACCAAAAATAAAAGTAGTAATACTAATAGCATCTTCCATACTAACCCAATCAATAAACCTAACAACACCCAAACCAGCAAACCACAAACTAATAAAAATAGTAGATATACTCAACAAAGTAACAAAAAGCCTAAAAACATTATGCTCATCACTAAGAAACTCAGCCCACCTCATAAACAACCACCCAAACATCAAAGGCAAAAACATCAACAAAGCACCAAACAAAACACTATTAGTATTAAAAACTTCCTTACCAGTCTTAGTAACCCAAAAACCATCACTAAAATAACCATACCTACCAGCACTAGTATTACAATAAATATACATAGGATAAAAACCAGTAATATTAAACAAAGAACTATTAACCTTAAACTCCCAATCAAAATCCCCATCATAAACAAGAACACTCCTAACCAAATGAGCACCACTAGAATTATAAATATGAATAGAGCAACTCAAAGCAGTAGTATTACCAATTTGATTACCACCACTAAGATTAATAATATGAAAATATAAATCAAAACTCTCACCCAAAAGATAATCTAACTGCTTAGGATAAATAATATCAAGAGTACCATTAATACTACTTTGACTAGGAGCAACACCAAAAACAAAAGAAGAAGAAGCTAAGAGCAAGAACAAACACACAACAAAGTACCTTAGAGGATTACAACCCTTAGCTATCTTCCTCACAAAAAACCACCCCCCTTACCAACTCTTAACAAAGGGCGAACACCAACACCAGTAGATACCTCAACACCACTAGGTTTCTTACCAAAAATCCTCAAATCACCAGCCAAAACACTACCAACATACCTAGGATTAAAACTAGTAACAGCAAAACCACCACCCTCACCCTTACCACCATAAAACCAACCAAAAGGCAAAGGAGAATTAGGAACACTTGGAGGACTTATACTTGAACTTGGACTATAACTAGGACTAATACTAATGCTTGAACTTGGGCTTGTGCTTGGGCTAATACTAATGCTAGGACTAGGGCTTCTGCTAGTACTTCTACTCATACTAGGACTAAGGCTCTTACTAACACTAGGACTAAGACTAAAACTTCCACTAGGACTATAACTAGGACTTCTACTCATACTAGGACTAAGGCTCTTACTAACACTAGGACTAAAACTAAAACTAGGACTAGGAGTTGCCCCCGTTCTGCTTGGACTAAAATCTCTTAAAGGCTCTCTGCTTAACCCTAAGAAACTATTACGATTATAACCACCAGTTATACTATCATCTATTATTTTAGTGTTTGGCTTAAAGAAGTTTTTATCATACATACCTTTCAAAGTGCTTAACTTTTTTGTAGCCTTTACTGGATTTGTTATTCCTCTATACTGATTTTCAGCATATAAAAAGAAATCACCAACATCTTTAGCCCTATGAGTTTCAGGTGCAAAAAACAAATCATTACTATCAGTAACCCTCAAAGTAAATGTGCTACCACCCTTCCTAACAACATTCTCACTTATAGGCTGAAACTTATTACCACCAATCTTAATTGGCTTTTGATTAATATTAAAACCATAAACACTTTTATCCATAAAGTTTGGAGTTAATAAATCCTGACTTAAAGTTTGTTCTGTGTGAATATCAATAGTGTGAGGATTTTTTTTAATACCATAATTAACTATTAACAAACTAGGAACAATAGTATTACCAGCACTAGCACCAGCACTAGCACCACCTATAAAATTACTAGAAGGATAACCACCAAGTATTCCTATATCATTAAAACCAGCGGACTTATAATAATTACTTATACCAGTCCCAATATTACTAATCCCTGTTTTAATCTTACCAAAAAATCCCACCTTCTCCACCTTCAAATCCATTAACTTAGTATCTTGAAAACCCAATTTAAAACCAGCCTTATTCTCAGCCAATATCAAATTCTTAGTCGGCTCTAACCCTTTCAAATTACTACCCCACTTAGTATTCATATAATCCCAATCACCAGCCAATCCTCTCCGTTCATATAAATCAGGTAATAATTGTTGCTGACTTGCACCACTACCATAAGTATAACCCTTAGTATTCTTAGCCCACTCCAAATATATCTTCCCCCCCTTATCTCCTAATGTTCTAGTAGCATACCTAATATTATTCTTATCAACTATGAAAGGGCTTTTACTATACTCCAACTCTCCAGTAATAGTTCTAAACTCTTTAAATTGTTTAGCACTAGCAACAGGATAATTCATTTCACCCCACTGAACAAAACCCTTACTACTTTTAGGTAAATTAGCCTGTAAAATACTAGCCTCAGTGCTACTAGCAAAAACTAAACCCTCAGTTCCCTTTGTAGTTCCCAATAAATTAATATCTGGAGTTCCAACTTTAAACTTTCCCTGAGGTGCAACACCAAAAGGCAATTTACTCAACTCACCAGTCCCAACCTTAACCCAACTACCCTCAGGATTTAAATTACTAACACCATAACTAAACTTCTCTCCAAACAAAACTTTGCTTCTTCCACCACTCCTTTCAAATGACCAACCTCTCCATTCATCAGTATTAAAAGTTCCCATATCATTTTTAACACCAAACCTTCTAAAAGCAAAGAAATTCTTACTACCTGACTGAAAACCACTACCAAAACTAGCAACATCAACACCAGTCCCTATAACATATTTAAAAGCTTCGTGCTGTCCTTTCTTAACAAAAGTTTCTGCACCCTTATAACCAAACTCATAAGCAAAAGGAGCCATCAAAGCATAACTAGCAACAGGTAAAGCAAACTTAGCAAAACCAGCACTAATAGCAACATTACCAGCACCATAACCAACACCAACACCATAATTAAGAAGGCTCTGAGCAGAACTATAAGCACTACCACCTAAGAAACCTAATGCTTTTAAAACACCAACCCTAGCCACAAAAGCAGTTGAAGCACCAATCTCTTGCCTTACTGGACTTTCTCCTTCATACCTACTAAAATCAACATTCTTATTAATCCCTGTTTTATATAACATTAAATCAGCATAATATTCTCCAGTATGTTTCCAACCACCAAAACTTACATCACCCAACCAGTTAATATTCTCAGAAAAATTACCTTTAAATGTTTCCCACTTGGTTGATTGAGCATTTATTTCTGCTTGACCTTCCAACATATCCATTTTCCAACTAGGAGTTATCTTTTCATAACCACCAATACCAAGCCTACCATAAGTTATATCTTCTTTAGCTAATTGCCTATTACTAGTTAAAAAATAACTCTCACCACCACTACCAGTAACATCTCTAAATGGACTTTGATTTAACTGATTATATCTATTAAATAATGCTGGGCTTACCTGAACTCCACTAGGATTTGTTATTGCTCTACTTGTAACTCCTGATCCTGAACTTGTTGTTGTTGGACTTCCCCAACCAATACTGGTTGTAGTCATTCCTCCCTGTTTATAAAATTCTCTGTGAGTTCCAGCTATTAAATTTCCAGCACTTTTCTCTGCTTTTGAGCCCTGATATACTGCTTCTACACCAGTTCCACCATAACCAATACTGCTTGTTTCAGTTGGCTCTATTGTTTCGTCAGGATTTACTTTAATATCAGTTGGAAAATAACCAACACCACCAGTTCTCTTAATACTTACCTTAGAAGTTCCTATTGCTCTAAATCCACTAGAAGAATACTTACCACTAGCACCAACACTCTTAGGTTTAGTTGGAATATAAGCCAAGACTAACTCACCCTCAAAACAACCATAAAATAACTATAATAATATAGTAACTATTAAATACTTTCGTTTTTCAAAAGCCTAAGCTTATTATAATAAGTAGCCCTACTAATACCCAACAAACTAATCTTATCCCTATCAACTATATCAACATCAACAACCCTGCGAAAAAAGATATTAAACCAATCATCATAACTAAGCCTATCACCAAAAGCCTTAGACTTCTCAACACTCAAAACAGCCTCCCTCTTCTTCTTATTATACAAATCCTTATCAACAACCCACCTCTTAGTAAAACGACCATAAAAATTAGGATTAGCAACCTTATAATCATAAAGCTTCTTACCAACAAGATACAAGAACTTCTTAGCCTCATAATTATAAGCCTTAAAAAAACCCCTACTCATATTATCACCAGTATAAATATGAAACAAAGCCCTACTACGCCAAAGAGCAACATACCTATCCAAATCAAAAAAACTAGGCAAACAAATAATAATAAACAAATTCTTAAAACCAATCTCAGTAAGCATCTTAACCAAACTCATATTAATCATACTCATACTAGCCCTAGCACTTAAACCACCAAAACCCTCATCATAAACAATAGCAGTATTAATCTCAGCTTTCTTAACAGCATCCTCAAACTGCTTAGGAGTAAAAACAATCCTATCAATATTAAAAGTACTATCAACAACCTTAGCTACCTGTTGAGCAAAAACACTTTTACCTCCTCTCTCAACACCATCAACAACCCAAACAAAATCCCAATCATCCTTATTCTTTTCCTTAGAAAGAGTAAGATTTTGAAACAAAATACCATCCATATAATACTCTTCGTCAGTACCAGCATAAACCTTAACCACTACCTACCACCATCCATCAAAACACTACTAGCATCAGCCTTAAACTTCATTTCCAAACCAGCCTCCTTATAAACCCTCCTAAGAAACAACTCAAAAGTAAAACATCTCCAATATAAATCCTCATTAATCTTATTAGTAAATCTAGCCTTAACATTACTAGTACTATCCATCAAACCCCTCAACTCAGGCAACATATTACTTAACTCATCCTTACTCATCTTAGTACTAAGCTCTCTAAACAACACAGATAGAGCCTGTACCCATAAATAACTATTCATACTAGCACTAGCATCACCACAAAGCCTAAAAGCCTCATTAATCCTAATAAGATACTCAACAGCACTATTAAACTCACCAACTTCCCTACTAGGAATATCACTCATAAAAAGCCTTTATGTTAGGGGTAATTTATAAATTTAGTTAAAATAAAGCATTTTACATAGGAAAAACAGGTATATCTAATACTCTAATACGAAACATATATAACTTAAAAATAAAAAATAAATACCAAAACAACCTCAGAACAAAGAAAAACATAACAAAACAACCTCCTTTAAGCAAAAACAACCCAATATATATAGTAGAAAGCAAAAAAGAGCCTAGAAACCCTAACCATTAACCAAGAGGAATAGTATCAAGAAACAAAGGATTACAACTACTCAAACAACTACTAAGGCTCTCATTATAAAAACTAATACAACTATTAAGATCAGAAAACCTAGTAAAAACCAACAACAAAATAATAACCACAAGAAACAAAATAACACCAACAAAAACCTTATCTCTTAAAGATACCACCAAAAATACCCCTCTTCTCACCACCAACATTACCACCCTTAATATTATAATCAATTTGGCTACCCTTCCAAAACCTCCTCTCACCACCCTCAAAACCCCTCTTAATAACAGCAAAACTAGTATTATTACACATAAAAACAACCAAATCCCTACCACTAGGATTAGTAAAACCATAATTAACCTTATTAAGCATCAAAACCCTAGCCAAACAATCATTAAGATACTCCATCAAAGCCTTAACCTCATTAGTATCATAGTGGCTCATAACACCAGCCTTATCACAAACACTCTTAACAACCATCATAATATCCTTAACACCCTTATTATTCATAAGAGCCTCACCCATCTTAGCAGTCTTACCATCACTTAAAACATTAACACCACTAAGATTACACTCCAAACGAAAAAGCAACTCCTCACTACTAGTCATCTCAATAATACTACCAGCAAAATTATACATAGGACTACCATAAGAGCCACCACCAAGACCATCCATAACACCCCCACCCTGTTCTTGTTGATTATCCAACTTATATCACTCCACCACCAGTAACCAAACTACCAGCAGTATTATTAAAAGCATTAATCTTACCACCACCATAAATAGTAACCATATCACCACTAGCCTTCTCCAAAGCATTAGCAACATCACTAAAAACAGAAAACTGCTTAAACAAACTAATCATAAGAATTAATATGATAATACACACCAAAGCCAAAACCATAAAAGGTAACAACTGAAACAAAAGACTTTGACTAAAACGCTTCTTATTAGCCTCATAACTATTAACAGCCCAATTAACATCCTCCTCACCAACAATAAAACGCAAATCACCAAGACTATTAACAACAGGATTAATAAAACTGAAATTCTTAAAACCATAACGCAACAAATAAACAACCTTACCACCCTTAGCATCAACCAAATACTTCAAATTATCAGGCTTCAAACCAACATTAAGCTTCTTCAAATAAAAAAGCTTATTACCAGTTTTACTATTCAAAAAAATACCAGCCTTATCACTACTAACACGAATACCACCACTCTCCAACCTTTCCCAAACAACAACCCTAAACTGCCTATACTTAGTAAGACTTTTTAAGAAAAAGAACAAACCAATAAAAATAGCAATAGCAAGAACAATAATAACCAAAATAACACCAACATTAAGAACACGACCACCAACACCACTAAGCCCACCCATCAAATCAGCCATAAAAAATCACTCCACTCCTACTCCTATTATCGTCTTACCTATTCACTTTCTCACTCTTCTTTAAATGCTTCTTCCAAATCCTTTCTCAAACCCCTCAACTCAACCAAAAGAGCAAACAACAAATTCAACTCAATAACACTACTACTACTAGGAATAACACTATCAACACCAAAAACCTTACCATAAAAATTCTTATAAGCCTCCAAACCATCAGCAACATCAACACCAACACTATTAACAAAAGGCTTAGAAACAGGAGGAGGAGA
>Ga0315275_10008430_pt1 | contig 10026 bp, 7 predicted proteins | sample YL17G03_0_MG_FD_205557 | JGI IMG/M metagenome (GOLD analysis project Ga0315275, IMG submission 205557) | Sediment microbial communities from Yellowstone Lake, YNP, Wyoming, USA - YL17G03_0 | ecosystem: Environmental > Aquatic > Freshwater > Lake > Sediment | place: USA: Wyoming | collected...
GGCCTTGATCGACAAGGGCCGCATCCTCGATTCCGGGACGCCCGACGAGCTGAAGGAAAAGCACCAGGCAAAGAACATGGAAGAAGTCTTCAGGAGTTCCCTCCGATGAAAAGATTCCTCAACCTTCTCAAGAAAGAGATCAAGGAGCTGGTGACCGCCCAGCTCATCATCTCCCTCGCGTTCACCATCATTCTGTTCAACTTCATCGGCCAGGTCAGCCGCAAGGAGGTCCAGAAGGCCATCGGCGTCCAGACGATCTCGGCGCTCGACATGGACGTTTCACCGGCCTCCCAGGCCCTGCTCAAGGGCCTCGAATCGGCACGGTTCAAGATCCTCAACCAGTCCGGGAAGACCAAGGAGCAAGCCCTCGAGGCGGCCAAGGCCGGGGATTCGAAGCTACTGCTCGTCATCCCGGCCGGCTTCGGCGATTCCCTCAAGGGCCTCAAGCCGAGCGAGATCGAGACCTATTCCTTCATGAGGACGTTCTCGCTCATCGGGGCCCGGGGCCAGATCGTCGTCGGAGGGGTCATTTCCGCCCTGAACAATGTGCTGTCTAACAATTTCATCAAGGAGCGGCTGCCCGACGTCGACCCAGGAAGCCTCAAGAACCCCATTCGGAGTAAGGACTTCGTCGTCGTCCGGGACCGCATGGCCGAAGGTTCGGCCGGCATGGTCGCCGGCCTGATCTCCCAGCAGTCCCTCCTCATCCCTGTCGTCCTGATGATGATCGTCATCTACTCTTCGCAGATGGTCATTTCGGCCATAGCCATGGAAAAACAGAACAAGACCCTGGAAACCCTGTTGACCGTGCCCATCCGCAGGACCTCGATCATCACCGCCAAGATGCTCGCCGCCGGCCTTGTCGGCCTCATCTCGGCCGGGATCTACATGTTCGGCTTTAAAAGCTTCGTCGGCGGCATCGGCGAGGAGGCCGCCCGGGCCGGCGCCCAGGCCGGCGGCGGCGGAGGCGCCGCGATGATGCGCCAGCTCGGCCTCTATTTCAGCACATCGGGCTACGTTATCCTCGGCATATCCCTCTTCCTAGCCATCCTCGTCGCCCTGGCCATAGCCATGATCCTCGGTGTCTTGGCCGAGGACTTTCGCAGTGCCCAGAACATGATCATGCCCCTGATGTTTATGGTCATGATCCCCTATTTCATCTCCCTGTTCGCCGACATTAACACGGTCTCCCTGCCGGTGAAGATCTTCATACTGGCCATCCCCTTCTCGCATCCGTTCCTGGTGTCGCAGAATCTCTACCTCGGCAACTACGGCATGATCTTCGGCGGGCTGGCCTACATGCTCGTCGTCTTCACCGTGCTCGTCGTCTTCGCCGCCCGGGTCTTTTCGAGCGACAAGATCTTGACCATGAAGCTGCGCTTCGGCAAGAAGAGGGGAGCCACCGCCTGATCGGCCGGGAGCTCGTGATCAGGGAATTTCGGACCTAAGGATCCTGGACGCAGCCGATCCGCCCCGTTCTTTCCTCGATTCTGGTATAATGCCGCTCTTTGGCGGTAAGAAATCAGCATGAAACCGAATTCGATCTTAGCCGTTCTCGCCGTCCTCGGTCCTTTGGTGTCCTTCGCTGTCCCTCATATCCCGTCATCCGAAGCCGCTGCGATCCAGGCCGTCCATGTCGAGAAGGGCCCCGTCCTCGACGGCCGCCTCGACGACGAGGCCTGGCAGAAAGCTCCCGTTTTTTCAGGATTCCAAATGGTCTTCCCCCGGCCGGGTGACGAGCCCTCTGAAAAAACCGAACTGCGCATCATCTTCGACGAAGACAATCTCTATATCGGTGTTTTCTGCTACGACCGCGAGTGGGCTCGCATTTCGGCCAACTCCATGGCCCACGACGGAGACAAGGAAGGCGAGAGCGAAGACGCCTTGCGCGTCCTCCTCGATCCCTTCCAGGACCGCCGCAACGCTTATTTCTTCTCCGTCAATCCCCGCGGCGCCCGGAGCGACGGCCTGGCCACCGGCGAGCATTCGAACCTCGACTGGGACGGCATCTGGGACGCACGGAGCATCATCGGCGAGGACGGCTGGTCGGCGGAGGTCCGGATCCCGTTCAAGACGATCTCCTTCAAGCCCGGGTTGACCCGTTGGGGGGTCAACGTCGAGCGCGTCATCGCCCGCAAGCAGGAGACCGACCGCCTTTCGGGGGCCGGCGGCGATAGCTTCTTCACCAATCCGGCCGAAGCCGCCGCCCTCGAAGGCATCTCCGGGGTCAAACAGGGATTAGGCCTGACGTTCAAGCCCTATGGCCTGGCCAGCGTTTCCAAGAACCATGAGCCCGGCTCGCCGGCGGACTGGACCTGGGACGGCGGGTTCGACCTCTACAAGAACTTCACGCCCAACTTCGTCGGCGCCTTCAGCTACAACACGGACTTCGCTGAGACCGAAGTCGACGAGCGCCGTGTCAACCTGAGCCGCTTCCCGCTTTACTTCCCGGAAAAACGGGCCTTCTTCCTGGAGGGCTCGGAGATCTTCAACTTCGGCACGGTCAGCGCGAGCGGCGACTCCGGGTTCACGCCATTCTTCAGCCGCCGGATCGGCCTTTACGAAGGGAGGCAGGTCCCGGTCGTCTTCGGGACGAAGGCTTTCGGCAAGCTGGGCAACACTAACATCCAGGTCCTCGATGTCCGGACGGACGCCCTCAACGGCCTTCCCTCCGAGAACTTCCTGGCCGCCCGCATCTCCCAGAACATCCTGGCCGAGAGCAAGGTCGGCCTCATCTTCACGGACGGCAGCCCGACGGGCGCAAAAAACTCGCTCGCCGGCTTCGACCTCGTCTACCAGACCTCACGGTTCATGAAGGACAAGAATTTCCTCGCCGGCGGCTGGTTCGTCTACAACTGGAACGAGAATCCGGCGGGCCGGCACGAAGGTTTCGGCCTCAAGCTCGACTACCCCAACGACCTCTGGGATATCGTTACGACCTTCAATTCCTACGGCGACGCGCTCGAGCCGGGGATCGGCTTCCTGCCGCGCCGGGGCGTCCAAGTTTTCACCCTGGGCGCCAGTTACCAGCCGAGGCCGGAAAAAGGTTTAGTCGGGCGTATCGTCCGGCAGTTCTTCTACGAGCTCCGGTTCTCCTTCACTTGGGACCTGGCCGGTGTCCTCGAAACACGGCGCATTTTCACCGCACCGCTCAACCTGCGGACGGAGAGCGGCGAGCATTTCGAATTCAATGTCGTCCCCAACTACGATCTCCTCCGCGAGGATTGGGAAGTCTCCGACGGCGTCGTCCTGCCCCCGGGCGCCTACACGTTCACGAACTACGGCGTCCAGTTCGAGACCGCGTCCCACAGGCCCTGGTCCGCAAACCTGGAATGGAAATTCGGGGATTTTTATTCCGGGCATTATGACGATATCGAGGCCGGGATCCAGCTCAAGTTCAAGGGCTACGCGACCCTGGGGCTCGACGCCAATTTCGTCCGCGGACGTCTCCCCGAGGGGAACTTCAAGGAGAACGTCTACCAGCTCAAGGCCGATTTCTATCTCACGCCCCGGCTGGGGCTTTTGAATTATGTTCAATACGACGACGATTCGAACGAACTGGGCATCAACACCCGTTTCCGCTGGGAAATCTCGCCGGGAAACACGATCTACTTCGTCTATTCGAAGAACTGGGAACGGCGCTGGGACCCGGCCAGCCGCTTCTATCCCCTCGAAGAGCGGGGGGTCTTCAAGATCACCCTCAGCATCCGGCCCTGACCTCCGGATATTCGCCCGGGCGATACGAATATCCATTCCGGGCACGATGGAGTTGTTGGGGAACGGTCAACTATTGTTAAGAAAAGGTCACGGACGTCCCGGGACCGCTCGCCAACTTTCGAGCCCTACTCGAGGTCGGGATAGAATCTTTTGATGTCGGCGAACCGTTTCATCCTTTCGAGGAATTGGGCGACGGTTTTGATCGTCCTCTTCAATTTCATGTTCGGCAGGTTGGCGACGGCGGTGTCGAAATTCCCGGGCGTGATGAACAGGGGGTCCACCGTGCATCCTTCGCATTCGCCGAACGGCTTTAAGAACAGGTAGCCGTCGCAGAAATCGCCGAAAGCGAACTTTTTCCTCCCGACGGCATAGATCGCGCCCTCATCCCCGAGACGGCCGAACGGGGAGCCGGCAACGTCGAACCCCACGCGCTTAATCTCGAAATCCTTCATGACCCGGTCGACGGCGCCGTCTACAGGATAATCGTACGTTTGAGGGCCGGCTGTCGTCGTCCAGGGATAATGCAGGCAGATGTTGAATGCCCTTTCGCGGACCCGGCGCCAGACGATGTTGCCGGCCCCTTGCTTCCTCACGCCGATGAGCCTCTTCCACGCGAACTCATATTCGGGCCTATAAAAACGGGTGAACGCGTGATGCTGGCCCGCGTAGACCAGGGCTTTCTTATTTTTCCCGACGAACTCTTCGAGGATGACACGGGCCATCTGCCGGTCCCGGGGACCTTTGAAAAACACCCGCCTCCACAGGCCTTCGGTCATGCTGTCCTCGAGCAAGTCCCACCGGGGCCGGTAATCGAGATTAACGATCCGGAACTTGGGCGCCCCCTCGGGCAGCGAACGATTGAGCTCCCAGGCCCTCCGGTACAGATCCAGGTATTCGACATAGGGCCAATAGCTGCCCCATTGGAACATCAGGCGGCGAGCGAGGTCCGCATCATAGGTTTCGGCCGTGATCAGCGCGTCCACCTGGTCTTGGAGCTCATAGCAGCCGAATTCGATCCCGAGATCCCTGATCCCGTTCTTATACAATATCGGGATCAAGGATAGGATGAACTCGACGTCGTGTTTAATGAGATGATGCTCTCCGATGAAGACGATGTCGTGATCCCGGAACTTGCTGACGACATAATCCTCGGGGTTCATTCCATGCCCCTGGACGTATTCCCCGAGCGTCCTCTTTAGGTCATTCGGGATCTCGGCCGGGGATCTTTTTTGGGAAAAGAGTTCCGCGCCGACGGCAAGTAATAGCAGGAAAACCGACAGGATCCTGCCGAGCCTCGTAAAGGCGGCCGTTTCTCGCCGTCCCCCATGATGTCCGATATCGCGTCTCATGGCATTCCCAAATCAGCGCGCCCGGGGTTTATCTCCCTCTTCGACGACCATCCTATTACCGGGGTCGGCGCTGTGTCAAGAATGCAAAAAGACCGCCGCGTTGATATAATGTTGCCGATATCAAGACAGGGAAGAGGACCATGAAAACGATCGACCTCAAGAAAATGCTCAAGCCATACTATACCGCGTCGGCTACAAAGCCCTCGATCATCGATGTCCCGCCGATGAATGGTCTCATGGTCGATGGAACGGGCGACCCGAACGGACCGGCGTTCCAAGAGGCCGTCGGCTCGCTCTACAGCGTCGCTTACACGCTCAAGTTCACGTTCAAGAAGGTCAAGGCCGTCGACTACCCGGTGATGGCTCTCGAGGGGTTATGGTACGCCGACGATGTCGCCGACTTCCTGAACGGAAAGCGCGAAAACTGGAAGTGGACGCTCTTCATCACCCTGCCCGACGTCGTGACGAAGAAAGACGTCGGCGAGGCGATCGCTGCGGTCAAGAAAAAAGCCAAGTTCCCCAGGTTCCCGGAGGTCCGGTTCGAGAAGTTCGCCGAAGGACGGGCGGCCCAGGTCATGCATGTCGGGCCGTACGCGGCCGAAGGGCCAACGATCGCACGGCTGCACCGTTTCGTCGAGGAACAGGGGTATAAGCTGCGCGGTAAGCATCACGAGATCTACCTCGGCGATCCGCGGCGCTCCGCCCCGGAGAAGCTCCGGACCATCATCCGCCACCCGGTGGAGAAGGCCAAGCCGTGAACGGCTTCGATTTCCACCTGCCCACGAAAATCCTGTTCGGGAGAGGCCGGGTCCGGGACCTCGGCTCCCACATCCCCGACGAGGCGCGCCGCATACTCGTCGTCACCGACCGGGGAGTGGCGACACGAACGCCGGCCTTGGACGCCGTGAGGCGGGGGCTGGAGGGACGTGACGTCCAGGTATTCGACGGAGTGGAGGAGAATCCCTCCCTGGCCACGGTCGAAGCCGGGACAAAGGAAGCCCGGAAGTTCGGCGCCCAGTTAGTCATAGGACTCGGCGGCGGGTCGCCCATGGACGCGGCCAAGGGCGTCGCCCTGAGCGCCGCCCGCGACGGAGACCTGCGCGGCCTTCTGTCCGGAGGGGAGCCCTCGAGCCCCGTTCTCCCGGTTATCGCCATCCCCACGACTTCCGGCACGGGAAGCGAGGTCACTCCCTATGCCGTGTTTACCGACCCCCGGGCCGGAAATAAGGTCGGCTACGGCCACCCGTCGCTTTTCCCCGCCGTGGCGATCGTCGACCCCGACCTCTCGGCGGGCATGCCCGAAACCGTGGCCCTCAACACCGGCCTCGACGTTCTGGCCCATGCCGTGGAGGCCTATCTCTCGACGATCGCTTCTCCCCTGAGCGATACCCTGGCGCTTCAGGCTGCCGAGGCCGTCCTCGCCCATCTCGCTCCTGCCGTCCGCAAGGTTCCCGAGTCCATCGACCGGATGGCCTACGCGGCGATGCTGGCCGGGGTGGCCATCACCCACGGAAGCACGATCTTGCCCCATATCATGGGCTATCCGCTGACGATGTTCCACGGGGTCCCGCACGGCCGGGCCAGCGCGGTACTCTTGGCGCCGGTCCTGGATTTCCTGCGCCGGGCGGGCCGCGACCCAGACCGGATCCAGGTGATCGACAGCCTTTTTGCCCCGCATGGTGGAATCCCCGCTTTTCTAAGCGGGCTGGGCGTCCCAACCAGGCTCTCGGACTACGGCGTCCGCGAGGACGATGTCCCCGCGTTCGCCCAGAAAACGATCGTCAAGGGCGACGTGCGCATCACGCCGGCGGAAGTGACCGTAGAAGATTTGGCGGGAATCTACCGGTCCGCCCTCTGATACGGCCGGTCTTCTTACTTTTCCCAGCGGGCCCGGCAGCATCTGAGGGTTTTGTATCCGTCATCGTCTTCCACGAAGAAATAAGCCTTCCCGTCCTGCCATAAGCGAATTTCGTGGACGATGGGAACCTTGGCGATATAGCGGCCTTCGGCGTCGAAAACGTCCCAATAATACTCTTTTTTCGCCCGTCCCTTTTCATACGTTCTCACCAGAAGACGCCCCTCGTCGGCCAGGACGAAATTGCCGAAGGGCGGGAAATGCTCCGGGAATTGGATCATGTCACTGACGTTGACGCCAGAGACGTTGGGGATGAGCCCGAGCATCTCGTCTTTGTCCTCCCCGTCTTTGAGGACGGCCAAGGTCGAGATCTCAACGAATGACATATCGGGCGCATCGCCGCCGCCGACCGTATAGATCTCCTCGAGGATCAGTTTGGTCAGCGCGCCCTTCGGCTGATCCGGTTTCTTTCCGTTCGTGACGATCGTGACGCCGTTCTCGGTCTTGACTTTATACTGGCCGGCAAGGACCGAAACGATAATGACCAAGGAGCCTAGAATGACGAAAATCGCCATTCTTTTTCGCGTCTTCATAAAGGACCTCGCAGGGATTACAAATCGCGTATTTCGCGCTGCACGATCACCCCTTCCTTCGTGTCATGATATTAGCCCGGCCGCGGATCGGTGTCAAGAAGGTGGCGGCAAGCGCTCGACGGGAGATCCGGGCCGACCGAGCCTGGGATGGTGCCTCCAACGGGCCTTGACAAGGGTCTCCTTAATAAAAGATTATATGGTCAATCTCCGAAGGAGGTCTCTATGGACAAGCCTGCGGATCTCACTTTTTCTTTTCTCCCGCTGAGGAGAAAGCCATGAAACCCTCTTTGCTGAAGGTTGTCGGCGGAGTGCTCGTCGCCCTGGGCGTCGTCCTGGGCGTCCTGGCGTTCCTGCTGGGACCGGGCTCCCCCAAAGGGGAGTTCGCCCTGGATCTCAAGGTCAAGGACCGGGTGGTCAGCGGCGCCTACAAGGCCTACGGGTCCCGGGACTGCCCGGTGCCGATGTGGCTGGCGAAGTCGGTCTTCCGCAACCAGACCGGCGGACGGCTGACGAACCTCCGCGTCCGCTATCGGGTGTCCGAATACGCCGAATCCGACTGGAGCAATTGGCACCAGTACCCAGCGGTGGACCCGGGACAGACCATCGTCGACCTGTACTATCCCATTTTCACCGCCCAGACGGCCCGCCTGACCAGCCGCGCCCCAGCCGACATGCACATCGAATACGAGTACACTGACCCCGCCGGCCGAAAGAAGGAGCTCACCGAGTCTCGCCGGTTGACAATGATGAGCCGTTACGAGTTTTTCTTCTCGGACATGACCGCCGAGGAGCGGACGGGCGCGTTCCAGGATGCCGACACCAACTATCCCCTGATGGCGGCGTGGGTCTCGCGGAGCGATGACGCCGTCGTCGGCCGCCTGGCCTCCCTCGCGAACAAGAAGGAAGGCGGGTTGGGCGCCTCCGAGAGTGACGAGTCGTGCATCAAGGTCCTGGCCCAGCTCTATGAGATGATGCGGACAATCCACATCAGCTACCAGCATCCGCCGAACCTCGAGGACCCAAGCCTGTCGTACGACATCAAGTCCGTGCAGAGCCTCCAATTCCCCCGGGACACGATCGAGAAGCGGAGCGGCACCTGCATCGACCTGGCCATCCTGATGGCCGCCATGATGAACTCGGTTAATATCGAGCCCGTCCTCGTCAGCATGGACGGCCACTGCTTCCCCCTGGCCCGACTGCCCCAAAGCCGGAAGCTCCTTCCCGTCGAGGCCACGGGCGTCGGGGACGGCTACGAAAAAAGCATGGACTTCGTCGAGGCCAATAAGAGCGCCCTGGAAACATGGGGCAAGATCACCAAGAACGGACGCTACAACCTCGTCGAAGTCCGAGCGCTCTGGACCCAGGGCATAGCCAATCCCGAGCTCGACCCTCTGCCTCCCGACGTGCTGGAGAAGTGGGGCATCATGGACCTGGCCGAACGCGGCAAACCCGCAGAGCGGCGGACGCCGGCCGCCGACGAGCGCGGCCAGGCCCCCAGGACCGCCCGGGCTTCGCTGGCGGGCAATTGGGGCTGTCAGCTGACGTTGCCCACCGGCCAATCCGTGACCGGCACCTGCCAGGTCGTTCAGCAGGGCAACCAGGTCCAGCTCCTCTTCCGTTTCTCCTATCAGCAGATGGGCCAGGACGGAATGATGCATCAGATCCAGGAGCAGAATCCTTTCCAGGGCACGTTCGACGGCGCCAACGTCCAGGCCGCCTGTCAGCAGTCCCAGATCGCCATCGATGGCGCGGCCATACCCGGCCAGGGGCTCCCCTACCGCATCGCGCTCGCGGTCACGGCCGACGGACGCGGCATGCAGGGACAGTTCGCCAACGCCATGGGCGTCACGGCATCCCTCGTCCTGGTGCGCCAATGACCAGCGGAAGGAGACAAGCCATGAGAAAACACAGCCACCTCCGGAACGCCGTTCTCTTGGGCGCGGCGGCGATATTCGCGCTGACCGGCATCGTGGCGAGGGCCCAGGAAGTGCGATACGACGGACAGTTCACCCTCGCGCCCAACGGGGACCTGGACATGGTCCTGAAGTTGACGCCCCCCATGGAACAATACCAGGGCATGCGCGACAGCGTAAGCAACCTCTACCTGTTCATGCGCGACCTGGCCTCGAACCGGGCCGACGCCGAGGTGACACAGAAGAAGGCGGACTGGGACGATCCGAACCGCACCGTGACATTCACCATCCACATGCTCGGGGCGGCCCGGAACATGGCTAACCGCTGGGAGTTCGAAATCGGGGAAGGGGCCGTTTTCAGCAACTTCGACGAGGACAAGGGGATCATGTACTTCAACGAAAGCGGCAAGGGCGCGATGGGCGCCGTGCGGGGCAACAGCCGCCTTCAACTCCCGCCGCAAGCCTCGCAGGGCAAGTACGACGCCGCGCGCAAGGTCGTGACCTATGTCCTGCCGGTTCCCTCCTCGGGATCCCTAAGGACGACCCTGCTCCTGCCGGCGGCGTTATTGGTGGTCCTCGGGCTGGGCGTTTTCGGCGCT
>Ga0315275_10008432_pt1 | contig 10025 bp, 11 predicted proteins | sample YL17G03_0_MG_FD_205557 | JGI IMG/M metagenome (GOLD analysis project Ga0315275, IMG submission 205557) | Sediment microbial communities from Yellowstone Lake, YNP, Wyoming, USA - YL17G03_0 | ecosystem: Environmental > Aquatic > Freshwater > Lake > Sediment | place: USA: Wyoming | collected...
CCAGACGTCCGCTAAATGTTGATCGCCTCGCCGTACGCCGCAGCGGCCGCCTCCATGATCGCCTCACCAAGCGTCGGGTGGGCGTGGACCGACGACAAGATGTTCCTGGCCGTGGTTTCCAGACGTTTGGCAACCACGAGTTCCCCGATCAATTCCGTCGCGTCAGACCCGAGGATATGTGCCCCCAGCAGCTCACCGTAGCGGGCGTCAAAAATCAGTTTCACAAGACCTTCAGTTTCCCCGATCGCCACCGCTTTGCCGAGAGGGCGAAACGGACAACGTCCGATCTTCACCTCGTGCCCTTCGGCGAGCGCCTTTTCCTCGGTCAGCCCGACGCTTGCCAGCTGAGGCTGGCAATACGTGCACCCTGGAATGGATGAATAGTCCAGCGGCTCGGGGTTTTTCCCCGCGATCGCTTCGACGCAATGGATACCTTCGGCGGCAGCGACGTGAGCAAGCCAGGGAGGCCCGATGACATCACCGATTGCATACACACCCGGAACATTTGTCCCGTAATCTTTGTCGACCGTGATCTGCCCTTTCGCGAAGGCGACCCCGAGGTTCTCCAGACCAAGATTCTCGACATTTCCCTGGACGCCAACGGCCACGAGGGCGACCTCCGCCACCAGCTTCTTTTTCCCCTCCGGCGTGGACACTTCGACCGTCACGTCCTGGGCCCCCGCCGATGCTCCTTCCACCCTTGTCCCGGTCAGTATCTCGATTCCCTGTTTGCGCAGACTCGATTCGAGGAGTTTTGTCAGCTCACGGTCTTCGACCGGGAGGATGCCGGGCATCATTTCAACGACCGTGACCTTGGTTCCGAGGGCGTTATAGAAATAGGCAAACTCGATGCCGATGGCACCCGCGCCGATGATGATCATCGATTCGGGTCTGGAACTCAGCGACATGGCTTCCGTGCTGGTGATCACCCGTTGCCGGTCAATGGTAACGCCGGGAAGCGAACGCGCCCGGGCGCCCGTTGCGATCATCATGCTTTTCGCCGTGATGCGTGTCGGCGTTCCGGCTCCCGATGTGACCTCCGCCATGCCGGGCGCCACAAGCCGGGCCGCCCCCGCGATCACCTGAACGGTGTTCTTTTTCATCAGGAAGCCGACACCCTTTGAAATCCGGTCCGCCACACCTCGACTTCGCTGGATGATCTTCCCGAAGTCGACCTGCAGGTTCTCGTACCTGATCCCCCACTCCGCGGCTTTCTGGAATGTTGCAAGGATTTCGGCGTTCTTCAGCAGGGCTTTCGTCGGAATGCAGCCCCAGTTCAGGCAGACTCCTCCGAGTTTCTCGCGCTCCACGATCGCCGTGGACAACCCGAGCTGGGAGGCGCGCACAGCCGCGGTATATCCTCCGACACCTCCGCCGATCACCAGAAGATCGAAGTGTTGTTCTGCCATGGGGCTCTCTCTAAAAACAACAAAAGAGGGAATTGCGTTTCCCTCTGGGACATGTGCCATGCTCGAGGATTTGAGCCAGGTGGACAAAAATATACCGAAAGACACCATGAAAGTCAACGATTCGGCCGCGCCCTCAGCAGGGGTAGAATTCCACTTCTCTGTTTGATTTTCCTTAGCATTTTCGGTATACTATGCAAAAATTTCCAGCACACGATGGTTGATCAGGATGACGCCGGCCAGAAGGTCGTCGCAACCAACCGCAAGGCACGACACGAGTACATGGTGCTGGACACGGTGGAAGCCGGCCTGGTACTTACCGGAACGGAAGTAAAGTCGCTCCGTCTCGGCACCATCAATCTTACCGAGGGTTTTGCCAGAATCAAGAACGGCGAGGTCTGGCTGGAGGGGGTTCACGTCAGCCCCTACAAGCAGGGAAGCTACGCCAACGTCGATCCCCTCCGCGACAGGAAGCTGCTCCTGCACAGGAAAGAAATCCGCCGGTTGTTTGCGCGGCTCTCCGAAAAGAGTGTGACGTTGATCCCTCTCAAGGTGTACTTCAAGAAGAATGTCGCAAAAGTCCTGCTCGGCATCTGCCGCGGAAAGCGTGAATATGACAAGCGCCAGGACCTCGCGAAACGTGACGCCGAACGCGAAATGCGCGGCCACCACAGGAGGTAAGAGGAAGCGTTGTTTCCGCCACTGAAAGAACAGATGGACCTGATCACACGGGGGGTCGAGGAGATCATTCCCGAAGAAGATCTGGTCCGGAAGATCGAGAAATCGATCGCCACGAGCACCCCTCTGAAGGTCAAACTCGGCTGTGACCCCAGCAAACCGGATCTGCACCTCGGACATTCCGTCGTCCTCAGAAAGCTGCGTCAGTTCCAGGACCTGGGGCATCAGGCGATTCTTATCGTGGGCGACTTCACGGGCATGATCGGCGACCCTTCGGGGCGCAGCAAGACACGCCCCCCGTTGACACTCGAACAAACCCGGCGCAACGGTCAGAGCTACTTCGAACAGGCGACGAAGATCCTTTCCACAAAAAAGATCCAGATGCTGTACAACTCCGAATGGCTCGGGAAGATGACCTTCTCCGACGTCATTTTGCTCGGGAGCAAATACACCATCGCGCGCATGCTGGAACGTGACGACTTCGAGCGCCGGTACAAGGCGGGCGAACCGATCAGCGTTCACGAATTCCTCTACCCGCTTGCGCAGGCGATGGATTCCGTGGCCATCGAAGCGGACATCGAACTTGGGGGGACAGACCAGAAGTTCAATCTTCTCGTGGGGAGAGACATCCAGCGCGAGTACGGGCTCGATCCACAGGTCATGATCACCGTGCCGATTCTCGCAGGCACCGACGGGGTGGAGAAGATGAGCAAGTCGCTCGACAACTATATCGGGATCAATGAATCACCCCGTGAGATCTACGGCAAAACGCTCTCGATCCCGGATGCGCTGATCTACCAGTATTTTGTTCTTGCCACCGGCATCCCGCTGGCCGAACTTCCGGCAATCAAGGCAGCAATCCCCGGACATCCGCGCGACACGAAGAGGCGCCTTGCGCGCGAGATTGTGGCTCTCTATCATAGTGCAGAGGATGCCCGGGCGGCCCAGGAGGAATTCGACCGCGTATTTATCGAACGCCAGCTCCCCGACGACATACCGGAGTACACGATACAGAACGGCAACGACGACCCGGAACTCATGACCCTGCTCGTCGATACAAAGCTTGCATCTTCCCGCAGCGAGGCACGCCGCCTGATTGAACAGGGAGGCGTTTCGGTGGACGGCCAGACGGTGGCGGACAGGAACGCGCACATCCCGCTCCTCAAGCCGGTCGTCATCAAGGTCGGGAAGCTCAGGTTCGTCAAGGTCCAGCGATCGTCTCACTAAATCCACCTACCGGCTTCATCCACTGTTAGAAAGGCAATTGAGGTGTACGTTCCCGCAAAAATCTTCTTCACCAAGGGCGTCGGCCGGCACAGAGACTATCTTCAGTCTTTCGAGCTGGCGCTCCGCGACGCCAAGATCGAGAAATGTAACCTCGTGACGGTGTCCAGCATCTTTCCACCCGGCTGCAAACGGATTCCCACCGAAGAAGGTCTGAGACTGTTGCAGCCCGGTCAGATCACGTTCGCCGTCATGGCCCGCAATGCCACGAACGAACCGAACCGCCTGATCGCTTCGTCCATCGGCGTCGCCCAGCCCGCCGACGGGACACAATACGGATATCTCTCCGAGCACCATCCGTTCGGCGAGACCGACGAAAAGGCCGGCGAGTATGCCGAAGATCTGGCTGCGACCATGCTCGCGACAACCCTTGGGGTGGAGTTCAACCCCGACACCGCATGGGACGAACGGGAAAAGCTCTACAAGATGAGCGGAAAGATTGTCAGGACGTTCAACATTACTCAATCCGCCGAAGGCCACAAAGACGGGCTCTGGACAACCGTCGTTGCATGCGCCATCCTTCTCCCTTCAGAACCGATCTAAAAGAAAGCGCCTGACGCTTCATGCGTCAGGCGCTTAGCTTTCCGGGCGAAATCCCTGGGGTCAGTTCAGCAGCAACCGGAACTCATCGTAATATCGCATGACGTGGTCGACGTATGCGACTGTCTCACCGCCATTCCCGAACCACCCTGCCTTTGGCTTGTCCTGCCGCCAGATGCTCCTGTGCAGTGTGTAGTATCTCTTTGAAAGTAGCGGGAGTGCATCTTTGATTGACTGCCAGCGGGTCGGGTTGTCGTGCAGGTACGCCGCCACTTCCTGCGCATCATAGATTCTCCCGACGCCCGCATTGTATGCCGCCAGGGCCAGTTTCAGCCTTTCTGTGTCGTCAGGCCCCTCGAACATATCATAGAGCCGCCTGAAGTAGAATACCCCCCCATGGATATTGTCCTTCGGGTGGGTGAGATCCTGCAGATCAAGGTCCCTTGCAACCTCTTCGCCTGTGAAGGGCATCAACTGCATGATACCCAGCGCCCCCTTGCTGCTTGCGGCATCGGGGGAGAACCGAGACTCTTGTTTGATCATTGCCAGCACCAGGCGCCAGTCGATTCCATACCGCTCGGCGTTAGCTCTGATCATGGGGCCATACAACTGAATCGCCCTCCTTGTCGAGGCATCCAGAACCGGTTCCGCAAATCCGGCCGTCTCAGCGACCTGATCCGGGTTGTCAATTCTGGCCTCATTTTGCTGGTCCGGCACAACCTTACGGGCAACATCGTTGCCTATGGGGGTGCAACCGGCGATTCCGATCAAAATACCCAACAAAACAAGGAAAGTGGGTGAAATTCTCATTACCACTCTCGCGATTGTGTTACATGTCTGTTCTTTGGATCGGCTACCCAAGCCTCTGCGAGACTCAAAGAACTCGCCAATTGAAAAAGAACAGCTGAACTAAACGTTTCAAATATATATCATAACAGAGTAAGAATCAAGTCCAAACATGTGAAACTGTCAGAAGTTGATACAAATCACGCGGTTCAAACGAGATTCTAAAGAAACTTACGAAACCGATTGGAAAATTGACAAGAAAGTGGTTCCCATGATCGCACTTATGAAATCACTGCCGCCGGCTATTGACAGAACGCAACGGTCGGATGCTTGGTTCCTTTCACTGCGAAGGGCTGAGTGGATCTGAAGGGCCCAAGAATGGCGGTTGGGCGACAGGCAGGGGCGAATCAACCGGCGTGGGGAAGCCTACTGGGTTCCCAGTTCGAGGATTTCAAGCCTGACAGGGGCAGTCCCATCAGCAATGAGACCAATCTTCTTTGCCGCCCCGAGGGAAAGGTCGATGATCCTGTCGTCTTTGAACGGTCCCCTGTCATTTACGCGAACAACGACAGATTTGCCGTTTGTCAGGTTGGTAACCCGTACTCTGGTATTGAAGGGGAGGGTTTGGTGGGCAGCCGTGAGGCTGTTCATGTCGTAGGTCTCACCGTTGGCTGTTGCCCGGCCATCGAACTCATCGGCATAGTATGAGGCAACACCCTCGAGCGGTCCCGGCCCGACGCCGGCCCGGTCCACAGTGTGAGCCTTTGTTGTGAACCTGGGGGTCCCTGCACCGCAACCGGGGAGAAGGACGATGGCCAGGAGCCAGACAGCGAACGCTGGAAGGCGGAGATCCATCCTCAGAGGTATTCGTTCATCTGTTTGCGCTTCAGGTAGTCGGAGATCTCCTTCACTTCCTGTGAGCGCCCCTTCCGACAGATCAGCAGCGCATCGTCGGTGTTGACAATGATCAGGTCTTCGACCCCTATGGTTGCAACGACCTTCTCGGGCGAGAACACATAGGAATTCTTTGTGTCGATCTGAATGATTTTCCCCGTGAAGGAATTGCCGCTGGCATCTTTGCCGGATTGGAGCAGCACCTCATCCCACGAACCGATATCGCTCCAGCCGAAGTCGCCTCTGATGACATAGACATTGTCCGACTTCTCCATCACCCCATAGTCGATCGAGATGCCGCGGATCATGCCATAGACTTTTTCTACCGTGCTTTGGTACTGCGGCGTATCCATAGCACGGTCGATCTTCATCAGCTCACTGTACAATTCCGGAAGGCATTGTTCGATCTGCCGGAGGATGGTGTCTGCCCGCCAGATGAATGTCCCGCTGTTCCACAGGAAGTCTCCGCTCGCGAGAAAGCGTTCCGCCGTCTGGACGTTCGGCTTTTCGGCAAACGTCTTGACCTTGTGCACCCCGCGGTCGAAGAACGGGTTATGTTCTCCAGCATCGTCGAAAATCTGGATATAGCCGTATCCTGTCTCGGGGCGCGTCGGCTGGATCCCGATCGTGATCATGCTCCGCGACTCATACGCCGTTTCGATTGCCACCGAGAGGACGCGATGAAACTCAGGGACGTTTTGGATGACATGGTCGGCCGGCAAGACCACCATCACCGCCTCGGGATCGATGCGGCGGACGTGCAGCGCGGCAAGCCCGATGCAGGGGGCGGTGTTTCTCCCCACCGGCTCGTCGAGGATGTTTTCGTCAGGGATGCCGGAAAGTTGCTTCAGCAGTCCCGCCCGCTGCGCACGGTTGGTCACGATGAATGTGTTCTCGAGTCCGATCAATGAGTCCAGCCGCTTCACGGTGTTCTGGAGCATTGTCCCCTTCCCGAGGATCTCCAGCAGCTGCTTCGGATTCTTCTCCCTGCTTCTGGGCCAGAAGCGTGTGCCGACGCCTCCGGCCATAATGACGGCACAGGCTCTTGCCATGGTTACTCTTTCGTGGTTGGAGTCACATCAAACAGCGTTTGGGGTTGCTCCAGCAACTCGGTTGTCTGGTGCAGCGAATCAAAGTCATCCGCTCCTTGCGTGCTGAGCACTGTCTGCAATGTCAGGTGCGTGTGTTCAATAAAGTTCATCACGCGGACATCGCTCAGCAGCTGGTGGTCGGCAATGTAGCGCGCGAACCGGGTGAAAGCGGCCGCGAATTTCATAACGTCAATATGCCCTTCGGCATCCGACGCGCCATTGAGACGTTCTGCGTCTCCGGCTATCTCCTCCAGGCGTGCACGGGAAAGCCCGATGAACCTGTCGCCATCGTACGCCTCTCTCTTGAGCTGGTGGAGCCTGCCGCTGAACACGCGGAGCGACTGCTCGTAGTCCACACTTCCCCGTTGGGTGTGCGCTCCGGATTCACCGGGCGCGGCGGGTTTGGCCGCATTCAGCGACGGGAGATCGGCCATCAGCTGCCGGGCCTGGTACTCGATCAGCCTGACATCCGGCGCCGCGGCGCCGGGATCTGCCGTCTTCTCGACGTACCACAGCAGACGGATGACAAACTCGCTGAATCCGTTCACAGCATAGAGTTCGTCGAAAGCGACAGTGAGATCGGGGGTGATTGACAGACGATGGAGGATCTGGGACACCATGATACTTTCGGTCCTGTGCCCTTCCATCTGCAATGTCGCCTCCAGCACACGGAGGAGCTGGATGGCATACTCTTTCTGTGCTGACATGGGTGACCGCTCTTCCATTGAGTATATCCGGCTGAATATATCCGTTTGGGGAGGGAATGTCAATGTCCCGGCCCGGGCACACATGAAGAAGCCCTGCCTTGCAGCAGGGCATGCGTGCCCTACACCCGTCCCGCCACGCGCAGGCGGTTCAATGCGCGTTGCAGTGAGGCCTCCGCCCGCGCCAGGTTGAGGTCGTCTGCCTTCTCCTGAAGCCGCTTTTCCGCTCGATCGCGTGCCGCCTCCGCCCGTGCCAGGTCGATTTCCTCTGCCCGCTCCGCGCTCTCAACCAGCACCAGAACGGCGTTGTTGCGCACCTCCACAAATCCGCCGGACGTTGCATATCGCTGGTCGAGCCCGTCGGGTGCTTTCACCGTGAGCATGCCGATCCCGATCGAAGAGATCATGGGAGCGTGGTTAAACAGAACCTGGAACCCACCCAGAACCCCCGGGGCGCTGACGCTGACCACGTCGCCGGAGAACACGATGCGTGACGGGGTCACGATCTCTGCTTTGAACGGCTTGTCGAACATTATGCGCTCTGAAGTTTCTTCGCCTGCTCCACTGCCTCTTCGATGGGCCCCACCATCAGGAATGCCTGCTCCGGAAGTTCATCGAACTCCCCTTCCGCAATTCCCTTGAAGCCCCGGATCGTGTCTTCAAGTTTCACATACTTCCCGGGAATAGTGGTGAACTGCTCGGCAACGAAGAAGGGCTGGGAGAGGAATTTCTGAATCTTCCGCGCGCGGGCAACCGTCAACTTGTCCTCATCCGAGAGCTCGTCCATACCGAGAATACTGATGATGTCCTGGAGATCCTGATACTTCTGCAGAATCTCTTTCACCTTTTTCGCCACCGCGTAGTGTTCATCCCCGACGACGCCCCGCTCGAGAATGCGCGAGGTCGATTCCAGGGGATCCACCGCCGGATAGATACCCAGGGCCGAAAGCTGCCGGCTCAGAACCGTCGTTGCGTCAAGGTGCGAGAAGGTTGTTGCAGGAGCGGGATCCGTCAGGTCATCGGCCGGCACATAGATAGCCTGCACGGAAGTGATGGAGCCCTTCTTGGTCGAGGTGATCCGTTCCTGGAGCTCACCCATCTCCGACCCGAGCGTGGGCTGGTACCCTACCGCGGACGGCATACGGCCGAGCAGGGCGGAGACTTCCGAGCCGGCCTGCACGAAGCGGAAAATATTGTCGATGAAGAGCAGCACATCCTTCCCTTCCTCATCACGGAAATATTCCGCAATCGTCAGCGCTGTCAACCCGACCCGCTGGCGCGCACCCGGAGGCTCATTCATCTGTCCGAAGACCAGCGCGGTCTTCGCAAGAACACCCGATTCCTTCATCTCGAGCCAGAGGTCGTTCCCTTCCCTCGTGCGCTCGCCCACGCCGCCGAACACCGAAAAGCCGCCATGGTGCTTGGCGATGTTATGAATCAACTCCTGGATGATGACCGTCTTGCCGACACCCGCTCCGCCGAAGAGCCCCGTCTTCCCTCCCTTGGTGTACGGCTCGAGCAGATCGATCACTTTGATGCCGGTCTCGAACATCTCCCTTTTGGTGGAGAGATCCTGGAAGTCCGGCGCGGGCCGGTGAATCGGGTAGTGTTTGTCCGATTCAATCGGGCCGAGGCCGTCGATACCTTCACCGAGGATGTTGATAAGACGCCCGAGGGTGTTGGGACCGACAGGAATGGTAATCGGGGATCCGGTGTCATAACATTTCATCCCACGCGAAAGGCCGTCCGTCGAGTCCATCGCGACGGTTCTCACACGGTTGTCACCAAGGTGCTGTTGGACTTCGACGACCAGCTCTTCTTTCTTACCGTCGGGACCGGTTCGTGGGATCTTGACCGCATTGAGAATAGAGGGAAGGGCACCGCCGGTAAAATCGACATCGACCACCGGACCGATGATCTGGACAACCGTTCCTTCGTTCATGAGGCTTCCTTGGGTGGGAGAAGTCTGTGGAAAGCGAGCCTAAAAATACCAAAAACAGTGCACAAAATCAAGAAATCCGGGGGATTCTGTCACGGAGGCACCGGACGATCGCCGCTCCGTGCAGGCGTCCGTTCTCCACGAAGATCTTGTTGGTGTTCCTTCCAGCAACAACGGACCCGGCGACGAACACCCCCGGCACATTGGTCTCGAACGTGTCCGGATTGATCACCGGTGCGAGTGTGACAGGATCCAGTGTGATCCCGAACGAGAGCAGCTGTTGTGTGTCAGGAAGGAACCCGACGAGCACAAACACATGCTGGCCACGGACATCCGTGACCCCGACCGGGGTGTGAACCCGCACCGATTCATCGCCGATCTCCTGCACGGTACTCCCGAACAGGGCATGGATCTCCCCCGCTTTGATCCGGTTCTCGATATCGGGGAGAATCCAGTATTTCACCCCCTCGCTCAGCTTCATTCCGCGGTGGACCAGTGTGACATTTGCCCCGTGCCGGAAAAGATCAAGGGCCGCCTCCACCGCCGAGTTCCGTCCTCCAACGACGACAACGTCGCGCTCGAAAAACTCGAACGGTTCCCGAAAGTAATGCGAGACATGCGCCTGCTCCTCGCCAGGAACACCGAGACGGTGAGGGTGGTCAAAATAGCCGGTCGCGACGACGACAAACCGCGCACGGTATAT
>Ga0315275_10008433_pt1 | contig 10025 bp, 9 predicted proteins | sample YL17G03_0_MG_FD_205557 | JGI IMG/M metagenome (GOLD analysis project Ga0315275, IMG submission 205557) | Sediment microbial communities from Yellowstone Lake, YNP, Wyoming, USA - YL17G03_0 | ecosystem: Environmental > Aquatic > Freshwater > Lake > Sediment | place: USA: Wyoming | collected...
TATATCGACAGCTGGTCGCTCTGGCTTGACGCCAAGATCCTGCTCAAAACGATTCCCGTCGTCCTGTTCGGCATCGGAGCTTATTAAAAGCCGGCCGACGATCGGCGTTAGCAAAAATTATGAGAAAGTACATTTTTATCGCTATCGCGGCCCTGGCAGGATTTTCCTGGCTCCTTGCCACGTCCGGCCCTGCGTTCGGTCAGGGTAATACTTGGGCCGGCGCGAACCTCGCCCAGATTATCGAAGGGGCCCGCTGGAGATTGGGAGCTCTGAGGGTTAACGCTTCATTCTCTCTTTCGAATGTCGGCTATGATTCCGATGTTCTTTATGGTTACACAGCCGAGCCCGTCCCCGATTACACGTTCTCGGCCAGCTCCACAGTCCAAGTCCTCATGCCCTTGAGCAAGAAGGTCGTGCTCGACGTCTTCGACAGCCCGCAATATGTATTCTACCTCGACTCGAAGAGCGAGCGTGCCTGGAACAACACGCTCCGGAGTCAGGTTTATTTCGCGTTTGACCGGGTCTATATCCAGCTGGGAGGGGGACTATCGGACGTCCGCTTCCGCTTGAGTCCCGAGCTGAACATCAACGTCCGGCAGAAAGAAAACAGCCTCGGAGGACTCGTCCTGTGGCAGGTCTCAAAAGCGACTTCTTTGGCTCTCATTTACGGGGGAACTAGCTTCGATTACGGGGATGCCGAATTCGGAGGGAATAGCATCGCCGAAAGTCAGAACAGGAAAGAGAGTTATTTCGATTTCATCACCTACATCCAGCCGACCACTCGAGTCCGTTTTTTCGTGGACGGGCAATTCGGGATCTGTACATTTGCGGAAACGACGTCCATCTACAAGGACGCGCAGAGCTACGGACTATTTGGGGGCCTCGAATTCATCCCTCGGGCTGGAGAGCAGGTAGCAGCCGTCGGCATTCAAGGCGCCGTCAGGTTTGGATACCAACGACTCGATGTCATCGACTCCCGCTTCATCGACGGGTCGGGTTTCAGCGGAGATGGCGCGGTCGCCGTCGGATTCGGGAAGAAAAACTTCCTTCGGGCATTCCTAACCCGGGGTTTCGAGTTTTCGATCTTCTCCGGCGCTTCCTATTACATCTCGACGGCCTATGGCGGCGGGATCTCCCGCCTCCTGTCAAAGAAAGCCTCGCTCTCCTACAATATCTCGTTCGGGCGGAGCGCCTACCCCGCAAGTGGATCGGGCGGGGGGGACGTGCCGCAAGGTGTCCATAATCTTTATACAACGCACTCGTTCAGCCTGAATATCAGGTGGGCGCGCCACCTAAGCGTCTCCTTTCAGGGATCGATCTCGAGGAGGATCGTTAGCGCGGGTCTGGCCAGAAACCGCAATTTTTTCGGTTTCAGCCTGGTCTACGGGACGGTGACGGGCGGGATGTCGGCTTCCGGAGGCGGCTTGTCCCGATAGCCCGAGACGCGCCCGCTGGATTCTCCGAGGAAACGAAGCTATAATGATGAAAAAATAAGGATGCACACGATGAGACGCATAATCTTCATTCTCTTACTGGCGACGATGGCCACGCCGGTCGTATTTCCCCTCCAGGAAAAGCAATCCCTTCAGGTCAACGATTACCGGATCGGTCCGAAAGACCTGCTCGAGATCACCGTTTTCGAACTCCCCGAGCTCAACCAGACTGTCCGCGTCTCGGAGGACGGCTCGATCACGCTCTCCTTGCTCGGCAAAGTCCAGGTTTCCGGATTCACCGCCCAAGAACTTGAAAAGAGGCTCGCGGAGCTTCTGGACAAGCAGTACACCAAGGGCGCCCACGTTACAGTTTTCATCAAGGAATATCAGAAGATCTCGGTCATCGGCGCAGTGGGACGGCCAGGTCAATACGAACTGGTCGGGCCGACGACCCTGTTGCAGGCCATCGCCCAGGCGGGCGGCTTGACGGCCCAAGCAATGAACGAGCTCTTCATCTACCGGCAGGGAAATGACGGTAAGCAAGAGAGGATCGTCGTTAAGCTCGAAAACCTGATGACCGGCGGGAACCAGGACCTCAACATCATGCTTCAGCCAAAAGACGTGGTCACTGTTCCCCTTGATCAAACACTTAACGTCTTCGTTTACGGAGAAGTCAAATCGCCCGGAGCCATTTCTTTCATGCGCTCGAAGAGAATCACTTTGCTTCAGGCTATCGCACAGGCAGGCGGGACTACGGAATGGGCCAAAAAATCCCGAATTCTGATCAAACGCAAAGACAAGAACACCGGAAAGGATATAAAGATCCGAGTGAACTTGAAAAAGGTCCTTAACGATAAGTTTGCTGACATCAATCTCGAGGAGGGCGACATCGTCATCGTTCCCTGAGCAGAAGACGATCTCAAAGGATACGGCAATGGCTATGGAATTCCCAAAAGAGCCTTCGATGGGGCTCCTTGCGCAAGCCCAGCATTATTGGCACCTCATCCTCAAGTGGAAGTGGACGGCAGCCGTCTTCTTCACGCTAGCAGTTGGTGCCGCAGTGGCCTACAGCTTGTCATTAAGTACCATCTTTACGGCGAGCGGCAGCATATGGATCGAGGACAACCCGAATATTTTGCCTTTCGAAGAGGTCCAGTCATTCGGCACTGGGAGCAATCTACAGAGCCACGTGCGACTCCTACAAAGCAGGACCTTGGCTGCTGACATCATCGAAAAAATGAAACTTTACGAGAATCCCGATTTCGCGGGGAAGCCGGAAAAGGGCCAACAGGCTCCTGATCCAGCAGATCCGGTATTCCGGGAAGTCCTCATCCAGAGTTTTATAGCTAACATCTCCGTTTTTTCAGCTGAGCGCTCCCGGCTCGTCGATGTCAAATTTAGCAACCGCAATCCGAAACTGGCCGCTGATATACTAAACGCCCTCTTCGATGGCTACGTCAAGATGATCGTCAGCAAGAGATATGCTACCTCGGAGCAGGCTTCGGAGTTCTTGAACACCCAGATCGCAGGACTCAGGGCCGAGATAGAAGAGAAGGAAAGGGAACTCAACAAATACGGCTCTGAAAAAGACATCCTACCTCTCACAACGGCGGAAACTCCGACCATTAGTCGGATAGGGGAAGTTTACAAAGCCCTGACGGATGCTACGCTCGACAGGGTCAACAAGCTCAACGCTTATTATCAGCTAAAAGCGGCCCCCCTCGGCGAGGTCCCTAACGCTCCAGAGGGCAGCTTAATCCAGCGCCTTCGGGAGCAGTATATCAACCTCAGGCGTGAATACGCCACTAGGCTGACTACGGTCAGGCCGGAGTTCCCTGCGATGCAACGCTTGAAATCCCAACTAGATGCAGCTACGGAGGCGCTTCAGAACGAAACCCAGAACTTGATCCGGAATGCCTATAACGACTATCAAAACGCTCTCAGCAAGGAGCAATCTTTCCAAAAGTTCTTGGATATCCAGAAAAACGAAGCCTACAAGGCCAACAGCAACTCGGTCGTTTATTACAGACTGCGAATTGAGCTCGACAATAAAAAGTCGTTACTCGATGCTCTATCGAAGAGACAAAGCGAGACCGACCTTTCCTCCCAACTCAAGGGCTTGGAGGCCCTCAATGTCTGGATTGTAGATAAGGCCGATTATCCTCTACGCAAGGCGTTCCCGAATAGGCGTAAGAACGTCCTCATGGGCATCCTTTTCGGATTGGCCGGCGGCATCGGATTGGCCCTCGGTCTCGAGTTCCTGAACCATACGGTTAAGACTTCGAAAGACGTCACGGGTTCGATCGGGGTCCCGACGCTTGGGACGATCCCCTCCTTCGAGACCGAAGCTAGGCCGAGAGGCCCGAAGACGGAATTTGCCAGGATAATTTCCATACTGAAGGGGATGGGGGGAAGGAAAGAGGCCAAGGTATTGAGACGCGAAGAGGATCGGACGATTCGATTTCTCGAAACCAACGCAGCCACCGGAGATTCGGTCGCCGGCGAGATCAAAAGGAACAAGATCGAGCTCATCGCAATGCGCGAACCTCAATCGATCCAAGCGGAGAGCTATCGCTCCATCCGGACGATCCTGCTCGTTTCCTCGCCGCCCGGGAAGATGAAGGCAATCCTGTTCACGAGCCCTCTCGCCAAGGAAGGGAAATCCTCCACCGTCTCCAATATGGGTATCACCCTAGCGGATGCCGGCAAGCGGGTCGTCATAGTCGACGCCGATTTGCGAAAGCCAAAACAGGCCAGGATTTTCGGGATACACAGTGGCAGCGGGCCGGGATTGAGCAGATACCTCAGCTCCCACATGGAACCTCTAGATATCGTCAAACCGACGGAAATCCCCAATCTACAGCTCATTACTAGCGGGCCGCTGCCGGCCAACCCGATCGAGCTCCTCACTTCCGAAAAAATGGACATGCTCGTCGCTTACCTCAAACGGAGCTTCGATTATGTCCTTTTCGACACCCCCCCACTTCTTGCGGTTTCCGACGCTCTAGCCATGGGGCCGATGGCCGACGCGATCATTCTGGTCGCGAGGGGGGGGCAAACGCCGATACCTGCCATCAAGCAGGCCAAGCAGAAGCTCGATGCCCACAAACTGAAGTGTTTAGGGGTCATCCTCAACGGCGTGGATTTGGTCGAGCAGGACGGGTATTACGCCAGGCAGTATTATCATTATTCCAAGACGGAGTGAGATTATGTCCGTGCCTTTCTTTATAGCTTTTAATTACGTGGAATAGCGGAGTAGCCGGCTTAGTTCCGATACTAATTCTGGCTTTCAATGCCGAGGAGAATGTCGCAACATATGTGAGCTGATAGGAATTTAGCATTTTGGGCTATCGCTAGATTTCAAGGAATGGTATTTATTATGCAACGCTTGGATTACCCAAGTTAGCGGACTGCGGCTAAAAGGGGCAGTTTTGATGCGGATACTCATTACAGATCAAGACATTCAAAACACCTACATTTATTCTCTTATTGAAGCTTATAAAAGGCAGGGATGTGAAGTCATCTCTGGGCCCGTGGATTTTTATACAACGAATTATCGCCCTGATCTATTGCACATTCAATGGCCGGAAGGCTTATACAGAGATGATTACTCGGTGTTTGGCCCTCCCGATGAGGTCATTCCATCGAGAATTGGCTTTTTCAAAGATAATGGAGCCAAGGTGGTCTTCACCGTGCATAATATTCGACCGCATGAACGCGCAAACCTTTCTATGGCTAGGAATATTTACGCGTCCGTCACAGAACTCTCTGATATAATCGTCCATCATGGTTACGCGTCAATCAAACTATTTACTAGTGAATACCCTATATCAACCGCGAAAACTCACATCGTATGTCCACACGGGCACTATTTAGCGCAGTATCGACAAATTTCTACCTCTGACGCACGAAATCATTTGGGACTCCCACAAGATAAATTTATTTTGCTCTATTTCGGCACCATAGCTCCGTACAAGGGTTATGAATTATTAAATAGGATATTCAAAAGATGGTCAAAAAAAAACAAGTATCTTCTTGTGGCAGGACGATTCTCCGATTATCCCAATAATCTGTCTCAGAAGGTTCTTATGCACTGGCGGAAGATCCATGGCAGTGGTCACAATTGGAGAAGGGACATTCGATACATCAAGACTTCTGATATTGCATATTACTTTTCTGCTGCTGATGCGGTAATACTAACCCATACTGAAGGTTTGACCTCTGGCGTCTTGCCAATGGCCGCGACATTCAAATTACCCGTAGTATATCCGTGCCTAGGCAATTTTCCCGAACAAGTGGACAATTGGTACGCCAGAGGTTATCCTCCGGGTGATATCAACGCTGCCGTAGCGGAATTGGATAAGCTTGCCTCAGAATCATTCGATGTGCGTGTTCTTGACAATTCGACTTGGCTAAAAAACAACGACTGGGATAAACATGTAGAAAAGATCTTGTCGACCTATCATCAAATATCCTAATAAAATTAAATGTAATTTTCTTCCTTCCGTGTCAACTCATGCCCCGATTCCCCGCCAAAGGGGAATATCTTGAGTCTTGAGACATACCGAATCAGGTCATCGCGCCCCGAAAAGCCGATATCCGCCATATCCCTAGAGCAGCCTCCGCCTTTCTAATCATCGCCGCGCTTGTCGCTTTCACCCTCCTCTCCCCCGCCTGCTCTAAGTAGGCCCCCAGTCCCGCCTCTGCGCCACCCTCGGAACTGGCCAAGGCCGCGCGCACCGATACCAACGGCTAGATAAACGTGCAACTCGAGGGCACGCCTCGCGAGGTCGGCTTCCAACATGGCTGGCTCCTGCCACGAAAATCGACGACGTTCTGCGCTTTCTCGCTCACTTCCTCAAGGGCTCGACGAGCTGGCCCGCAAGGAACGCCGGGGGCAACTAGGCTCCGGGCTACTGCAGAGCCTTCATCGCCATGGGGGAGCTATACGTAAGACGACGAGATCGTCGTCGGCCATAACAATATCCCCTTCAGGGCATCTTGCCCTCATTATTCGATATATGCAATCGTTTCACTACGAACAAAGCACTAAAGGCAGGTCTGGAGGTTATCATTGATCATTATCGGCGAACGGCTTAACTCGAGCCGGAAAAGCGTCCTCGAGGCGCTTCAAAGCCGGGACGCGGAATTTGTATGCGGACAAGCCCGAAAACAGGAAGAGGCCGGCGCCGCCTACATCGACCTGAACGCCGCCGCTCTCTTGGACGGGGAGATAGGAGGGCTCCGCTGGGCTATCCCGCTTCTCCAGAGCGAATCGAATGTTCCGCTATCCATCGATACCCCTAATCCGAGAGCAATGGAAGCGGCGCTCAAAATCCACAAGGGGCGGGCGCTCCTCAACTCTGTGACGGGTGAAAAATCATCCCTCGACGCGCTCCTCCCGATCATCTGTGAATTCAAGCCGCAGGTCATCGCCCTTTGCCTTGAAGAAAAAGCTATCTTCGTTTTTCAAGGGTAAAAGCCAAAGCAGATCAAGAAGGCAGCTGACCCCTAAAAATCACCAGGTTCAAGAATTGCGGTAGGTTCCAGTACAGGGTTTGCCCAGCGCCCGCCTAGCCCATCACCCCGTCTACAGCGCTTCCAGCACTTCTAAGGCGAGATCGCATTTCCCGAGCGGCGGGCTGACCTGAACGCCCTGGACCATCCCCTTGATCGCGCTCACCACTTCACGCGCGATGGCCACTCCCTCCCCGCGGGCGAACTCGGGTCCCTTGTCCTGGGCCCGGCGCATCCGCTCCATGACCGCCGCGGGAACCGAAGCGCCGGGAACCTCGTTGTGCATGAACTCGGCGTTGGCCAGGCTCCAGAGCGGCCAGATGCCTCCGAGGATGGGGACGCGGAAACGGGCCGTCTTCTCCAGGAAGTTCTCGAGCACCTTGATGTCGAATACCGGCTGGGTGATGGCGAACTCGGCCCCGGCCTCGATTTTCCTTTCGAACCGGGCGATCTCGTGATCCAGGTTGATGGCCCCCGGATTCACCCCCACGCCGATGAGGAACGACGTCGGTTTGGACATGGACTTGCCGCCGATGTCGACGCCATGGTTGAGCCCGCTGACGACACTCGCGAGGCCGATGGAGTCGACGTCGAAAACGGCCGTCGCGCTCGGGTAATCGCCGAGTTTGGGCGGGTCGCCGGTGATGATCAACATGTTCCGGATCTTGTTGGCTTGAAGGCCGAGGAAGTCCGACTGCATGCCGAGGAGGTTCCGGTCGCGGCAGGTGTAGTGGAGGAGGACCTCTACGGCCGCCTCCGCGGTCAGGATCACCGCGAGGGCCATGGGGCTCATCCGGGCGCTAGCCCGGGGCCCGTCGGGGATGTTGACGCAGTCGACGGCGTGCCGCCCGAGGTTACGGGCAGCCTCGATCGCGGCCGACAGATCGTGGCAGCGCGGCGGGACGATCTCGACGCTGGTCACGAAGACACGGTCAGCGAGCTTCTTCCCGAGCGCCGACTTCTCGCGCAGGGGACCACGGATACGGTCGCTGTCGCGGCTGGGCGCAAAGGCGCGGTGATCGCCCGTCGGGGCGGCTGATGGGCCTTGACGGCGGCCTTCATGGCCTTGATGTGGGCAGGGTTCGTTCCGCAGCACCCGCCGATGACCTTGACGCCGCTCTGGATGAACCGCTTAGCGTACTCGGCCATGTAGTCGGGCGAGCAGAGGTAGATATTCCGGCCCTCGACCTCGCGCGGCATGCCGGCGTTGGGCAGGCCATGCGCTTGACGCACTGGAGCATCGGCGCCGGCCCGACGCTGCAGTTGACGCCGATGACGTCGGCGCCCAGGTCCTCGAGCTCCGCGGTGAAGGCTTCGGGAGCCGTGCCAAAGTGACTGTTCCCGTCCTCGCCGATCGTCATCTCGGCGATAAGGGGGAGGCCCGGGCATGCCCGGCGGACTGCCTTGATGGCGGCTTCGATCTCGTGGATATCGGAAAAAGTCTCGAGGATGATGAGGTCGACACCGCCGTCGCGAAGCGCAGAGGCCTGTTCGGCAAAGAGGTCTTCGGCCTCGGCCGCGGAGAGAGGCCCCAAGGGAACGATCCCGGCGCCGAGGGGGCCGATCGAGCCAGCCACAAAAACGGCCTCTCCGGCTTCTTCGCGGGCGATCGCGGCGCCGGACCGGTTGATGTCCCCGACCCTGTCGTTGAGCCCGTATTTCCGGAGCTTCAGACGATTGGCCCCGAACGTGTTCGTTTCGATGATATCGACGCCGCTCTGAACGTACTCGCGGTGGACTTCCTTGACGATCGCGGGGTTTGTCAGGTTGAGCTCGTCGAAGCAGGTGTTGAGGTAAACGCCCTTGCCGTAGAGCACGGTCCCCATGTCACCATCGCACAGGAGGACACGTTCGGCCAGCGCGTCGAGAAAGCGGTTCTTCATCCAGAGTCTCCGAGATCAGGCCTGCAATGGCCGTGAACGATTATAGTATTTCGGCAGGGTTGTGTCCAAGAGGTGGGGCGACGGGGAGAGGGGCTGCAGGGAGAAGTGCGATGAGGCGAGGCGCGGGACGGCCCGCCAGTTGAATTCTTGCTAGGTACGGTGTATTCTCTGGCGCGGCGCTCGACGCGAGTCGGGCAGAAATCGGCGTTGGCTCCATGGGGCCCGAGAAGGAGGCGGCCAAGATGAAGCACAAACAGAAAAACGGGACGGACGGGAAAACGGCAAAGCTTTCGCGACTCACTACCCTCGCGCTTATCCTCGCCTTCTCTACACTAGCCCTCCTCTCCCCTGCCTGCAAGAAGAAGCCGGCAGCGCCTGCCGCGGCGCCCGCCGAGCTGGCCAAGGCCACTCGCACCGACACCAACGGCTGGATTAACATCCACCTCGAGGGCACGCCACGTGAGATCGGCTTCCAGCACGGCTGGCTGTTGGCCACGGAGATCGATGATGTCCTAAAGGCGCTGGCCCACTTCCTTGAGGGCTCGACGAAACGTGACTGGGCCTTCTACCGGGAGGCGGCCGAGCGCATGTTCTGGCCCAAGCTCGAAGCCGAGTACCAGGAGGAGATCGAGGGCATCGTCTCGGGGGTGCGGGCCCGGCTGCCGCGCTTGAAATACGACCGCGTGGACATCACCGTCCTCAACGGCTGGATCGAGCTCGCCTGGTACTATGTTCCGTACCTCGATGAAATGGCCCGCAAGGGGGCCGGCGACAACAAAGCCCCGGGCTACTGCAGCGCCTTCATCGCCACGGGGAGCTGGACCGAGGATAAGAAGTTCGTCGTCGGCCATAACAACTGGGTCGATTACATCATCGGGTCGCGCTGGAACGTCATCGCCGACATCGTCCCGGCTGCGGGGGAGCGCATCCTGATGGACTGCCTGCCTGGGGCCATCCACAGCGGCGACGACTTTGTCATGAACGGCGCGGGCCTCGTCTATACAGAGACGACCATGGGCACGTTCAAGGGCTTCCGCGAAGAAGGCACGCCCGAGTTCATGCGGGCAAGGAAGGCTGCCCAGTACGCGGCGTCGATCGACGACTTCGTCCGTATCATGAGCGCCGACAACAATGGCGCCTACGCCAACGACTGGCTCGTCGGCGACACGAAGACGAACGAGATCGCCAAGTT
>Ga0315275_10008435_pt1 | contig 10025 bp, 2 predicted proteins | sample YL17G03_0_MG_FD_205557 | JGI IMG/M metagenome (GOLD analysis project Ga0315275, IMG submission 205557) | Sediment microbial communities from Yellowstone Lake, YNP, Wyoming, USA - YL17G03_0 | ecosystem: Environmental > Aquatic > Freshwater > Lake > Sediment | place: USA: Wyoming | collected...
GACCAGACCGGCCACTGAGCCGGGATCGCCGAGGCGGTTCAAGTAGTCCGGCAGAAGCTCTTCGCCCTCGCCGACACCCACGCAGTCGATGTCGGGGCAGTCCCCCAGGATGCGGTCCGAATTCCCGGTGGCAAACGCTCCCCCTACGATGATCGGAATCTTCGGAGCCTCCACTTTGAGTCGCCTAGCCATCATTTTGGCCGCCGGGTAGGTCGTCGTCGAGAGGAAGGACAGTGCAATGACATCGGGCCGTTCTGCCGCCACCGCCTGGGCGATGTGCTCCGCCTTCATCTGCGGGTGACACGTGTCGAACATCCGCACCCGGTGTCCACGCTGGCGCAGGACCGGAGCGAGAGTCTGAATCCCCAGGGGGGGAAACGCCATCACCTTGACCCGCCCATCGTCCGACCGTGACCGATTCAACTCCTCCGGAAGTAAGCGGCAGAAGTTCTCGTCTCGAACATAAATCAGGAAAACATTCATAGAAGAATCCTTCGTACTCATTGGCCAATAAACAATAGCCGGAGCGTGGCATTAAGCAAGGTTTTTTAGCCCGGATTTCCCATTTGACCTCATAGACTGTGCTCCTGCACGGTAGACGTCCCGCGATACCCAGGTACTGCACCGAAATCCCTCCGTGGAGGCGTACGTCTTTCTTGGGACAGGATTCGTTTATGCCCATGTGTGTCCATCTACGGCTGAAGAGGCAGTTGACGGTTGTCAGTTGCGAATCTGCATTGGGCGGGGATTATGTCTCTGCGAAAACAAAGCCAATTTCCAGGGCCCAGACTGCTTCCCCCGCCCCCGATCAGGTCGAGGGCATGCACTTCGCGAGGGCAGACTCTGCTGTACTTGCGCCAGGGTTCGTTCCCTGAGGCAGCATACGCTGGGAATCCAGAAGGCCGCCCGGCGGGAGGCGTCACAAGGATTGCCGACGCTCCATGAAAAGACTTCCTGCCGAACCCGCGACGTCAGGAGCCCCGTTGCGGCGGTAGCAACGGTCATCCCGCAATCAGAGGAGTTCGTCTGCCGACACTCGGCCGTTCCGATCATCTCGATCATCTGGTCCGCATGGCTTGCTCGGCTCTGCGGACTTCATAGGCTGGACGGGCCCGAGGACGGGAGCAGAAACCCCCTGCAACCAGGCCCATGGGCCGCGCATCCATTTGACCATGGCACTGCAGAGCAGCAGAATCGCAAAGAGACCGAATCCATACGCCAGGCTTGGATCGATCCGGGCTAGGTGCTGCGGCTGGGCCGTGAACGTGATGGCCATATCGCTCGCAGGCTCCACCTGCAACGGGCTGTCAAACTGTAGTACCTGCCCGCATACCGGCATCGTCACCTGGATCTGGGACACGGAGGTTGCGGCAGCCGCCTGCGTCTGGATGATCCGGCGGGTGATCAACTCGAGATTCTCGCTGTCTGCCTGGCCCAGGGCGCTCTCAATGCGCTCGACCTGCTGTTGGCTGAAGCCCTGGGCATCCCCGGGGACTGGGCCGCCGACTTGGCTTTCCGAGGTCCCGCCGGCCTGCTGACGCAGGCGGCCTTTGGCGTTGATCAAGCCTGCCGTGGCCTGCTGTTGCAGGAGATTGTCGAGGTCCACACGGATGTCCTCGTTCAGGGCTGTGTTGCTAACCGAGAAGTTGTATCCCTTGGTCAGGGCCTGGCGAGCGGCCGCCTGGTCGCCTTTTTGGGCCAGCTCGCGCGCCCGGGTCTGCTGTTGTTGGGCGACCTGCTCATTGCGTTGATTGACTTCCAGGATCTGCTGCTGGTAGGTCTGCAGGTCATAGCGCAAGACGCTCACGGCCCCGGCGGCCCTTCGATCGATGCTCACTGTTCCGCCGAAGTGGCTATAGGTAAAGCCCTGAGGCACGTAGACCTGCCAAGTGATGTTCTTGAGGGGCAGGTCAAACCGCGGCCCGGACAGGCTGTGACGCCCGGACCAGCCGGCCGGCCGGCCGGTTTGCCCTGCCGGAGACAGGCTGGCGACATAGACCATGTCCACCAGCACGTCATCCGATGCCTGTTGCGGCAAGGGTACGAGCAGTGCACCGCGTCCCTCGGCCGTGGTCCGAAGGGACGGCTGGACCGCCTGGCCATCCACAGCCAGGGACCAGATGGCCGCCCCTGCCGGCAGAACCGTCTGGAGATGACGTTGCGTGCCCACGCGTAACACGAGGACCACGCGATTGATCGTCTGGCCGGTTGCCGTGACTACGGAAACCAGGTCGGTCTTCAGGACCTCCGCCCCGATCTGGTCTGCAGCGGCGTGCCGCCGGGCCCGAACAATCAGGGAGTACGCGGGTGATACGCTGCGATAGCACATGGCCGCGCCGGAGAGATCGCCCGCCCCAAAATACTCGGGAATGCTCCGGGCATCGGCAGGACGCAGAGCGGCGTCCATGGAGTTCGCCACCAGCTCAACGCGGTCTGTCGCGAACACCGCCGTGTAACCCTGTTGGAGGTCCGCATCCTGGCACCGGACGGGAATCAAAGGAACGTTCCCATCGGCTGGGTCATACCGGGTCTCGTAGGTCACGCTCATCAGATAGGGCTGGTCATACACTTTGTCGGCGAGCTCCACCCGCCATTGTCCGGGGTCGGACTGCTCGCGACGGGCTATGCCGGGGCCCGTGATGGTCACACCCACGGCCTCCGGGGGCAGAGTCAACGCGAAGGCCTTGGTCCCGGCGTGGTATAGCCGATACCGAAGGGCGTGCTGGTGGCGGACCAATCCATCCGTCACCTTGGCCACGTGAAGGCTCTGCACCGTGACCCTTGCCTGGATTTGTTCCGTCTGCAACTGAAGCTCCCAGTCGGGCCTGAGGAACTGAAACGCCAGGAGGCCCTGGCCTGTGTGACCCAGTTCAGCGGGATTGACCTCGCTGACCCCCTGCCGGGATGCCACAGATACGCGTACGCCCTGTTGCGAGCCGACCACCAGGTACCCGGCGTGCTTGATCCCACCCGCCACGCTCACGCGAGGCACGGCCAGGCGGTCGGGAACCTCCGCCACCGCTCGACTCAACGCCAGTTTCAACTGGACCGATCCGGTCAGTCTATGCTTGAAGTGCACTCGCACATGTCGCTGGTTCGCCTCCGTGGATTCATCCCAGTGACTGATCTCCTGTGCCTCCAGGGCATCGATGTCGAAGCCCTCGGGCATGATCAGGTCCACGTCGAACCGGCCGGCCTTGGTGATCTCGATGTCCCACTGACTGTTGTATACCAGCCGATCATCTTCCACATTGAACCGGGCGGTCTCCCGGCTGCGGACCTCGCTCTGCACGGCCTGCACGCGGCCGGTCACTACGCTGCCCTGGGACTCGAATCGGAAGGCCTGGCTGATCTGCTCAGCGGCAACGCCGGGGGCAATCTTGATCAGCTCACCAACCTCGCGCACGTAGTCCTGGACATTCATGGCCGCCGGATGCTGATCCAGCAGGATGTACACGGAGGGCTCAGCCGCCAGGCCCACTACACTGCGCTGGTCCAGTGCTTGTTGGATCACCAGAGGCTCCAGACGCACGTCGTAGGGCACGGCGGCGCTGGCCGACTGAGTAACCAGGATCATCGCGTAGGACCCAGTCACCGGCTGGCTGAGGCCGACCTCCACGCGATGCCCGACTGGGTCAAAACGCCAGGCCCCAACCTGGGGCCCGCTGACGGAGGTCACGGTCTGGCCCGTGGCAACATTCATGGTCAGCCTGTCTACCTGGCCTTGCGCGATCTGCAGCCGGACCTCGTGATATACCTGGAGCAGTCCGGGGGTCACGTTGGCCAGGGCCAGGTCCTGGGCATAAAAGCGGACCTCTTCGTGGGCGGCCTGACGCTCCAGGGGGCGCCACGTGAACACGGCAGGCTGACCGGGTGCGAACATCGCCTCGACCCGTGTCTTTCCGTCCCGCTGGCTGCTGGTGAGGAAGATGGCCCGGGGGGCCTCCACCGATACGTTGGCGTCAGGAACGGCCAGGGCAACGCGGTTGGTCAATGCCACGGGCAGAGCCAACTCGAAACGCCGTTGCTGGTCCTCCCCGGCGGGCGGCAGCGCCGCCAGGAACGTGACCTCAACGTCATAGACTCCGGGCTCGTCCACATGCACGATATGCCGGCCTCGCTCCGTCCGGAGGCTCACGTGGGCGCCGCATTTGGCCGGCGAGACCAACACCGCCGATTCATTCGCGAGAGGGAAACTCGATGCTCGATCCGCGGAGATCCGCAGGTTATATTTCAACTCCATGCTGTCGGTCCCGGCGGACAGAGCACACTCGACCCGTTCGACCGTGGAATGTCCGGCGATGGACAGACGGCCGGGACCAAGCGAAGAGCAGCCGCCGCCCAGACACCCGACCAGCAAGACCAACGTCACGGCCGCGGCCTGCACGGGGACCGGCCGCCTTCGCCATAACCGGCACGCAAACCAGGCAGCGGCGGCGGCGGGTGCAAGCCACGTCATCAGGGCCTTCAGCACGGGCCACGTGACCGGCGCCTTGGCCGCCAGATACACCAGCGCGGTCGCTACTGCCGCCACGGCGACTTTCCGTAAACCACGCCGCCTCACGGCCAAGCCCGAGGCTATACCGATAATCGCGATCGCCGCAACACTGTCCGAGATCCGGATCGCCTGACGCCAGGCAGGGACCAACTCTGCGCTCACGTGAAAGGCCTGGTCGGGATTCACACTGACCGCTTGCGCGTAGTTCAGCGAGACCAGCGGTTCCGGCGGGGCCAAATGACCGATTCCCGCCTTGGCGCCGATCCAAACGGCGCAGGCCAGGGCGACGAATACGATCACATCCGGCAGGCGCCGGCGCCTGACGATAGCGGATAGAGCCACCGACGCCGCCATCAGCCCGCTGAGTACCCAGAACGCCTCATCCGCAAGCGCGAGGTGAAAGGCCCCAATCCACAAGGGAATGACACGGTCAACCAGACCCGCCAGACCCGCGCGGGCCTGCGGCCGGGGCCGAGCCTCCATGTTGCCGCCGGCAGGGAGAATCGCCCATCGGTCCGGAACGACGACCTGCCAATCCGCATAGGTGATGGGGACGACGCAGCGAGGCGCAGCCAAGTCCACGATGCGCCGCCGCCACGTGCCGGCCTGATGCACTTGGCCGTACTCCAGTTGGATGGTCGCCGGGTCATTGGGGTTGGCTTGCCGGCGGAGCGGGATGAGCAGTTGTCCGCTGTCCTTATCATAGGATGCGGCCAGACGAACCGATTGCTCACCGGCGCCGGACCCCCGTTCTATCTGCCATACGGCCCACACCCGCGCGTCGGCGGGCATCGTCAGGGCAAGGAACTGGCCGGTCGTATTCTTCACGCTATATCGCACGGTCGTCACGGATTCGATCCGCCTGTCCGGACGAACCGCAAGCCGAGTTTGCAGGTCCGCGATATCGACTACAACGGGCAGCAGCTCACTGCGCTGATAGGGATCGATCGTGAGCGGGGCTGTATGGGGCTCCGCGACATATTTGTAGGCGGCCAGAATGGGACTGCTGGTGAGCAGGCGGTAGTCCCCGGGCAACTCGTCCAGCGCGATGGGCAGCAACCCGGCCTGACCCGCAGGCTGATCGGAGGCCAATTGCAGTTTCAGATCGAGATGGCTGGTCACTACCACGTAGCCGGTCTGGGTCTGGACGTCCTGGCAATGCAGGGCGCCGAGCTGAGCGGGCCGGTTCGGGTCATACCGCTGGGTGTAGGTCGCGGCCAGGCTGTAATCACCCAGGACCTTTCGGGTGAGCTTGACCACCCAGGCGTCATCCTGCCGGACCCACCGGCGCACGTCCCTGCCCACGAACTCGACGTTCTCAAAATCCTTCGGCAGGCGAAACTTCAACTCGTCCACGGGCGAGCCGGTGATGACGTAGTTGATCACGGCCGACCCGTAAGCCAGGGCCTCGCCGATCGACTGGAGCTGGAAGACCTCCGCCCGGACCTCGGCGGGCCTGCGCCGAGCCAACAGATTCAACGTCCAGTCCGCGTCGCGAAAACGGTACGCATACTGGGCCAGGGCCACGCGCAGGGGGACCGAGGCGGTATGAACCTCGCGAAGGTTTTCGACCTGTGGCTGGTCGATCTCAATGCCGGGCTCTGCCGCAATCACCACGTAGCCCCGTTGCGTCTTGGCCCCGACTACCTGGATCGCGGGGATGCTCTGCCGCTCGCCCAGAGGGCCTCGTCCCAATTCCAGGCGCAGATGGACCAGGACCCGGCCGATCACGGGTTCTTTGAAGACCACGCGAACCGACGTGCGCTGGCCGGCCGACGGTGCATCCGGGAGGTGGTAGTCCCCTACCTGGTTGCCGTCAACCGCGGCCACGACGAGAGCGGCCGGGGCTATGACCTCCAACTGACGGACAGGGGCATCTCGTATGTCGAACTCCAGCTCCGCGTCCACCACCAGGTCATCCTCCTTGACCTTGGCGACCAGACGCCCGGCCACTTCATACGTGGGTACGATATCATCCACCAGAAGACGCAGACGATACCGGCTGCCCGCGTAGCTGTAGAAGAACGCCTTGCTTTGAGGGATGGCCCTGGCCGAAACGTCCTGGGTCTGGACGCGGGGGAAGGCGGCGGCATCGATCTGGGTCAGGCCGGACGACTCCTGCACCACCAGTTGCAGGGCGCTGTTGGTCCCTACGGCCAGGTGGCCGCTGGCACGGATGTCACCCGTCGGTTCGATGGCTGGGACCTCCACCGTGGATGGCAGGCGGTCTATCGCGCTCTCCGCGTGGATGTGCAGGCGGTAGTCCTTGTCCTGGGCACAACTCAGCTCCACACGAAGCGGCCGGACCCCGCCCGCCGCATCACCAAGGGCCCAGGTACGAATGAATGACCCCTGCACAGCCGTGACGCTCAAGCCGGTCGGCACGTTGAAGGTCAGCGTATCGAGCTTGCCTTGCGAGACCTGGAAATCGAACAGGACATCGACCTGCATGAGGCCGGCCCGCACGTCCACGACCGCGCTGGCCCGACTGGATAGTACGAGCTTCGCGTCGGCCAACTGCACCTGTGGTTTCCACCGGATTGCCAGCGGCTCGTGAGGCCCGAGCAGCGCCTCCACGATCAACTGGCCCTGGTCGATGCGACGCTGCACCCGCAGTGCCTGTGGCAATTGGACCTCGAGATCGGGCTGACTGCTGACCAGGCGAATCTGACGCACGCCGCGACCGGGCACCTGGAGGCTCGCTTGACGCCAGAGACTGTTGGGTTCCGTCACGCTCTGGACCCTGAACGTCGCGCCCACACTGTGGCGGCCGGACTCGGGCCAGACGATACGATAGGCCCTGTCGTTGGGATCGTAATCCAAGCGGCCGCCCGCCCCCTTCGGGTCAAGCTTCTCAAGGACGACGTCGCCCTGGACCAGGACCATCGCGCGTGATGCCTGCCTTGTGCGGGCCTCGAAATTCACGGTCACGGCCAACTGCGGACCGTCAACGCGACAGGTAAGCTGAACCTGGTCGATCTCCACCCCGGAGGATAAGTCCGTGGATGGTGATTCTTTCGGGGTTGCACCTGTGCCGGCCGTCGCACCCATCCAGGCGGTTAGAACGATCAGACAGACTCGTACCTTGTTCCACACAGCCATACCCTTTCCAAGATCGTCCGTATTGTTTTCAGGTGGAGACATCTCTACATAGATGATACACAATCATGGAGTCGCGGAGGTGTAAAACCCGTGTAAAATCGACTGCGACGGGTTTGTCCCTGTCACGGCTGTGGCGCCCTGGGCAGATTCTCGGCCCGATGCGCCAGGGCCGCCAGGTCCTGTACGTCCCGATCCAGCGGCAGGGCCGCACTGACCTGATCGAGCAAGCGCTGCACGTCGATCAAGGCCGTGTGTTGGGCATGCTCAGATTGACGCAGCCATTCCGCAAACCGCGCCGCACCCGCCGCCAGGAAGAACCGCGGGTCTTCCTCCACGGACCACCGCCGGATGAGCGAGCCCGCCAGTGACCTCGAAATCTCCTCGACCTGTCCGGTCTCGGCGTTGCGATAGCGCACGAACACGGTCCCCAGATCGCTGTCACCGTCTCCGGAAGAGGCAGCCGTCAGCTCCAGCTCGTACAAGGCCGTGGAACACTGGCCCGACCCGACCTCGCCTGCATCGACAGTGTCGTCGCGGAAGCGCTGGTCCTCGATGTCGCGGTTCTCGTAGCCGATCAGCCGATAGCGTCGGACCCGAACCGGACTGAACTGGACTTGGATGCGAGCGTCCCTGGCCACCGTTTGCAGGGTTGCGGCCAGTTGGCCAACCAGGGTCTCCCGAGCCTCTTCGGAGGAGTCGAGGAACACGTAGCGCCCGTCTCCGCGGTCGGCCATAGCCTCCAGGAAGGCGTCATTGTATGCTCCGTATCCAACGCCCACGCAGGTGAGTGTGATCCCCTGCTTGCGGTCGCCAGCCACTTCATCGAGTACCGCCTGTGCCTCCGTCTGCCCCACATTGGCCACGCCATCCGAGCAGAGCACCACTTGATTGATCCGGCCGGCGACAAAGGCCTTGCGAGCCATGGCGTACCCGAGCCGCAGTCCCGCCATGAGATTCGTGGGACCTGCGGGCTGAATGGCGTCGATAGCCTGGCGAATCGCGTCCTTCTGCGCGGCAGGGACCCCCTCCAGATGCAGCCTCGCTTCATTGGCGCAGGTGATCAGCGAAACGCGGTCCACCTCCGAGAGCTTGTCCACCAGGAGATTCAGGGCGGCTTGGACCGCCGGCAGCCGGTCCGCCTGCCCCATGGACGCCGAGGCATCGACCACAAAGACCAGGTGCGCAGCCCGTCGCTGGTCACGGCCTACGGTGCGGGCTTTGACGGCGATCTTCAGCAGCGTCATGTCCTGGCCTTCGGGAGCAAACGGCGAAGGTGTACCCTCGGCGTATGCCGCAAATGTTGCGTCCTCGCGCTGCGGGTAGGCGTAGTCGAACGCGTTGATGAATTCCTCCATGCGGATTGCGCCAACCGGCGGCAGGAACCCGCTGCGGATGTAGCGCCGGCACAAGGCGTACGAGGCCGTGTCCACGTCCAGGGCAAAGGTGGACAAGGAGTCACGGTCCGTCATCACCCACGGATTGACCGGAACCACCCGGAAATGGGACGGCGAAGGCACGCCGGCCTCAGTTTCCTGCACGACCTGACCTAAGGATTCGTTTGAGTCAAAAGCTACTTTGTCTTGAACTTCGTTCAATCGAACCGAGGATGCGCCGGAAGGCCCCTCCGCCTTGCCACGCTGCTCGCGGAGCCCCCCGTAGCTCAAATCCTTCTTGACCTCCGACACGCTCTCTCTGAAGAGCTTGCCGAGGATCGGCTCATCGCCCAAGACCGGCACACGACTGTCAGTTTGCGCTGGACGAGTAACGTCGGAGATCGTGCCCGGCTTTTCATCAGAACTCACGATGGAACCGCCCCGGATTAGTGCGGACGGTGGCGCAGCAGGCTTCTTTGGAGCAACGGCGCCCGACCAGCCATAGTTTAGCTCCATCTCCTTAACTCCGGGCGGCGTCTCCGTAGCCACTTTCTGGCGGACCATCTCCTGATCCTGAGGGCCACCCGACCGCCTTGCCGAAGCAAAGCCGCTCGCGTCCGCCGGGGCGGGGCTTGACGAGGGTAACTCGCTCTCAAGCTTGGCGTCTGCCCCTAACGTGACCTGCGCGAACCGTTCTGTCTCAGCCTTTGGCGTAAAGCCGGCGAGTTGGTCGGACACATCTGGTTTGCCGCCCACCGTCGGCGAGGGTGACGAGGATTGCCCGGGCTGTGCGATCGAGGGCTGGGGCACGCGGAGGGATTCCCCGCCCGTAGTTTCGATGTTGTAGCGCCCGGCTGCCACAGGGGCACGATTCCCGACTTCTTGCGGAACTATTCCGTTACCGTAGATGCCGCCCCCCATGCCGCCCATTCTATCTTGATCCCTCCGTGCACTGGGGGCGACGCGGCCCACATTTGAACTTGGCTGGCCAGACGGAGTATCTCGCAAAAGCGTGAGTTTGGTTTGTTCCAGGGCGGATGCAGGGTAGCTCC
>Ga0315275_10008436_pt1 | contig 10024 bp, 8 predicted proteins | sample YL17G03_0_MG_FD_205557 | JGI IMG/M metagenome (GOLD analysis project Ga0315275, IMG submission 205557) | Sediment microbial communities from Yellowstone Lake, YNP, Wyoming, USA - YL17G03_0 | ecosystem: Environmental > Aquatic > Freshwater > Lake > Sediment | place: USA: Wyoming | collected...
CCAGGGGAGGCTGTGCGTCCGGACCTTTACCAAGGGAAAAGCCAAGGGCGAGTACGAAATCGATGTCTTCGATCCCGATGGAAAGTTTATCGCCCAATTCATCACCAAGTCGGACCTTCGGCTCTGGAAAGCCGGCAAAGCCTACGGCATCGAGGAAACAGACGAAGGCTACCAGGTGATCAAGAGGTATGCGGTTTCGACCGAATAGCCGGGGCCCCTCCGCCACCCATCTCCAGATCAGGAGCACCCATAGGCTGGCTTGGTCCTAGGCGCGTCGCAATCCCTTCGCCCGCTTAGCGATTTTCTTCTTTATCTTTTCATAGGATGGAGGTGGGCCGGTCCGGACTTGTTTCCCGTCGATGAACAGGGCATCTGATGTACCCCACTCGAGTATGACGTCTCGGCTGAAGGCATCCACAGTTCGGAACGCCACCCGATCGCCGAACTCCGAGGCTGCCCTCTTGGCCCGCTCGAAAGTCATGTTCATCGCGGGACACCAGCCGTGGAGGAGAGCCGTAATCGTGACTTTGCCGATCGTTGTTTCCGGCGTCTTGACCTGCCGGAGCCAGCGGGGAGGCCTCGCGCCCTCACTAAAGGGTTTCCAGAGGAGAACCTGCATGCCTATCTTGTCCGCGGGCTTATACCCGTGCTTTTTGAACCAGGAGGCCCTCATAAAAACGGGAATGGCCATCCCCCAAGCGGCCATCCCCTTGGCGCCCCTTTCTTTGGCATCCTCTTCTGCCGCTTGGAGCAACGCCTTTCCCATTCCCCTTTTCTGGAAATTGCCCCGCCCCTTCTTATGGCCGTGGACCCAGATGCACAGGACTAAATAGAGGTCCTTCCCTTCGGCGCCGGGCGAAAGTTCGATGGGTACATACTGGATCATGCCCCCGACCTCACCCTTGTCGTCGAGTGCCAGTTTGACGCGGAGTCCGCGGTCTTTCATCTTCTCGTACCACTGGGCCTTGTGGTCCCCCGCCTCCCGGATCTCATCCGACCAGTCTTCCAGGCAGACGAAGTAGAGAGGTTTGTGCTTGTCCTGCAAATCAATGATTTCCATTACTTACCTCCTGGTCCTGGAATATCGGCGCTTACCGAATTTTATGGCAGGAGGCCAATCAAGACAAGCCTTCTTTTGGATGAGGCCGGTCGAGTTGACAGGGAAGAGCCCTCGATTCTATAATAGCGCTCCCGTGGTCAGGTTTTGACTTTTCCTGATCATCATCAAATCTCAAAGAAGGAGTCAAACATGCCTGGAGACAAAAAAGCGGACTTGGCCGGGCCGGGGATCAGCACCTACCCCGAGGTCGAAAAAATCCTGCCCCGGGATTATCAGGCGGTTCTTCCGCCTCTCGAGCGGATGAAAGCCCTTTTTGCGATCAAAGAGTACATCGAGAAAAACCTTTGCCGAGAGCTGAACCTGACCATGGTCCAGGTGCCCCTCATCGTCGAGCGGGAGAGCGGGATCAACGACATGCTCGACCGGGACGGTTCGAGAACGCCGATCGAGTTCCCCTGCGGGCTGGGGCTAAAAAAGCGTCTTAACGCCCAGATCGTGCAGGCCGCGACGAAGTGGAAAAGGCCCGCTCTGGCGCAGTTCGGCTGCAAGCTAGGCGAAGGCCTCTGCACGGACATGCGGGCGGTGCGCAAGGATTACTTCCTCGACCACGACCACAGCGCCTACGTGGACCAGTGGGATTGGGAGCGGGTGATGTCCATGGACCAGCGCAACCTGGAGTTCCTCAAGGACATCGTCAAGAAGATCTGGAAGGTCATCCGGGGCGCCGCGAAGTACGCCCAGGATCTCTACCCGCAGCTCAAAACAAAAAAATTCCCCGACTTCCCCGACGAGCTCACCTTTATCCAGGCCGAGGAAATCCTAGATATGTTTCCGGACCTGCCGCGCAAGCAGCGCGAGACCCAGATCCTGCAGAAGTACCCGGCCGTCTTCATCATCGGAGTGGGCTATCCGCTCAAGGATGGATACCCTCACGAAATGCGAGCGGCGGACTATGACGACTGGATCACCGACACCTCGCACCTGACCGGAAAGCCGACTCACGGCCTCAACGGCGACATCCTGGTCTGGAACCCGGTCACGCGACGGCGCCACGAGCTGACGTCGATGGGCATCCGGGTGACCAAAGAAACCCTGGTGAAGCAGCTGGAGATGTCGAACCTCATGGAAAACCTCAAGCTGCCCTACCACCAGGCGATCATGAACGATAAGATTCCCTTAAGCATCGGGGGCGGGATCGGACAGTCGAGGACCTTCATGTACCTTCTCCGGGCCGCTCACCTGGGTGAAGTGACTGTTTCCGTCTGGCCCAAAGAGCTCAAAGAGATCTGTGCGAAGCACAACATCATCGTCCTGGAATAAGCGCTTCCTATCACGCTCGAGAAGGGCGGATTCGGGGACTATTCTTCATAGTCCAGCTTGAATCTCAGCCAAAGATAGGGGAAACGACTGCCCCGGCCTGTCTCGACTGTGAAATAAACAACCTTTTCCTCGGCGCTTCGTTTCATCTTCAACCTCGGTTTCTGGGGGATGTTGGGATCTGTCATCTTGGACATGCCATAGGCTTCATATTGCAGCCGCTCCCCCTCGATGAGACACAGTATTTTGGTGCCTTTTTTGATCCGAAGGTAGCACGACGGTGTATTTGGATTTTTCAACGCCTCCAGATCATAGCTGCCTTTCTCTATCACGATGTCCTTGAACTTCAATCGGAAAGGAATTTCGACTCCCTTGAACTTGCCGATGTCCTTCAGTTGGGCGAAGATCGGGCTCGCCAGGAGCAGAATGAAAAAAACCACGAGAACGTTTCCCATTATTCTATGGCTTGACATGCTTTTCCTCCCCTTCCGGGAATGAGAAAGAAAGTGCTCCTGCAGATGCACAGACTCGGCCATTTCTGATTAGGATTTTCTGCAGCGCCTGGGCCTACTATAGGCGCGAAAACGAGCCCTGTCAATAGATCTGTGGCCTTCCGTTTTTCTAATCTGAAAACAGACAAACCATGTTTCTTTAGTACATCGATGCCCCGGCGGACATAGTCGGTGTCAATATAAAGACGAAGGAGCAGCTGTTCATCTTCACCCACCTAAGACTGGGGCCCTCGCCGGCCTCCTTTACTTGGGAGTGGGTGAGGACCCTGCCCAGACGGTCTAACCGACTCTCCGCGGTCCGTTTATTTCAGCGCCGGCGGAGCGACTCCGGCCGCCGGGCTCTGGACCTGGGTCCCGGTCAGGGCCTTGAGGAACTCGACGATGTTTTTCAGGTCGTCCTTGCTCCCGCCGCCTCCCCCGATCTGCATGATCCCTTTGGCCAGCCTGGGGTCGAGTGTCCCGACCAGAGGCTTGATTTTTCCTTTGGCCAGCTCTTCATAATGAGAGAGGGCCTTTCCCAGGGTGGCGAATTTCCCATTGTGCATGTACGGCATGGAGAGCTCGACATTGCGCAGGGTGGGCGTTTTGAACTTTCCCAGGTCGGAGCAGGAGGAGCGGAAGAAGCCCACTTCACCGCGTCCGGGGTCGACGTCTTTGGGTATGCCGCCGCAGATCTCGCCGTTGTGGGCGAACTTCTCCGGGGTTTCGAACCCGGCGTTCGGGACTGCGGTGTTGTGGAAGTCGGAATCTGTGAAATTGGGGGGCATATGGCAGGCGGCGCAGTTCCCCCGGCCGAAAAACACGGCCAGGCCCTTTTTCTGTTCGGCCGTCAGGGCGTTGTCGTCACCCTTAACCCAACGGTCATAGGGCGAGTCGAAGCTCACCGCCGTTCTCTCGTAGGCGGCGATCGCCTTGGTGACGGTCGTCGAGTTGATCTCACCGCCGAAAACCGACTGGAAAAACAGCTGATAATATTTCTTGGCCTCGGGGAACTCTTTCCTTGAGACCGGTTGGATGCCCGTACTCAGGTAGGCGATGACGTTGTCCCAGGTGTTGGCCATTTCGGCCCCATCAACGACCGGTCCCAAGGCCTGCTCTTCGAGGGTTTGGACCCGGCCGTCCCAGAACATGTGGCTGACATAGGCGGTGTTGTAAACCGTGTTGGAGTTGCGGCGGCCGGTGGCTCCGCCGCAGCCGTCCGAGATCTGCTGCTCATCGCTGAACCCGAGCTCAGGGACATGGCAGGAGGCGCAGGCAATGGTCCCGCAGTTGGAGAGATTGGGGTCGAAGAACAGAGCCTCGCCGAGTCGAATCTTGTCCTGCGTCTGCGGGTTGTTCGAGGGAACGGGCAAGGGCGGAAGGTCGGCGCCGAAGGCGCTGCGGATCTTAGCCCGCAGGGCATCGAGTTCTTTGCCCGGTCCCTGTTTTGCGGCTCCTGGGCTCAAAGACATAGCCATGATCAAGACAACCGCAAGAGAAGCCAGCGAAGTTTTTTTCATCGCGTCTCCTTTCCAGTGTTGGGTGAATAATAAAAATTATAGCAGTATGTTAGATGATTTGACAACCTTGACGCGTTTTGGAAGCATCTCCCTTTATGTCCATCACCTCAATGGAGACGTTCACACGCGTTTTCGGCCGCGTTGACTTCTCTCCTTCTCCGGCGATATACTGAATTTCGCATTTAATACGAGGAAAAATCGACGAGGAGGGGTCGAATGCCGAGACATCAGATTTCCGTGAAAAGGCGAGGATCCCTAGGACTTGATAAGGCGGTTCTACTCCTCCCCATGCTGGGGCTTCTCCTCATCTGTCTTCCGGGCCGGGCGCAGGAGGAGGAAGAGGAAGAATTCAAAGGAGTGGGGATCCACTTGAAGCTCAGGGGAGCCTGGGTCACGTTCTCGGGCGGCGATATCGACAAGGGCACCGCAGGCATATACGACCAGCAGGTCGCCGAAATCACCTCTGTCGGGTTCGAATTGGGAGAGAATGGAAAGAAACCGTTTCGCACTGGGTATGAGCTGACAGGAGACATCGTCTATCACTTCACTCCCAGTATCGGGATCGGGGTGGGGGGGGGCCTGGTTCGAGCCCACCAGCAGAGCTCTCTTCTATTCCATTGGCCGGATTCTCCGTATGAATACCGCCTGATGAGCCTTCCGGAGATAAAAATCCTCTCTCTCAGGCTTGGTCTGTTTTACGTCATCCCCCTCAACCGCCTGCTGACTATCTGCCTCAGCGCCGGTCCCGAATACTATTTCGCCGATTACAAGTATGGCGGGAATTTAACGACACCGTACTCCGCCAGTTCCCTCACTCATAGAGCGAAGGCCCGGCAGTTGGGTGTTCAGGGAAGCCTCGGCCTGGAGATCCGCATGAACCGGAGGCTGGCCTTTGTTATCGAAGCCCTTGGAAGATACGCGAAAATCTCCGGCTTTGAGGGTAAAGAGGAAACCTATGAGTGGTCTGGCGGCCACAGTTCCACCGTAGACGAGCAAGGGATTATTTTCTTCATCGAGGGAGAGGAATATCCGCGATTGGATATACCTTCCGCGGGAGCACCCGGCGGTCAAGGCGGCAGAAAGGCGGTGTTCGACCTCTCGGGCGTGAGCCTCCAGGCCGGGCTGAACTTCAAGTTCTAGGGTAACCTGGGGACACCCTGCTCAAGTCAGGGATTCAACTTATATTTCCTGAGGTTTCTGGAGCCCGGTCGACATCCGAGCGAAATCGTTCCGGATCTCGTAGGGAAGTTGGTTTCCGAACCGGTCGAGGAAGTCCTTGATGTCCTGGACCTCAGCCTGCCACTCGCCCGGCCTGACTTCAAAGAGCTTCTGCAGGTCGCTCCTGGGCACGTTCGCTCCCTCCACTGGAAAAGTGTTGATATCGGGCACGAGCCCCAACGGCGTTTCCTTCGCTCCGGCTTTCCCGTTTACTCTATCGACAATCCATTTGAGGATGCGGATATTCTCCCCGAACCCCGGCCAGAGGAAGCGTCCTTTCTCGTCTAGGCGGAAGGCGTTCATAGCGTAGATCCGGGGTGGTTGTGTCATCAGCCGGCCCATGTTGATCCAGTGCCGGAAGTAAAGGCCCATGTTATAGCCACAGAAGGGCAGCATGGCCATCGGATCCCGGCGCAGCACTCCGACTTTACCGGCCGCCGCGGCCGTCGTTTCCGACCCCATCCGCGCCCCCAGAAACACTCCGTGTTCCCAGTTGAAGGCCTCGGCGATAAGGGGAATGAGCTGTGACCGGCGGCCGCCCAGGATGATCGCCGAGATGGGCACTCCCTTCGGGTTGTCGTACTCCTTGGAGAGCGTCGGGCAATTAGCAAGTGAAACCGTGAACCGGGAGTTCGGATGGGCGGCTTTGGTCGCTTTGGCTTTGTCCCAGGGCTGCCCCTGCCAGTCCACCATGTGCTCTGGAACCGGTCCGTCCAACCCCTCCCACCACGGTTCGTTGGTATCAGTGTTCAACCCGGCGTTGGTGAAGATCGTCGGGTAAAAATTCGAGTTCTTAAGCGTCCGGATCATATTGGGGTTGGTCTTCATCGAGGTTCCCGGGGCGACGCCGAAAAATCCCGCCTCCGGGTTGATGGCCCACAGCCGGCCGTCCGGCCCGATATTCAGCCAGGCGATGTCATCTCCGACAGTAGTGACCTTGTATTCGGGAAGGGCAGACTCGAGCATGGCCAGGTTTGTCTTGCCGCAGGCTGAGGGCATGGCGGCGGTGATATAGGTGACGCTGCCGTGCAAGTCTTCGACTCCGATGATAACCATGTGCTCGGCCAGCCAGCCCTGCTTGTAGCCCAGCCAGGACGCGATGCGCAGCGAGAAACACTTCTTCCCGAGGAGGGCGTTGCCGCCGTAGCCGGAGCCGATGCTCCAGACCAGGCCTTCCTCGGGAAAGTGCATGATGTAGCGCTTATTGGGGTCAAAGTCGCCGACCGAGTGTACGCCCTTGACGAAGTTTTCGCTCTTGCCGATCTTGTTGACGATGCGCTTGCCCAGCCGGGTCATGATGCGCATGCTGATCGCCACGTAGGATACATCGGTAACCTGGACGCAGGCTTTGGCGTAGGGCGAATCGGGATGTCCCATCATGTAGGGCAGGACGTACATCGTCCTTCCACGCATGGCGCCTGTGGAGAGTTTCGTCATCAGCTCCCCGGCCTCTTTGGGGTCCATCCAGTTGTTGTTGGGCCCGGTGGCCTCACGGTCGGAGTGGCAGACGAAGGTCAGATGTTCGGTCCGGGCGACATCGGTCGGATGGCTGCGGTGGAGGTAGGACTTCGGCCAGAGTTTATGGTTGAGTTCATGGAAGATATCATGCAGGCCGATCCGTTCTTCCTTCATCCCCATCTCGATGAGACGGCGGGCCTCGCCTTCGGAGCCGTCACACCAGTAGATATGCTTCGGCTCGAACAGCCGGGCCTGCTCGTCGACCCATTTCTCCAGCGGAGTCGCCATAGTCAATTCCTTGAGGACCACTATTTTACCAGAATCAGCGGGAGATTGAACCGAATATTAGCAGGTCTCAAGCTGGCCAGGATTGTGTTTTCTTTTTATTAGTAGAGCGAGGGGGAGTCCTTACGAAAGCCCTCCGCAGCGTAGCGGGCATGGTTCCTCTCGGTCTTCCGAGAGGAGAGCGTAGCGAGGACAGGGAGTGGATTTTTCACGCTGGGAAAAATTCGCGTCTTTCGGAGGGACTCCCCCGAGCTTTTTTGGCTTCACAGCCCGCCCATTTCAGGATATATTGAACCTTCTGGCGGTCAAAGCCGTATAGATATTTGTTGCGAATTGATAGGAGGTCCAGATGACGCGAGTTTACAGGTGCTTGATTCTACTGCTTTTCTTAGGCCTGATGATGGGACAGGGCTTCACCGCTCAATCCTCCGGCCAGGTTTCGGAGAAAGACCTTGCCGCCCGGATCGATAAGCTCCTGTCTGATGTCTATAAACCCGGCCAGCCCGGGGCGGCTGTCCTGGTCAAGAAACAGGGGAAGGTCATCTGGCGCAAAGGGTACGGCCTAGCTAACCTCGAGCTCAACGTCCCCGTCGAGCCCGACATGATCTTCCGCCTCGGCTCGGTCACCAAGCAGTTCACCGCCGTCGGCATCCTCATGCTGGCCGAGGAGGGGAAGCTCTCGCTCCAGGACGAAATCACCAAATTCCTTCCCGACTACCCCACCCAGGGCAAGAAGATAACTGTCGAACACCTGCTCACCCATACCTCAGGAGTCAAGAGCTACACCGACCTGCCGGAATGGCTGCCGCTCCAACGCAAGGACATGACTGTCGCGGAGATCATCGATCTGGTCAAAGATAAGCCCATGGAGTTCACCCCAGGTGAGAGGTGGAAATACAGCAATTCGGGGTACATCCTGCTCGGGGCGATCATTGAAAAAGTCTCCGGCAAGACATATGCCGATTTCCTCCAGGACCGGATTTTCGGCCCTCTCGGCATGAGGAACTCCTGCTATGACAGCACATCCCGGATAATCCCCCGCCGGGTTCCTGGTTATGCCAAGGGAAACTCCGGGTTCGAGAATGCGCCCTACCTGAGCATGTCGCAGCCGTACGCGGCGGGATCATTGGCCTCATCGGTTGACGACCTGGCGACCTGGACCGAGGCCCTCCTTGTCGGGAAGCTGATCAAGAGAGAAACGCTCGAACGGGCGTTTACCTCCTACAAACTGAAAGATGGCCTGGACACGAAATATGGCTACGGCTGGTGCATCTCGGACTACGAAGGGCATCGCCTCATCGAACACGGCGGTGGAATCCATGGTTTCTTGTCTTATGCCCTGTTCTTTCCTGAAGACCAGATCTTTGTCGCCCTTCTGACGAACAGCGCGGTTACGGAGTTGCAGCCGGAACCGCTGGCCTTCCGGGCCGGCTGTCTGGCACTGGGGAAACCCTATACGGAGCCCGTCCCGATATCCCTTTCTGAGAAAGACCTGGAGCCTATGACTGGAGTCTATACAAACGCCCAGGAGGAGGAGCTCTATATTACACGTCAGGGGAACAAGCTGTTCTCCCAAATCGTTGGAGTAGGCAAGTCCGAGATCAGACCGGTCTCGGCCACCGAATTCTTCGTCACGGATTTTCCCGCCCGGGTGCATTTCCTCAAGGACGGGAAGGGGTCGGTCATAGGGCTCAAGATTGTCGCCCGGATCGGACCGGTCCAGTCGTACACCAAAACAGAGAAGCCGCTGCCGGCCGAGCGCAAAGAGATTAAGTTGGACCCCGCTTTCTATGACCAATATGTGGGCGAATACGAGCTCGCCCCCGGATTTGCAGTCGTCATCACCAAGGAGAACGGAAAGCTCATGGGGCAGGCTACCGGGCAGCCCAAAGTCGAGCTCTATCCTGAAGCGGAAACAAAGTTCTTCCTTAAGGTTGTCGATGGCCAAGTCGAGTTCGTCAAGAACGAAGCCGGGAAAGTCACCGGCCTCATCCTCGTTCAGGGCGGCCAGAGGCTGCCCGGAAAGAAGATCAAGTAGAGTGGCCTATTTCGAATCGAGCACGACGGCGCAGTAACCGATGATTTCAGGATTCTTGTGGTCTTTGACCTTAATGACCAGTTCGTCCCCTTTCTGGAATCCGGGGTTCTTGAAATAGAACTTGGTCCTGGCGCCGAGGTTGCCGCTCATGGAGACCTGGTCCGACGGCAGCGGGCCCTTGCCCAAGACAGGGAAGAAATCGTAGTCCCAGGGGTATTGCCAGAATCTCATCTGGGACTGGGCCAGCGACTCTTTGCCTAGACGCGCGTAGAAATCGATGTCGTTGTTGGCGCCCCGGTATTCCTTCCGCCATTCTTCGATCGTGGGCATCTTGTATTCCTGTCCCTTGTAGACCATGACGACATCATCCCTATGGACCGAGACGCTGCTGTTTGACTTGGAGCCCATGAACACCATGAACATGGCGTAAGGGCTGCCCAGCTTGCGGACTGCCAGAGCGGCATCGATGCAGACCACGATTTCGTTTTCGTTGTTAAAGAAGAGATTCTGACCCAGGTCCACAGTCTGGGCATATGCAGCTCCGAGGACCAAAATCACCGCCAATACGAGCCTGATGGGTTTCATCGTTGCCTCCTTAATTCTATTCTAGCGCTTCCCCCCCGGGATGTCTATTGGG
>Ga0315275_10008437_pt1 | contig 10024 bp, 8 predicted proteins | sample YL17G03_0_MG_FD_205557 | JGI IMG/M metagenome (GOLD analysis project Ga0315275, IMG submission 205557) | Sediment microbial communities from Yellowstone Lake, YNP, Wyoming, USA - YL17G03_0 | ecosystem: Environmental > Aquatic > Freshwater > Lake > Sediment | place: USA: Wyoming | collected...
AAAACAGAAAAGGGAATTAGCATGGCTTCAGCCTCTGTTCTGATGCAGCTGAAGAATAAAACGATGTTATTCTCAGATATTTCAGCACAGATAAATCCAAATGCTGGAGAGCTGGCTGAAATTGCTGTCCTTTCTTCAAAGACATTCGAAAAATTTACGGGAAAGAAGGCAAAAGTCGCAATGCTTTCCTTTTCCACTCATGACCAGAATAATGAATATGCCGACAAGATGAGAAAAGCAGCTGAGATGGCCAAGAGAAAAAATTCCAAATTGATTATTGACGGAGAAGTTCAAGTAGATGCGGCTTTAGTAAGGGGCGTTTCTGAAAGGAAAGGAAGTATTTTGAAAGGAGAGGCAAATGTCTTGATATTTCCTGATTTGAATTCAGGAAACATCTCCTATAAATTAGTTGAACGTTTGGCTGGAGCCAAAGCAACAGGAATGTTTGTCCAGGGGCTAAGCAAGCAGGCGATTGTATTGTCAAGAGGCTGTAGTGTGCAGGATATTTTGGATATCGCAAAGTTGATTAAATGAAAGTTAAAATGAAAAGTAAGAAAATCTTATTGCTGAATGTAGGTTCTTCAACTATAAAATGGCTTTTTCTTTCCAAAGGAAATAAGTTATCTGGAAAGGAAGAGAATCTTTCAAAGCTGGCGGATTATGACCGTGCTCTTGAAAAAATAATCCGGGGGATTGAAAGTCCAGATGCCATAATACATCGAATTGTTCATGGAAAAGACCTTTCCAAGCCCCAGATAATATCTGATCAGCTGATAAAAAAGCTGGAAGAGATATCAAAGCTTGCGCCATTGCATAATATTTCTGAAGTTAGAGTCATAAAAAAATGCAGGGAGAAATTTTCATGCAGGCAGATTGCTGTCTTTGATACATCCTTTTATTATGGAATGCCCAAGATTGCAAAAATGTACGGCCTGCCGCATTCTTTTTTTGAGGATGGGATAAAGAGGTACGGCTTTCACGGATTGAGTCATGAATATATTGCTCAGCAGATTGAAAAGAAGTTCGGAAAGAACAAAAAAATAATTTCATGTCATTTAGGAGCAGGATGCAGCATTACAGCAATCAAAGGAAGAAAAGCCCTAGACACTTCAATGGGCTTCACCCCTTTGGAAGGAGTTATGATGGCTACAAGATCGGGGAATATTGATCCTTCCATCATCTTTTATCTGGAAAAAGAAAAGAAAATGTCAATTTCTGAAATAAGCGATCTTTTGAATAAAAAATCAGGCTTTTTCGGCTTGTCCGGAATGAGCGACATGAGGAAATTGGCCAGGGCAAATTCAGAAAAGGCAAAGCTTGCAATAGACCTGTTCTGCTATTTAATTGCCAAGCAGATTTCAGCCTATCTTTCAGTCCTAAATGGGGCGGACGTAATCGCATTTACGGGTGGAATAGGTGAAAATGAAGGTATGATACGAAAAAAGGTCATGAAAGGACTGTCATTTTTGAAGAATACAAAGGTTGCTGTCGTCAAAACAAATGAATTTGAGATAATGCTTAAGAGTGCAGAAAAGTTAATAAATTAGGCAGAGATAGAATTTAACTGGAAAACTCTAAAAAACCCCTAAAAACAGGTAAAAGAGAATGGAAAAATTTAACAAAGAATACGAAGAGGAATTGATCAATGTTCTGAAATTGACTGCTCCAGGAACCTATCTGAGAACAGCATTGGATGATATCTCAAAAGCGGGTCTTGGCGGGCTAATTGTCTTAGGAAATAATCCTGAAATCCTTTCTTTGATTAACGGCGGCTTTGAATTGAACTGCAAGTTTACTCCTCAAAAGCTGATTGAAATATGCAAGATGGATGGGGCAGTCATTCTTGACAATGAAATGAAAAAGATCCTTTATGCGAATACTCTTCTTGTTCCTGATTTTTCGATACAGACCAATGAGACAGGAACAAGGCACAAGGCTGCAGAGAGAACAGCCAAGCAGACAAACCAGATTGTAATTGCAATTTCAGAAAGAAAAAAACACGTCACTCTTTACAAAGGAGAGCTGAGATATGTTCTTAGGTCAACGACTGAAATTCTAGACAGGGCAGGAGAGACAATTAGGATGCTTGAAAAGCATAAGGAAATTCTCAATGAGCTGCTTCTTAATTTGAATGTTCTTGAATTTACTAATCTGACAAGCTTATCAGACGTTGTTCTTGTAGTTCAGAGAATGGAAATTATAGAAAGAATAGCAGATATTGTCAGAAGATATATTGTTGAGCTTGGAACAGAAGGAACACTTGTAAAAATGCAGCTGAAGGAATTAATGAAAGGTGTTGCTGAAGAAGAGATGTTAATTTTAAAAGATTACAGCAAAAGAGAGGCGTTATTGACTAAAGTTAATTTTGAGGAGATTGATCTGGAAAGCTTGATTGAGCCAACAAATCTTCTGAAAGTTCTTAATTATACTAAAATTGATGAGCCAGTATCAACTAGGGGAATAAGAATATTGAATAGGGTCTCATTAGCTCCGGAAAATATGCAGAAATTAATGGACAGATTCAGGAACCTGCAGTTTATTCTGGATTCTCCAATAGAGCCTTTAATAGAAGTTCTTGGAGAGAATAAAGCAAATATTCTTCAGAAGGAATTGAATCATTTGAAAGAGCAGGTAATGCTGGGGAAAAAGATTTAGGACTGAGATGTTAAGCAAGGCGGAGATTGAAGAGATAAGAAAAATTCTGGAGAAGAGCCAGAATCCGATTTTCTTTTTTGACAATGATCTGGATGGATTGATGGGGTTTTTGCTTCTTTCAAGATTCATCGGAAGAGGGAAGGGCGTTGCAGTCCGAAGTTATCCTGATCTGAATGTAACATATGCGAAAAAGATTGAAGAGTTCAAGCCCGATGTAATCTTCATAATTGACAAGCCACTGGTTTCTGAAGAATTTTTTGCCCATGCAAGACAGTCAAACATTCCAGTTGTCTGGATAGACCATCATCCCCCCTCTCAGAAAATCCAGGACATCAGTTATTTTAATCCCATTAATGGAAATCCTTCGACTAACGAGCCAGTCTCCTACTGGTGCTGGAAAATAGCGCGGGAAAGTGAAGAAAGCATTTGGCTTGCAATGGCAGGTTGCGTTTCTGACTGGCTGATTCCAGATTTTAAGGACAGATTTATCGCAAAATATTCTGATTTGATTGAAAAGGAAACATTTGTCGGAAATATTCTGTATAAAACAAGATTCGGGAAACTCATAAAAATACTGGATTTTGGATTGAAAGACCGGACTACTAATGTTCTGAAGATGATAAAGGCGCTTCAGACTGCAAAAAGTCCATATGAAGTCTTTGATGACAGCAAATTCAGCGATGCAAGAAAAAGATATGAGCAGATTGACAGAAAATATTCTCAGTTAGTTGAAAAGGCAAAAGAGCATTCTTCAGGCAAGCTGATTTTCTTCCAATATGGCGGTGAGCTCAGTCTTTCAGGAGAAATTTCAAATGTTCTGCAGTACACCTATCCAGAGAAGATTATTGTGGTTGCATATATCAAAGGAGAAAAAGTGAATATTTCTATGAGGGGCCAGTTTGCTGATGTGAGAAAAATGGCCTTAATTGCAATGAAGGACATTCAGGGCACTTCAGGGGGACATGAGCATGCTGCTGGAGCTTCAATAAAAGTTGAAGATCTTCCATTGTTCAAGGAAAACATAGAAAAGCAGATGAAATAATTGGATTAATTTCATAAAAGCAGCAATCTATATTCGGATTGCCTGACGTCAAGCAACCCTTAAATAATATTCTAATATAAATGGTCTCCTGGATTATAATATTCTAATGTAAAAATCTTTTTAAATCACCCAAATCTTACCCTTTTTCAAATAAAATGCCAGAAAAGAAAACGTTTTTTTTGGCCTGCTAAAAAACAGATTTTTTTACCATGATAGAACAAACAATAGTCTTTATTGACAATATCTCGCTGAAAAGAAGCATTACTGGGAAGATTATCGACCTTCTTTTGAGGACTGATTTAGATATAATCGGCATGAAAATGATTGTTCCCGGAAAGCATTTCATAAATGATTTCTGTTCAATATCTAAAAGCAAGCTTGCGAAGTATTACGTGGCGCATTCCTATCTTGGCAAGAGGATAATGGTGATTGTACTGCAGGGCGAGAATGCGATTGAAAAAGTCAAGAACGTTGTCGGAAGGGAAAGGAAGCAAATGAAAAAGGAATACTGGCACGGAACTACAATTCGAGGAATGTATTTCGGAGGAGTCAGAAGAGAAGGGCTATTCAAAGTCTATGAAAATATTGTCCAGCTTTCAGAAGATAAAAATGGGGCTGAAAGGCTGATCAAACTTGTATGGGAAAAATACAAGCAGAATGGAATTTCATTGAGGCATCTTAAAGGATATGAAATGGATAAGGATGAAGAAAGGACTTTCATTATGGTAAAGCCACATGCTATGGAACATAGACTGGCTGGAAAAATAATTGATGATTTATCCAGGTCTGGATTATATATTGTTGCGGCAAAAGTAATCAGGCCGCACATTGAGCAGATGAAACAGCATTATTCCCATTTGAGAGACAAGGGAGAGCATATTTTCAGGGATGTTGTTAATACAATGATGGGCAAAGAAAGGGGAAAGCCCAATAAGGATGTAAAACTAATTCAGCTGGTTTATCAGGGAAAGAAAGGGGAAGTTACTAGAGTTCTAAGGGAAATAATTGGCTCAACAAATCCAAAGAATGCAGCCATAGGCACTATCCGAAGAAGCTATGGTAAAACAATAAGGACAAATGTCGTTCATGCGTCAGCAATTCCAGCTGATACAGAAAGGGAATTGGCAATCTGGGATACTCCAAATGAATTAGTTCAAGAGGAAAAAGGAACAATTGTTTTTAATACACAATAATTTAGAAGTTTATCACATCAAAAATTGGATTTATTTTAAAAGAAAACCGAGATTATACAACGCTTATAAGGCTCAATATTCTTGAGCAATATAAACAACTTCTTTTGCCTTTTTTTCACAAACAACACATTTGGCAGTTTTTCCAGAAGGATTTTCTTTTTCTAATTTTGTTCCTCGAACTTTTGTTCTTGCCAGCTCTGTTTCAATTTTTCCAGCGCATTTTCCCCCATCTTTGTCCACAGAACAAAATCCTGCTCTCGCAATTTTTCCAGATTCTATAACTGATTTTAGCTCATTAAATGAGGAAACATCCTCTATTTTGCTTTTGAATAGGCCGTCAGCTTTGGTAATAAGGTTTTTATCATATTCCTTGGAAATTTTTTCAACATAATCTATCAAGTCTTTGTCCTTGATCTTTTCTTTTGAATTAATGTCTCTCCTAAAAATTGTTAATTCTTTATTCTCCAACTCTTTTTTTCCAAGCTCAATCCTTAATGGAACCCCCTTCATTTCCCAGAAATAGAATTTTTCTCCGGGCGATCTCTCTGATTTGTCTATATCTGCAGAAATCCCCTTGTCTCCTAATTCCTTCTTCAATTCCTCAGCCTTTTTTATCAGCTTTTCATCATTGTTTATCGGGGTTATTATCACTTGGACAGGAGCAATTTTCCATGGAAAAATCAGTCCTTTGTTATCCCCGTGGACTATTATCACAGAGGCAAATATCCTGCTTGTTGCAGGCCCGTAGCATGTGATGTAGCAATATTTCTCTTTTTCATCTTTGTCTTTGAATTTTACATTAAAACCCTCTGAAAAATCAAGATTTAATAGATGAGTTGATGGCTGCTGGACCATTTTTCCATCCGGATTCAAAACGTCTGCCGCAAAAGTTCTTTTTGCTCCGGGAAATTTGTCCCATGCCGGGCGCTCAAAGAACATGAATGGAAGGCAGAAAATGTCGTGAAGAACTTCTTTTGTGGTCTCCATGTCCTCATGAACCTGTTTCATTGCATCTTCTTCTGACGCATGGGCGCAATGAGTCTCTATCCAGTGAAATTCTCTGCTTCTTAAGAATGGCCTTGTTGCTTTTGTTTCATATCTGAAAATATTTGCTCTTTGATAAGTTTTATACGGCAAGTCCTTATAGCTTTGAATCCATAATGAGAACATCTGATAAAATGCCGTTTCAGAAGTTGGCCTTAAGGCATATTTTTCATCTAATTTGTTTTCTCCAGCTTCTGTAACCCAGAAAACTTCAGGAGTGAAGCCTTTTACATGGCTTGATTCAATTTTGAAGTTTTTTTCAGGAATTAAAGTGGGGAACCAGTAAGGTCTGTGGCCTTTTTTCTGAAGAGCTTGCTCAAGATAATCATATATTTTTTCCATGGAAAGAACAGACCAGGGCTGGAAAACAATAAATCCCTTGATATTATACCTCAGATCAGCCAGTTCAGCCCTTTTGACAATTTCAGTATACCACTCTGAGAAGTTTTTTTCCTTATCTATGCCAAAAGTCACCTTTTCAGGCCTGATTTCTTTTTTTACTTCTTTAATCTCTTTTTTCATTTTTTCCAAAGGCTAAGGTGACTTATAAATTTTGTTTTTCAGGCAAGGCAGCAGAAAATGATTTATTTGATTGCTGAATTTCTTGTCATTATATGTATCCTGTAATTCTTTCAGGTCAATAGAGTTAATATTCTCAAGCCTTGCTTTGGCCTTTTTGCTTAAAACTAAACTTTCCAGTCAATGTTCTTCAATCCAATCAGCATATTCTGCAGATAAATATTAGATATAGTACTCACTAGAAAAAAAGCGTACAAGGAACTAAATCATGTTTTTCAACAGTCATTTTACCCTCAGAAATACATAATCTCTAGAATTTTTAAATTTTGTTATTCAACTTTGAAGTAAACGCTTGTGCCGATGTCTTTAGTTTCTACATCGACTAATTCTATTTTTCCTACTTCTTCTGTCCATGCAACATGAGTTCCAACATCGGGTTGCTTGTCAAAGATTTCAATCTCAACTATCCTGGCTTCCTTCAAGCCAGCAGGCATTTTGAATTTGCTCAGTTTCTTGTCATTTGCCATCTGCTCAACCGGAATCAAGTCTGTCTGAATAGGCAGATTCCATTTGACAGCATCATTTGCTGCAGTGAAATAGTCTTTGCAAGCCCCCTTGTCAACTAATGCATTGAAGTCAATTCTTGATTTGTCCAATCCTATCTGGCTTCCTGTGACTGAAGCGCCAGTCTGCAAAGCGATTATTGATGAAAGTATGTGTGTTGCGGTGTGCATCCTCATTAATCTGAATCTCCTGTCCCAGTCAATCATGCCTTTGACTGAATCTCCTTCCTTCAAACCAAGTTTATCAGTATAATGGATTATTTCTTCGTTCTCTTTGGTTACATTCACAATATTAAATTCTTCAGTTCCCTTGATCAATTTGCCGAAGTCGCAAGGCTGTCCGCCTGATTCGGGATAAAATGCAGTCTGATCAAGAATAATCTTATTTCCATCAATCTTCAGGACTTTTCCTTCAAACTCTTTCAAGTAACAGTTAGTCCAGTATAATGCGTTCGTCATGCTTAACTTAGAAAATCTAGGAATTTAAGCATTTCTGAGATTCAAAATATAATTCATGGGCCTAGAGCTAAAAAATTGTGATGCGTGGCAATGCCTTGCTATACCGCAATTTTAGGGCTCTTAGTCCCTGATGGGCCTAAGAGGATTTGAACCCCTGTCAACCGGTATCTTCGAAGTTAGTTTGTGAGATATTTTGTTTGCTCACTAACTTCCTCGCCGAAGCCGATTATCCTATCCAGGCTAGACGATGGGCCCTTATAGAATTAAAAAGAAAAGCTATTTAAAAAACTCTTCCTTCAACCAATTATGGCAAGAAGAGTGTCTTTCTATGAGGCGATAGCGACGCTTATCGGAACAACAATAGGCGCAGGAATTTTTGGAATCCCATATGTTGTTGCTAAAGCCGGAATTGTTGCCGGAATTATCAATGTAATTGCTCTTGGATTTTTGATTCTTTTTATCAATCTTTATGTGGGGGAAGTCTGCTTGAGGACAAAAAAGACCCATCAGCTTGCAGGGCTTGCTGAAATTTATCTTGGAAAAAAAGGCAAAACAATAATGGCTATAATCTCATTATTCAGCATTATCGGCGCATTGGTAGCATACATAATCGGCGAGGGGGATGTTTTGTCAGCCATATTCGGCGGAAGTCCAGTTTTCTATTCAATTATTTTCTTTGCAATAGCATCCATTCTAGTCTATTTTGATTTATATGCGGTCAAAAAAGCAGAATTATATCTTAATCTGCTTGTTATTCTGATTATAGGCTTGATAATTGCAGTATGTTTTTTCAATTTTAATCCTGCGAATATCGCTTCAAAACCCTTGAATCTTGCAAATTTATTTATCCCTTATGGCGTGATTCTTTTTGCATTTGTCGGAGCTTCCTGCATTCCTGAAATGGAGATGGAGCTGAAGAATAATAAAAAATTAATGAAAAAAGCGATAATTATCGGGACGTTAATTCCTTTTGCTGTTTATTTCTTGTTTATGCTTGCAGTTATAGGGGTTACTGGGATAAATACCACAGAAATCGCTACAATCGGACTTGGAGAAAAGCTTGGCCAGATCATGATTCTTCTTGGAAATATCTTTCCAATCTTTGCAATGTTTACTTCATTCTTAATTCTCAGTTTGTCATTGAAGTGGATGTTTCATTATGACTATAAATTATCTAACTTCAGTTCATGGTTCATAACATGCATTGTTCCATTCATTTTATTTATGATTGGAGCAAGATCTTTTATTTCAGTGATTGGTTTGACAGGGGCGATAGCTGGGGGATTAGAGGGCATCATGCTTATTCTTATCGCAAAATCAGCAAAGAAAAAATCCAAGATAAAGCCAGCTTATCAAATTCCTCTGCCGTTAATAGCAGAATTTGTGTTTATAGCAATATTTGTTTTAGGGATTTTAAGCCAGTTTATTAAATTTTAATGATTGCTTCTTTTTGATTTTAAGTATATTAAATATATTTTAAGCAATTTTAAGTTAATTTAATATATCTGGGTATTGGGCTGCTTTTATCAATGAATTAGCCGTATATCCCAGTCAATCTTAGTAAATCCAAAGATATTTAAATAATACTCTATACTCTTTGATTGATTAGACAGCAAAATGGCTTCCAACGAAGAGCAGAAAGAGGATGGTTTTATAGCGAAAGTGAAGATAACTGGCAACAGCCTTAATGTGACTATTCCTGTTGACACGTGCGACTTCTGTGAGATCTCTGACGGAGATCTCGTGCAATTCAAGATAATAAAAATAAAAAAGAAAAAAGGTGAGAGAAAATGAGAATCAGATTTAGTTTCATGCTAATTTTCTTAGTGTATTTAGTCCTAGCAATCCTTCCTTCTGCGGCAGCTATAGACCCTGGCCACAGCGCTGCCGCAGTAGGCCCTGGGACTTTCGCAGCAGGAAATTTTGTTTTTCAGGGAAAAGTTGATGCGACAACTTTCATGGGGAATCTGAATGCCACCCAGATCTGCATTGGAACATCATGCCAGGCGTCATGGCCTGCTGGCGGGGGAGCAGGATGGACTAACACTTCGACGCAAACGACTACTACTTTGAATGTAGGAATCGGAACTACGACTCCTACTCATACGCTAAATGTAGTCGGAACAACAAATGTAACGGGAGTAGCAACTTATCAGTCTAATATTCAGATAGTAAATGCTTTAGGAACATTCATTATACAGAATGGTTCTGGTTCTCAAGCTTTTTATTTATATGTTGATAATCCGGGTAATGGAGTAGTTGCAAATACTTTACCAAAATATCTATATTTTAGAACAAATAATTCTGATAGAATGACTATTGACCCAAGTGGAAAGGTAGGAATCGGAACGACTGCTCCTAATGAGATTTTAGATGTTCAAGGTTCTTCTAATCCTTCTATTGCAGTTTCAGCATCTTCTTCTAATTATGTTCAATTAAGCTGGCTTACAGCATCAAAAGCTTTTGTAATAAATACAAAAGAGGATAATACTTGGTATAATCCATTTTATACAAAAGCTGGAAAAGTAGGAATCGGAACATCAAATCCT
>Ga0315275_10008440_pt1 | contig 10020 bp, 6 predicted proteins | sample YL17G03_0_MG_FD_205557 | JGI IMG/M metagenome (GOLD analysis project Ga0315275, IMG submission 205557) | Sediment microbial communities from Yellowstone Lake, YNP, Wyoming, USA - YL17G03_0 | ecosystem: Environmental > Aquatic > Freshwater > Lake > Sediment | place: USA: Wyoming | collected...
GGGGTCGCCAAAACGGGCATCTCAGGTCAGCTCCTGAACCAGCTGGCACAGATGGATGGCTTGATCCATGTGGTGCGCTGTTTCGAAGATGGGAATGTGCCTCACCCTTCGGGGAGCGTGGATGCAGACCGGGATGTCACCGCCATGGACGGGGAACTCCTGCTGAATGACCTGATCGCTGTCGAACGCAAACTGGAACGCTTGCTGGAGGAGCGCAAGAAAGGCGGCACCGACAAGGTGCTCAACGAACGCCAGACCGCGTTATTCACCCGTTTTCATGAGATCCTTTCCGCCGGGAAACCATTAAGGGGTGTGGAAACCAACTCGGAGGAGGAGAAATACCTTTCCGGTTTCGGTCTTCTCACGCGCAAACCGCTGCTGCTCCTGTTAAACCTGGGCGAGGGGCAGGTCTCACCGCTTCCCGATGGGGCTGGGACACTGACCGCTTCTCCGCGGGTGGCGTTGCAGGGAAAGCTCGAAATGGAGATCGCCCAACTGCCGCCAGAGGATGCGGTGGTGTTCATGGCTGAGTATGGCATTACCGAACTGTCGCTTAACCGCATGATCAGCATTTCCTACGACCTGCTCAACCAGCAGTCGTTCTTTACCGTCGGGGAGGACGAAGTGCGCGCCTGGACGACCCGCCGGGGTGCCACGGCAGTGGAAGCCGCGGGCGAGATCCACACCGACCTGGCGCACGGTTTCGTGCGCGCGGAAGTGATCCCCTGCCAGGAATTACTCGATCTGGGCGGGATGGTGGAAGCCAAGGCAAAGGGGAAACTTCGCCTGGAAGGCAAGGAATATGTCGTCCATGACGGCGACATCGTCCATATTCGTTCGAGCCTGTAGCCGAACTAAAAAAAATAAAGAGGCGCACAATGAGATCATTGTGCGCCTCTCTTGTCGCCTGGCTAGTTTCAGTTAGGTCTCGTAATCAGCACCCGCCTCTTCCACCGCGCTGACGGGCTCCTCCTCCGGCTTGCGGTCTAGCATCTGCATCGAGGTGGCAACAACCTTGGTGAAGTACTTGGTCTCGCCGCTCTTGTCCTCATACCTGTCTGTCTTCAGCCGACCTTCGAGGTAGATGAGCTTGCCCTTGTGCAAATATTGCTGGCAGATATCACCCAGGCGCGCCCAGGCTTCCACATTCACCCACTCGGTATTCTCCTTGTTTTCGCCCTGCGCCGATTTCCAGCGCTCGCTCACTGCCAGGCTGAAGTGGGCCACCTTCTTGCCTGTGGGTATGGTGCGGGTTTCGGGGTCCTTGCCAAGACGGCCGATCAGTGTGACTCGATTTAATGATGTCATCTTATTCTCCTTTACCCTTGAATGAAATCCAATTATTATTAGTGTAACGAGATATTTTGGACTGTCAAGTAGGAGTAAAGCCCCTATGAAAAACGTGTCTTCCATCCCCGAACTTCGCCTCGCCCGGCGTTCGCTCCCTGGAGCGGTTGGTTTTGTGCCCACCATGGGCGCCCTGCACGCCGGTCACCTTTCGCTTGTGCAGGCAGCCCGGGCGGAATGCGCGAGCGTGGTCGTCAGCATCTTCGTTAATCCGACGCAGTTTGGTCCCCAGGAGGACCTTTCCCGATACCCGCGCGACCTGCCGCGTGATCTTGCCATGCTTGAAAAAGCCGGCGTGGACCTGGTCTGGTCGCCCGGCGAGGAAACCATGTACCCGCCTGGTTTTCAGACCTGGGTGGAGGTGGAGGCGCTGACCCGCCATCTGGAAGGCGAGCTGCGCCCCGGGCATTTCCGGGGGGTGACGACCGTGGTCGCCAAGCTTTTCAATGCCGTTCTCCCGGATAAAGCCTATTTTGGTCAGAAAGATGCCCAGCAGGCAGCCGTGATCCAGCGCATGACCAGGGACCTGGATTTCCCGATCAAGATCGTGGTCTGTCCCACGTTGCGCGAAACGGACGGCCTGGCGATGTCGAGCAGGAATGCATATCTCGATCCTGCACAGCGCAAGGCTGCCACGATCCTCTTTCGGGCTTTGAGCGCTGCCTGGGCTGCTTACGAGAAAGGCGAGCACGACGCCGGTCAACTGCGTGCCCGGGTGAGTGAGGCCGTTGCCACCGAACCGCTGGCGCGCCTGCAATATGTATCCTGCGCGGATGCCGGTTCGCTGGAAGAACTGGCAACCGTGGAAGGGAAAGCGCTGCTTTCCATGGCTGTTTATATGGGGAAGACGAGGCTGATCGATAATTTCGTGCTCGGTTAAGAGATCGGTCTCTTCCCGCCTGATCATCCGATCAAAAGTGTTTCTTCGTTTCGCCCCCGATCCGGGTTTACGTCCCGGTAAAGCTCATACCTGGTCGAATTTTCCCACCGGTACCACGAATATCTTGGCCCGTTTCTCTCCATGGGCTGCGGGTTTGCAGGATTCCTTCATCACCTGGATGGCCGCTTCCACCTGCTCATCTTCCACACCCACCAGCAGGGTGGTTACGCCATGTCGCAGCAAGCCACCCGTGGAAGCGATGCGCGTGACCCGGAAATGCCCGGCGGTCAGCGCGCCCGTCACGGGGTCGGAATCCATGTCGCGCAATATCGCAATGATCATTTTCATGGCACATTCTCCTTACTCTGCCACAGGCGCAGCCTAGAATTCCTCGAACCGTTCCACAGGAATGGTGAACACCGTTGCCCCGCCGACTGTGACCGGTACGGGGGTGGGCAGGGGGAGCGGCGAGCCTTCGAGCGGGATCGCCAGGTATTCCACCCGCTGGCGGCAGGACTTTTGGAGCGCCACGCGTACTTCCTCTTCCTTGCCCTCAGGCAAGCCGACCAGCAGGGTGGCATTGCGGCGTCCCAGGAAACCGCCTGTGCTGGCAAGGTGGAAGACGGGCACATCCAGCAAGCCCAGGGCGCGGGTTGCCAGGTCCACATCCTGTTCCTGGAGGATGGCTATCGTCAGAAATCGAATTGAGGGAGTATCCATACGAGCATCCTGTTTGGCGTCCGGTTGATGGACCACCGGGTCGCTATGATGGAGATGGTGCTGCGGTGAGTACCGCATCTGTCGGATCGTTGAGAGTGACCGACTGTCCACCGGGAAAACTGACCAGCGTCTGGTCTGAGTGGCGGGTGACCGTCAGACCCCTATATTTTACCGTAACTGACCATGGAAATGGGTTCATTCCTGTCAATACGATCCGCTCGGGGGATTCGATCCGCACGCCGAGTGTTTCCAGGAACAAGCCAAGCGGGGCAAGACCTTCCAATTCGTTCCGCTCGCCTATGCCTGCCCCGCTTTCGGAATGGTAAGCATGGGCGAAGGCATGCTGGCGCTTGAGGTTCTGAATGATGGCTGCCATCATCCGGTTGATCATGATCACTGCTTCTGCCCGCAGCCCGTAACCCAGCAATCCTTCAGCGATCAGCGTATTCCAGGGGATATGGACAACCGGGCATACCGGCGCGAAATCCTTCTTTGCGGGCACCGGGCAGACCGGGATGCCGAACGGCCTGCCAAATCGATCACCAGCCAGCAGGGTTTGATTGACCATATCCATGGCGCGGCGCGCACCGGGGATGCCTGCCCATAAAGGCAGGAAGAGGCTCACATCCTCGGCTGAGAAATCCATCAGGATCACCGAAACCCGGTCTTGTTTATTTAATCCTGTAACCTCCATTTCATTGAGGCGAGTGTAGACCATGCGGGAGGTAGTTACAGCCAGCCCGGTACCCCATTGGAAATCCATGCGCTCCAGGAGTTCTGTCTGGGGCATCTCGCCGTTCGTGCCTCGCAAGCAGATCTCCGGCCGGCGGGTGTGTTCGCCCTTCAAATCAAGGCGCAGCAGTAAACGGACGGGCTGGTGGAAGAACTTGTCGAATACGTGTGTTCCATCCCCCCGCTGGGCACCGATGGATTTGCCGGTCGGGCTGAGGTGGGTGTCGCGGTCGCGCAGATGGTAAAGGACTGCATCTGCATCCCAGCACTCTTCGGTGAGCGCACGCAAGCGTTCGGATTCCAGGTCCCAGCGGCTGGAGTTTTCGGGCTGATCCAACGCAGCGGCAATGAATGCATGGGCGCGTGCTTCACGATAGAGAAAAGTTGCCAGCGCAGGGCTTTCCGTGGCAGAGATTTCCGCTCCCTGCCCATCTGCCTGCCAGACGGTGAAGAAAGGATTGTCTTCCAGTCCGGTCTGGAGGGAATGATCCCATTCCGGAAAGCCGTCGCGGTCGCGGTCATGGGAAAAATCAAACCAGTTGCGGGTGAAGGTTTCCAGCCCGGGTTGTACCTCGCGCAGGAAATCCAGGTCACCGGTCTTTTCGAAAGTCTCCCAGGACAGGTTCGCCAGGAGCGGGGCTGCCAGCCAGCGGCCGCGTTGACCGGCAAGACCGGGACGGCAATCCAGTACTCCGGTCTCGCTGCGGGCGGCAAGGAAGTTGCGCACCAGGCCGGCAGCCAGTTCTGGTGCGCCGGGCAGGAGCCTGGCGAGTGTCACGGATGCAAACGCAGATTGGCCGCTCCACACGTGGGGGAAATCGCTGCCATCCCCACGAGGGGAATAGCCATGATCCGGCTGGCGGGAGTGGACGAAGGATGGGTGGGGAAGATGTTGGCTCGGACCGAAGAACAGGCTGAATGCAGTCTTCTGGCTGAGAGCGAAAGCCGCGTCCCAGTCCGCATCGCCGGTGGAGATGTCGATCGTCCCGGCGGCATTGACCCTTTCAATCCGCGCCAGTTCCGCCTCCCAGGGGCGGGCGGCCGTGCGGCGAGCCAGTTCAAAAGAGGCATCCGCGTCCGCGAGGGCAGCCTGCACCCAGGTGCGGGTGGTTGATGCGCCGGCAGCCAGTGTCAGATCCAGCATCAGTCCCGGGTAAGGCCCGGGGCCGGGCTGCGGGCCGCCGGTGAGGAAGATCACCGGAGCAAGGTCCGCGCTGCGCCCGGCTAGGACAGCCACCGACTGCATGGCTGTGGGAGCGAGGCTTTTTCCCTCCAGGGGGAACAATTGTCCGCACAATTCGAAAAGGAAATTGACAGCCCCTGCACTGCGGTTGATGAATGTATATCTTCCGGTCAGGGTGTGCGAATCGGGGACCCAGTATTCGGCCACCACGTCCAGGCCGGGGAGCAGGGATAACTCAAAGACAAGAAAATTGGGGAAGAAATGGCGCAAGCGAGGGGGGATCACAAAATTTGCCGGGTCGCAGAACGGCTCACCCGCAAGGATGAAGCGCGGGAACAGGCGCATGGAGCGCGCCCGCAGGCCGTAGGTGGTGTGCACGGATAGGGCCGGCGGGTCACCGCCGCCGGTTTCCATTTCCCAGATGTGGTCGTTGGCGTAATCAGGGGAGCACAACCGGAAGTCTGCTGCCAACGACAGGGCAAGCGGGTCGCCAGGGATGAGATTCCAGTCGCGCATCGAATACTGCTCCTCCATGTTCAATCGACGGAAGCAGCCGGGCTGCAAGAATTCGTGCCAGACTTGGCCCAGGGTTCAGCGAACTACTCTGCAAGTATACGGTTGTTTCTTCCGGGGGTCAAAGGTTTTGTGCTAGAATAATTCAATCCATCGAGGAGCGATGCCAGACCCTGAAGACCCCCGTGAAAAATTTCGTCGCCTGCTGGACTCGGAAGCCGAGACGCAGGCTGAGCCGCCGGCCGAGGAATTCCTGCCCGGAGGCACCCGGCCCATCCGACATCCGGCAGTGGATGAGAATGGGATGCCCTTGCCAACCCGGGTCGATGAAATTGACATGGGAGCCACGCACGTCAGCCAGGCGGCTTTCGAGCATACTTCCGGTCCGACCTCTCGCCAGACCGGAACGACCAGGCGGAAGGCTCCCGTAAAGCGCCGTCGATCCTTCGATCGATCGAAGACGACTGGCTGCCTGCTGCGAGGGATGATCATCAGCATTTTCGCGGCTGTTGCGCTGGGGCTGGTACTCGCGGCGTTCGGCATCTATGAGTATTACACTATCGCTGCCAGCCTGCCCAGCGTCAGCGATCTGCAGCAACGCGCTGCCCAGTTCGAGACAACGCACATCCTGGATCGCAATGGGGATGTTTTATACGAAATTAGCGATCCAAGTGCCGGCCGGCGCACATACGTCAGGCTTAATGAAATCTCCCCCTACCTGGTGGCTGCGACCCTTTCTGCCGAGGACAAGGATTTTTATTCCCACGGCGGGTTCGACCCGCTTGCCATCGTGCGCGCCTTCTGGCAGAATCTGACCAGCGGTGAGACTGTATCCGGTGCCTCCACGATTACACAGCAACTGGCGCGGGCTTTGCTTTTCACCCCCGAGGAACGCGGTCAACGCACTTATATTCGCAAGGTGCGGGAGGCCATCCTTTCCGCTGAAATCGAGCGCCGGTATGGCAAGGATGAAATCCTTGAACTCTATTTAAACGAGATATATTACGGCAGCCTGTCCTACGGTGTGGAAGCGGCTGCGGAGACTTATTTTGGCGTATCAGCAGGGGTGTTGAATCTGGCTGAAGCCGCTTTCCTGGCCGGCTTGCCGCAAGCCCCTTCCGTGTACGACATCTACACCAACAGGGACCAGACCCTGGCTCGTTACCAGGCTATCATCACGGGAATGGTTGCCTTGAGCGGTGAACGCCACTGCATTTATGTGAGCAACGCGGCCACACCGGTATGCGTGGATGGATCAACCGCTGCTGCGGCCATTTTGGAGATCACGAACCAGGTCTTCACTCCTTCAGTTACCGGGATGCGTTATCCTCATTGGGTGCAGTACATCCGCACCCTGCTCGAAGAACGTTTCGATCCCCAGACCATCTACCGTTCCGGATTTACCGTGTACACCACGCTCGACCCGGATATGCAGGATGCCGCCCAGCAGTCCGTGGCTGCCCAGGTGACCGCGCTGGCTGACAAGCACGTCACCGATGGAGCGCTGGTGGCGATCAAACCGTCCACTGGCGAGATCCTGGCCATGGTGGGTTCGCCTGATTTCTACAATGACGCCAATGCCGGCCAGATCAACATGGCGGTCAGCCCCACGCGCCAACCCGGCTCTTCCATCAAGCCTTTCACCTACCTTGCTGCGTTCGAAAAAGGGTGGACTCCCGCCACGCTCATCTGGGATATTCCGACTGAATTTCCCCCCTCCGGCCTGCCCAACGACCCGAATCCACCGTACGCGCCGAACAACTTCGACCATAAATTCCACGGTCCGCTTACCGTCAGGGTGGCACTGGCAAACTCGTACAACCTCCCGGCAGTCAAAGCCCTGCAGTTCGTGGGGGTCTATGACAACCCGGACACCCCGCAAAAGGAGGGGCTGATCGGCATGGCGGAGCGCATGGGGATCACCAGCCTCACCCGACCCGATTACGGTCTGTCACTCACCCTGGGTGGAGGCGAGGTCAGCCTGCTTGAAATAACCGGGGGGTATGCGGTCATTGCGAATGCCGGCCTGCGGATCCCGCCGGTGGCGATCTTGAAGATCGTGGACTTCCAGGGCAACCTTGTCTATCAATACGCCCCTCCGGCTGGCGAACAGGTCATCAGCCCCGAGCATGCCTACCTGATGTCGTCCATCCTTTCGGACAATGCTGCCCGTACACCTGTCTTCGGACCGAACTCGATCATCAACCTGCCCTACCAGGTGGCGGTGAAAACCGGCACCTCGAACGACTCGCGTGATAACTGGACGCTCGGCTATACACCAGACCTGGCGGTTGGGACCTGGGTTGGAAATGCGGACTACTCGCAGATGGAAGGCACAACCGGTCTCACAGGCGCCGGTCCGATCTGGGCTGAATTCATGACCTTTGCCATCAACCGCCTGACCGGTGGAAACCCGACGCCTTTCGTGCGGCCGGCAGACATCGAGCAGCATACCATCTGTACGGTCTCCGGCACGCAACCTTCCCCCTGGTGTCCCAGCCAGCGCGAAGAATTCTTTGCCCCCGGTCAGCCACCGCTCACACCCGATCACGACCTGTGGCACAAGGTGTTGCTGGATACCTGGACAAACCTGGAATCCTCCCCGGAATGCGGCGATTTCACTCTCGAACGCCTGACCCTCAATGTCGGCGACGAAAGTGCCCGCAGATGGATCACCGATAACGACCACGGTCAGCAATGGGCGCGCGAGATGGGATTCGATGAGATGATCTTCACCCCCGATAGGAAATGTAGCGCCAGTGACCCGCGTCCTACGCTACAATTCACGAACCTGGGGGATGGGGAGACGATCACCCAGAATCTGTTGGATATCAGCATAAGCGCGGATGCGACCGGCGGATTTCGATCCTGGCGACTCGATTGGGGGGCAGGTGCAGATCCGGGTGACTGGTCTCCCCTGGTCAGCGCGACGGGCATTGCCGTTCCGGTACCGGTTACCGTGTATTCGTGGGACCTGACCGGCATGGCAGAGGCACAGGTGACCTTGAGACTCCGCATGGAAAGGGATAATAACGGTTATGCCGAGAAGAAGGTGCACCTGCTGTTGAGCCTGCCAACTCCAACCCCCACTCCAACTCCCACTCCAACCGAGACTCCCACTTCGACACCAACCGAGACCCCCTCTCCCACCATCATGGACACTCCAACAGAAAGTCCCAGTCCAACCCCTTCCTTAACGGAAACGCCGACTCCCTGAATTCATCATTGTTCACTGGGAACACATGATAATCCCCGGGAGGCAAGCCCTTTTCTTAATATGAAAATGCCCCGCGACGAAATCCGGGGCATTTTGTGTTCTTCCTGGAAATTTCAGGGGTTTGCTTATGGACGCCAGGCCGGGTCAAATTCCAATTTAAGCGTATTCGTCAGGCGGCTGATCGGCCCGGTTCCATCCGTCCTCATGAGATAAAGATCGTAATCTTCCCGCTTGGAGTCCTGGATGTCGAGGCTTTCATACACCACCCATATCCCGTCGGGAGAGAAATCGCCGTGCGTGCCATAGGTTCCCATTCTCAGATGAACGATTTTTTCAGTCTGGTGCTCGAAATCAAAGCCCATCAGCCATCCAAGCAACTGGCCTCCGCTGGTTTCGCTGAAGAGGATGGTCCTGCCATCCGGTGACCAATCCGGTTGTGAATTCCACAGGGTGGAACCGCGATGGATCAAAAAGGTTTGTCCTCGGCCTGCGTCGCTCATCACCCAGATCTGCAGGGAATTGGAATACGGACTGTGGCTGGTATAAACGATCTGCGTGCCGCTCGGCGACCATGCTGGCTGCATGGACCAGTCTGGCTGCCTGACATCGCTGGATGATTCGGTCAGGCGGGTGACATGGTTGTCGCTGAGAGCGAGGATATAGATATTGGGCCGACCGTCACGCAGGGAGGTGAAAGCGATACGCGTGCCATCCGGGGACCAGGCCGGGTTGAAATCGCCGCCTGGCTCGGAGGCCAATTCGGTCAATCCGCTGCCATCCACGTTGACCAGGAACATTCTGGCATCCGGATATTGTTCCTGCCGTTCCAGGCAGGGGGAAATGAATACGAGCCTGGCGCCATCCGGCGACCAGGCGGGCTGGCAGGAGCCATCCGCCATGTTGGCCACCTGTACGATGTCGCTGCCATCGGCATTCATCAGGTAGATCTGAGGGGCGCCGGTACGGTCGGAGGTAAAGGCAATCTGGCTGGCACCGCCGCCCATTAAAGTGGGGACCGGAACCAGGGTTTCCGTGGGCGTGTTCGTGATGGACGGCGTAAAGGTCAACAGGGGTGTCCGTGTAACCGTGGCGGTCAATTCCTGTGTTGCCATCTGTGTGACCGTGGCCGGGGCAGGAGAAGAATCCACCAGTTGATCGGTCGGTGGATGGATGTCCGTCCGGATAGGCGTGGAGGATGGCGCAGCCAGCGGTCCGAGCAAGGCTTTCGTGATCGGCGACCAGAAAATGAGGATGATGACCAGCGCCGCCAGGATCGTCATCAGAAAGAAGGAAAATGATATCCACCAGCTCGCGCTGCGAGATTTCGGGGAATGGGCGGGTGGAACGGGCGGCAGCAGGCCGTTGGCTGGCTGCTTGGGCATTTCATCAGCGAGTTTCCCGCCATCCTTCGTCCAGGGTGGCTGAGGG
>Ga0315275_10008444_pt1 | contig 10019 bp, 8 predicted proteins | sample YL17G03_0_MG_FD_205557 | JGI IMG/M metagenome (GOLD analysis project Ga0315275, IMG submission 205557) | Sediment microbial communities from Yellowstone Lake, YNP, Wyoming, USA - YL17G03_0 | ecosystem: Environmental > Aquatic > Freshwater > Lake > Sediment | place: USA: Wyoming | collected...
AATATGGATAGTGGCCCGAAGTCTTGTAGAGCTCCAGATTGGCGATGTGCGGCGTGATGACTGACGAATAGCCGCGTTTCAACTGTTGTTCTCGCAAGAAAGCCTCGAGTGTTTCGCGGACGATCGTTCCCTTGGGAAGCCAGATCGGCAGCCCGGCTCCGACCTTCGGTGTCAGGAGGAAGAGCTCAAGCTCTGCTCCGAGTTTCCGGTGGTCGCGCCGTTTGGCTTCTTCCAGCCGGTGCAGGTGCTCATCAAGTTCCTTGGTCGTCGGGAACGTGATGCCGTAGATCCGTTGCAGCATCTTGTTCTTTTCATTTCCCCGCCAGTAGGCGCCGGCAACGTTGAGGAGCTTGATCGCCTTGATACGACCGGTGGACGGGATATGGGGACCGGAACAAAGATCGGTGAACTGGCCGCTGTGGTAGAACGTTATGGAAGCGTCCCGCAGTCCCTCGAGGAGCTCAAGTTTGTACTCATCCCCCTTTGTCCGGAAATACTCCACCGCTTCGTTCCACGGAATCGCCTGTCGCGTGTACGGAACGTCGCGTCGAGCGAGATCGCGCATCTTCTCTTCGATATGGGAAAGGTCTTCGCTGGTGAGCGAATGCCCGCCCATGTCGATGTCATAATAGAATCCATTGTCGATGGCCGGCCCGATGCCGAATTTGGTCCCGGGGAAGAGCGATTCGACTGCCTCAGCCATCAGATGGGCGGAGCTATGCCAGTAGGCGTGCTTCCCTTCTTCGTCCTCCCAGGTGAGAATCCGGACGGACGCATCATGGTCGATCGGACGGGCAAGGTCCCATGGTTCGCCATCGACCGACGCCGCAAGCGCTTCGCGTGCGAGACGATTGCCGATGCCGGCCGCGATCTCGCCGCCGGTCACACCGGCGGGAAAGGAGCGCACGGAACCGTCAGGTAATGTAAGAGCGATCTGCTTCATGAATTCTTGCGTGGAAAAGAAAACGTCCCATCGTACGAATGAGGACGGGACGATTCGTGAGTGTTCATGTGGGCGATACAGGAGTCGAACCTGTGACCTCTACCATGTCAAGGTAGCGCTCTAACCAACTGAGCTAACCGCCCGGAACTTCGCATCAGTCCTCTGATGCCAGCAACCTCGTGTTCAACGCCTCCACCCTCTTTTCGTGCCGAGGGCCGGACTTGAACCGGCACGGACCTTTCGGCCCTCAGGATTTTAAGTCCTGTGCGTCTACCAATTCCGCCACCCCGGCAGCTGCAAAACGGAACCCGTAGCACCTCGAGAGGACTCCCTGCCATCATGCACCGTCATGCGGCCGGCTGGAACGCTGAGGCGACGATCGGATTCGAACCGATGCATAGAGGTTTTGCAGACCTCCCCCTTAGCCACTTGGGTACGTCGCCAGACTGAACCGGAGACCGATCGTGCCGACACACCATCGCGGGGAACGTTCCCACACACCGTCGCCTCCCTCCATCAGAAACAAAACCCCGCCGCCTGGTGGGATTGGGGGCGGCGGGGCAGAGATATACAGAGGAAGTGTACGTTCAGGAACCTTCGGTGCGATTACCGAACGCCCCCTGTCCCGGTAACCCGGGACAGAGCGGGAAACGGGATTCGAACCCGCGACATCAACCTTGGCAAGGTTGCGCTCTACCAACTGAGCTATTCCCGCATTGGCAGGAAGAATATATGAAAACAGGCCGAAAGGTACAAGAACAATCCTCTTGTCCAATGCGATCGCGCCCAATATACGGCAGGTTGCGCAAAAAGTCAAGCTGTGCAGCAAACCCCTTGTGCCTGAGGCATTCCAGGCGCATTCCGCACGCTGCGTCTCAAGGAGCTTCAAGCGACCGTGACGGACGGCAAGATATGTATCGGTCTGGCGGAGAATTCCGGCGAAGTGCCCGCCGCCAGCCCTCGCGCGCACCTCCCCCTCCCCCTCCCCCTCCCCCCCACTCCATGGAGCGGAGCGCAGCCTTCATCTCAAGGTTGACGGGCACTAGCGGTTGATGTCGAGGATCTTGTAATGCAGCACACCGGCAGGAACCTTGATCTCCACCGTATCGCCTGCCACTTTGCCCAGCAGGGCTTTCCCGATCGGCGACGTAACGGAAATCTTGTTGTCTTCGAACTTGGATTCCTCCGGCGATACCAGGAGGTATTCGTACTCCTTGTTCGTCTTCAGATCCATCAGCTTGACGCGTGTCAGGATGTAGATTTTGTCGTTTGGCAGATCTTTTGCCTCGATGATCTTCGCGCGCGAAAGCGTGATTTCAAGTTTGGAGATTTTGAGCTCGAGATGCTGCTGCTCCTCTTTCGCGGCGTCATATTCAGCGTTTTCGGAGAGGTCACCATGCCCGCGTGCGTCGGCAATCTTTTGCGCAACTGATTTCCGCCCGTTGGTCTTCAGCTCACGGAGTTCCTGCTCGATCTCCACCAGACGTTCGCGTGTCAGGTAGACGGTCGGCACCGTTTCCTCGGTTGCCATGATTCACCTCTTTGCAATGTGGACAACGACAAAAAATATAGCCATCATCCGTTACCGCGAATGGTGGCTACTGATCTGCACAACGAGAAGCGTGATGCTAAATAAATGATTCGGGCACAGAAATGCAAGGGAAAAAACTACTCCGCCTCTTTCCGGGGGTCAATCAGTATGAGATGGCCGAGCTTATCGCGCTTGGTCTTCAGATATCGTTCATTGATCTCGTTGGGATGCATTTCCAGGGGCACGCGCTCAACGATGTCCAGACCATACCCGTGCAAACCGACCACTTTTCTCGGGTTATTCGTCAGGAGGCGGATCTTGCCAACGCCGAGGTCGTGAAGGATCTGTGCTCCGATCCCATAATCACGCAAGTCTGGCCGAAAACCGAGTTTCTCGTTGGCCTCAACCGTGTCAAGCCCCTCATCCTGGAGTCTGTACGCCATCAGCTTGTTCAGGAGGCCGATTCCCCGCCCTTCCTGCCGCATATACAGGATTACGCCGGACCCCTCCTTCTCGACCATGGTGAGGGCAGCAAAGAGCTGGTCATGGCAATCGCACCGGAGAGAACCGAACAGGTCTCCTGTCAGGCACTCAGAATGGACGCGGACGAGCGTGGGAGTGTCCGTATGGATCTCTCCCTTCACCAGCGCCAGATGCTCCTTGCTGTCAGTGTCGCTCCTGTACAGATAGAGCTGGAACGTTCCGTATTTCGTTGGGAGCGCGGTGCTCACGAGCCGATGGACCAGCTTTTCCCGCCTCATGCGGTACTCGATCAGGTCTTTCACCGTGATCATCGTCAGAGAAAAACGCCCGGCAACCGCCTGCAGCTCGGGAATACGCGCCATCGTCCCGTCCTCTTTCAGGATTTCGCACAAGGCGCCGGCGGGGTAGACGCCCGCAAATCTGCAGAGATCGACCACGGCTTCTGTGTGACCGGCCCGGCGCAATACGCCTCCCTCGAGCGCTCGAAGCGGGAACACGTGGCCCGGGCGCGCGAGGTCCGCGGGTTTTGTCCGGGAATCAGCCAGCGCGCGGATGGTGGCGGCGCGATCGGCTGCTGACACACCTGTGGTCGTCCCGTGGACACAATCCACTGATACCGTGAAGGGCGTCTCATGCAGCGAGGTGTTCGTCTCCACCATCATCTCGAGGCCGAGTTCGCGGGCTCTCTCTGTCACGACCGGTGCGCAGATGATCCCGCGGCCGTATGTCGCAAAGAAATTGATCACCTCCGCAGTGACGAATTCGCCCGCGCAAACGAAGTCTCCTTCGTTCTCTCGGTCCTCATCGTCAACGACAATGATGATCTCTCCTCTGCGTATCGCCTCGACGGCTTCCTCGACGGTGCCGAAGCCATCGTGGGCGGGTCTGCGTGCAGTCACCGGAGCCACACTCCTTGTGATCAATTACTTGGTCTCTTTCGGAGCCTCTCCCTCACGAACCACGGCGTTCACCGCTCCACGCTCGAACTTGATCTTGATCCCTTCGGCAACCTGAACCAGGACCGTCTTGTCGTCCAGTCCCGCGATCGTCCCGTACATCCCGCCAGAGGTCACGACCTTGTCTCCCTTCTTCAACGCTTCAAGCAGCGTCTTGCGTTCTTTCTGCCGTTTCTGTTGCGGCCGCAGGATGAGGAAGTAGAAGATACCGATGATCAGGGAGAACATGATAAGCGTGCTGATCAGCCCGCCTTCCGCATTTCCTCCCTGCGGTTGTGCCATTGCATAGAGCATCGTTGTCAAGAAAACCTCCCGTTGATGTTACGATTCAGTAGGTGATGATTCCAGTACCAGCAGCTCGAGTGTCGCTGCCTTCCAGTCCTCAAAACGGTCCGCCAGGATCGCTTCGCGGGCCTGGGTCACAAGCCACAGATAGAACGTAAGATTGTGCAGCGTTGCGAGATGAAGCCCGAGGATCTCTCCCGCCTTGAACAAATGCCTGATGTACGCCCGCGTGAAGTTCCGGCAGGCATAACAGGGGCACGCTTCATCAACCTGCCGGAAATCCGTTGCGTACTGCGCATTCCGAATGTTGACTTTCCCCCGACGCGTGAAGAACAATGCGTTCCGCCCGTTCCGTGTGGGCAGCACGCAATCAAACATGTCCACTCCCCGCTGGATCGCCTCGAGTATATTCTCGGGTGTGCCGACACCCATCAGGTATCGGGGCTTGCGCTCCGGGAGGATCGACATGCACACATCCGTCATCGCATACATCGCTGCCGCTGGCTCGCCGACGGAGAGCCCTCCGATCGCATACCCGTCGAATTCCATCTTCACAAGCGTCTCGGCAGACCGGACGCGGAGGTTCTCGAACGTGCTACCCTGGACGATTCCAAAGAGCGCCTGCGACTTCCCGTACAGTGGGTCACTCCTCTCTGCAGCATCCCGGCATCGCACCGCCCAGCGATGCGTTCTCTCCACCGCAATCCCGGCCGCATCTTCCTCGCAGGGGAAGGGCGGGCATTCGTCCAGGACCATCATGATGTCCGACCCGAAGGTTCTCTGGACAGCGATCACATGCTCCGGCGTGAACACGTGGGCAGAGCCGTCGATATGCGATTTGAACTCGACGCCGTCATCATTGACGCCACGGAGGTCCTGTAGACTGAAGACCTGGTACCCCCCGCTATCCGTCAGCAGCGGCCCCTTCCACTGCATGAACCGGTGGAGTCCCCCCGCCTGACGGATGATTTCCGTGCCGGGCCTCAGGTACAGGTGGTACGTATTGCCAAGGATGATGCGTGCCCCCACCTCCTCCAGATCCCTTGGCGTCATCGCTTTGACGGAACCCTGTGTCCCCACCGGCATGAAGATGGGCGTCGGGACATCACCATGCTCTGTGTGGAGAAGGCCCGCGCGGGCACGGCCAGAGGTATGTACCAGCGAGAACTTCAACGTTCCTAAGGTAGAAAAATACGGGGGGAAAATCAATCAGGCCGGCGGTGTCGGTCCGATGCGCCGACGCTCCCGCCACCACACGACAAGGATGCACAGGGATGCACCGAGTGCGTCGGCCGCAAAATCTGCGGGATCGGATGATCTGCCAGGCACGAAGAGTTGGTGCATCTCATCAAGGGCGCCGTATCCCAAAGCGATCAACCAGGCCAGCACTCTGGCATGCCGGACGAGGAGGGGATGGGACCTCGTATGGGTCAGTGCGCGATGCAGAAACAACGTGAAAACGAAAAAGATGGTTGCGTGGATCGCCTTGTCATAGCGAAAGATGCCGATGTCCGGTATTGCCGAGGATGGGAGCGAGGAACTCAGAAAAATCACCACTGCCCAGAAGACCGCGGGGCCCTGGTAACGAAGCGTCTCTCGTCGGAGCACCGAAAGCATGCTCATTGTGCGACTGCCTGCAGTGCTTGGGGTAGGTGCTCCAGAATGTCGCCGGCAAGGATGCTCCGCTGTCCGTACCGTTGCGCGGCAAGATCACCGGCGAGACCATGAAGATACACCGAGGCGAAGGCTGCAGCATCAGCCGCTGCCCCCTGTGCGCACACGCCGGCGCACACGCCGGTGAGAACGTCGCCGGATCCGATGGTTGCCATTCCGGGGTTGCCGGTGGAATTCACGAACACGGTGCCGTCGGGGCGCGCCGTCACCGTCGGGGCCCCTTTGAGAACCAGGACGCTTTGCAGGGATCGTGCCGCTTTTCGGGCAGACTCGACGCGCATTCTCTCGATTGCGGAAGCGGATTCGCCTGTCAGGCGCGCCAGCTCGCCGGAATGCGGCGTCAAAATCGTGGGATCTTTGCGCCGGCGTACGAGGCGAACGTTGCCTGCCAGAGCGTTGAGCCCATCGGCATCGATCACCAGAGGCCGCCGAGCCTCCGAAACGACACTCTGTACCAGTCGGTCGGTCTGATCATTGCGCGACAGACCCGGCCCGACGACAACGACATCCGCCCAGCTCAAACGCTCAGCAAGCTCATCAAAAGCCGAGAGTGCAATCGTGCCGTCGGGGGTCTCATCCAGCCCCAAGATGATCACCTCGGTAAGTTTCTTCGCGAGGATGTGCGCAATCGACCTTGGCGCTGCGAGCACTACTGCTCCAACACCTGATCGCAACGCGGAGAGAGCGCACAGCGCCGGAGCCCCCGTGAAGCTTCTTGACCCCGCCACAATCAAGACCTTGCCAACACTGTACTTATGTGCGGTTCGTTCACGTGGCGGCATGATACTGCGAACATCCTCCGAGTGCACGCGTTGCACTGGTCGCTGCGCATGCGCCATGAATGCTCCGGGGATGCCGATGTCGACAACCACGACATCGCCGCTCTGATCGCACCCGCGTCCCACATAGTGACCTATCTTGGCGAGGCCCATCGTCACGGTCAGGTCCGCCTTGACCGCTCTCTCCTCCACTTCCCCCGTGCTCGCGTTTACTCCTGAAGCGATATCAACGGAGAGCACAAAGGAATGCTGCCGGTTGATCCAATCGACGGCTTTGGCATAGAGGCCACGGAGGGCACCACTGAACCCCGTTCCAAGAACGGCATCGATGATGACATCGGGGGACGATAGGCGTGGAAACGGTCCCTTTGGAGGGACCTCGAAGAAGGTGAGCATCGGACGATATGTCCGGAGCAACCTGAGGATGATACCAAGGTTTGTCCGGGCATCCCCCCCGACGTCTCGTTTGCGTCCGAGGAGCACGACCTGGACGACGCACCCGCGATTCAAGAGGTGGCGGGCTATCACGAACCCATCTCCACCGTTGTTCCCTTTTCCGCAAACGACCGCCACCCGCTTTCCGGAGAGAGCCGGAATTCGTGAGGCAAGGACTTCCACGCAGGCGCGACCGGCGTTCTCCATCAGAATGGCACCGGGGATTCCCGCCGATCGGATGGCCCTGCGATCGTACCCCTGCATCTGGTCCGCACTGGCGAGAAGCTGCATGATGAACGGTCCTAGAAAAGGTGCGTCGTAATCCCGAGAACAGACGACGGGAACATCCCCAGCCCGAGAATGCTCATTGCCGAGACCACCAGGGCCGCCATGGAGAGGGCGGGCACCGCGACCTCAACCGCCAGAGTCTGGTCCCGGAAGTACATCTGCACGACGAGCCGGAGATAGTAATAGGCTGACACAACGCTCATCAGGACACCGACGATCGCCAGCCACGTATAGCCTGCCTGCACCGCGCCGGCAAACACATAGTACTTTCCAAAAAATCCCGCAAAGGGCGGTATGCCGGCGAGCGAGAACATGAAGAGCGCCATCAGACCAGCCAACATCGGCTTCGCTCCCGATAGTCCGGCGTAATCATCAAACGTCAGCCTTCCACCACCAGCCGTTTCGAGGACCCCGAGAACACCGAAGGCTCCGATGTTCATCACTGTGTAGGCAAGGAGATAGTAGAGCACGCCGTTTGCGCCTGCCGCGTTGGCGGCAACGATGCCCGTCAGGATGTACCCTGCATGGGCAATGCTGCTGTACGCGAGCATCCGTTTGATGTTCGTTTGCGATATCGCGAACACGTTGCCGATCACCATGGACAGGGCAGCCACCGCAGCCAGCACATCGCGCATCGCTCCGATGCCCTGAACGAGCCCCGGGGCAAAGATGAGCAGGAACGCAGAGAATGCTGCAGCCTTCCCCCCCGTTGACATGAAGCCGCTCACCGTGGTGGGAGCGCCTTCGTACACATCCGGTACCCACATGTGGAATGGAACAGCTGCGACTTTGAATGCGAGACCGATCACCAACAACCCGAGACCGATGACGAACAGTGGTGACCTCGCAAGCAGCGGGGCCTTCTCGAGAATGATCGCAATCCCTGTTGTCCCTGTCGACCCGTAGACGAAGGAGATGCCGTACAGGAGAAAACCGGTGGCGAAGGCACCGAGGAGGAAGTATTTCAGTGCAGCCTCGTTGCTTGTCGGGCGCCCTCGGGCAAAACCGGCGAGGACGTAGAAGCAGAGCGACATCAATTCCAGGCCGAGGAAGAACATGATCAGGTCTGCCGACGCCGCCATGAGCATCATCCCCGCCTCCGAAAGCAGCAGGAGCGCATAGTATTCGCCATGCTCCATCGACTGCGCCTTCAGGTAGCCATGCGACAGCATCACGCTTAACAGTCCCGCCACCGAGAAGACCATCGCAAAGTAGCTGGCATAGCCGCCCGTGGTCACCATGCCGCCGAATGCCTTGCCAGGCGATCCGACCTCAGCGAAGGCGGTGATGAAGGATGCCAGAAGACCCGCAGCGGAAAGCCAGAAAACCGCCCGAGCGCTCCTCGGAGAAAGTGCATCAACGAGAATCACGACCAGGGCGACACCGACAACAATGGTGAACGGGCCCATGGCCAGAAGATCCCGAAACGATGTGGACAGATCCATGGCGTGTGGTCAGAAGACAGTGATCGATGACATCACTCAAAAATAGGAAAACCCTGAACAAGAAACAAAGTGGTCCCCCCTGCATGTACGCCGGCACGCATTATCCCCGGAAAAAGAGGAGCCAGACAAGCGCAAACAACGGGAGAAGCATCGGAAGCGTGTACTTCACGACATACCCGAAGAATGTCGGGGTGTCGACGCCGTATTGATTCGCAATTGATTTCACCATGAAATTCGGGCCGTTGCCGATATACGTACAAGCGCCGAAGAACACCGCTGCGATGGAGATTGCCTGGACATACAGCGGGTGGTTCCCCAGCAGATATGCTGTGCGGATAATATCGTCCGTGACCGCCCCTGACTGCACCAGGTCGAAATGGTATCGAAGAAGCGTCCCAAACGTTGCCGCAACATCCGGAGCCACGCTGGCGGGAAGGGCCCCCAGATTCGTCCCGTGCGCCCCGATGAGATGCTGCACCTGTGTGACGGCTTCCGGTCTGACGAGGAGGCCGATCTCGGCGCTCAGGAAGTTCAGGTATGTTGGAGCATTGTCCAGGAACGAGGAGAGCAACCCGGTCGTCCAGTAGAATTGTCCGGCTGTCTGAATGCCGATCCGCGCTGCATTCTGTTCCAGCCAGTCCAGCGCCGGCATCATGGTCGCAAAGATTCCCAGAAAGAGTATCCCCACCTCTTTGATGGGGATGAAATTGAATTCATTCTTCCGGTGTATTTCGTGGCGGGTGCTCACGTACGATCCCGCCGCCGCGAGCAGCATGATCGCTTCGCGGAGGAACGGTGGATGGGTGATGAACACTGCGGCAAGAATCACCGCAAGGAAGAGGATGTTGTGCAACCCGCTCACCTCCCCCTCTTCCGGATGCTCCTCGACCGCGCGGTGTGCTTGCCTCGACAGGCGCCTGAATGCAAGCGTGTCGATGACAAAGAACAGGGCGAGAATGCAGCCGATTGCAAAGAGCCAGGCCGGCCACACCTGTTGGAGGACCCACAGGAACGGGACGCCCTTCAGATAGCCCAGAAACAATGGGGGGTCGCCGATCGGCGTCAACGCACCACCCATGTTGCTCACAATGAAGATGAAAAACACGACATGGTAGGGCTGAACGCGATAGTTGTTGACACGGAGGTACGGCCGGATGAGGATCATGGAAGCGCCGGTCGTGCCGACGACATTCGAGACCA
>Ga0315275_10008445_pt1 | contig 10019 bp, 10 predicted proteins | sample YL17G03_0_MG_FD_205557 | JGI IMG/M metagenome (GOLD analysis project Ga0315275, IMG submission 205557) | Sediment microbial communities from Yellowstone Lake, YNP, Wyoming, USA - YL17G03_0 | ecosystem: Environmental > Aquatic > Freshwater > Lake > Sediment | place: USA: Wyoming | collected...
AAGAAAAAGAAATTGTAAATGTCGCGGACAAATACAAGATAACCCAGCATGGGTTTGATAAATGGTCATTTCGGAAAGAACCCGAAAGAAAATAGAACTGGAATATGGTTCTATTTTTGGTTTTAATAAAGAAAAAACTATGAAGAAACTGATAATAATGATTTTATTTTTATTCACTTTTTATGTTGCTAGTTCGCCAAGTTTATCCATAATTCAAAATGAGGATATAATAAAAAGAATAACTATGAAATGGGAATATGAACAGGAATATATGCGTTTTATTAATCATCTTGGATACAGAGAATCAAATAATGATTGGACGATAACCAATAAAATTAATTGTTTGGGAGAATGGCAATTTTCATATAACACTCTAAAAGTGTTAGGATATAAGGATATTACGCCAGATAAATTTAAAAAGGATCCTACTATTTTTCCCAGGGATTTACAATTAAAAGTTTTAAAAGAATTAATTGAACTTAATACCGAATATCTTAATCCATATAAGAATTATATTGGAAAAATCATCAAAGGCGTTAAAATAACCAAATCAGGCTTGCTTGGCGGTATGCATTTAGGTGGTATTGTTTGTATAAAACTTTATCTTACATCCAATGGGGTTATAGACCGAGCGGATTTAAATGGAACCAAAATATCTGATTACATTAAAGAATTCGGCATATATAATTTGTAATTTATTTGGATATTTCAAAAATTTATTTTATCTTTGTATATTATGAAACCGCTTATAAAATATACTGACGAAGAAAGGAAAGCCCTTTTCGATAAGGCAATTGCCAAGGATATTGAAGATCAGAAGAAACGGGCGAAACGGGAACTTGAAGCGTGGAATAATCTTAAATCGTTTAAAGATCCATGGGACGTGCCGCGAATTCCCCAGGTTACCAATAAAATATATAAAGAATTCTATATTCCAAGATTGATTGCCGCGGGTGCGATTCCCAAGAAAAATCTAATTGACGGACAGGTATACATTGGAGATCATCGAAGATGTATCGCAGGTAAATGGAATGCAGCAACTCAAAAATTTTTATACAAGAGAGATAAATGGGGTGGAACAATTTTGGACGATTGTAATCATTTTGAGGATGATGATGGATTTGCACTATTTGTTCCAATCAAATTAGGAACTGAAGAAGAGTGGAAAGTAAATAAACAAATATAGTTTTCCTGTCTAATAAAAACAGGATGGTGGAGCGGTATCTGCGATGCCCCAAAAGAAAAGTCGGAGTAACACCCGACTTTCTTTTTATAATTCGAATGTGGGTTTTAACCACAATTTTGTTCTACTGAAAATATATTCCGTCAGATGAGGAAACTGTCTTAATCTTTCCAATGTTTCCATAGTATCATATTTAAAACACTTAAACAGTTCATCTTTGATACGTTCAGCAGATACAACGCCCATTTTTTCATCGTATGGATAGTGATATATCTCATTCCACATATCGTCAGGTATTGTAAATCCTTTAGTAATTGAAAACCTGATGGCTCTTAGAATTCTCAGAGGATCATCATCAAATGTTACCTGACAGGGTAGTGGAGTTCTTAACATTCCAGCTTTAAGATCATTCATACCATTGAAATAATCGACTATTTTTCCGTCTTCTCCTTTAGCCATAGCGTTCAAGGTAAAGTCCCTTCTCTCCAGATCATCATATAAAGTCCCTGGTTTGATTATCGGGGTTCTTGTACCTGGTATATAGCCAACCTCCTTACGAGCCATTACAAAGTCTGCCACGCCCTGATATTTGTGTTTTTCAGGAAATCTTGCTCTGATTGTGAAACAACCAGGAGTTTCCAAGAAGATTTCAAACTTTTCAGCGGTTAGGTAATCACTTAGCACCTGAAACATATCAGAAGCCTCTGTGTAATCCCTTAAAAGCATTTCATTTGGAACAGCAACGAAATCAACATCCTTAGATTTTAACCCCAGAATCTCATCTCTTACTTTTCCACCAACCTCGTAAAACGTAAACATAATTAATTATTTTATTAATTTACCACAAAGATAATTTGTTTTTTTGAATAAAAAAAATTATATTTACATTATTATGAAAATAGTTTTGATATCGGATACCCACGGGATGCATAATTCTATGCTTCATTCCTTACCAAAAGGTGATATGCTGATCCATGCAGGAGACGTTACTAATGTCGGATCTCAAGCTGGAACCCGTCAATTTGTGGAATGGTTTCAAAATCTTAAAGGATTTGGTACTAAAATTTTCGTCGCGGGTAACCATGACTGGTCATTTTATCGCAAACCCGCATGGTTAAAAGAAATTATAAATGACGAAAATTTAACACAATCGGATTGTTATTATCTTGAGGACAGTGAAATGACGATTACCGATCCCGAATTTTCAAGACCAATAAAATTCTATGGATCTCCATGGGTGCCGCCTTTTATGAATTGGGCATTTAATGTGCCAAGAAATCTATTATACAAGTATTGGGAACGGATACCTCTCGATACAGATGTATTAATAACACATTGTACGCCTCAAGGGATTAGAGATTGGGCAAAATATAGTAATGAAAATGTGGGATGTTCTTCTCTTAGATTTTATGTAGAGGAAAAAATTAAACCCTCTCTTCATGTATTCGGCGATATACACGAATCATATGGAGCTATGGTTGTAAACGATATATTATTTGTAAACGCATCTACAGCCACTCTTGATTATGAAATGACAAATAAACCAATAGTCGTTGATTTAACAGAGGTCGACGGAAAATTAATAGCAAATATAGTATGAATTTAGTAACAGTTGTTATCTCCACAAGAAAAAGGGATGAAAATGTTTACAAACATATAAAAAAAATGTTTTCCCATCCGAAAACACAAATCTTAATGTATGAAAATGAGGGAACAATGTCATTACCTGAAATATATAATAAAGGTTTAAAAGAAAGTGAAAATGATATTGTTGTTTTTATGCATGACGATGTTATTATCCAATCTACTAATCTGACTCCCAAAATCGTCAAGATGTTTGATAAACATCCAGATTACGGAATTATTGGCATTGCAGGAACAACTGATTTGACTAATGGTAAATGGTGGGAAATCCGGAAATCTATGTATGGTAAAGTTGGACACACTAAAGATGGTAAAATATGGATGAACAAATATAACAACGAATCATTTGTCGATAATTTGAAAGATGTTGTTTGTGTTGACGGAGTATTCTTTATGGTTCATAAGAAAAGAATTCAATTTCCTTTTGACGAAGATTTCAAAGGATTCCATTTCTATGATATTCCATTCTGTATTTTAAATTATAAAGCTAGCGTTAAAATTGGTCTTACAACTAAAATTGAAATAACACATAAATCCATTGGCGAAACCAATGAACAATGGGAAAAGAATAAACTACAATTTGAAGAAAAATTTAAAGATGTTTTACCGATTAAAATGACGAATAATAAAAGTTTTACAGAAAAAATGAATTATTCAAAAGATAGTATCGGCGTTGGTATAGTAACCTACAATGCTCCTGAAAGAATTAAACAATCAGCAACAACAATTCCTAATTGGATTAAACATTTTGTTATTGTAAATGATGGTACACCATATGATAATTCAGTATATCCTCCAAATGCTCATATTATTACTCATAATACAAATAAATCTGTTGGACAAGCCAAAAATACTGCAATAAAATATCTTATGGATGAAGGATGCGAACACATTTTTATAATGGAAGATGACATCTTAATACAATCCGAACTTGTATTTCAAGTGTATATAAAAGCATCACTATTTACGGGTATTAAACATTTAAATTATGCGCTGCAGGGGCCAGCAAATAAAAAGGGATCTCAAGGATTTAATAATCTGGAAGATAGAGCTAAACAACAAAATCTCACTGATCCTAATCCAAGGCAAATTATAAAATACGGAGAAGATATTGAAATAGCCCTTTATCCAAATAGTGTCGGAGCATTTTCTTATTATCAAAGAGAAGTGTTGGAAACCATTGGCGGATTTGATGATTTTTATAAAAATGCATGGGAACATGTTGACCACACATTACAAGCATTTAAAAAGGGATATACAACACCTTATTGGTGGTTTGCCGATATTAATAATTCCTGGATGTATATTAAGGATATCGAAGGATGTATTGAAAATTCCACTATTGGTCATACTGATGAATGGAAAGAAAATTATCAACGAGGATTCCTTCATTTTAAGAGAAAACACGGATTCGGGCCAACAGAAGTGCCAGACTCTAAACCCGAACAAGTTCAACATATATTAAATTATCTTTATCAAAACAGATAATATTTATAGGTATATATTTTATTATGACAGAATTAATTGAAAAATTTGCCGAATGCGCATTTCCATCAAATGCAGTTGCATATTGGAATTTCGATGAGTCGTTAGGAATATTTCTTGATAAAGTCGGTGGTTATGTTGGTACAGGTTCTGGTATAATATATAATGCGTCAGGAAAATTAAATAGATGCGTAGAATTTGATACGAATACTGATTATATAACAGTACCCAATAATCCTGGATTTGTCCCAACAAATGATAAATATTCAATTTCATTGTGGTTTAAGATGGATGTGCTGCCATCAGTAGCAAAAAGAAATTACATTTTAACTAGGTTATATGATAACGCAATAGGAAAACATTCACTTCAAATATCATTACCATCTGATGGTAATTATCTACACTTTGAAGTGACTAATAATACCTCGACAGCATATGGAACAGATGCCGAATATCCCTTCATCACGGGCGTCTGGTATCATATTGTATGTGTTAATATGGGCAGTGGAATTCCAGCACTAATCTATATTAATGGAAGTAATGGTACAAGCTGGCACAGCGCAACTTTTACAGGAACAATACTAAAAGCAAACGGTACATTGAGAATTGGAAATATTTCAACATCTGGAACATCAGCAATTGATGGGTCGATAGACGAATTAGGCTTATGGAATAGGGAACTATTGTCAACCGAAGTATTGAGTTTATATAACAGTAATAGCGGACTCACATATTGTACCATATCTTCTGTAACGCCGACCCCAACCGTTACAAGAAGTACAACACCTGCCAGCACAAGCGATGTTACTCCGAGTGTTACGCCCACAAGAAGCACAACGCCTACAATTATATTAAGTGCGACTCCAAGTATCACAAAGAGTATTATACCCACAAAAACTGTGACGCCGACAATTATATTAAGTACCACTCCAACTATTACAAAAAGCGTCACCATGCCAATACCATCGCCGTCCACTGCATGTACATTTCCATCTGGATGTGTAGGTTATTGGAAATTAGATGAAATATCTGGCAGTACATTAGATAGCGTTAATACAAACAATGGAACATTAATAAATTCGCCAACGCAGGGCGCTGCTGGTAAAATAGGAACTTGTTATACATTTGTTGATACGAGTTCTCAATCCATAAGTATGGGCGAGGTATCGGCGCTTAAACTTCCAAAATTAAGTGTATCTGCTTGGTTTAAGGCGACAATAAATCATTATGATTGTATAGTATCTGAAATTAATGGATCATTATCAGCAGGATGGGCAATTACCACTGAATTATCAAAATTAAGATGTAGATTAGGCGATAATGCAACGCACGCCATAAATATCGATGGCACAACAAATGTTATTACTGGCGCTTGGTTCCACGTTGTACTAACAAGCGATGGCACATATGGTAAAATGTACATCAACGGAAAACAAGAAGGGGGAAATGTTGCGTTTCCATATAATCTTGCATATGGTACTGGATCTGATGGATATTTCAGAATTGGTGCTCGTGGCAGTCTACCAGGCCAGTTTTTTAATGGGTCTATTGATGAGGTCGGAATTTGGAATCGAGCTTTAACGGCAGCAGAGGTTTCTACTCTTTATAATAGCGGAAATGCTCTTGCTTATTGTAAAAAATGTACTATGATTGTTTCAATTAATGTAATAACTGGATAAATAATTTGTTTTATTCAAATATTTATATTATCTTTGCATCTGTTCTTTGAAAAAATGAGCTGGTGATACGCCGAATGGATATTGATAAGCAATCAGTCATAGATGACCTACGCAATTAGTCTTATTTACAGTAGAGGGTATGTAAATCCAGCAAACGGGGGTGAAATGGATTTGACCGAAGTTAATGGGATACATAGGCATATCGGAGCTGAATTAACTCCGTATAAACTGGTTTAACATTATAAATGGCAACATTTACAAAAACATGGAAGCCGCTGGTCTCGTATCAGTAGCATCTAGTGTAGCAGCTTAGTCTCAGACAAAGTTCTACAAGGGGCCGAGGAACAAACGCCTGTCAACAGAAGTTCAAAAGGTGAATACCACCACGGGCTTGTCTCATAAGTGTGTTAAAAGTTTCGTTTAGAGTGCTACTTTAATAAAAGTGAACTCTCCACAGTTTCGGATAACAATGGCACAATAGGAATTCGATATTTGTTGATTATGAATAATCAAATAAATATGTAGTCTATTTATAACATAACGGCGACACCAGGCTTCGAAGCCTGCACCTCCACTATTTTATTTAAAATAAGGAAATTCCACTATGAATTTCCTTTAAGACGAACAAAGGAGACCGAAGCCCCCTTTGTTGAGATAATTAAATACCCTCCTTTTTATTTACATTCTTTATTGTTATGTCACCATTTTTTGTGGAGTATTGCCGCCCAATTTTTTCATATAATCATTTAGCCATGCGGTTTCGGTACTATTTAAAGGGGGTCCAACATATTTTTTACCCCTTTTTATATTGCTTTGAATTTGTTTCATTCGTTCAGGCGAAACGGGTTGCTTCATTGCGACATTTAATTTATTATTCATTGAAGGGGCCAAATTCGCTAATTTTAACTTGGGTGTTGATGCTTTAGGTGGCGTTGCTACGCTCACACGAGCAGGTAATGTCACGGCTTGTTTACAAATTGATTCGACATCATCATCAGTAAATCCTCCCGCTCTTCCAATTAAATCTAGTTTCACTTGCGTTTTAGGCCCGAATTTACCATCCACAACTAGTCCTCCCAGGCATTGTTGTACCCTAGCTATTGCATCAGATTGACATCCAAAGCTGTATGTTCCCGTACAAGGTTTATAATTTCCGCCGCTAGTAGCTGCTTGATCTTCTGGCGGATTTTCTTGAGCTAATTGTCTTGCAAATTTTTTCACAAGATTTCTAACTGGAACATAAATTTTATTCCATGTTGAAGAAATATCAATATCAGAGTCGAGCCATTTAAGTAAATCACCATCGCCCTCATTTAAATGATCCTCATTAAATGTTGAAATCAAAGCCGATAAATCGGATACAGTAACTAAAGAATTAAACACACTAAAAAGAAGTTTATTCCTAGTACCAAGTCCTTTCATTGCATTGTATAAATCATCAGATAATGCCTGTATTGTATCATCATCCAATCCTCTTTCTACTTGATCAATTTTTTCTTTATTATTTTTCACATATTCGAATAATTTTTTGGTTTTCGGATATGCTTTATCTTTATCAACAAGCCATAACACTAATGGAACTAAAGCTAATGCGGCTGCTCCCCCAAGAACTGCTCCCCCAATTGCCCCAGCTCCAGCAACCGATCCGCTTACTAAATAACCCAAATAACCAGCGGCACCAGCCAATCCAGCTTCTCCCGCTGTTGCTGCACTAACAACTGCTGGCGCGGCTATTGCCCCCGCAGCCGCTCCAAGACCCGCAGCTGCCCCAGTCGCTATGCCAGTTTTTTTAGCTATACCCCAAGGAGATTCTAATTGTTCATTAAGGGTTTTTGATGAATCATAATTCATCATCAATTTAATTCTTTTTAACGATTCTTCGGCTGTTAATTTTGGGTTTTTCATATTTAGGCTAATTTTGGGGGTGGCGCCATTATTTTTGGGGCCACATTAGGCGCCTTCATTTGTGCTATTGAAGCCTCTTTTGGTTTTACATATGTAATGTTTCTTTCTGGTTGCCCTTGCGGAATTTCTTTTCCTTGTATTTTAGCCTGAAGATTCGGAATATCATCGTCGGTAAAAGTTTGAATTCCAAATGGAGATAATGCAGCTTGTGTTTTTGTACCAAATTTACCATCTGGAATTAATCCAAGAGATGTTTGTACTGGTTTTATTCCCTCTCCGCTAGTTCCAAATCTATATGGATCATCTGCCGTTCCTGTTACTGGTTTATATCCGCCTGTGGTAGCAAGTTTTTGTTTTTCTACAGGTTGATTTTCTATGTCTGTCTTATCTTCCTTAGAAGGTAGATTTTTGGCTGCTGTTGTCATAAGATTCTCAACCGATGTGAGAATTCTTTGTTGAACATTTCTCCCCATTCCTACTTCCTTAGTGATCCATGTGTATAAATCCTCTTTTGCCCCATAAGTACTATTAAATGAATCATTCAAAGCAATAAAATCAGATGCAGATTTTAACATTTCAAATACATTAGCAACTGGTCTTTTATTAAGCCCAAGACCCTGCATAGTTGAATATAATGTTTTAGACAATGCCGCTATTTGCGCGTCACTTATTCCTCTTGGTACTTTACTAAGCTGTTCTTTATATGTTTCTACATAATCGAACATTTGCTTCAATTTACCAAAATAATCACTAAGTTGTTCTCTATTGCTCGGGCCAAAAATTCGTTGGCCGCCATATTCTAATTGCTCGGTAAGAGTCTTTGATGAATCATAATTCATCATAAATTTAATTTTTTTTAATGACTCTTCAATTGTTTGATTTGACTTCTTCATATTATGATTTTTATATAAATATCTATTATTACTAATTATTTTACATTCCTTTTATTGGATTCGCTGTACCTCTTACGGGATTTGCTTCTGGATAATCCTCATGTTTCTTTGTATAGTCTACTGGATTAGCCACGCTTCTTTTTACTAAATCTTCCGCATGATCAACTTCTGGATATGGCGGATAATCCTCAGCGCCAGGGCTAGATCCAGGCTCCCCCGATGTCGTAGAAGAAGAGGTAGATGACGATGAAGTCGTTGATGCGGCGGAAGTTGTATCATCAACCTCATCAATTTCCTGATTTTTCCTAAATATTCTGGCAAGCTGTTTTTCGGTTATAATCATTTTCATACCATATAAATACTAAAAATTTTCCGAATTTGTATTGTATATCCAAAAAAATAACTATCTTTGTCTTAATTATAAATGATAACGGAAACAAATTTTTTTAAAATTCATAAGAGAATAATTATTCATAAATTGTCGGATCAATCTCTGCAAACATTTTAATAAACTGGCCAGCTTTTGCATTGGCCTCATCTTCAATTGGACCGCCAATGTCAGGTGGTTTCACTTTTAATTTACCATCTTCAAATTGTTTATGATGAGTCATTTCATGTGCCATACTTCTCATAATATCAACCAACATTCTATTTTTACCATATACTTTAATTATTTTATTTTTTTTGGCATAATCATAATTAGCTGTTGTTTTTAAATGCTCTCTTTTGTTTAATATAGCAATAGTTGGAACATGCTTGATATCTAATTCTTTTTTAATGAATCTCGCAAACTCACATAGTTTTTCTTTTTTATTGTCGTCTAAAAATTCCATATTAAGCTAGATTAGGCTCTACTGAAACGGGATTCATCGCGATACCGCTCTTATCTAAAATTTCATAATGTAAATGTGGCCCTGATGATATACCAGGATGCGGATCATTTCGTCCTCCGCCAGAATATCCTATTATTTGTCCTTTTTTAACTTTTTCTCCTTGTCGAACAATCATTTTTCCTAAATGACAAAATTTTGTTTCTACATTTATATGATCTAATTTAATGAATCCACCGCACGCATTTGGAGTTGTATCGCGAGAATCCAAAACCACGCCATCTAATGGAGCATATACTGGAGAATTCGAAGGCGTGGAGATATCAACACCTTTATGATTTTTAGTTGCCCCCCTAATTCCAGTGTTTCTTGATCCAAACCAACTAGTAATTGGTTCTTT